>Ga0315281_10012060_pt1 | contig 11797 bp, 11 predicted proteins | sample YL17G07_0_MG_FD_204540 | JGI IMG/M metagenome (GOLD analysis project Ga0315281, IMG submission 204540) | Sediment microbial communities from Yellowstone Lake, YNP, Wyoming, USA - YL17G07_0 | ecosystem: Environmental > Aquatic > Freshwater > Lake > Sediment | place: USA: Wyoming | collected... | reverse complement strand
TCACAGAGGCTTATTCACAAGAGGCTCATCCCTTTGAGTGGACCAAGCACATCATTCGTCCGGGACAACTCAAACATTATTACGCTGATTTATGCAACTAGGTACTAGTTGTCAAACACAAACAGAATCTGACAACTCCTGTTGATATTTTAGGCACACTTTGGACGCTTTATTCCAGCTAGGGGGATTCGAACTGGCCATCATAGCTATGAGCGAAAAGCCAATTCAAACGTTCTGGTTCCGCGTATTGTGCAGTACCGCCCACCTTACGTAGCGGAGACAAAGGCGGCCGCTTCCTCACCAGCGACGTAGCCAGTAGAAAAGGCTGCTTGCAGATTGTAGCCGCCGGTATCGGCATCCAGGTCCAGCACTTCACCGCAGAAGTAAAGCCCGCTGACCAAACGTGAGGCCATAGTGCGCGGGTCGATCTCTTTGAGTGAGACGCCGCCGGCAGTGACCATGGCAGCGGCCAGGGACAAAGGGCCTTTGATGTTGAAACGCAGCGACTTGAGCAGGCTAACTAACCTTTTTCGCTCCGCGGTGCCGAGCTGATTAACAGGCTTCTCAGATGGGATGCCTGTCATCTCGACGAAAGGCTCGATCATCTTGTGTGGCAATAGCGCTGAGAGGATGCGCTTAAAGCTTCGCTTACCGCGAAGCTCGAAATCCTGCTGCAGACGCTGGTGCAGTTGCTTCTCGCTGAGGTCTGGTTGAAGGTCGATGGACACGCTCACGGGACCTTTATCCAGGGCGTCCACTATCGCCAGGCTCATCTGCAAGGTGATGGGCCCGCCAATGCCGAAATGGGTCAGCATCATCTCGCCCAAGCGGCTTTCGATGACGGGCCAGGGGGCTTTCTCGCGACCTGTGCCGCGTCCTACTTCACTAGTCGGTGTCAACGATGAGTCAATCTCGTTGGCTCTGCACTGATAGGCAGTCAGGCGCACATTGCGCAGGCCGACGCCCTGCATACTCCGGGCAAGCTGGACTTCCTGAACAGACAGAGGGGCCAGAGCGGGGCGCAATCTCGTTATAGTATGGCCCACAGCCTCAGCCATACGGTAGCCGTCGCCGGTGGAGCCGGTGCCGGGATATGAAGCGCCGCCGGTCGCCAGGATAACTGCTGCTGCGGCGTATACACCCTGCTCAGTTTGCACACCTGTCATGCGCCCTCCATTAACCTGTATCGCAGTTGCTCTAACGCCGGTGCGCATCTGTACGCCATGGTCAGCCAGGTATCGCTTGAAGGCTTTCACCACATCGCGGGCGTCGTCTGAGGCAGGGAATATCCTCCCATCGGGCTCAGTCTTGGTCTCCACGCCGTAGCGTCTCAAAAACGCCAGCAGGTCATCGCGGAAGTAGCGGTGGAAGACATTGCGGAGAAAGCGTCCGTTGGGGCCGTACATGGCGATGAAATCATTTAACTCCCTGCTATTGGACAGGTTGCAACGAGTCTGGCCGCTGATAAGGAGCTTCCTGCCGGGGCGTTTCATCTTCTCCAGAAGCAGCACCTCGGCGCCCGACTCAGCCGCTCTCCCAGCGGCTATCAGGCCGCTTGCCCCGGCACCGATTACGATAATCTGTTTATCTGTCATTCAGGACCGCACCTTCATGACGCACATAATACCATAGTGAATCAAATACTCAAGCCGGGTTAAGTGGTAAAATAAAAGAGGCCGGGTAAATTCAACATCTCTGCTGATTCCCTGGCCTCTATTTTAGTTAAGGCCTCGAATTACCTGTCAGATGCAATTTAGTCAATAGGTGTTGGAGTGGGGTGAGTGCGCAAATATTCTTCAAGAAGAGCTTTAGGATCTATTGTTGTTGTGGTGCCATCTAAATTGTGTATCACATAGGCATCGGCAGGATCTGGGGTTACTTCGGGACGAGGAGTAAAAATTGGCGGTGTACCGCTGGGAGGTGTCGTGGGATAGGGCTCGGGCAGTTTTTGATTCCCAATAGGCAGTATTGTTTGAGTACCGTCTTTGTTAAATACTACATGAAGCGCATCACCCAGCATTAAATAAATTGCTTCTGTTCGTTCGTCATTTAAATAATAAATGGAGCGATAGATACCGCTGCCGCCTATCCAATCCGGAGCGCCTGCAATCTTATTGAACTCCTTTTCCATGTCAGCGAAGTCTACTTTGCCATAGAGATTGCCCGCATCCTGAACAGTCAACCTGGGCGTATCTGCAGGCAGGTCTCCCAGCACTATAAGCACAGGCCTGACCCATTCGCCTACTAAACCGATACCTTTGTTCCGCAAAAATAGCTTTCAACTGCTCTCGCTGCTCATCAGTGGTAGCCCTGGCGTAGCTCCGTTCATACAGGTCGGTGTAGCCGTTGACAACTTTGTAACCGGATTCATTATCTTGCTGTGCTGTCACTGTTTGTTTTGCTCCTTGAGTATCACCGGACGCCATAGCAATAGCAACGCCCAGCAATGAACCTATAATCAATACCGCCAGTACAAGTGTAATTTTCTTACTCAGAGTGAATGATTTCATGATTCTTCACCGCATAAAATCTTATTATCCCATAAGAGTGAAATAATAGAGTATTGTAGATATACATTACCACGGCACCTCCATTTTGTCAAGAAGGACTTACGTCATATCGGGGAGAAGTTTGTTGAGGTATTTTGTGCTTCCTGGGGAGTTCAGATTTTGTTCTCAGGGCATATTGCTATAAGCTATCCACGTATTGCTGGATATAGATTTTCACCTCTGAGGCAGGCTGGTAGATGCCGAAGTGTCCCTCGCACAGTATGTCTGCCTTTAAATCTATAAGCTTCTGTAGAGAGAGCTTCGCCAGCGCCGGGTCTGCTCCCCATGCGGGATAATAGGGGCCGTGGATATCCTGCCCGAAGAGTACCCTTTGTTTATCAATGTCCACGTATGCCGCTACGCTGCCGGGAGTGTGGCCGGGGATGTGAATCACCTTCAGTTCGTATTTGCCGAGCTTCAAGGTCTCCTCAGCACCTTTGATTCTCAGGTCGACATGGCAAGGGGTGTACGATACGCCGTAGGCCTTAGCCGCTATGCCGCCGTCTCCCTCTATTTCGTCGGCATCGAGTTCGTGGGCTATTATCTTAGCGCCAAATTCCTTCTGAAGACGGTGAAGCGAGCCGATATGGTCGATGTGGGAATGGGTTACCAGTATGGTTTTCAGCTTCTTAGGGTCGAAGCCGATCTTCTCTATGTTTGCTACAAGCTTATCGAAGCTCATGCCAGCGCCTGAGTCAATGAGCAGAAGGTCGCCTGTATCCAGAAGGTAGACGCTACAATCGTAGTGGTGGGATATATCGGCACCACCAACCATATATACGTCTTTATATACCTTGAAGGGCTTGCTCACGAGTTTACACCTCGGCTATTGCACTTCTCGCCAGGGAACCAGGCGTCTGCTGGCTAATCCTAGGAGCCAATTAAATAACAAGCCGAGTATGGCAATAACTACGATAGCAACATAGATTCTCTCTATCCTGAAGGTTTGCCAGGATAGCCAGAGCATAGCGCCTAAGCCTTTTGTGCCTATCGATAACTCCACAACCACTGCCAGAAGCAGCGACATCCCTAACGCCAGGCGAAATCCGGCAAGAGCCACTGGCAGGCTCCCCGGCAGTACCACTTTGGTAAAGGTCTTGAATTTGCTTGCCCCATAATTATGAGCTACGTCGAAATAAATGGGGTCTATGTTTGCCACTCCGGCTACGCAGTTGACTAGAACAGGGAAAAGTGCTCCCAAGCCTATGATCAGAATTATAGGACCATCGCCGATGCCGACTAGCAGTATGATCAGCGGCAGTAAGGCAATTTTGGGCAGCGGATATATAAGTGAAACTAGCGGGTCTAACATTGCCCTTATTGTTTTTGACCACCCCATAGCAAGTCCGATTACCAGGCCTGCGATGGAGCCGGCGAATAATCCAGCAAACATTCTGGCTAGAGTGATGGAGAGGTTTCTGGGCAACTCTCCGCTAGCGGTTAAATCTATAGTAAGCCTGGCTATCGTTGACGGTGAAGGTAGAAACACGGATTTGACCCAATCCAGGTCTACAGCAGCTTCCCACATGGCGATGAGGAAAGCTGCTGATAACAGCGATATCCAGATTTCGCGCCTGACCCTTTTCAGTGCCAACAATGCTTTCATCTTGAAGTGGGCTCCATGCTCCGCTCCACCTCTTCTTTTATCTTGCCCCAGATTTCCGTTTTCATCTTGATGAACTCGCTGGCATTCTGTCCATTTACGTTTCTAGGTCGGTTCAAGTTGACCTTGATCTCAGCTTTGATCCGGCCTGGCCTCGCGGTCATCACAATTATTCTATCTCCGAGCAAAATTGCCTCTTCGATGTCATGGGTAACATAGATCACTGATTTGTGATACTCCTTGTGAATGTTAAGTAGCTCTTCCTGTAAGATAAGCCTCATCTGAGCGTCCAGAGAGGCGAAGGGCTCGTCCATTAACAGAATATCGGCGCCACTCACCAGAGCCCGGGCTATACCCACCCGCTGTTTCATACCTGAAGAGAGTTGATGGGGATAGTTCTTGATGAAAGCAGCTAAGCCCATCTTCTCAATGAGGGGCATGGCTGCACGGTATCTATCTGATTTGTTTATGCCTCTTGTCTCTAAACCAAAGCAGACATTGTCCATCACGTTCATCCAGGGAAAGACTCCGTGTTCTTGAAACACGAGGGCGGTGGCTGGCCCATTCTGTGCCCTGGTGCCTTCATAGCTTATCTTTCCATTGGTGGGCTGCAAAAGTCCCGCAATTATGCGCAGCAATGTGGTTTTGCCACAGCCACTGGGGCCCACGATACAGAGAAACTCTTGCTCCTCTGTCTGGAAACTCATATTCTCCAGGGCTAGAATATCCCCGTTTTTACTCTTGAATAGCTTGGAAACCTGGTGGCAATTGACTTTCATCGCATATTCCGTAGCTGCGTATTGAGCTTATAAACCTCTGTAGCCCAGAAGCTCAGCAACCTTTAACTCAGGCATGAATCTGTAGTGGAGCCCCTTGACTCTTGCGCGGACAACGGGATAGTAGAGTTTGGCTATGAGAGAGATAACGGGAGAGACATCGGACGAAAATTGCTTTATTACTTTGTCCGATGGCATGAAAACCCCGCAGAAGGAAAGCATTCGAAGCAATCCCCTCATCTCTGCTGATAACCAGGGATAGCTCACTTTGCGGTTCATCCAGCTATAAGCTATCCAATCCTCCAATTTCTGCGGCACCTGGAGCCCGTGCTGCACCGACAGGTCGAATAACTCGGTGCCCGGATAAGGAACGTATGTCTGAACGCCATTGCGAGCATTTGGATTAGTATCCAGAAGCTTCAACATTAAAGCAGCGCTCTCAGCTACGTCGGCCCTTGTCTCGCCCGGTATACCCAGCATAAACAGGTACCTCACCAACATCTTATACTTCGCCAGTCTGCGGTTAAGGGGGATTGCCTGGGATAAATCTATCCCTTTTCTCATCAAGTCGGCAACTCTCTGAGAACCGGATTCGATGCCGATAGCGAGGGAATGACAGCCGCTTCTCTCGATCAGGTCCAGGAATTCGTCGTCCAGCCGCGACAATTGGTCCAGGCGTATGTCCCCCTTGCCCCACACTATGTTCAGCTTCTGTTTTACGATTCCCTCCAGAATGTTATGGGCTCGGTCCAGGTCGGTGAAGAAATTATCATCTGAGAGAACAAACCCCCTTATGCCATATTGTTCTACGACTCGCTTTATCCGGAACAATATCTGTTCCGGCTCCAGAGCCCGCCATTTCCTCTGATTAAAAGAGATGTTATAGCAAAAAGCACAGTCGAAGGGACAGCCTCTACTGGTCTCGAATGCTAAAGCATCTACCCCAAAAGTGCTGGACATATGTGATTTCAGGTCGATGAGGTGATAGGAAAGGGGTGGTTGCCGGTTCAGGTCGATAAAGAGGCGCGGAGGAGTCTGCTTGATTTGTCCGCTATCCTTGAACCATATGCCGTTTACCTTGTCCAAAGGTTGCCTGTTGCCCAATGCTTTGACCAGCTCGAAAAAGGTCTCCTCTCCCTCTCCCTGCACGACGATGTCAACATAGGGATTCTCCAGAGTCTGTCGGGGCAGCAGGCTGGCATGTACGCCGCCCCAAACCAGCGGCACGTCACTGTTCCTTTTCGCGAACTCGGAAGCTTTGAGAGCCCACCAGAGTTGCCCGCCGGTCATGGCAGTGACGCCGACACATATAGGCTTGGTCTTCAGTTCGGCCAGCAGGATTTGCTCCCAGTTAGGCTCTGTCCACTGGTCTATGATCCTCACTTTATATCCAGCTACGTCTAATGGAGTAGCCACCGCTAAGAGCCCCGATGGTGGTGGAGCGTGACGAGTGATACGATTGGGAGCGCGGCTGAGCCTGCCTCGAGGTTGAATCAAGACGACATCCATTTATCATCCCCCTGTCGATGGAGCTGGGCCGATTACGCTGTTGGCATAGTCAACGAAACTGGTATCTAAAAGCTGCTCAGCGGCGACTTCTTTATCCACCAGTCCATTCTCATAAGCCCAGTCCTGAAAGTCAAGGACATCCTGAGTACGAACTCTTCCATCGGTGCTAACTGGTGACCAGGAACTCTTAATCAGTGTTTCCCTATCCATCTCAAAGTATTTCTGAGCTATCTCGAGGTTCCTTTCAGTTTTGCCCTGCATATATTGTCTGGCTGCTTTGAGATAGGCCACCATAAATTTCTTACCTGCTTCCGGGTTGTCTTTGAGTAAACTCGGGCCGAACATCACAAAGCCATACTGAAACCCAGGCAGCAATTCGCTAAAAGTTTCCAAATTAACTCCGTAGCCCTCTGTAATTAGCTGCCCCTGCTGCAATGAACCAACTGCGGCGGCCTCTATCGCTTTATTTGCGAAAGCGGCCACGATATCCTGGGGGCTCATTCTGGCTATCTTTATGTCGCTCAGGGTTAAGCCTGCATTCTCCAAGATCTTTGCCATGGCAAAATCGTAGATACATGCGGTGCAGGACATGGCAACTTGCCTTCCCTTGATTTCAGGCACGGTATCCAGCTCGCCACTATCGTAGACACCTTTTCTTACCATAAGAGCCACGTTGCCTTGCACAGGGTCGACATATTGACTGCCTGCCACAATCTTGATGTTGATGTTCTGGGCTATGGCATTGAAGATGCCGGCGCCGATAGAGCCGGCCGCCACATCCAGGTCTCCTGCAACAAGAAGTGGTAAGGCTTGCGTAACCGATGAGAAGTTGACAAATTCAACGTCAAGTCCCTGTTCAGCGAAATAGCCCTCCTCCTGCGCAATATAGAAGGTCAGGTAAGGCAGGTAGGGAAGGGTTACTACCTTTAGATGAACTGGTTTGACCTCCTCTTTGGTGCAACCGGACATAATAGTCGCTAGCAGTGCCAATATCAGGAGAGTGAGAAGGGTCAGTTTTACTGTCTTGCCGAATACTGGAGATACTAACTTTGCCTTCAACATACAGGACACCTCCTAATTTAGTCGAAATCATTTATTGCTTCCTCACCAGGTGCAGGGTCTGAACCTTACCGGATGATGATATAGGTTGCATCCGCTTAATCCGAAGTGTGTTTACCTGAGACCAGAACCCGGAAGCCAATTTGCCACCGTAAGCACTCCGACGGAGTTCTTCCAGGACTGTATCTATGATGTCCTTCTCATCTATGACCCCCACATTGGGGCTGATAATGATGTTGAGATGAGTTTGCCCTTCGCTATCTTCTTCCTCGAGTAGCTGGTAATCAATCGAGGCACCACCATATTTCTGAGGGAGGACCTCTTCCATAATGCGAACGAAATCCGACCCTATGATGGTCATGCCGCTGCCCGTCAGCTTGGCAAAGCTCCTTATGTCATATAGGTGCCTACTGAACCCCAGTTCCCCTAACAAACAACCACAGTTCCGAGTCTCCATGACACCGTAGTCGTCGCTTTCTACGTTGAGCATTATCTTGGGAGCTGATGTGAGGAGCGATGTGAAAAGAAAGGCATTGACAGGTATATCCGTATGCTCCACCTTTCTCTGGTGTTGAATAACAGCCACAGAGTCACTGAATAGATGTACGTCGTCAACAGCAGCGGCTCCGGGGCAGCCACATCCGATGAAACCGATTTCGGTGATCCAGTACCTGGGGTTTGCAGTGGCCCCGGCGGCTTCAATCTGTTTACGTTTTGCCTCGGTAAGCGGCTCTCCGCCACCGAAGAAATGGGTGCCCGAGATATCAAGCCCGTTTTCCATAGCCGTCTGGCAAACCTTAACCATCAAGCTGGGGAAGCAGGTTAGAGAGCATCCTCCGAATTGCTTCTTGGTGTCTGCCATCCAGTGAGCTACCTTGACCGAGTGTTCTAAACTCACGTACTCCGGCTTGACCAGCTTGGCTCCCCAGAGCCTGCCAGCATAAATGATGTATCTCAAGGCTAATCTATCTCTCAGCGATGCCTGCACTTGGTTTTCGTCTATGGGAGTAAACCACTTAGCAACCGGATTTCCTATATTCCAGTAGTGGAGTAGGCCGCTGATACCAGTCAGGGAAGGTAGCCCAGGCATCCAGATCCCCATAGGTACATCCAAAGCATCTCTAACTGCCAGTGCAAGCACATAATAGTAGCTAATGTCCGACCTGTGTCGCAGGTCAAATTGCGTCCTTGTCCCGGCGCTTCTGGTGCCGCTGCTTCGTACCCGGTAATAGCTTTCGAGGAAAGGGTTGTCGAAATCTGTTTCCTGGAAACGCAGATGGTTTCCACCTCTTACCACATCTTTTTTCCCTTTGAACTCCTCCCAACTTATGTAGATACCTTCCGCGAGTAACTTGTGCAATGTTGCCTCAACACCGTCGCGCTTTACCATAGTTTCGATGTCTCCGAATTCGCAGCTGGCTATCTTGAATAACTTTGTATATGGATTCTTAGGATTATCAAAGACCCCCTTCTGGACAAGGGTCAGGAAATTCGCTTCCCGGTTTCGCAGTCTCTGGGGGATAACCTGCTTAGTCTGTTCCAGCGATATGGTGTTGTGCAGGAAGCTACGCAGGTCTAAAGCAAGCCGAGCGTACTTTGTGGCATCTGACAGGCCCGGTATCTTCATAGGTCATACTGATTCGTGTCGGTAGTCGCCTGGGTCGAGGAACATAGCTGGTAGCTAGGACAAGAACAGCTACTTTTTGCCAGCACAAGTACACTCGAAAGGTTGTCACAATTATAACATCTTTGTATTGTTAACGTCTATTTCGGAGCATATAATAGTCCGAGATTGTCTATGATAAATAAAGATCGCAAAACCAGATATTGGGACGAGATCGCTGAAAATGTAGCGAAGAGATATGAGTTTGACGAGCTTCTAGCCGAACAATATCGGCGCGTTCATTTGAATTTGATTTCACGATGGGCTGATTTTAAGACAAATCCTAGAATTCTGAAAACTGACCTCTTTGCCGAAGCGCTGCAGCCATCGCGCGCATTTTTGTGGGAGATGTTAAAGAGCAATGACGATATTGTGGGAATAGACATCTCGGCTGAAATCGCCTCTAGGGCAAAGAACAGCGCGACAAAATACGCCCCAAGTTCATCGGCAAGATACGTGAACTGCGATGTCAGGCATCTGCCGTTTGTCAGCAATTCCTTTGACTTGATAGTATCTGATTCTACCCTGGACCACTTTCCTCATGAGAATGAAATTATTACTGCCCTATCTGAGCTAAGTCGGGTTCTTAAGCCTGGCGGCATTCTCGTCATTACCATGGACAACAAAGGGAATCTTACCGAGCCGCTTTTTAGATTGTGGTCGACCTTGGGACTAAGCTATTTTTTCATTGGCCAAACCTATTCCATCAAGGAGCTTAAGCGGGCACTGGCCAGGGTGGGTCTTCGGGTAACTGACACCACGGCCATTATCCACAATCCCCGCTTCTTTACTCGAAAAATAATAGCGCTGCTTCACAAGGGCAATCCCGCGAGGTTTAATCGTGGGATCAGAAGGGGTTTGGATATTCTGGATAGTCTGGAGAGCAAAGGTACAAAGTATCTCACAGCGCAATTTATTGCCGCCAGGGCGGTGAAACCTTAACAGTGAATGTGTTCAATTGCTGTCTGGGAAATAGCTTTCCCGTCAATCTCAGATGGCCATGGTGCCACCATCCAAGAATATGGTCTGGCCTGTAATATAGCTTGAAGCCTCGGAGGCAAGGAACAGGGCCGTGTGCATAACATCATCAGCCTCGGCCAGGCGACCGAGTGGAATAGAAGCTTCCAAAGACTTGCATGCCTCGGGGTCTGCCCACATGGGCTGGCTGAACGCAGTCTTGACCAGGTACGGGCCGATGGCGTTGACGCGAATGTTATAGCTGGCCAGCTCGACAGCCAGAAGTTTAGTGAGCATGACCACTCCGGCCTTGGCTATGCTGTAGGCGCCCAGCCCCGGCGCTGCTTTCGCGGCGCCAGTGGATACGATATTGATTATGTTGCCGCTCTGTTTCCCTATCATCGCCTTCGCTGCTGCCTGGCTGCACAGGAAGTAACCCTTGAGGTCAACATTCATCACCTTGTCCCAGCCATCCTCTCGAAGGTCGACCAGAGGGCGCATAACATTAATGGCGGCATTATTGACCAGGATATCTATGGTGCCAAACTTGTCCAGCGTTTTCGCCACCATGTTGTCCACCTCGCTTTTCACAGCGATATTAGTCTGGGCCGCCAAAGCACGGCGTCCAAGAGCCTCAATCTCTCTAGCCACCTTTTCGAGGTCTGGCATGGTACGGCTGGCGACTACCACGTCGGCACCAGCCTCAGCGAATCCCAGGGCAATCGCCTTGCCGATGCCCCTGCTTGCTCCGGTGACGATAGCTACCTTGCCCTTTAAAGAAAAGTTGGGGACGGTCATTTGCTGCCTCCTTTGATTCGTGAGATACAAACTCTCGCGCGACGCGTCTCTGGGGGATATCCTTCTGGGATAATCTACGGAATTATGGCCTACCTGTCAATATCTTTTACTGGGCTTCTCTATTTATCTTGCTTCATACTTCGGGACGCTCACCCGGCATGGCATATCCCAAATGTAATAACTTCTTAACTTTTACCTCTCTACATTTTATGACTTCTTAATGCCTGCCCATCTATTATGTCCTTAATCTACATGGGGTGTGGAGGAGGCCACTGTCACCACAGGACAGTGTCGAAGAGGAGAAATCGTATTCCTGACCGGTTGAGCTGAAAGTGAAGCTAGTTATTTTTGACCTGGACCAGACTCTTGTAGACTTTATATCGGTTCATGACCAGGCTACACAAGAACTGTTCAAAAGGTTTTTCGGTGTCGATGCCAGGCTGACGGAGATCGACTTTGCGGGAAGAAGTCTCATAGATAATTTCCTTGAGTTGGCGAAGTTGAAAGGCATAGCCGAAAACGAGATCAGTAAGAATGGCCAGGCATTAGTCGAAAGCTATGAGAGGATTTTTGGCGAAAAGCTTCCCAAAGAGGCGTCCGATCATGTCCTTCCCGGGGTGAGAAGGCTCTTGGAGGAGCTATCGCAAACTGACAGCTTTGTTGTGTTATATACAGGCGATTCGGCAGGCATAGTCAATCGGGTCTTGAAGGCTACCGGGTTGGGCAAGTATTTCAGGTTCTCCGTTTATGGAACGGAGGCACCGACACGGGTCGGTATGATTAAACTAGTGCTTAGTTGCATAAATAGACGTTATATGGTATACTATCGTTATGACGAGAGCAAGTGAGATTAATTTGACCGAAGAAGAACAAAATAAACTTG
>Ga0315281_10012059_pt1 | contig 11798 bp, 7 predicted proteins | sample YL17G07_0_MG_FD_204540 | JGI IMG/M metagenome (GOLD analysis project Ga0315281, IMG submission 204540) | Sediment microbial communities from Yellowstone Lake, YNP, Wyoming, USA - YL17G07_0 | ecosystem: Environmental > Aquatic > Freshwater > Lake > Sediment | place: USA: Wyoming | collected... | reverse complement strand
AAGTCGGGAACCCGGAACAGACCGAACCACGCACTCGCACCAGGAATTGGTTGGCGGTAGCGCAGCGTCACGATTCCGGAGCGGTCCTGAACGACGAGATCTGGTGCAAGGACGTAGCCCGGCGAGTCCCGCCCGATGATGCGACCCCGGATCTCGACCGGAATACCGCGAATCGGGCCGGCGTCGAGTCTTTCGAGCAGGCTCCCAACCTCGTCAACGGATTCCCAAGCGCTCGGGTAGCGGACGTGCTGCTTCGCGAAGAAGAGAGCACCAACAACGGCGATCCCTGCACCGGTGGAGAAGAGCGAACCGGCGGCACCCGCGAGCAGCAGCCCTGCCAACACGATCCAGGGTGTGGCGGCAATGGCCACCTCGCCGAGAAAGCACGCTCGGATGTGCCGGCGCTCGGATCGCGACACCTCCCCGACGCTGCGCAACACGCCAAGGCGGCGGGGAGCTCCCGGCAGCCCCGACTGCTCGAGTGCGGCGATTCGCCGCGCTACCAGCGGATGCGTCGAGAACTTCTCGAGCAGAGCGCCCCACGGGTTGGTCGCGTCCCATCGAAGTGCCGCTACGACGCGTTCCGCGTCGATGCCGTTCGCGAACGCATGGCTCATCACCTCCGCGGCACGCGGCTCGAAGATCCCCATCGCCCGGACCGCGTGAGATCGTCGAGCGGCCCGCTCCTCCGATCGCGACGGCCTCTCACCTCCCTGATGGCGCCGCTTCTCCGCCACCCGCGTCTCCCCCATGCCGTAAGCAATCTTCACGAGCGCAGACGCGAGCGCATCTCCGTTTCCGGTGCATCGGCACGACCAATGATCGGCTGCGTACTCGCGTGCACGATTGAGCGACAACACGAGTAGCTCGCTGATGTACCAACACAGGAGCGCGATGCAGGCGACGATCATGATCTCGCCACCTTCACCGTCGTCGCCGTCGTCGTCCGAACCGGCATCGAGCAGCGCGCGGGCCAGCAGATACAGGACAAGCGGGATGACGGACACCATCGCCATGAGCACGAAGTCGCGATGACGGATGTGGCCAAGCTCGTGAGCGATGACCGCGTCGAGCTCGTCGTCGTCGAGGCGTTCCAACAGCCCGCGCGTCACCCAGATCCGCGCACCGCGGCGTGTGCGACCGAAGGTAAAGGCATTCGGGGTTCCGTCGTCGACAATGCCGAGCCGCACAAGGGGTACGCCGGAGTCCCGACAACGTCGTGCCACCAGCTCGCCGACCGGTAGGTTCGTGAGGTACCGGGATCCGTCGTGGTCGATCCGCCGCGCGGGAACAATCCATTCGATGGTCCAGGGCGCGATCAGGTACTCGAGGCCGACCACACCGATCGCGGACGCGACCACCGCGGCCACCGGAACATGAGCAACAGCAACTGCGAAGATCCCGACAAGGCCCACCAAGCCGGCAAGCCCGACGAGCGACGGGAGCGACCGTCGCAGGACAAAGCTCAACCCCTTGGTCGGAAGCAGACCGCCGGCCGTCGATGTCATGTGAGTGTGCACACCGTCTCCTTTCGCCATGGGACGACGATCGCGCTCGCGCGGCACGACGACGATGGCCACCGGGTGGGATCAGACTTCCTAAATGGGCAGGTTGATCTGACCGAAGAGACACCCGACACCGGTCGTCGGTCGACGCGCCACTACCTTGGCGCCGGTGGATCGCCGCACATTCCTGACCGCGGCGGCCGCGAGCCTCGTGGCCCTCTCCTGTTCCGACGGCGGCTCGAACAACGCCGATGCAACCTCTTCCACTCCGACACTTCCCACGACCACGACGCTTCCGGCGACCACCCGACCCACGACCACCACCACGCCACCGCGCGCGCGGTTCGTCGACACCGGCCCGCGCGACCACGCGCGGGTCGCGCTCACCTTCCACACGAACGGTGACCTGGGCCTGGCACAGCAACTGTTCGACGAGCTGGCGGCGCGACGTGTGCCGATCACGGCGTTCATCGTCGGGAACTGGCTCGAGGCAAACCCCTCGTGGGCGAAGAAGTTCGCGGACGCCCACTTCGAGTTCGCCAACCACACCTACTCACACCTGACGTTCGGCTCACTTTCTCCCGACGCGATGCGCAACGAGATCGTCCGCTGCCGTGACGTGTTGACGCGACTCACCGGCTCGCCGGGCGCGTTCTTCCGCCCGTCGGGCACCGACAACGGCACCGAGGCGCCCACCGACACGATTCTCGACGTCGCCGGTGAGACCGGGTACCGCACCGTGCTCGGCTTCGACGTCGACCCGCTCGACTACACCGACCCCGGCCCGACCGTGATCACGCAGCGCACGCTCGACACCGTCGGTCCCGGCTCGATCGTGAGCATGCACTTCGGCCATCCCGGCACGATCGCGGCGATTCCCGCAATCCTCGACGGGCTCGAGAAGAAGAAGCTCACGCCGGTCACCGCGTCGACCCTGCTCGGCTGACCCGCCACCCGCCCGGATTACGGGCGGCTATGCCGCATCCGGAGCCGCCGCTGCAGTCCATGACGCGTAGAGCGCGGCGTAGCGACCCTCGCGGCGGATCAACTCTTCGTGCGTGCCGAGCTCGGCGAGGATGCCGTCGTCGACGACCCCGACGCGATCGGCCCGTGCCGCCGTGGAGAGCCGGTGCGCGACGACCACGACCGTCCGGTTCTCGGTGAGCCGGTCCAGCGCGCCCTCCACGATGCGCTCGGTTCCTGGATCGAGGCTCGACGTCGCCTCGTCGAGCACGAGCACCGCGGGGTCGGCCAGCGCCGCCCGTGCGAGCGACACGAGCTGGCGTTCCCCTCCCGACAGCCGCGACCCCCGCTCGCGCACCTCGGTGTCGAGCCCGTCGGGCAACGCGGCGAACCGATCGGCGACACCGAGCGCGTCGATCGCGGCTTCCACCTCGGCGTCAGTCGCGTCGGGACGGCCGACGCGGACGTTGTCGCGGATCGTGCCGGTGAAGAGGTATCCCTCTTGGGGGACGACGACGATCCGCCGGCGAAGCGATCGCAACGTCGCGTCGCGCAGGTCGACGCCGCCCACCGACACCGTTCCGACGCGCGGGTCGTAGAAGCGGACGATGAGCTTGGCGAGGGTCGATTTCCCGGCACCGGTCGGGCCCACGAGCGCGAGCCGCTCTCCGGCAGCGATCGTGAGGTCGACGTCGCGGAGCACGTCTCGGCCGGAGCCGTACGCGAACGAGACGTTCGCCACGTGGATCGACCCGTCGGCCGGGAGGTCGACCGCGCCCGGACGCTCGGCGATCGACGGCTGCTCGTCGAGCACCCCGAAGAGCTTGTGCAGCGCGGCACCCGACTGCTGGACGATGTTGTACTGCTGGCTCAGTTGCTGGACCGGCTCGAACAAGCTGTTCAGGTACAGCACGAACGCGGCAACCGTGCCCACGCTCACGATGCCCCGGTCGGCGAACACCCCGCCGAGCCCGATGATCAGCGCGGTGGCCCCGATGCCGAGCGTCTCCATGAACGGGAAATAGCGGGTGGCGATCCGGATCGTCTCCATGTTCGCCTCATACTGGGCTTCGTTGGTGAGGCGGAACCGTCCGGTGAACGCACGCTCGCGGGCAAACGCCTGCACGACGCGCACTCCCGCGAGACCCTCCTGGAGGGTCGCGAGGTTCGTACCGATACGTTCGCGGACCTCCAGATACGCGCGGTTCGACTCGCGCCGGAACCAGCGCGTCGCGATCAGCGCCGGTGGCACCACGATCAGCGTGCAGAGCGCGAGCTGCCAACTCAGCACGAAGATCACGACGACCGCGCCGAAGAACATCAGCGCGTTCATCGACATCGACGTGAGTCCCGCCTGCACGAGCTCTTGGAGCGCGTCGATGTCGGACGTCATGCGCGAGACGAGCCGCCCTGTCTGCTCGCGCTCGAAGAAGTCGAGACCGAGGTCGAGCAGGTGACGGAAGACACGCAGCCGGAGATCGCGCAGGAACGTCTCGCCGATGCGGGCGGTGAGGACGATGGCGAACCGGCCGAGGAAGAACGCCGCCACCGCGACGACGACGTACAGCACCGCCGAGAGGTCGAGCGCACCCACGTCGCGCGCGCCGATCCCCGCGTCGATCCCGTGGCGGACCAACGCCGGCCCGGCCAACAGGCAGCCCACCTGGCCGACGACGCATCCCAAGGCCAATGCCATGCGCCCCCAGTGGGGACGCAGCATGCGGAACACTCGCCGGGCGACGCGCTGCGCGTCGCCCTTCGCCAGGCGGTCTTCGTCGGAGACGGCGTTGTTCGACCACCCCATCAGGCGCTCCACCCGCTCGACGGCTGCGCCACGGGGGTCGCCGCGTCGTCGTCGGCCTGTGTCGACTGCGCGAGCACCGCGCGGTAGGGCGCAGAACGTTCCAGCAGCTCCTCGTGGGTACCCTCCTCCACGGCGCGCCCATGGTCGAGCAGGACCACGCGGTCGGCGAGCGCGATCGTCGCGGGACGATGGGCGATGATGATCGTGGTACGACCCGCCATCACCTCCCGCAACGCGGCGCGGATCTCGTGTTCCTTCGTGGGGTCCACCGACGAAGTCGCGTCGTCGAGGATGAGCACGCGTGGATCGGCGAGCACGGCCCGCGCGATCGCAATGCGTTGGCGCTGACCGCCGGACAGTGAATAACCGTGTTCGCCGATCACCGTCTCGTAACCGTCGGGCAACGCCTCGATGAAGTCGGCCGCACCCGCGAGGGCCGCGGCGCGGCGAACTTGGGTGAGCGGCGCTTCGGGATCGGCAAACGCGATGTTGTCGCGCACGGTGTCGGTGAAGAGGAACGTCTCCTCGAACACGATGCCGACGGCACGCCGCACTTCGTTCAACTTGAGCTCGCGCACGTCGACACCGTCCAGCAGCACTCGACCCTCGTTCACGTCGTAGAACCGCGGAATGAGTCGCGCCACGGTGGTCTTCCCACTGGCCGTGGGACCGACCAGCGCGACCGCCTCGCCGGGCCGGAGCACGAGATCGAGCTGGTCGAGCACGATCGGTCCGTCGCCGTAGCGAAACCGCACTCCTTCGAAGCGGAGCTCGCCGAGGCCGTCGGCGGGAAGCGCGACGCCATGCGGAGAATCCGTGATCAGCGGATCGGTGGCGAGTACCTCCGAGATACGTCCTGCCGCGCTGATCGCGCGCGCGGCCTGCGCGATGAGCTGGCCAGTGAGGCGCAACGGGAGGACCAACATGACGATGTAGAGGTTGAAGGCGACGAGGTCACCGAGCGCGATGTCGCCGTCGAGCACTTGATGGCCGCCGTACCAGAGGATCGCGGCGAGCGACAGTGCGGGCACGAAGTCGACGGCGGGGAGGAATCCGGCGCGTAGCTTTGCCGCCGCGAGCGAGCGGTCGAGCACGGCGTCGGTCTCCTGTTCGAGCCGGTGCACCTGCGTTGCCTCGGCGCCGAAACCCTTCACCGCGCGAATTCCGGCCACCGTCTCCTCGACGACGGCCGACAGATCTCCGAGCTTTTGCTGCTGCTCGAGACCGACGGGGCCGAGGCGCTTCGAGAAACGCGTCGCGAGGAAGTTGAGCAGCGGCAGCGCGCCGAGGGCGAGCAGCGCGAGCAGCGGGCTCGCGAGCACCATCACCACGATCACGCCGATGAGGATGAAGAAGCTGGCCAGGCTGATCGGCCCGAGCGACAACCACTGGCTGATCTGGTAGAGGTCGGTGTTGCCGTGGGCCATGAGCTGGCCGGTCTGCGCTTCGTCGTGATAGGCGAAGTGGAGCAACTGCAGGTGCGCGAAGAGCCGCGCCCGGAGGTTGGTCTCGACCCGGTACGACATGCGTAACGCCGCGTACCGGCGCATGCCCATCCCCGCGCCCTGGACGAGGCCGACGAAGAGGATCAAGAGCGCGAACTTGACGGTTTCCCCACCGTCGCCGGGGACGATTCCCTGGTCGACCGCCGCCGCCACCAGCAGCGGCACGGCGAGCTTCGCCACCGTCCACGTGAGCGCGGCGAACACGCTGAAGATGACCCAGCGCCATTGCGGCCGCATCGAGTCGTAGATGAGGCGCCACCCCTCGCGTCGTAGCGCGCGGTCGCCCTCGACCATGCGCTCCGCACCGCGACTCACCCGACCTCCAACACCGGCGACCTCGAGAGGTTCAGGCTACCCGCGGTCGTGAAATCGCCCGAATGACTATTTCTGCGAATCGCGCATCGCCCGCCACACGACCTCGGGCGAGCACGGCGCATCGATGCTCACCACTCCGAACGGCGCGAGCGCGTCGACAACCGAGTTCCATACGGCGGCGATCGAGCCGGTCGTCCCCGACTCACCGATCCCTTTTGCACCGAGCGGGTTGTTCGGACTCGGCGTGACGGTGTGCGCGGTGCGAAACGACGGCAGATCGGAGGCCGCGGGCACGAGGTAATCGAGCAACGACGTGGTCAACGGGTTTGCGTCGTCGTCGTAACGCACACCCTCGTAGAGGATCTGCGCGACACCTTGCGCGAGCCCGCCGTGCACTTGACCCTCGGCGAGCAACGGGTTCACCACCACGCCGCAGTCGTCGACCGCCACCAGTTCGCGCAGTGTCACACGGCCGGTGTCGCGATCGATCTCGACCACGGCGACGTGGCACCCGAACGGAAACGATCCGAGCGAGTCGAAGTCGAGTTCGTGCGACAAGGGCGCGTGGCGCCGCGCCGCTTCGGTCGCGAGTTCACCCCAGGTTCGCCCACTCGCCGGAACGCCGACCACGCCGAGTCGTCCGTCGTCGAGCACGACGACGTCGTCGGGCAAGGCTTCGAGCAACTCGGCCGTGAGTTGGCGCGCCCGGTCGAGTACCACCTCGGCGGCTTCGCGTACCGCAGATCCCGCGAGCTGCGTAGAACGCGAGCCGAACGTGCCAACCCCGTGTGCAACGAGCGCGGTATCGGAATGCACGACCCGGACCGCTTCGAACGGCACGCCGAGCGTGGCGGCGGCGATCTGGGCCCACGTGGTCTCGTGACCCTGCCCGTGCGGCACGCTCCCCGTCACCACGGTGACCGAGCCGTCGTCGTGGACCTCGACCGAGCCGAACTCGCCGCCGCGTCCCGACGTCTCCACGTAACAGGCGATCCCGATACCGAGGAGCACGGCATCGGGATCTTCACGGCGGCGGCGTTGCTCGTCGCGCAACGCGGGATAGTCGGCGAGTCGAAGTGCCTCGTCGAGTGCGGCCTCGTACTCGCCGCTGTCGTACGTCGTACCGATCGCGGTCGTGAACGGGAACGCCGAGCCGGGCGGGAAATTGCGCCGACGGAGGTCGCCAGGATCGACTCCGAGATCGCGCGCCATGGTGTCGACCGCTCGCTCCACGAGGGCCGCAGCTTCCGGCCGACCGGCCCCCCGATACGGACCCGTGGGCGTGGTATTGGTGACCACGGGCACCACACCGAAGTCGATCTTGGGAATCGCGTACACGCCCGACGACATCATGCGCGTCACCATTGGTATGAACATCCCACGGATCGCGTACGCGCCGACGTCGGCCCAGCCGCGTACCCGCAGACCGGTGAACATGCCCTCGCGCGTCGCGCCCAACTCCACGTCGTGTACCTGCGCGCGTCCGTGCGTCATTCCCAGGAGGTTCTCGCGCCGGCTCTCGGTCCACCGGACGGGGCGTCGCACCTTGTGCGCGAGTCCCGCAACGACAAGCTGCTCCGGATACACACCGCCCTTCGCCCCGAACCCACCGCCGATCCATGGCGCGCGGACGCGCACCTGGGACACGTCGAGACCGAGCGTGCGTGCCACGTCGCCCTGCACGCCGAACACCGACTGGGTCGATGCCCAGATCGTGAGCGAGCCGTCGGGCTCGGGAATCGCGATGCAGCCGTTTGCTTCCATCGTGACGGGTGCGACGCGTTGATGGGCGACGCGCAGCCGCACCACCACGTCGGCATCGGCGAAGAACTCGTCGTCGGGATCGGTCGGCGTCGAACCGACGAGGTTGCTCCCGTGTTCGGGAAACAGCAGGAGCGCACCGCTCGCGGCGGCCGCGACCGGGTCGGCCACCGCGGGCAGGGGATCGATCTCGACCACGATCTCGTCGGCGGCGTCGAGAGCTTGGGCGAGCGTGCCGGCAAGCACCACCGCCACCGCCTCGCCGACGAACCGGACCCGACCGCGTGCGAGCAGCGGGCGGGCGAGCGCGGCGTCACCGGAGAACGCCCGTTGGTCGGGGAGGTCGAGGTCGGCGGCCGTCCACACCGAGTGGACCCCCGGGCACGCGGCGGCCGCCTCGGCTCGTATGGCGGTCACGGCACCGTGGGCCACGTGCGATCGGACGAAGACGGCGTGGAGCGCACCGGCCACCTCGACGTCGGCCATAAAGCGGGCGCTGCCCGTGAGCAGGCCCGGGTCCTCCGATCGCAGCACCGAGTGGCCGAGAACCGTCTGAGGCATCACCCGTCAGCTTGGCACCGCTCGGCATTCCCGTGCGCAATGACCGCGAGTACATTCCTATGACGCACGACCGGCCTCGGGGCCGGCTGCGACCCGGTAGCCCTGGAGGACACCATGGCCATTGCGAGCACCGACCTCAGCGACATCGACCTGCTGAACCCGGACGCCTTCGTCGCGCAGAAGCACCACGAGTGGTTCCGCCGCTTGCGCGCCGAGGATCCCGTTCATTGGTTCGACGAGGGCGACGGCGAAGGCTTCTGGAATGTGTTGAAGCACGACGACCTCATCACGGTCAACCGCGATTCCGAGCTGTTCTCGTCGGAACGCGGCGGCACCCAGATCTTCTCCCGCACTCGTGCCGCCGAGATGGGCTACGCCAGCGAGGAAGAGATGGGCCAGACGCGCGGCGTGATCATGCTCGAGATGGACCCGCCCAAGCACACGCGCTACCGGCTGCTCGTCAACAAGGGCTTCACGCCGCGCATGATCGGACTGCTCGAGCAGGCGCTCCGCACGCGGGCCACCCACATCGTCGACCAGGTCGTCGAGAAGGGCGAGGCCGACTTCGTGCTCGACATCGCGTCGGAACTCCCGCTCCAGGCGATCGCCGAGATCATGGGTGTGCCCCAAGAAGACCGCATGAGGCTCTTCGAGTGGTCGAACCGCATGATCGGGGCCGGTGATCCCGAGTTCATGAACGACGAAGCCGGCTCGGCCATGGTGGAGATCTTCGCCTACTCGAACGCGCTCGCCGAGAAGCGCCGCGAAGATCCGCGCGACGACATCGTCACCAAGTTGCTGAACGCCGAGATCGAGGGCGACAAGCTCTCCGAGCTCGAGTTCGACATGTTCATGTTGCTGCTCGCAGTCGCGGGCAACGAGACCACGCGCAACGCCACCGCCCACGGTATGCACGCGCTGCTCCGGAACCCCGACCAGTTCGAGCTCCTGCGGCAAGATCCCGAAGGGCAGATGGAGATCGCGATCGAGGAAGTGCTCCGGTGGGCGTCACCGGTCCTGCACTTCCGCCGCACCGCCACCGCCGACACCGAGATCCGCGGTCGCCAGATCAAGGAAGGCGACGCGGTCGTGATGTGGCACATCTCGGCCAACCGCGACGAGGAGGTGTTCGCCGACCCGTTCACCTTCGACGTCACCCGCGATCCCAACCCGCAGGTGGCCTTCGGCGGTGGTGGCAACCACTTCTGCCTCGGCGCCAACCTCGCGCGGATGGAGCTCCGGCTCATCTTCCAGGAGATCGCCACGCGCCTCCCCGACATGAAGCTCGCCGGCGAACCCGCGTATCTCCGGTCGAACTTCATCGGCGGGATCAAGCACATGCCGGTCACGTGGAGCCCCGGCAAGCGCGTGCTCCCGGTCAAGACCTCCGCATAACCGTTCCTCATGCCGGCGTTCGCGCGGGGGTCGGTCTCGCTGCGGCTCTATCCGCACCTCGACCTGCCCCCGGCCGCGATCGTCGACGAGCTCCGCGCGCAGGCCGCGCTCGCGGTCGAGCACGGTTTCGACGGTGTGATGACGAGCGAGCACCACGGAGGGTTCGCCGGTTATCTCCCCAACCCGCTCCAGGCTGCGGGGTGGTGCCTCGAGGCAATGCCGTCGGGATGGGCGGCGCCGTGCCCGTTGCTGCTCCCCCTGCGCCCGACCGCGCTGGTGGCCGAGGAGGTCGCGTGGCTGGCGGCGCGGTTCCCCGGCCGCGTCGGCGTCGGAGTCGCGTCGGGCGCGCTGCACGAGGACTTCGACATCATGCACGTGCCGATGGACGGCCTGACCGCGCGTTTCTCCGACGCTCTCGCCGAGCTCTCGGGAATGCTCGACGGCACCGAGCCGCGCGGGCTCGCCGGCGACCCTGCGATCGCGGCGTGCGCCGAACAACCGATCCCAATCCTGAGCGCGGCGATGGGGTTCACCGCGGTGCGCCGCGCCGCCGCGCTCGGTGCGGGCGTGCTCTTCGATTCATTGTCGACCCCGGAACGCTGCCGCGAGCTCACCGACGCGTACCGCGCGGCCGGTGGCACCGGCGCATGCGTGCTGATCCGCCGCGCATGGCTCGGCGAGCCGCCGAAAGACCGGCTCGACGATCAGGTCGACGTGTACCGCGGCTACTCGTCGCCGTCGGCCATGCAGCACTGGGGCAGCAACGAGCTCATCAGCGCGTCTGACGGTGCGACGGTTGCCGACGCCCTGGTCGACGCCCGAACGCGCGCGGGCGCCGACGCGGTGAACCTCCGCGTACACGTCCCGGGCGTCGCTCCACGCGACGTGCGCGAGCAGATCGAGCGCCTGGGACACGAGGTCCTGGGCAGGATCCGAGGAGATACGCCATGACCGACGAACGCGTGCTGGGCCCGATCGGCACCGAGGTGATCTTCGAGAACGACCGCGTCCGCGTGTGGGAGATGCGTCTCGAGCCAGGCGAACGATCGGCGACCCACCGCCACGACCTCGACTACATGCTCATGCTGCTCGACGGCGACCGGATCGCCGCCGAGCCCGAGCCCGACACCCAGGGTGCGTTCAACGACTACCTCGAGGCCGAGGTCGTGAAGGGCGCGTTCGTCTACATCGAGAAGGGCGGAATCGAGACCGCGGTCAACGTCGGCAAGAAGCCCTACCGCGAGATCATCGTCGAGCTGAAGGACTGACCGGCCGCGCGACGCGGTGTCACAGCTCGAAGGGACCGCGGCCCATCTGGTCGCGCACCGTCTCCACCGGAGGGTTCGTCATGCTGCGGCGCTGCCAGTTGGCACCGTCGACGACGAGCGTGCACCCGGAGATGAAGCGCGCGTAGGGCGAGGCGAGGAAGGTGGCCGCCCAGCCCAGCTCCTGGAGCTCCCCGACCCGCATGGCCGGCTGGCGGCGGTTCTGCTCGGCGGCGCGATCGAGGTTGCTGCGGATATCGGCGGTCATGTCCCCGTGCGGGAACAGACCGGGCACGAGCCCGTTGACCTGGATCCCGTAGGGGCCCCACTCGACCGAGAGCGACTCCACCAGGCTCTTCACGCCGGCCTTGGCGGCGGCGCTGTGCACCCAACCGGGCCCACCGGTCCACGCATACGACGCGCCCACGTTGATGATGGACGCCGGTGTGCCCGCGGCGAGGTGGCGGCGACCGAATTCTCGCGTCACCAGGAACGTCCCGCTCAGCGTGATGTCGATCACGCTGCGCCACGCGTTGGGCGACATGTCCTCCGATGGCACCGGGAAGTTGGCGGCGGCGTTGTTGACCAGCACGTCGGGAAGGTGGAATGCGGACTCGGCGGTGTCGAACATCGCCGCGATCTGCTCGGGATCGCGGATGTCGACGGTGGCGACGGCGACCGGCGCGCCGAGCGCCTCCATCGCGGCCTTACCCGCTTCGAGGTG
>Ga0315281_10012058_pt1 | contig 11799 bp, 7 predicted proteins | sample YL17G07_0_MG_FD_204540 | JGI IMG/M metagenome (GOLD analysis project Ga0315281, IMG submission 204540) | Sediment microbial communities from Yellowstone Lake, YNP, Wyoming, USA - YL17G07_0 | ecosystem: Environmental > Aquatic > Freshwater > Lake > Sediment | place: USA: Wyoming | collected... | reverse complement strand
CACAGGCAGAAAATTTCAGAAAGATGCTTCTGGCAATGTCAGAGGATCTCGGGGTAATACTCATAAAATTAGCAGACAGGCTTCATAACATGCGTACATTGCAACACCTTCCAGAGGATAAACGACAGAGGATCGCAACAGAAACCCTTGAGATTTATGCACCAATCGCAAACAGGCTTGGTATCGGGTGGTTGAGGACTGAACTTGAAGACCTGAGTTTTAAATTCATCATGCCAGAACTCTATAATGAATTTGTCAGGAAAGTTGCAAAAAGAAAAGAGGAACAGGAGGCGTATTTAAAAGAGGTTACAGGAATAGTAAATAGCAAGCTGAAAGAGGAAGGCATCCCGGGAGACATATCCTGGAGGATAAAACATTACTATGGTATTTATCAGAAGATGCTGAGACAGGAAATTACATTCGAACAGGTTCACGATGTCCTCGGCCTGAGAATAACCACAGACACAAAGGCTAACTGTTATGCAATTCTTGGCCTTATCCATTCCCTCTGGTCACCTGTACCCGGTAGATTCAAAGATTATATTGGTGTACCGAAGTCGAACATGTATCAATCCCTGCATACAACTATTATAGGGCCAAAAGGCGAAAGAGTTGAGTTTCAGATTCGGACGTCTGAGATGCATATAATTGCAGAGCATGGTATAGCATCTCACTGGAGATATAAGGAAAGTGGTAAAGTTGACGAAAAGAGTGACAGATATTTTTCCTGGTTAAGAGATTTACTACAGACCCAGAGAGAGCTCAGTGACGCAAAGGACTTCCTCGAGGCTGTCAAGGGTGAGGTTATCCCTGAGGTCATTTATGTTTTTACCCCAAAGGGAGAGATAAAAGAGATGCCTGTAGGCTCAACCCCTGTTGACTTTGCTTACAGTATCCATACAGAGGTCGGTAATAAATGTGTTGGTGCTAAGGTTAACGGAAGAATAGTACCTCTTAAATTTACCTTGAGAAGTGGTGATACCGTCGAGATCACTACTTCTCCAACCCATGGGCCGAGCAGGGACTGGCTCAAGTTTGTTGTTACGCAGCGTGCAAAGAGCAGGATAAAGCAGTGGATAAAGGCTGAAGAGCGGAAACAGAGTATAGAACTTGGCATCAAGTTACTCGAGGGAGAACTGAGAAGGCATGACCTCAGCCCGTCTGTCCTTAAATCAGAGGATATGCAGAAGGCTTTGAAGTTCTTTAATATCCAATCTATTGAAGATATTTATGCCTTTGTCGGTCACGGGAAATTATCAGCCCACCAGATTGTTAACAAGCTTGTCCCGGAAAAACCCATAGAAGAGGCCCCTGTTCCAAAGATTGCAAGGCCCCCGAAAGAACATAAGGGAATAACCATAAAAGGAGTAGATAATGTTTTATATCATACAGCAAAATGTTGTTTTCCAATTCCTGGTGATGGCCTTGTAGGTTTTGTAACAAAAGGAAGGGGTGTTACCATACATCGAGAAGATTGTCCAAACCTCGACAGGCTCGCTGTTGACGAAGCAAGGCTTGTTGATGTTGAATGGAAAACAGAGGGGGATGCAACGTCACCCGTAAGATTATGTGTAGAAACAGTCGACAGACCGGGCATACTCGCAAACCTAAGTGCACTTATATCATCTGTTAGCGTAAACATAAGTCATATTGAAGCGAGTTCAACAGAGGACAAAAAGGCCCATATCAGATTCACCCTCGAGGTTAAGGATAAAAGTCAGCTTTCAGTGCTAACTCAGAAGATTGCGCAGATGGAAGGAGTTCTGAAGGTAAGCAGATGAGATTGCACTGAATAACAAATTCGCCCTTGTTTTTATGAATAATACGGGCTAACTATGTAATCCATTACATAGATTTCTAACAGGATTTACCTGCCTTTTTAAAAAAATACATATTTCCAGTCAGTTACAAAATGGCATAGTAATTGCTTTAAAACTATCTCTATGGAGCTGTTTCTACGATTTCAAATGTGTAATATCAACAAAGATTATAAGAAATCATATGAGGGATAAAAAATGAAGATTAGAGGCAATTTTTTCAGATATGTATCAGTTTTAGTATTTATACTCTTTTTCTTGCAATCGGTACCACTTTATGCCGCTGACATAAAAGACTACTGCATCGTACCACCTTATGTTAAGAGAGAGGTGAAGCCGAATATTCTCATCCTCATGGACAATGCAACGGTTATGGGAGATGCGGCATATAAAAATATGACAACTTACGCCCCATACGCCCCATCCGCTGATCCCCCCGCAGTTTATGGCGGCTTATTCATACCAAGTCAATGGTATACTTACGGGTCAAGGACTGTGTATACAGATTCTGGCGGAAATGGGTGGATACCTGATAACGGCACAACCTCTGACCCCAACGGAGACGGGCAGCCTGGCATTTTTTCCGGCAACCTGTTGAACTGGGCAACAACGAGCGAGTATGACCTTCTTGAAAGCGTCCTCGTCGGCGGAAAATCTGAATCTCGTATAACCAATGTTAATACCCTTGAAAGTATCAGCAATTCATGGACAAAGACCCTGACCTACCAGGACAGTCTGGGGCGGACGCGGGTATGTGATTTTATTGTTGATGGCGCAAATCTGAATATTAAGGATCATACAGGAGGCTCATGCGGATATCTCGATACCCCTCCCCATCCTTTAATAGAGTCTAATATGCCGCCGATAGCTTCCAATGAAACCAATACCAGGTTTGCAATAAATGAATCAGGCAACGGGCAGGAAAAGTCGGAGGCTCCGGACAACATCCTTAGAAGTCTTATGAGAAGATCTTTCAGCTTTCTTTCCGGTATTATGAACTTTCTGGTTCCCGATGCTGAAGCTGCAAAACCCCTCGCAATTTCACATGCCAGTCCTTCTGATAGTACGGAGTGTGCTATCCCTGCTTATTCATATACTCTCGGGGCATCGGGGGGATCAGGTGCTGGCTATATATGGAGCATTACTGCTGGAAGCCTGCCTCCTGGATTAAGTTTATCCACAGTTGGCTCCCCTGGAAGCGGCCTTATCTCGGGAACACCTACCACAGCAGGCACTTACCCTTTTACTGTTCAGGTCAGGGATAGCGCAGGGGATACAGACTCAGCGGGCTATTCAATAATAATAAGTGCGGTGAGCTTTACGATTACGTCACTGAGCCCCCTGCCTAATGCAATGGAGAGCACTACCTACTCTACTACTATCTCAACCAATGGTTTATGCACCACAGGTGGATACACATGGAGCGTCACTTCAGGCAGCTTGCCTTCTGTCCTGAGTCTTAATGCATCCACTGGTGTAATCTCAGGCACACCTGCCGCTGGGACAGCAGGCACTTACTCCTTTAGAGTTCAGGTCATTGGTTATGGTGCACATACTGCAACAAAGGATTTTACATTGACAGTAACCACGGCTCCAGTAGGACTGACAATCATAACAACCAGCCCTCTGCCTGATGCAACAAAAGACTCGTCATATACAGCCACTCTTTCAGCGATAAACGGAACACCGCCTTACACATGGAGCATTACGCCAGGCAGTTTACCTTCAGGCCTGAGTCTTGATTCATCAACAGGTGTAATCTCAGGTACCCCTACAACAGCAATTACTTACAACTTTACTGTTCAGGTCAGGGATAGTGGAGGCGCAACTGACACAAAAGTTTTTTCATTAACAGTGAATGCAGTCCCTGTGAGGGAAACAGGGAATTTGAATGTTAAATTATGTGCCGGGACCTACACATGTAATTGTAATACTCCAGGAATAAGCTGTGGAAATGCCGCTTGTGCAGGCGCCTGCAGTACGACATACTGTCCGGGTGAATGTGTACTCAAAACAGGGATTGTGGATCAGATGTGGACTCAGGCAAGACTTGGCGTAGAGGATTTTGCGCGTTCGTCCTCCGAGCCTTCTTCTCCCCTATCAAATTGTATTGAGAGTAACCCCGGCGCTACCCCCGATTCGGACTTTCTGACCGCAGTAGAAAATGCAACTCCCACTTTTGACATAACGAAATTGGTGAACGGTGAATATACTACAATTGATTATTATGCGAACAATACCGCAAGCAATTGTGACCCTTTCAGGAGCTCACAAAATTGTCAGAAAAACTTTGTGTTGATGATTACCGCAGGAGTAGGTGCTGACAACCCTCCAACGCCGGGCGGAGGAACCCCGAATGTATTTTCAGATGCAACAAACTGCGGCGTTTCAGCCTACAAAAACCTCGGCAAGAATTCTTGCTACGGTTATAATAACGACCTGAGGGCCAGTTTAGCCGGCAGGCAGTATGTCAGTACGTACATTGTGAATACGATGGGTACTATTACAACTGCAGGCAATGGTACATGCGATCCTTCTGTAACTCCCTCGACCACGGGAGATATTCTTTGTCAGGCGGCAAGTATCGGAGGCGGGACTTACTATGAAGTGGTTGACGCTTCTGCGTTGAGGGACACTCTGATACGGGCTTTTCAGGATATACTCAAGAGGGCTGCCGCCGGAACGGCGGCATCAGTGCTTGCCTCGGGTGAGGGAAGCGGGGCGAACCTCTTACAGGCGGTTTTTTATCCCCGAAGGAGATTGAATGTAGAAATAGACTGGACCGGAAGGCTTACCAATTTCTGGTATTATGTCGATCCATTCTTTAACACCAGCTCAATATATGAAGACAACGGAAGTGGAAGCACTGACTACTTCGACTTTTCAGATGATAACAGAGTCTCTTTTTATTTCGACATAGCCAATGAAAAAACGATGGCACATCGTTATCCTCCAACAGGGACGCTGCCTGATATAGAATTTGAAAAGCTGAATAGTCTGTGGGAGGCCGGGCTGATCTTGTGGAATAGAGATTTGACTTCGTCGCCGAGGACTATCAAGACATGGGTTGACAGTAACAGTAATGGTCTTGTTGACTCCGGAGAGTTTGTGGATTTTTCGACAGGCAATGTCTCGTCAATAAGACCTTATCTGGATCTGCCGACAACTCCCAATCCTGTTTTTGCAGATGGCGACCTTAACCATGACGGCTTAGTAGATGATGATGATGCCGAGTTGCTTATCAGATATATTCATGGAGAAGACTTTTCTTACCTCAGGCCGAGGTCCGTCATTATTGGCGGAGTAGGCCCGAAGGTCTGGAAACTGGGTGACATTTTGAATTCAACTCCGAAGATTTCCTCATGGATACCATTGAATAATTACAACACAGTTTATAAAGACACGTCGTACGATAATTATACCAAGAGTTCCACATATACCGGCAGGGGGATGGTCTTTGCAGGCGGGAATGACGGGATGCTCCATGCCTTTAGGCTCGGGAAGCTGGAGCTGACCTGGACTTCTCCGACCAAGACATCCACACAGGTCGCAAGAATGACTGGTTCCGACCTCGGAAAGGAGATATGGGCGTACATCCCCAAAAATGCACTTCCGTATCTTAAATACATTAAGGAGACCGACTATTGTCATGTCTATTCCATTGACCTCAGTCCTTACGTTTTTGATGCGAGTATCGGCGCTCCGGGTTCAGGAGACATATCCAATGACGCAAAACCTAATGACGGCTCAACATGGAGGACTATCCTTATCGGTGGTATGAGGTATGGCGGTGCATGCAGGGATGAAACAGGAGCTTGTAATTCAACAACTAATGGATTGCCTGATTGTGTAAAGACGCCTGTCACAGGAAAGGGATATTCGTCATATTTTGCCCTTGATATAACAGATCAGAATAATCCAACACTACTCTGGGAGTTTTCCAACGAGAGCCTTGGCTTCACAACAACAGGTCCCGCAGTTGTAAGGATCGGTGACAGCGGGAAAAACGGCAAATGGTTCGTTGTATTAGGCTCGGGTCCTACAGGGCCTATAGATACGACGTATCAGCAGTTTCTGGGGCGCTCTGACCAGAACCTGAGTCTGTTTGTGCTTGATGTAAAGACCGGTGCGCTCCTGCGCACCATAAATACTTTTAATGGTTCCAGTATCTCAAATGCCTTCGCAGGTTCGATGCTTAATTCCACCCTGGACGCCGATGTTAATTATCAGGACGATGTTGTTTATATCGGGTATGTGAAAAAGCATACAAGTCTTTTAGGCTCCGATACCTGGACGGATGGAGGAGTTATCAGGCTGCAGACTAAAGAGACCACAAACGTGTCTAATTGGGAAGCGAGTCAGGTAATAGACGGCATTGGACCGGTAACCTCGGCAGTTACTAAACTCGTGAATAAGAATAAGGGGAATCTGTGGCTTTTCTTCGGCACGGGAAGGTATTATTTTGAAAAGTTAGATGAAGTTGACGATGCAGATACTCAGAGGACCTTATTCGGTCTGAAAGAGCCCTGTTATTCTTCAACAGGGCTTAACCGGACCTGTACAACAACATTTTCCGGCACCCTGACTGATGTGAGCAGTATTGAGAATCCCACTTCGATAGCGGACGGATGGAAGATAAATCTCGATGCTACCGGTAATTACACGTATCTTGAAGGAACTACTTCGGTTACAAGAACTTACAGGGCTGAGAGGGTTATCACTGACCCGCTTGCAACCTCTTCAGGCCTTGTGTTTTTTACAACGTATAAACCATATACCGATGTTTGTGCCTATGGTGGCAAGAGTTTTATATGGGCTGTAAAATACAGTACGGGAGGCGCTCCTGGTGCCTTACTAAAGGGTATAGCGCTGCTCCAGGTCTCCACAGGCAGTATTGAACAGGTAAATCTTTCTACCGCCTTTACAGAAAGGAACCTGAAAAGAACATCCGCGCTGGAAGGTGTGCCGCCGACAGCACAGGGGTTATCTTTGATGTCAACACCTCCGCCTGTTAAAAGGACTATACACATAAGAGAGAGATAGGCGATACAGGATGCATGATGCAGGATACATGAGGAGAAAGAAGCAATCGTACAAAGATATCGAGATATATACAATTGCAAAGGAACTTGCTGTAAAGGTTCACAGGATAACATTAGAGGAATTACCAAAATTTGAAATGTCTAATGATCGTGTATCATGAATCATGTATCTTGCATCATGAAAAATAATGACGGGGTAACACTAATTGAGCTTATAGTTGCGGTTTCCGTGGTAATCATAATCATTGTCGCCCTTGGCTTCAGCTTCGAGGGATGGATGGGTGGTTACAGGATAGAGAGCCAGGCTAAAGAGATGTATACTGATTTGATGAATGCAAGGGCAAGGGCAATGGAAAGGAACAGGTGTCATTTTGTGGTTGTAACTGCTAATAACTATCAGATATTTGAGGATGCAAATGAAAATTGCCAATACAATGCCGGTACTGATACGGCATTGACAGCATTCACAAGTCCGAAAACATTAACTTATACATCAAATTGGACTGGGACAGTCACCATGGATACGAGGGGAATTGTTTCACCTGATAACACGATTCAATTTAACATTGGTACCAATACCCCTGATTATGACTGTATAGTATTATTTGCAACAAGAATAAATATGGGGAAATGGAATGGAAGCTGTGTTGCTAAATAAAAAAGGCTTTACCCTTGTTGAGGTAATGATTGCCCTTGTGGTGGTCCTTGTGGTCTTTCTTGCCCTGATGCAGACCGCATTAGTGGGGATTGATTCAAACATGAGGAATGTCCTGAGAGATGAGGCTGTAAGTATTGCAGAGATGAGGATGAATGAGGCAAGGAGTATCCCCTTTACCAGTTTAGGTTCTGATCCTGGTTCACTTGCTGGCTATGACTGCCCTAATGGCTTTTCTTCAACAGGCGTCCCTGTTGAGAGGAATATTAGAAATATATCGGGTTTTGATTTTTGTACTAATCTAACCTGTCAAGAATTAGGTGGAGATGGAAACTGCTCTACAGACGATGCGGACAGTAAGCAGGTAAATGTTATGGTTGGATGGAAATGGAAGGGCGATAATTATACTCATAGAATTACAACAATCAGGAAAAGATAATGATTAAAAGAGAAGCAAAGTCCAAATTCCCCCATCCCCCCTTTAGTAAAGGGGGGCGAGGGGGGATTATCTCCGACTCTGGATTTACTTTAGTAGAGCTGATGATCACAATGGTTATCTTTGTGTTTTTTATCGCTGCAGCTTCGCAAGTTTTTACAGGGCTATTAACCCAATTCAAACAGCAAAGCAAGATGGCAGAGACAAATATTGAAGGCATAGTAGGGCTTGAAATGTTAAGACAGGATGTAGAGCATGCAGGATATGGCCTGCCGTGGTACGGGCTTGTTGCTTACAGCGAGTCCAGCACCAACCCTTATAGTCTCAACGATTCAACTACTACAGCAGCGCCACGGGCTGTTTTAAGTAAGAATAATGCAACATTTTCCAGTCCGAACAATATCTTTAACGGTTCGGATTATCTGGTAATAAAGTCTGTTAATGTAGGCCGAAATGATGCATGTCAGAAGTGGACTCTCTTGAAGGCAGCACCATTTACATCGCCATATAATCCAAGGAAGTGGACGCCAGCTTTAACGCCGCCACAAGGTGAAGACTTAGCAAGTACTGACAGGGTAATTGTCCTTAGACCCGGAAGCACAGATGCAAATGGCAGGACTTTGGTTGTCGATGGCGCAAATGATTTTACAACATTCAGCGATGTAACTTCACACCCCTCCCCCAACCCCTGGCCTCCTGCGGATACCTCGGAAACCCGCATCGTATATGGTGTTGACCCGGACACGGATTTGAGGATGCCGTTTAACAGGGCAGATTATGTTGTTCGCAGGTTTGATTCAGGTGGCACTAATATTACACCCGCCAGGTGTGCCCCAAATACAGGGGTGCTTGAAAAGGCTGTTGTTAACCAGGGAAATGGTGCATTCAGTTACCTTCCTCTCCTTGACTGTGTGGCTGACATGCAGGTGATATATGCATTGGACAATAATGAGGATGGAGACTTTGTGGATGGCGCTGGTACCCCTGCTGATGGTTATAGTGATGATATTACAACAGCTCCTTTAACCGCCCAACAAATAAGAAAACGGGTAAAACAGGTTAGGGTTTATATCCTCTCCCATGAAGGACAGAGGGATGTGAATTATACATATCCAACTAATCCAATAACTGTTGGAGAATTTGGACTTGGAAGAAGCTTTAACTTTGTGACTGCCGGCATTACCGATTGGCAAAACTACAGGTGGAAGATATATACAATAGTTTTAAAACCAACTAATCTTCTGAGGTAAAAAATGATAGAGCAAAGAGCAAAGAGCAAAGGGCAAAGAGTAAAGGAAACACCACCACCCCTTAGTAAGGGGGGGCGAAGGAGGGGTAACGAAAAGGGCATCGCTCTTGTCATGATATTGATATTGGCAGCTATTGCACTGGCGATCATGGCTGGATTAATATATATGATCACGTCAGGGACACAGGTATCGGGGATGCAAAAAAGGTATAAAACTGCCCTTGATGCCGGCTATGGAGGTGCGGATGTTTCTTATCAGCTTATTGGTGCCAGGGGAGATCCTAATATACCTCTTACTAACTTTCTTATTAATGCGTCATCATCATGCTTGACAGATAAGCTCAATAAAAAAACAGCCGACTGGGGGTCAGGGTGTGATAGTTCAATGACCGTCAGCTCCGCCTCTCATGACATGCATTTTGATCTCGGAGCAAGCCCATATCCTACATACAGAGTTTACTCAAAAATAGTCGATACTGTTGAGGGTAACTCCGGTGGAGATGAAGGTTTGCTTGGGAAAGGAGTAGTTTACTCAGGTTCTGGAGAGGTAAATGTTATGAGCATACCATACCTTTACACAATAGAAGTGGATGCAGAAAATCCATCGAATCCATCAGAGAGAGCAAAGCTGTCTATACTCTATCAATATTGATTTTGATACTCGATGAAACAGGTTGGAAAGATTCGAGTGTAGATACTGAAATAAGTAGATCCTGAATCAAGTTCAGGATGACAAAACCGATGTGTCATTCCGAACTTGTTTCGGAATCGCAAGAACAATATCATGCAAGAATTCGAGAGATTAAAGGAATATTTTAGGTGAATAAACGTTGGTTTTGTTTAGTTTTTATTTTACTTTTAGGCTGTTCAGCGGAAAAGTCTGCTGATGTAAACAAACAAAAGCCTTCAAAGGTAGATAGTAGTCCTTATTCTTTGGAAATCACCCCTACTAATGCCTCTCGTAATTCAACGATATATTTAATTGCACAAGGTTTCAACCCTTCAGATGCAAAGATAGAGTGGTTAGTGAATGGTAAAGTAACTACTACACCTATATCCTCCCAATTCAATGCCCTGGGAACAAAGAAAGGGGACAAGGTCCAGGCCATGATAACAATACAGGGCAAAGAGATAATCTCTAATAGTGTACAAATAAAAAATTCCCTGCCAGAGATCAGCTATATTAAACTCCTCCCGGAAGTCTTTAAGCCGGGGGATACTTTAAGCGTTGAGGTTTCTGGAAGCGACGTTGATGGAGATGAGGTAACTATCGCATATGAATGGACTAAAAACGGAGAGCCTGCTGGCAATAGTAAACGAATAGAAGTCCCTCTTAAAAGGTGGGACAAGGTCTCTGTCAAGATAACCCCTTTTGATGGCGAGGCATATGGTCGTCCGATTGTTTTAAACAAAGAGATAATGAATCTGCCACCGATGATTAACGAAGACAAAACATTCCATTTCGATGGAACGGTTTATACTTACCAGGTTAAAGCCACTGACCCAGATGGAGACCTTCTTGCATATTCGCTTAAGTCGGCACCGCAGGGCATGACCATAAATCCATCTACAGGATTGATACAATGGCATGTGCCGCCTGATTTCAAAGGGAAGTCCCCCATTACTGTATCTGTGACTGACGGACATGGAGGAGAGGCAATTCAGAGTCTTACCCTTGAGATAACACCCGAGAAGAGGTAGATCAATGTAAGATAAAATTGAGCGCTCCTCCTACAAGTAAGGCAAATGGTGTTATTAAGATTATCATCAAAACTGCTGCTTTTATCCCTCTTTCTTTTATGATCATAAATAAGTTCGCAAGACATGGTACAAAGAGTGTTAATGTCACAAGGCTTACTATTACCTGATTTTCATTCAGGAGTCCCTGCCTTGCCAAGTCAAACATTCCCGCAGCACCATAATCCCTTCTTAGGAAACCCATAATGAAAGCCCCTGTTGCCTTTTTAGGCAATCCTAAAAGGTTCACAACTATCGGCGATGCTGTGGCTTCTATCCAGCTGAGTATCTTGACTTTATCAAAGAAAAAAAGGATTAGTGTACCAAGCACAAATAGTGGCACAGCCTCTTTCAGATACCATTCAATCCTGCTGAGTGTTTTCATTATAATATTGCCCATAGTTGGTAATCTCATCGGTGGCAGTTCCATAAAAAAGTCTGGTTTTTCTCCTGGGATTATCTTCGAAGCAATGTATCCTGAAAGAATAAGAATTAGGGTTATGCTGCCTGCCCACCATAAAGTGGCTCTCACTGGAAGGGCGCCTAACATGCCGAATATAACGCCGAGCTGTGCAGAACAAGGGATTGTTAGTGCGATAAGAAATGTTGCGATGATCCTTTCCCTCTTTGTCTCAAGTATCCGTGTCGTCATCGTAGCCATTGTGCCACAGCCGAGACCGAGGACCATTGGTAAGATAGCCTTACCATTGAGGCCAAGAAACCTGAATACCTTGTTTGAGATTACAGCAAGCCTTGGCAGGTAGCCGCTATCTTCAAGGAAGCCAAATGCTAAGAAAAAGGTGGTTGTTATTGGTAATATGATACCGACAGCATACGTTAATGCCATAGTGAAAACCCCATAC
>Ga0315281_10012057_pt1 | contig 11800 bp, 11 predicted proteins | sample YL17G07_0_MG_FD_204540 | JGI IMG/M metagenome (GOLD analysis project Ga0315281, IMG submission 204540) | Sediment microbial communities from Yellowstone Lake, YNP, Wyoming, USA - YL17G07_0 | ecosystem: Environmental > Aquatic > Freshwater > Lake > Sediment | place: USA: Wyoming | collected... | reverse complement strand
ACCCCCTCCCCCAAAAGGACACCTCATGACCGCAGACTTCCCCTCCCTGGACGCCCTGGTGGTGCTGGGAGCCCGGCTCAACCCGCAAGGGGAGCCCGGGCGTGTAGCCCGGTGGCGTCTGTTACACGCCCTGGAAATCTGGCGGGACCGGGCCCCGGAGGCCCGCATCCTCCTGGTGGGCGGCTGCCCCCGGGGAGCTGCTCATTCCGAGGCCGAGGCCATGGCCCGGTGGGCCGAGGATTGGGTGATGCAACATTGGGGCCCGGAGGTTTGGGAGGAGCTGGCGCCCCGCCTGATTCTGGAGGAAGCCAGCTTGAACACCGCGGCTTCGGCCAGAAATGTCCTGTCCCTGCTGCAGGGCTTTAATTTTCAGAGGGTGGGCCTGGTGTCCGACGGTTTCCACATTCACCGGGCCCACTTCCTGTTCCGGCGTCATTTCCTGCCTCACCGTATCACCGTGCATCCCCTGCCGGTGCATGGGCTCGTGAAACATTATTGGCGAAACCGCCGTTACCTGTGGCTGAGCAAGATGGCGCTGCGCGAGGCTGGGGCCTGGGCGAAGGTCCTGGGCCGGCAGGTCCTCAGTTGGCGGCGCCGGAAATAACTTTGCGACCTTTGCGCCTTTGCGTGAGGAATCCACGCAGTTAGTTCTTCCCCGCCTTTTTCTTGAAAAATTTCCTTGACAGGCCCTCTGATAGAGAATAAAAAAGCAAAGATATAAGAAAATTTTCACAAAGCCACGGATCGATCATGCTGGAGATCAAACGGCCGGTCAGCGTTTCCCTGAGTCCCGAGCAAATATCCGCCATCCAGGAGTCCTGCCGCCGCTTCCGCCCCATCAAGGGCGGGCTGCTGCCCAATCTGCATGCGGTTCAGGCCCTCTGCGGCAACTGGCTGCCCCTGGAGGCCTTGCGGCTGGTGGCCCAGGGCTGGGATATTCCTTATGCTTACCTTTACGGGGTTCTGAGTTTCTACACCATGTTCTCCATCGCCCCCCGGGGTAAGTACCTCATCCGCATGTGCGAGTCGCCCCCCTGCCACATTTTAGGGGCGGAGAGCATGCTGGAGGCCCTCCAGTCGGAGCTGGGCGTCAAGGTGGGAGAGACCACCCCTGACGGCCTCTTCACCCTGGAGCTCACCGCCTGCCTGGGGGTCTGTGAAGTCTCGCCGGCCATGCAGATCAACGAGGTGGTGCATGGCCGCCTCACCCCGGAGCGCCTCAAGACTATCCTGGCCGATTACCGGGCCGGCAAAGTGCCGGACTACCGGGAGCTCAGGCGCACCACCAACGCCCTGGGCGATTATCCCGCCCCTCCCGAAGCGCCGGTGCTGCTCGCCAACGTAGACCAGATCGATCCCATGAGCCTGGACGACTACCTGGGCCGGGGCGGTTACGAATCCTTGAAAAAGGCCCTGGGCATGACCGCCGAGGAAGTGGTGAACGTCGTCAAGGATTCGGGCCTCAGGGGCCGGGGCGGCGCCGGTTTCCCCACCGGCTTGAAGTGGTCCTTCACCCGGCCCCTTCCCATGACCCCCAAATACATCGTTTGTAACGCCGACGAAGGCGAACCCGGCACCATCAAGGACCGCTACCTCATGGAGGGCGACCCCCACCGGGTGCTGGAAGGCATGGCTATCGCCGGCTATGCGGTGGGCGCCAGCTTCGGCTATATTTACGTCCGGGGTGAGTATTACCTCTCCATGCACCGCCTGCAAAACGCCATCGACCAGGCCGTAGCCCAGGGTTTCCTGGGCGACAACATCTTAGGGAGCGGCTTCAGCTTCCACATCCAGGTGCAGACCGGCGGCGGCTCATACGTATGCGGCGAGGAAACCGCGCTCATCGAGTCCATCGAAGGCGAGCGGGGCTATCCCCGGGTGAAACCGCCCTTTCCGGGCACCGTGGGGGTGTGGAACAAGCCCACCATCGTCAACAACGTGGAGTCCCTGTCCAGCGTGCCGGACATCATCAAACACGGCGCCGCATGGTACAAAGGCAAAGGCACCGCGGACGCCGCCGGCACCAAGATTTTCCAGGTGGTGGGCCACGTGAACCAACCGGGCATCGTTGAAGCCCCCTTAGGGATGACGGTGCGGGAGCTCATTGACAAATACGGCGGGGGCGTGCGGAGCGGCCACGGCTACAAGTCCTGCCAGACCGGAGGCTCTTCCTTCGGGTTCTTCAAGGAAGAGCATCTGGACACCCCCATGGAATACGCCGCCATGGCCAAGGCCGAAGGGGCCCTGGGCTCCGGCACCATGCTGGTGATGGACGACACCACCTGCGTGGTGGACGTGGTCAAGTCCATTCTTTACTTCTTCCAGCACGAGTCCTGCGGCTTTTGCCTGCCCTGCCGCCGGGGCACCCGGACCCTGTACGACCTGATCTCCAAGGTGGCCGCGGGCAAAGCTGAAGAGGCGGACCTTGACCGGATGATCAACCTGTCCAAGACCATGGTGGACAGCGCCAACTGCGCCCTGGGCATGAGCCCCTATTTCTTCGTCAAGACCACCATCGAGCGCTACCGGGACGAGTATAACGCCCACCTGGCGGGCCAGTGCCCGCTGGGGATGTGCCAGGCGGAAGAGCATTCCCATTAGAGGAATGTCGGCATATTTGTAGGGGCGTGATTTATCACGCCCTTCAGGGCGCAAATGAATTGCGCCCCTACATACTGGTAGTACAGGCTGGAAAGCCGGTGCCTCCAAGACACAAGACAACCCCACCCTACCAGTCGCTCTGAGTCGTAGAAAGTAGGGTGCGCACTGCGCACCCTACCTGCTGCGGCGATTCGGGGGCGGGCATAAATTGTCGGGCGGGCGTCTCGCCCGCCATCATTTCGTTCCCCAGCCTGGCTTGGGGACGAGAAGAAAATTAGGCTTAAACAACTCGAGAGGCGCACCTATGCTGATCGATTATCTGCCGGTACTGATCTACATGATCATCGCCGTGGGTTTGGTGGGGATGATCGTGCTCTTGTCCGAACTCCTGGGCAAGAAGACCCACAACCCGGTGAAGGACCTCCCCTACGAATGCGGCATGGAGCCCATCGGCGACGCCCGCCACCGCTACGCGGTGCGGTTTTACGTCATTGCCATGTTCTTCATCGTCTTCGACATCGAAGCCATTTTCCTTTACCCCTGGGGGGTGCTCTTCAAACCCCTCGGGTGGTTCGGCTTTTGGGAAATGCTGGTCTTCATCTTCATCCTGGTGGTGGGCCTGGTTTACGTCTGGGGCAAGGGAGCCTTAGAGTGGGAGTAGCTTAACCGGTAGGGCGGGCGTCCCCGCCCGCCGCCCAAAATGCAGGGCGGGCGCAGCCCGCCAACTATGGTGGGCAGTGCCCACCCTAGATGGAGCACCCGAATGGGACTAGAAGAACACCTGGGATATAACATCCTCACCACCAGTCTGGAGAAACTGGTGGATTGGGGCCGCAAGAGTTCGCTCTGGCCCGCCACCTTCGGCCTGGCCTGCTGCGCCATCGAGATGATCTGCACCGCGGCCAACCGCTGGGACATCGCCCGCTTCGGCATGGAGGCCTTCCGGGCCTCGCCCCGCCAGGCCGACGTCATCATCATCGCCGGCACCGTGACCAAGAAGATGATGCCGGCCATCGAACGGGTCTATGAGCAGATGTCCAATCCCAAGTGGGTCATCGCCATGGGGGCCTGCGCCTGCTCCGGGGGGATTTTCGATTCCTACGCCGTGGTCCAGGGCATTGACCTGTATCTCCCGGTGGACGTTTACATTCCCGGTTGCCCACCCCGGCCGGAAGGGCTCCTTTACGGTATCCTGAAGCTCCATGAAAAGATTCTCCACGATCCCTTCCTGACCAAACAATACCGGGAACGGCTGGAAACCCGGCGGCTGGAGGTGGCCTGATGCATCCCGCGGCGGAACTGGTGCAGGAAAAATTCCCGGAGGAAGTGGTGGAGGTCCTGGAGTTCCGGGGCGATACCACCATCGTGGTCAAACCCGGACGCATCGTGGAAATCTGCCGGCTGCTCCGGGATGACAAGGCGAATTCCTTCAAGTACCTTTCCATGATTGCCGCGCTGGACTACAGCCCGGCCAGCCCCCGCTTTGCCCTGGTCTATAACCTTTACTCCCACCGGAACCACGACCGCATCACCCTGAAGGCTTTTCTGGACGATGCGAACCCGGTCATCGACTCGGTCGTGCCGGTGTGGTCCACCGCGGACTGGCATGAGCGGGAGGCCTACGACCTGATGGGCATCCGTTTCCGGGGCCACCCGGACCTGAAGCGCATCCTCATGCCGGATGATTGGGTGGGGCACCCGCTGCGCAAGGAATACCCCCTGCGGGGAAAGTAGGAACCAAGCAGGGAATTTTAAGGTGCCCAAGCAGAACTTGGGAACGAGGGTTATCTTAATAACCTCTAAATATTTAATAACCTCTAAATATTAAAGAGAATCCGGGGAAATATTCCCTCCCCCTGGGTTAGGGTGGGGGTGATGCGGTCCCCCTTCCCCAGCCCAGAAATATAGGATGTTCTAAATGAACCGACCCGAAATCCTGCCGCGCACCGAAACCATGCTCATCAACGTGGGGCCGTCGCATCCCAGCACTCACGGGGTGCTCCGGGTCCTGGTGGAGCTGGACGGCGAGGTCATTGTCCGGGCCGAACCGGACATCGGCTACCTGCACCGGGGCATCGAGAAGCTTTGCGAGGGCCGCACCTACCACAAGTGCATGCCCCTGATGAACCGCCTGGACTACCTGGCCGGCGAGGTCAACAACTTCGGCTTCTGCCTGGCGGTGGAAAAGCTCCTGGGCATCGAGGTCCCCAAACGGGCCCAGTACATCCGGGTGATGCTGACGGAGCTGACCCGCATCGCCTCCCACCTCTTCTGGCTGGGGACCCACGGCCACGACCTGGGGGCCATGACTCCCCTCTTTTACGCCTTTAGGGAGCGGGAAAAGATCATGGACCTGTGCGAGATGGTGGCCGGGGCCCGCATGTTCCCCCTGTATTGCCGTATCGGCGGGCTGGCCGCGGATCTCCCCGAGGGCTTCCTCGAGGCGGCCTGGGATTTCGTCAAGTCCTTCCCGGAGAAATGGCGGGACTACGACAACCTCCTCACCCAAAACGAAATCTGGAAGGAGCGCACCGTCGGCGTCGGCGTCATGACGAAGGAAGAGGTCCTGGACTGGGGCTGGTCCGGCCCCATGGCCCGGGGCTCGGGGGTGGATTGGGACCTGCGCCGGGATAATCCTTATTCCAGCTATGAGGACTTCGATTTCGAAGTGCCCCTGGGGACCAGGGAGGGTGACACTTACTCCCGGTACCTGGTGCGCATGCAGGAGATGCTCCAGGCCAACCGCATCGTCCGCCAGGCCCTGGAGAAGCTCCCGCCGGGCGATATCAAGGTCCAGGATTCCCGCATCACCCTCCCCCCCAAGGAGCGAGTGTACAGCGAGATCGAGGCCCTGATTCACCATTTCCTCTTGATCGAGGAAGGGTTGCGCCCGCCCAAAGGCGAAGTCTATCAGTGCATTGAAGCCCCCAAGGGCGAAATGGGCTGGTTCATCGTCAGCGACGGCACCGGCAACCCTTTCCGCCTGAAGATCCGGGGTCCCTCTTTCATCAACCTGTCGCCCCTGAACAAACTGGCGAAGGGCCGGCTGCTGGCCGATCTCATCGCCCTGATCGGCACCATGGACATCGTTTTAGCGGATGTAGACAGGTAAGAAGAAGCTGTCAGCTATCAGCTTTAAAAATGTAGGGCGGGCGTCCCCGCCCGCCACCCTTTGATGTAGGGCGGGCACTGCTGCCAAAAAAGAAATGGTAGGCCGGCGTCCGCCATTATGAAAGTGTAAGGCAGATACGGTCCAGTCAGAGATTTTTGAGTTGCGCAGATGATACCGCCTCGCCGAAGTATAGCGCTGCTTATATTGTCGCTGGCCTTGGTGGTCGGTTTCAATGGCGGGGGGCCGGCCACTCCCCACGGCGTGAAATATTTTACCGGGAAAATCACGGAAATCGCTAGGGGAAGCGAGATGGAGCCCGGCAAACGGGAGAATTTCTACATGTTGCGCCTGGACGAGGCCCCCAACACCACGTTTCGCCTTTCCCCCAAAGATGCCGTGCGCTTCGGGGTGATTGAGGCCGCCGGGCCCGCGGCGGTGGTGACTCCCAAAATGAGCAAAGGCCTGGGGTGGAGAGTGAAGCTGACCTGTAACGCTCCGCCCACGGGCTCGTTAAAAGCCCCGGTCTATCAGGTGACCTCTTTGGAGCGGCTTGGCGACTGACCGGAGAATCAAAAACAGGGCGGCTTTCGCGCCCAGAAAGGGATTGTGGGCCGTGCCCACACCTTACATATTAAGCTGAAAGTTGATAGCTGACCGCTGACAGCTAAAAAAACAGGAACGACTTATGGTTAACCTGACCATTGACGGCCGGGCCCTCACTGCGGCCAAGGGGAAAACGATCCTGGAAGTGGCCCGGGAGAGCGGCATCTTCATTCCCACCCTCTGTCACCATCCGGCCATTAAGCCCATCGGCTCCTGCCGGCTGTGCGTGGTGGAGATCAAGCCCGGGCCGCCCCGGCCCCTGCCGGCCTGCGTCACCCAGGTAAACGAAGGCATGGAGGTGACCACCAACTCGGAGCGCCTCCAGGCCATCCGCCAGGAACTGATGCAATTGGTGCTCATCAACCACGCGGTGGAATGCCCCATTTGCGACCGGGGCGGTGAATGCGACCTCCAGGAGATGGTGCACAGCCTCGGCATTGAAAAGGTCAACTACCAGGCCCTGAAGCTCCCGCCGAACCACGATTACGAGTCCCAGCTCATCGAGCGCCACCCGGACCGTTGCATCACTTGCGGCCGTTGCATCCATCTGTGCCGGGATTACGTGGGCGCCATGTCCATCAACTTCATCAACCGGGGCTACTACACCGAGGTGGGGAGCGGGCTTCTCCCCCTGGAATGCGAATTCTGCGGCTCCTGCAGCGACATCTGTCCGGTGGGGGCCCTTATCAATAAACAATTCAAGTACCGGTCCCGCTCCTGGGAGGTTGCCAAGACCGAGATGGTCTGCTCTTTCTGCGGCGGCGGCTGCTACTATGAGGTCCACGTCAAAGACAACCGCATCATGCGGGTCTATAACGGCAAAAACGTGTTGCTCTGCGGCCGGGGCCGTTTCGGCTGGCCGGTGGTGGAAGCCGAAGATCGCCTCAAGACCCCCCTCATCAAAGAAAACGGCGCCTTTAGGGAAGCCAGTTGGGAAGAGGCTTTGGCTGCGGCCGCCCAGGGGCTGAAAACAGTCATCGATGCGGCCGGCCCGGCTGCGGTGTACGGCGTGGGCTCGCCCCGGGCCACCAATGAGGCCAATTATCTTTTCCAAAAATTCTTCCGGGCGGGTCTCGGCACCAACAATCTCGACAACCCGGCCCGTTTTACCTATGTCCGGGCCTTGAAAGGCATTGCCGCGGTCTTTGGACTGCCGAAGATTGAGGGGATTGATAAGGCTGCGGGCCTCCCCCTACCCTACCAGTCGCCCCTGGCCCCCAAGGATGACGCCCAGGGCAGCGGCTTCCCCTTCGTGTTGGGCAAGCTGGACGACCTCCCCAAGGCGGACCTGGTCCTGGTGGTGGGCGCGGACGTGACGCCGGAGTTGCCGCCCCTGGGCTGGCGTTTGCTCCGGGCCAAAGATAACGAGAAGTTCCGGCTGATCGTCGCCAACCCCCGGCATACCAAGTTCGACCGCTACGCCACCTTGAGCCTGCGCTGCGCCCCGGGGAGCGAACGGCTGCTGGTGGCCGGGCTGTTCAAGGCCATGTTTGCGGCCAAGAAAGAGGTCGCCCCGGCGGTGGCCGCCGCGGGCCTCGAAGAATTCAAAGAAGCCCTTAAAAAGGTCACTCTTAAGGATGTGGCCAAAAAGACCGGGGTGGACGAAGCCCTCATCAAAGAGGCCGCGGCGCAGCTCGCCCAGGCCCAAGCCCCGGCCATCCTTTTCGGCACCGAGCTCCTGGCCCAGGAAAAGGGCTTAGAGAACGCCAAGGCCCTGGCCGACCTCTTTCTCCTGGTGGGGAAGCCTGGCACGCCGGGCAGCGCCCTTTACCCGGTGGCGGAAAAGAATAACACCCGAGGCGCGTGCGAAGTGGGGGTGCTTCCCGACCGCCTGCCCGGCTACCGCCCCCTGGACGCCGCCGATGCCGCCGCCTTCTGGGGAGAAAAGACCCCGGTGACCGAGCCCGGCCCCACCCTGGCGGAAATGTTGGATCTCCTGGAGCAGAGCGACCCCAAGGCCCCCCAGGCTTTCTATCTCCTGGGCGGCGACCTGGTGCGCTGGCTCCCGAATCGGACCCGCACCGAAAAGTTGCTCAAAAAAGCCAAATTCATGGTGGTGCAGGACGCTTTCCTCACCGAGACCGCCAAGCTCGCCGATGTCGTCTTCCCCGTGGCGGTGCACGCCGAACAGGAAGGGAGCTTCATCAGCAGCACCGGGCAACTGGGGGTGGTCACCAAGGCTTTGGCTGGCAACGTGCGCCCGGATTGGCAGATAATTTCCGAGCTGAGCACCCGCCTGGGCTATCCCATGTCAGTCGGCGGCCCCAAACCGGTTTTCCAGGAACTGGCCCGGCTGATGCCCCTGTGGGCCGGGTTGGCCCCCCGGGAAAGCGGCCCGGCTCCGGCCATCAAGGCAACGCTGAGCGGCGCCTTTGCTCCCCTGGACCTGGACATCGCCGTTCCGGGGCGCCGGCCCATCACCCTGATCATCGGCAAGGCCCTGCAGCACTCCGGGTCTTTCACCACGCACCATCCCTGCGGCACCCTGACGGTCACACCCCAAGCAATCCTCAAACTCAATCCCGAGGACGCCGCCGGCCTGGGTCTGGCGGCCGGCGAGATGGCCAAGATCACCTCTTCCTACGGCGAAATCAGCGCCCCGGTGAGCCTGTCCCCGGACCTGCCGGCCGGGGTGGCCTTCCTACCGGAGCACTTTGCCGAGCCGGCGGCCCATACTCTGACCCTGAACTCCAACCTGGTGCGGGTAACCATCCAGAAGGGTTGATATATGATGAATCTGCCCCTGTTGATAGTGCTCACGGTCGTTAAGATCACCCTGGTGCTGGTGGTCTTCCTCACGGCCATCGCCTACACGGTGCTCATGGAGCGCAAAGTCCTGGGCTTCATCCAGTTGCGTTACGGCCCCAATCGGGTGGGCCCCTGGGGGCTCTTGCAACCCCTGGCGGACCTGATCAAGCTGCTGTTCAAAGAGGACTTCACGCCGCCCCAGGGGAACAAGGTGCTCTTCGTCATGGCCCCCATTATCACCGCGGTGACGGCGTTTCTCCCTTTTGCCGCCATTCCCTTCGCCCAGAACATTCTGCCCCCCTCCTTGACAATTCTCGGGCAGCAAGTGGACCTGACCGTGGCCTCCCTGAACCAGGGCGTCATCGCCGACATCAACGTGGGCCTTCTCTACGTCTTTGCCATGGGATCCCTCTCGGTCTATGGGGCCGTGCTGGGCGGCTGGGCGTCCAACAACAAGTATTCGCTGTTGGGGGGCTTGCGCCTCTCCGCCCAGATGATCAGCTACGAGCTGGCCCTGGGCTTGTCCGTTATCGGCGTGCTGATGTTCGCCGGCAGCCTCAGCCTGGTAAAGATCGTCGAAGCCCAGAAGTCCATGTGGTTCATAGTCTACCAACCCCTGGGGTTCCTCCTGTTTTTCATCTCTGCCCTGGCTGAGTGCGCCCGCACCCCCTTTGACCTGATTGAGTGCGAAAATGAACTGGTGGCCGGCTTCCAGACGGAATACAGCTCCATGAAATGGGCCCTGTTCATGCTGGGGGAATACTGCCACATCATCGTCGCCAGCGCCCTGGCCACCACCCTGTTCCTGGGCGGCTGGCAGGGACCGGTGCTGCCCCCCATCGCCTGGTTCGTCATCAAGACCTTTGCCCTGGTCTTCGTCTTCATCTGGATCAGGGGCACTTTTCCGCGGTTCCGCTTCGACCAGCTCATGTACCTGGGCTGGAAGGTGCTCCTGCCCCTGGGACTCCTCAATATCCTGGTCACCGGGGCCATTATTCTGTATCTCCAGAGGTAAGGTATGATCATTCCTTTGATCAAAGGGCTGGCGACCACCCTCAGGATGGTCTTCACCAAGCCCATCACGTTGCAGTACCCCGAAGAAAAGAAAGAGATGACCCCCCGCTGGCGGGGCCATCCCGAGCTCACCGTCAACGAAGACGGCAGTCGCCGGTGTGTGGCCTGCACTCTGTGCATGGTGGTCTGCCCCTCCAATGCCATCAAGGGCATCGTCCCGGCGGAGGGCCCGGAGCACGAAAAATACCCGACTGCCTTCACCATTGACCTGACCCGCTGTATCTTTTGCGGATTTTGCCAGGAGGCCTGCCCCAAGGGGGCCATCAAGCTGAACCGGCTCTACGAACTGGCGCAGTACGACAAAAATTTATTGATAATGGACATCGACCGGGCCACCCAGCCGAAGTCCGAGTTGCGGCGGCCGGATTGGCTGTAGGTTAGCTGTCAGCTTTCAGCAGTCAGCAATCAGCGAAGAATAAAGAAAGAAATGGTAGGGCGGGCGTCCCCGCCCGCCACCCTTAAATGTCGGGCGGGCATCGCCCGCCATAAATTCAAAAGCATTTACGGCGAGGACAGGAGGCACCAGGGATGCAAATCCTCTTTTTCATATTGGCCGGGGCGGCCCTGATTTCAGGGGTCCTGGTGGTCTTTCAAACCCATCCCCTGAGGAGCGCCCTTTATCTCATCGTCAACTTCTTTGCCGTGGCCGGCCTCTTCCTCCTGGCCCATGCCGAGTTCATCGCCGCCATCCAGATAATCGTTTACGCCGGGGCCATCATGGTCCTGTTCCTGTTCGTCATCATGCTCCTGAACCTGCGCCGGCCCGAGGAAAAGCCGGAGCAGCCTCATTACGGCCAGAAGTTCCTGGGCATTGTTCTGGCGGGCTTCACCGTGCTGCTCCTGGTGTATGGCTTCTCCCGGGCGGTGCTGCCCGAAGCGGCCAAGGCGGCGGCCCCCGGCATGGGCAACACCGAGTCCATTGCGAAATTGTTGTTTACGGACTATCTCCTCCCCTTTGAGGTCACCAGCGTGTTGCTCCTGGTGGCCATCGTCGGGGCGGTGGTGTTGGCGAAGTCCAAACTGAAATAGTTGCGAGATGGGTAATTTTGGCAGGGGCCAAGCCGTGCCCCTGCAAAGTACCGATAGGGATATTTCGGACATAAACCAATAAGGTCCGAAAAACCAAGAGTTAACCGGGCCGGGAATCGTTTATCTCCTCCCCCTTGATGGGGGAGGGTTAGGGTGGGGGTGAATTAATCATTAACGCTGGCTATGGGAATCCCCCTCCCCCAGCCCCTCCCACCAGGGAAGGGGAGTAAAGCGCCAGAGGCCGGATTCCCAAAGCGGCAAAGTAGCGATAGGGATATTCGCACATAAATTAGCAAATCTTTAAAGAACCAAGACTTAACCGGGACGGGAATCGTTTATCTCCTCCCCCTTGAGGGGGGAGGGTTAGGGTGGGGGTGAATTAAATCATTAACGCTGGCTATGGGAATCCCCCTCCCCCAGCCCCTCCCACCAGGGAAGGGGAGTAAAGCGCCAGAGGCCGGATTCCCAAAGCGGTAAAGTAGCGATAGGGATATTCGGACATAAATTAGCAAATCTTAAAGAACCAAGAGTTAACCGGGCCGGGAATCGTTTATCTCCTCCCCCTTGAGGGGGGAGGGTTAGGGTGGGGGTGAATTAATCATTAACACCGGCTATGGGAATCCCCCTCCCCCA
>Ga0315281_10012056_pt1 | contig 11800 bp, 13 predicted proteins | sample YL17G07_0_MG_FD_204540 | JGI IMG/M metagenome (GOLD analysis project Ga0315281, IMG submission 204540) | Sediment microbial communities from Yellowstone Lake, YNP, Wyoming, USA - YL17G07_0 | ecosystem: Environmental > Aquatic > Freshwater > Lake > Sediment | place: USA: Wyoming | collected... | reverse complement strand
GTTTTGTCGCGAGCGGGCGCGCCGGATTCGCCAGCGACTTCATGCTCGATGCGGTGTTCCTGCCCTCGCCCTACGCGCTCTCGTTCGGCGGCTTCGTCAACCTGCATACCTCGCTCTGGTTCGGCGGTGGCGGCATTTTTTCCAGCGCATTCGAGACGCTTGCCGGACGCAAGCGCAAACGGGACGACAAGGCGTTGCCATCGGACATGAGCGCCACGTCGCTGTTCGGCGGCGGCCTGATCGCGGGCGACGCGCTGGCTGCATTGGGCATCGGCATAGCCGGGTTGCTGGCGACGGTTGCGGGATAGGCTGCGTGCCTATTTCTCATTCGGCACCACCACCACGCGCACCACGCCGCGGCTCGCCAGATGGCGCAACGCCGCGTCGGCCTGCGGCAGCGGGTAGCGCGCGCTGATCGATTGCGTCAAATCGAGACGGCCCGCGGCGATCAGCGCGAACAGATCGACGATGTCGCAGCGGTCCATGCCGAACGAGCCGATCACCGCCTGCTCGCGGCCGACGAAGGCGAGCAGCGGCGGCAGCGTCGGCCGACCGGTGCCGACACCGACCACCACCGCCCGCCCACCCTTGCCCAGGACCCGCAGTGCCAACTCCACGGTCTCCGGCGTGCCGACGAACTCGAGCGCGAGATCGACTCCGCCCAAGCGTTTGCGCACCGCCTTCGCCGCATCCTCCTCAACCGGATTCACTGTGAGGTCGGCGCCGAGCGCTCGGGCGCGCGCCAGCGCCCCCGCGTCGACGTCGATCGCGACGACGCAGGCCGCACCCATCAGCCGCGCCAGCATGATGGCGTGCGTGCCCAGACCGCCGCAGCCGATCACCGCCACCGTTTCGCCTGCGCGCAGCGCGCCGCGGCTGCGCAGCGCGTGAAACGGCGTCGACACGCCGTCGGTGACGATGGCGCCGATGTCGAACGGAACCGCGGCCGGCAGCGCGATGGTGCTGCGAGCGGGTACGGCGACATACTCCGCGAGCGCGCCATCGCGCGCCATACCGTAGACTTTCGATGTATCGCACAGCGATTCACGTCCCTGCAGGCAGAATCGGCACGCGCCGCAGGAGGCCGCCGGAAACAGAACCACGCGATCGCCCTCGCGCAGGCCGCGGACGTCGCGCCCCAGCGCGGCGACCGTTCCCGCACCTTCATGGCCGAGGGTGATCGGCGTGCGCTCGACCGGGATGTCGCCGGCCACCGCCAGGTGCAGGTCGGTGCCGCACAGGCCGCATGCGCCGACCTTGACCAGCACCTCGTCGGGCGCGGGTTCCGGCACGGGCACCTCGTCGATCGACAGCGGCAGCCCGGCCTTGATCAGGCGCGCAGCGAGCATGGTGTTCATCGTTTCCCTCCTGCGTTGCCGTTCTCGAACAGGCCGTTAAGAAGCGTACTCAGTACCGCCGACAGTTCGCGCTCGGTCGGATGGGCCCGGCTGCCGAGATTGAGGCGCGCATCGCGCAAGGTGATCAGTCCCAGAAAACTCGCCCAGAGGAGCTCGGCGGCCAGGCGAGGATTCGCCCCCCCGAGCGCCTTTTCCAGCAGCCCGGTCAGGCGCGCGAAGTTTTCGCCCGAGCGGCGCACGAGTTCGGCTTTCACGTCTTCGGCGAGGTCGGCGGTCGCGCGCGGATGCGACAGGTAGGTCGATAGAAAAAAATATTCCGGGTGCTCGTCGCGCACCTCCAGGAAGTACTTCCATATCCGCGCCAGCATCTGCTCCCGCGGCAGATCGAGCGCACTCAGTTTCTCCAGGCCGCGCCCCCAGAAGTCGATGCCTTCGAACAGCAGCGAGACCAGGATCTCCTCCTTGCTGCGAAAATAGAAGAACAGCGTCGCCTCCGACAGCTCGCAGCGCTCCGCGATCAGCTTGGTGGTCGTCCCGATGAAGCCGCGTTCGAGCAACAGTATGCGCGCCGCATCGAGCAGCGTGCCGCGCCGCGCGTCCCGCTCCCGTTCCCTGCGTTCCGCAATTCCCATGTCTCAGATCCCCAGGCTGCGCGCGATCATCTCGCGCTGAACTTCGCTCGTTCCTTCACCCAGCTCCAGCACTTTGCAGTCGCGGTAGAAGCGCTGCGCAGGGCTTTCGCGCATGTAACCCTGCGCGCCGGATAGATGCAGCGCCCGCTCGCAGGCCCAGGTGCAGGTTTCGCTCGCGAACAGCTTTGCCATCGAGGCTTCGCGATCGAAGGGCGATCCGGCGTCGATCAGGCGCGCCGCGTGCAGCGTGAGCTGCCAGGCGGCCTCGAGGCGGGTCGCGATCTCCGCGAGCGTGAAGCGCACGAACTGATGCTTCGCGATCGCCTGCCCGAACTGCACCCGTTCCCGGGCGTAGGCAGCGGCGGCATCGAGCGCCGCCTGTCCGAGGCCGACGCCGAACGCCGCGCTCGCGACGCGCCCGAGGCTGAGCACCTTCAATGCCCGCAGGAAACCCTGGTTCTCGGCGCCGAGCCGATTTGCCGCAGGCACGCGGCAACCGTCGAACACGATCTCGGCCATCGGCGACGCGCCCATGCCGAGTTTCCTGAGCGGCGCTCCGACCGCAACGCCCGGCGTGCCGCGCTCGACGATGAACAGCGACAGGCCCTTCATGCCCTGACCGGGTGCGCTCGCCGCCACTACCACCATCACATCGGCGAACGGCGCGTTCGTGATGTAGAGCTTGGCGCCGTCCAGCACGTACTCCTCGCCCTCGCGCCGCGCGCGCGTCGCTACCGTCGATACGTCAGCGCCGGCGCCTGCCTCGGCGTACGCCCAGCAGCCGATTTTTTCCCCCCGCAGCATCGGCGCGAGAAAGCGGCGTTGTTGCGCTTCGTCGCCGAGGTGCAGCAGCGCCGCGGCGGCCAGCGCCGTGTGCACGTAGATGCCGAGCGCTACCGCCGCCGAGCCGCGCGCCAGTTCGGCGCACATCAGCGCGTAATGCACCGCGCCACCGCCCGCACCGCCGACGCCTTCCGGAAACGCGGTGCCGAGCCAGCCGAGCTTGCCCAGTTGCGGGAACAGCTCGAGCGGGTAGGTCTCGGCCAGATCCCAGCGCGTCGCATGCGGCGTGATCTCGCGCTCAACGAACACGCGCACCGCATCGCGAAACTGGCGCTGGTCATCGGTGAGCAGAGCGTCGTTCACGTGCCACTGCCACCGAAGCGCGGCGCTCGCCGCTCGTTGAAGGCGGCGACACCTTCACGGTGATCCGCACTTTGCAGGCACTGCACCTGCGCGAAGATCTCGTAGTCAAACTCGGCCGTCATGTCGCGGTCGAGCGAGCGGCGCACGGCGCGTTTGGTCACTGCGAGCGCGTCCGCGGGCCCCGACGCCAGGCGCCGGGCAAAGTCCTTGACCGCCCCGTCCAGATCCGCCGCGGCGACCACTTGCGTGACAAGGCCGATGCGCTGCGCCTCATCGGCATCGACGAAGCGACCGGTCAGCATCAGGTCCGCGGCTCTGCCCTGGCCGATCAGCCGGGGCAGGAAATAGCCCGCCGACATGTCGCAGCCGGCCAGGGCCAGCTTGATGAACGGCGCGCAGAAGCGCGCCTTGGCATCGGCGATGCGAAAATCACAGGCGAGCGCCAGGCCGAACCCTCCGCCGACGACGTCGCCCTGCAAGCGCGCGATGACCGGCTTGTCGAGTGCACTGATGCGCCGAATCGGATCAAGATAGCGATCGACAATTCGCTCCCACTCCTGCGGCGAGCGTTCGACCATCTGCCCGATATCGGCGCCGGCGCAAAAGGAACGTCCGCTGCCGGCGAGCACGACGGCGCGCACCAGGGGATCTGTCCCCGCCCGGTCAAGCGCCGCAATCAGGTCCTCCAGCAAAGGCATGTCGATGGCGTTGAGCCGCTGCGGGCGATTCAGGGTCAGCGTAGCGACGCCCTCGGCAACTTCGACCATCAAAGTCGAACTCATGGTTTCCTCCGTCTCAGCGCATAGTCGAAGCTGCCGGTGAAAGCCGTTTCGCCATCGGGTGTAGTGACGACCACCTCGATCGTGATCGCGGCCCGGGCCTCGGCTTCGAAGCGGGCCCGCGCCGCCGCAGCCTGAGCGGGGTCAACGCGCGCCATGGCGTCGGCATCACCCTCCACGCGCCGCGTGTAGCGCACGTTGGCCCCGCTCAGCAGGATAAAACCACCGAGATGGGTCACCAGCTCATTGGCCGCGATGCCCGCAGCGGTCTCGGCCAGCGTGTAGATCGCCCCCGCATGGACGATGCCGACGTAGTTGGCCAGCGCCGGGCGAAACGGTTGATGCACGGTGACCGATCCGTCCGCCGCCCACGCTGCCTGCAGTCCGAGCGGCGCAAGGTAAGGAATCCGGGCGAGCAAGGCTTCGAGCTCGCTCATCGCTTATCCAGCCTGAAGGCGCGCACCGCGTTGTCGCGCACCACCTTGCAAAATACATCCTCCGAAAGCCCCAGCGCCTCCAGCTCGGTCAGGGTGCGGTCGAAACCGAGCAGCGGGTAGTCGGTGGCCCAGATTACCTTGTCGCGGCCCCACCCGCGCGCGAATTCGACGAATGACGCCGGCCAGTGCTTGGGCCCGCGCGCCGAGGTTTCGACGTACAGGTTCGGATGCTTCCAGGCGAGCGTCATCATCTCGTCGTGCCAGGGTTGGCCGAGATGACAGCCGATGATGGTCAGCTCGGGAAACGCGAGCGCCACCTCGTCGAGGTAGATCGGCCGGCCGCACTCCGAGGGCAGCAGCGGGCCGGTGTGGCCGATCTGAATGCACACCGGTACGCCGAGTTCGCTGCACTTGATGTACACCGGCCAGTAATGCTTGTCGTTCGGCGGCAGTCCCGTCATGCCGTCGCCGTACATGTACGGCTCGAGCCGGATCGCCACCATGCCGAGTTCCTTCACCTGTCGCTCGACCTCGCGCGCGATGTCCATCGGCCGCCTGAGCACGTTCACGGTGCCGGCGCCGACAAAGCGGTCAGGATAGCGGCGCACGAACGCCGCCACCTGGTCGTTGGTCACCACCGCCACGTCCTTGTGATAGAAGGCCGAGAGCACGACGCGGTCGACGCCGGCCGCGTCCATTTCGGCGATCATCGATTCGATCGCCTGGCCCTTCACCATGATGTCGGGGCTGCGGTACTTGCGGAAAATGTGATGAAATTCTTCCGGCCAGAGCTTGGCGCCTTCCGGGCTGATGTACGACGCCCAGGCGTCGATGGCGATGCGCTTGCGGCTCATGCTTCGTTCCTCCCTGTAAGCTTCAGAATCACGCGGGCCTCGCCGGAACTGGCCGGCTCGAAGCCGACATCACGCACGATGCGGACCGCTTTCTCGACCACCTCGCCGTTGCCCTGCGCCAGCCGTCCCGGCGATAGGTAAACATTGTCTTCCAGCCCGACGCGCACATGCCCGCCCATCGCCAGGACTGCGCCGAGCATGCGGAAGTGATTGCGCGCGCCGATCGCCGAGACCAGCCACACCGCGTCCGGCGGAATCCCGTCGACCAAGTGCACGAGATTGCGCACGGTTGCTTCGGTGACCTCGCCGGGAATGCCCATGACGAAGTTGACCAGCAGCGGCTCGTCCAGCGCGCCGCACGCCCGGAGATCGCGCAGGTTGTTGAGCATGCCGGCGTGATAGACCTCGAGTTCGGGTCGCGTGCCATGGTCGCGGAAGATCCGCGCCACCCGCTCCAGTTCGGCGTGCGAGCCAAACAGCGGCACGAAGCGATCGTTGACCCACCGTCCAGCCGCCGGGTCGTAGCGACCGAGCAGGCTACCGCCGCCGACGCTGAACGAGGCGATTTCGGGCCGCAGCTCGGGCATCACCTTCAGCCTTTCCTCGAGCGGCAGCCCCGCGACAGCTCCGCCGGTGCTGAGATTGAGGATGGCATCGCAGCCGGCCGCGCGCAGCCCCTCGACGATGCGGCGAAAAACCGCGACATCGCCTGTCGCCCGTCCCGCCGGATCGCGCGCATGCAGGTGCAGAATCGCCGCGCCCCCGCGCCAGGCCGCCAGCCCCTGCGCGATGATCTCGTCGGGCTGCTCCGGCAGCGCCGGATTCGCAGCTTTGCCTTGCTGCGCTCCGGTCAGCGCGCAGGTGACGATCACGCGGTCCACATCACTCACCCTTGAAGCGCGCGCGGCGCTTGGCGAGGAAGGCGCCCATGCCTTCCTTCTGGTCGCGCGTCAGCCAGTTGAGCACCACCGTGTTAATCGAGAAGTCGATCGCCGATTCCAGATCGGTGGTCATCCACTTATGGATGATCTCCTTCTGCGTGGCCAGCGCCGGCGGGCTTTTCTCCGCGAGCTTCGCGCACAGCGCCTTCGCCTCGGCAGCGAGACGCCCAGCCGGCACCACCGATTGCAGCAGACCACGGCGTTCGGCCTTCGCCGCATCCCAGAATTCGCCCAAATAAGCCATCTCGCGCGCGCCCTGGATGCCGATCGCCATCGGCAGGATCGCCGCCTCGACGATCGCCGGAATGCCGCGATGGATGTTCGGCAGCCCGAAACGCGAGCGCCTGGTCGCGATCATGAAATCGCAGGAGACCGCGAGTTCCAGCCCGGCGCCGAGGCACAGTCCGTCGATCGCCGCCACGATCGGTTTCTCGGTGGTGCGTAACGCAAGAAACGTGCGGTGCAACTCGCGCCCGACTTCGCGCGTGCCGAATCCGTCAAGGTCCTTGACGTAGGCGACGTCGATCCCCGCGCAAAACGCCCTTGGAGATGCGGAATCGATCAGGATCGCCCGCACGCGCCGGTCGGTTGCGGCCTCGCCGAGCGCCGCGCGAATCTCGCGCAGCATCTCGCCGGTGATCGCGTTGAGTACCTTGGGCCGGTTGAGCGTGATGCGCAGCACGGACTCCTCGATGCGGCTACGGATAGTGCGAACAGCCATCTCTCATCTCCCTTGAAAGCGCGGCGCGCGTTTTTCGGCGAAGGCGCGCAAGCCCTCCTGCACGTCCTCGGTCTGGCGCAGCGGTTCGGCGTAGAACTGTTCGATACGCAGGCCGTCCTCGAGGCAGACGTGCAGGCCCCGGTACATCGCCGCGCGCGCCGCCTGCACCGCGAGCGGGGCGTTGGCGGCGATGCGCCGCGCGAGCGCGAGCGCTTCCGCCAGCAGCGCTTCCCGCGCCACGACGCGATTCACCAACCCGAGCGCAAGCGCCCGCTGTGCCTCGATCGGCTCGCCGGTCATGATCATCTCGGCGGCGATGCCAAGCGGGATCGCGCGCGGCAGCCGCTGTGTGCCGCCGGCCCCCGGAATCAATCCCCGGCGCACCTCCGGCAGGCCGAACGTGGCATGCTCGGCGGCGATACGCACGTCGCAGGCGAGCGCAAGCTCCAACCCGCCGGCAAGGCAATGCCCGTTGATCGCCGCGATCACCGGTTTACCGGTGTCGAGATTGCGCGTGATGCCGCCCAGCCCCGGCTCGCGCTCGCCGCGCTCGCGCCGCTCGATCGGCGTCATCGAGCGATACCAGCCGCCGATCTCCTTCAGATCCGCGCCCGCGCAGAAGGACGCGTCGCCTGCGCCGGTGAGGATCGCCACGCGCAGCAGCGGATCGTCGCGGAACGCAATCCAGGTCTCGACCAGCGCCTGCCGCATAGCCTGGTTAAGCGCATTGCGCGCTTCGGGCCGGTCGAGCGTGACGGTAAGAATGTTTTCGCTGCGCTCGGCGCGAATGCTCATCGTACCTCCCCGGTGGCAGCTTCAAACCCGTCGATGTCGAGGATGCTGGCGCGGCGGGAAGCGGCAAAGCGCACCCTCACCCGCTGGCCGATGCGGCAACCGCCGGGTGCGACAAGCAATCGATGAAGGAGGGCCGTGTCGGCGCCGTCGAGGCGCACCAGCGCGTAGTTTCCGGCATCAGCCGTTTCGGTCCAGGCGACGATGGTTCCTCCCGGACCGACCGGGACATCGACGAGTTCGTCGCCACCGCACGCCGGGCAGAACGCACGCAGCGGCACCGCCACCCGCTCGCAGGCAGCGCAGCGCGAGCCGAGGATGCGCTCGCTGGCGCGCAGCGCAGCGAGAAAGCGGCTGCCGGTCCGGCCCGCGGCGTACTTGAACGGAATGCGGATCGCGCCCTCGCGGATCACCGCAGCACCTCGAAATGAACGATGTCGTCCATCGCCCCGCGCGGTTCCTGCCGCCACACCGCGCGAACGCGCAACCCGATCGCGAGCCGCGCCGGGTCGGACTCGGCGAGGTAGTGATTGATCGTGGTATCGGCGCCGTCGAGCCGGATCAGCCCCATGCCATAGGGCGCCTCGCGCATGTCTCCGGTGCGCGCGTCGAGCATCGGCACCTGCAATACGGTCCAGGCCTCGAGCCGGCCCTCGTGCGCAACCGGCACCCACTCGGACAGCGGCGCGTGGCAATTGCCGCAGAGCGGGCGCGGCGGCAGATAGCGCCGCCGGCAGACACCGCAGCGCAGCGCCTCTATGCGCTTTTCCATCAGGCCATTGCAGAACCGCTCCATCGCGGCGCCCGAGGCGTAACGCCAGGTGGTGGCCATCTCGATCGACACCAGGATCGCTTCGTTCATTGGACTACCTTGGTGCTGCGCGCCAAGGGATTCGCCCTTGGGGCGGCCCGGCGGGCTGATTGGACTACCTTGGTGCTGCGCGCCAAGGGATTCGCCCTTGGGGCGGCCCGGCGGGCTGATTGGACTACCTTGGCGCTGCGCGCCAAGGGATTCGCCCTTGGGGCGGCCCGGCGGGCTCATGGCTGCGCGCCCAGCACGACTACGTCGGCCCAGGCATAGACGCCGTAGCCGGTCGCGAGCGCGGTATTCACCACGCGGTCGACCTGGCGCTCACCGCCGCGGCCGTGGATCTGCAGCGAGGCCTCGGCGACGCGGATCACGCCGGAGGCGCCGACCGGGTTGCTCGACAGCACGCCGCCCGAAGGGTTGACCGGAAGTTCGCCGTCCATCGCCGTGACGCCGTCTTCGATCAGGCGTCCCGCCTCGCCATCGTCGCAGAAACCCAGTGCCTCGTACCAGGCGAGTTCGGCATACGAAACCGGCTCGTAGATTTCCGCCACATCGAGGTCATGCAGCGGATCGCGGATGCCGGCCCTCTCATAGGCACTGCGCGCGGCATCGCGCAGCGTGCGCATCGTGACGAGGCGCCGGTCGATATCGCCGATGTAGGGCTGTTCGTGCCGCGTCGCCGATGCCTTGACCCACGCCGGGCGCGGGCACAGGCGGCGCGCGGGTTTCTCCGCGGCGATGACGATCGCGCACGCGCCGTCTGACTGCGGGCACATATCGAGCAGCCGGATCGGATGCGCCAGTGGCCGCGACGCGAGCACCTCATCGACCGTGAGCGCCGGCATCTTGAGGTGAGCGTGCGGATTGCGCGCCGCGTTGCGACGCGCCTTGACCGCCACCATCGCAGCCTGCCGTTCGGTCACACCTCGCTCGGCCATATACTGCGAGATCGACAGCGCGAAGTTGCCGAGCGCGCCCGCGGCTACCGCGCGGTCCCAGAACGGATCGATCAGCGCCATCCCGGTTTGCGTTTGGCCCTCGGAGTGCTTTTCCAGGCCGACCACCAACACCAAGTCGAACAGCCCCGAGGCCACCTGGTGAAATCCGGCAATGCAGGCGCTCGTGCCGGAGGTGCCGCCGGTCGCGATCTTGAGGCAGGGCTTGCCCGCAGCGAATGCCGCCTCGCCGAGCCACAGCTCAGGCAACGCGCGGCCCTCGAACAGTTCCATGTTCGAGATCAGCACGGCATCGATCTGCTGCGGGCGCAAACCGGCATCGGCGATCGCGGCCTTGGCGGCCTCGCGCACCAACTCCGGTTGCGATGCGTCGCTGCGGTTGCTGGCGTAATCCGTCTGTCCGGTGCCGATGATCGCGACGCGCCGCATCAGTCCGCCGCCTCCAGCAGCGCGACGGCCTGTCCCTGCCCCGCCGGTCCCCAGGCACCGTGCGCGAGCGCTAGTCGGTAGTGCCGATGCTCGTGCAAGCCGCGCGCGGCGGCAATCAGACGCGAAAGCCCGGCGACTACCGGCGCGGTGCCGCCGAACAGTCCGCCCTCGGGCGAGATCACGGTCTCGCCGCCGATTGCGCAGGCATCGCGAAACAGCTCTTCCTCATGCGGGTAAAGGCACGATGGCTCGGCCAGATCGATCCGCGCAGTCGAACTGTCAAGGCCCGCGTCGGCGCGGGCGCGCCGGAGCGCCCGGCCAAGGCCCTCCCAACGCGTCAGGTCGCGATCGCCCATGGTATGCCGGTCGAGGTCATGGCCCATACCGACCAGCCGTACACTTGTGCGCCCCGGCGCCGGCGGGAGCACGCTCAGCACCACCGCCGCAGCGCCGTCGCCGAGCGGCGCGCACATGCCCTCGCGCAACGGCGCGGCTACCAGCGGCGAAGCGAGCACCTCCTCGGCCGAAAGCTCAAGCGCGAAACCGCGCGCCGCGGCGCGCCTGCGCGCCGCCAACTCGGCCCAGCGGCGCTGCGCGCCGCCATCGACGCCCGCCATTGCGCTCGCCTGCAGCCCCGCACAAACGAGGAAATCGACGTCGAGCGGCTGCAGATGAATCGGATCCATCGCCCAGCGGGTGAGCGCCCTGTAATCGCTCATCGACGCCTTGCCGTGCGCGGCGACGAGCACCGTCTGGTACGCTCCGGAGCGCAACTCGCACGCCGCATGAATCGCCGCGGCGAGCCCGTCCGCGGCGATGCGCGTCTCGGCTTTCATCACCGCGCCCACCACCTCCGTCACTGCAATGTTGGACGCTGTCAGGCCATCGAACAGATCGACCGAAGCCGTCACCACCGCATCGATTTCTCCATGACGCATGCCGGCATCGGCAAGCGCCATGCCGACCGCCGCCAGCACCATTTCCGGGATCGAGCGCGGGTCCTGCGCAAACGGACCCGTTTCGCCGACTCCCGCGATGAAAATCGGCGGGCGACCGCCGTTCGGCGCATTCATTTCGCTCATCCCTGCGGATCGAAGCCCGAGCTGCGGGCGATGATCTCGCGCATCATCTCGCTCGTGCCGGCGCCGATGGTAAAGGCGAGCGCATCGCGGTAGAGGCGCGCCATCAGGCACTCTTCCATATAGCCCATGCCGCCGTGGATCTGCGCGCAGTGGTGCGCCACACCGATGGCCGATTCGGTGGCGAACAGCTTCGCCATCGAGATCTGCGCGTTGCACGGCTCGCCGCGCACGTGCAGGTCGAGTGCGCGGTAGGTGAGCGCTTCGGCCGCTTCGATCGTCGTCGCCACGTCGGCGAGCCGGTGGCGCCAGGTCTGAAAACCGAGCAGCGGCTGGCCGAACGCCTTGCGCGCATGCCCGTAGCCTACCGCCTCCTCGAGCATCAGGCGCATCTGCGCCGTGGCAAGCAACGCCAGCACCAGCCTTTCGCCCTCGAAACCCTGCATGATGAGCTTGAAACCGCCGTTCTCCTCGCCGATCAGATAGCGCGCCGGAACGCGGCAGCCCTGGAAGGCGATCTCCCCGGTGTCGGACGCGTGCGTCCCGAGCTTGCGCAGCCGGCGGCCGCGCGAGAAGCCGGCTGCATCGGCCGGCACGACGATGAGCGAGATGCCGCCCCGCCCCGGGCCGCCGGTGCGCACCGCGGTGGTGACGAAGTCCGCGATCGTGCCGTTGCTGATGAAGGTCTTGGCGCCGTCGATGACCCAGTCGCCGCCGTCGCGCACCGCCCGGGTGCGGATCGCGGCAACGTCGCTGCCGGCATCGGGTTCGGTCACGCCGAGTGCGCCGAGCCGTTCCCCGGCTGCGGCGGGGCGGACGAACTCCGTCTTGAGCTCATCCGAGCCTGCGCGATCGATCACCTTGG
>Ga0315281_10012054_pt1 | contig 11803 bp, 8 predicted proteins | sample YL17G07_0_MG_FD_204540 | JGI IMG/M metagenome (GOLD analysis project Ga0315281, IMG submission 204540) | Sediment microbial communities from Yellowstone Lake, YNP, Wyoming, USA - YL17G07_0 | ecosystem: Environmental > Aquatic > Freshwater > Lake > Sediment | place: USA: Wyoming | collected... | reverse complement strand
TCACGCTCACGGCCCGGGCGAAAGGCCTCTCGGACAACGCGGTCCTGTGGAAGCACGTCGTGCCCAACGCGATGCTGCCGACGGTGACCATCGTGATGATGAACATCGGCTTCGTGATGTCGGGCGCTATCCTCTCGGAGTCCGTGTTCAACTGGCCGGGACTGGGGCTCCTCTCGTACGAGGCGATGAACAAACGCGACTACCCGGTGATGCAGGCGGTCTTCCTGCTGGCGAGCGTCGCCGTGATCCTCGCCAACCTCATCGCCGACATCATGTACTACTACCTCGACCCGAGGGTCCAGTCATGATCCCCCGTCGCTTTATCAACTGGATCCTTGTGTGGACGCCGCTCACCTGGCTGGTGCTCGGGCTCTGCACCTACCCCAAGGATCGGCCGCTCATCATCGACCCGCAGATCTACCCGAAGGGCGAGGCGCCCACTGCCAGCCTGTCGGCCTTCCTCGGGGGCTTCTTCGCCCCGTCGGTGGCCAGCTACCCGGCGTGGATCGTGGTCCTGCTCGCGGTGTGTGCCTTCGCCGCCGGCGGGGTCGGGCTCGTCCGGCGGAGCAAGGCGAGGACGATGAACCTGCTGCTGCTCGTCATGGGCGCCGTGTTCGGCGTCTGGGCGCTCGCCGCCGGCGGCTGGAGCGACTGGTCGGCGGGAGGTCGCGAGAGCGAGCGGGCTTGGGCGTTCCAGACCGTCGTCGTCGTGCTCGCCGGTCTGTGCGTCTACTTCTGGGCGCGCGCCAATCCGGAGCGCGCCACCCTGTCGACCTGGAACATGCACCAGATCTGGAAGCTGTACCGCGCCAACTGGCAGGGCATGGCCGGCCTCTACATCATGCTGTTCTTCATGCTCATGGCGCTGCTCGCACCCTTCCTCGCCGACCACATGATGCTCGACCCGAACGCGCAGGTGGGAAGGGCGTTCGAGGCGCCGTCGTCCCCCTACTACCTGTGGTCGGGCACCGACCAGGTCGGTCAGTCGGTCCTCGCCGAGTTCATCTGGAGCGCGCGCATCTCGCTCGTCGTCGGCCTTCTGGCGACGGCGATCAGCACGGTCCTCGGGGCCGGCATCGGCATCGCCGCCGGCTTCTACGGGGGCTGGCAGAGCGAGGTGTGGATGCGGATCACGGACGGCTTTCTGGTGATCCCCTGGTTGCCGCTCGCCATGGTGCTGGCCTCCGTCTGGGGCCAGAACTTCTGGATGATCATCATCATCATCGGCGTCACGAGCTGGCCAGGGACGGCGCGCGTCGTGCGCTCGGACACGCTTCGCGTGCGCGAGCTGCAGTTCATCGAGCGTGCCCGGGCCATCGGCTCGAGCAACATGCACATCATGAACAAACACGTGCTGCCGAACGTCTTCCCGCTGATCTTCGCCAACACCATCCTGGTGGTGGCGGTCGCGATCCTCTCCGAGACGACCCTCTCGTTCCTGGGGCTCGGCGACCCGCTCAACTTCAGTTGGGGCACCATGCTCCACTACGCGTGGGCGAACGGCGCCGCAGGTCTGCCGGCCTGGTGGTACCTGCTGCCGCCCGGTATCGCGATCGTGCTCGTCGTGGTCGCCTTCACCTTCATGGGCACGGCCTTCGACGAGGTGCTCGATCCGAAGCTGCGCAAGCGCGAGGAGAGCGGCCGTGACAACCGCTTCACGAAGTCGCCCGACGTCGCGATCCCGGCCGGCGGAATGGGCATGGGCGTGGTGCTCACGGACGGCCTTGACGAGGGGCACCCGACCTTCGGTCACGAGGCCGACAAGGGAGGCGACCGATGAGCGCCACCGCGACGCCGGCGGCCGCCAAGGCCCCCGAACGTGTCGAGCACAAGGGCATCCTCGAGGTGCGCGACCTCTGCACGTACTTCAAGCTCTCGCAGGGCTGGGTCCACGCCGTCGAGGACGTGAACTTCTCGCTGGAGAAGGGCGAGAGCCTGGGTCTGGCCGGCGAATCCGGCTGCGGCAAGACAACCGCGGCGCTGGCGGTGCTCAAGCTGCTGCCCGAGAACGGGCGCATCGTCTCCGGCGACATCCTCTTCGACGGTCGCAACCTCACCAAGCGTACCGAGTTCGGCATGTCGAAGATCCGCTGGAAGGAGATCTCGATGATCTTCCAGGGGGCGATGAACGCCCTCAACCCCGTGCAGGAGACCGGCAAGCAGATCGCCGAGCCGATCGTGCTGCACGAGGGGATCTCCGAGTCGAAGGCCCTCGATCGGGCCAGGGAGCTCTTCGAGCTGGTCGGCATCAACCCCAAGCGGGTCATGGAGTTCCCCCACCAGCTCTCGGGCGGCATGCGTCAGCGTGCCATGATCGCCATGGCGCTGGCCTGCAACCCCAAGCTGATCATCGGCGACGAGCCGACGACGGCCCTCGACGTCATGGTGCAGGCGCAGATCCTCGAGCTCATCCAGCGTCTGCGCAAAGAGCTCGACCTGTCGTTCATCCTCATCAGTCACGACCTCTCGGTCATGGCGGAGACCTGCGACAAGGGCGTGATCATGTACGCCGGCAAGGTGGTCGAGTCGGGAACCACGGAGCACCTGTTCCGCAACCCCCTGCACCCGTACACGCGCCAGCTCATCAAGGCGTTCCCGAACATCCACGAGAAGCGCGCGATGGTCACGTCGATCCACGGTGACCCGCCCAACCTTCTCGAGCCGCCCGCGGGGTGCCGTTTCGCGCCGCGTTGCGACGAGAAGATGGGCGTCTGCGAGACCGAGGACCCCGGGACGGTCGAGATCGAACCGGGCCACTTCGTGAGCTGCCACCTCTTCAAGGAGGCGAAGTGACCATGGCGGACGATCGGCAGCCCACGACTCCTGTCGCGCCGGTCGACCGGCGCGCACCCACCGAAGCCGGTTGCACCTACGCCGGCGGCAAGGTCACCTGCGAGGACCTCGCCACCGCCGACGTCACCGACGGCGTCCTCTTCAGGCTCACCGACCTCGAGGTCTACTTCCCGATCCACGAGAGCTTCTTCAAGGCCCTGGTGTCGACCGAGAAGAAGTACGTCAAGGCGGTCGACAAGGTCTCCTTCGAGGTCAAGCAGGGCGAGATCCTCGCCCTCGTCGGCGAATCGGGGTGCGGCAAGACGACCACCGGTCGCACCATGCTGCGCCTCGAGGACCCGACCGGTGGTCACATCCTTTACAAGGGCCTCCCGGTCGAGCTTTTCAGCCAGCGCACGCTGCGCGACTACCGCAAGAAGGCGCAGATCATCTTCCAGGACCCCTACAACTCGATCAATCCAAAGCAGACCATCTTCGACATCGTCGCCGAACCGCTCGAGGTCAACGGGCTGGTCTCGAGCGAGCACGAAAAGGAGGAGCGCGTCGTCAAGGCGATCAACGAGGCAGGGCTGCGGCCGGCGCACGAGTACCTGTACCGCTACCCGCACGAACTCTCGGGCGGGCAGCGGCAGCGCGTATGCATCGCCGGCGCCACGGTTCTCGAGCCGGACGTGATCGTCGCCGACGAACCGGTGGCGAGCCTCGACGTCTCCATCCGCAACGACATCCTCAAGCTGATGGTCGAGCAGAAGGACAAGCTGGGGGTCACCTACATCTTCATCACCCACGACCTCTCGCTCGCCTGGGTGATCAGCGACCGCATCGCCGTGATGTACCTCGGGCGCGTCGTCGAGATCGGCGACACCGAGGAGGTCGTGAAGAACCCCAAGCACCCGTACACGAAGGCGCTGATCAGCGTGATCCCGGTACCCGACCCGGTCGCCAAACACGAGCACGTGATCCTCAGCGGCGAGACGCCGAACCCGGTCGACATCCCCACGGGCTGTCGGTTCCATCCGCGCTGCCCCGAGGCGATCGACGCCTGCAGCGAGGTGGAACCTACGGACGTCCCCATAGACGGCGACCACGACCACTACGCGGCCTGCATCAGGTTGACGTGAGACGGCGGGAGGCCGGGCTGGCGCGCGGATCATCATCGCCGCTGTGGCGATCGTCGCCGGCGTCGTCGTCTGGCTGGTGAAGCGGCCGCAGCAGATCGAGGTCGAGTGACGAGCTGCCTGGACCTCTGGCCCGAGGCGGCGATCGAGGCCATCCACCGCGCCTCGCTCGCGCTGCTCGCGCGCGCCGGCGTACGTGTCGAGTCGCCAGGGACTTGTTCCTGGCGGCCGGCTGTTCAGCCGCGGATGGCGATCGCGTGCTCATACCGGAGGCGGCGGTCGACGAGGCCCTGGCGCGCCGCCCCGAGCGCTACACGCTGGCGGCGCGCGACCCCGCCAAGTCGCTCGTCCTCGACGCCGAGCCCGCCCAGACCTATGTGCACAACCTCGGAGGCGCTCGTGACGTGGTCGATCCACGCACCGGCGCCGGGCGCCGGGCGACGGTCCGCGACCAGGTGCTGGCGGCGCGCCTCATGCACAACCTCGTCAACCAGCATCAGGTCACGTCCCTCTGGCAGCCGGCCGACGTGCCGGACCTGCTCGAACCGCTCTACTCGTTTCTGGTCGTGGCATGGGAGACCGACAAGATGATCGGCGGCCCGGGCATCTCCTTCCCGTTCCAGGCCCGGTATCTCAACGAGATGGCTACCGTCGTCACCGGCGCCGACGGATCGAACGGCGCCTATCCCGTCGACCTCGCGTTCTCGCCGGTCAGCCCGCTGATCCTCGGGGGCGACGTCACGGAGGCGCTGGTCGAGCACGTGCGCCGCGGCGGCGCAGCGGTCGAGATCCTGCCCTGCCCGGCGGCGGCGACGACCGCGCCCGGCGCCCTCTCGGCGGCGCTGGCGCAGCAGAACGCCGAGGTGCTCGCCGGGGTGGTGCTCACCCAGATCGTCGCGCCGGGTACGCCCGTCTACTACGGGCCGCGCCTTAGCGCCGTCGACCCGCACAGCGGCGTCGTCGTGTCGGGCACGCCCGAGACGGGCGTCGCCTCCATGGCCGCCGTGCTGCTCGCGCGGCGCTACGGCCTGGCCTGCGACTGCTACGGGCCGTGTAGCGACAGCAAAGTGGTCGACGCCCAGTTCGGCTACGAGCGCATGGCCAACGCGCTGCTCGGTCTCGCGGCGCGGCCGCGGCTTCTTTCGGGGATCGGCGAGATCCAGGCCGGCGTGGGCAGCTGCCCCGAGGTGATCGTGATCGACGACGAGGTGCTCAACAATGCCTTCTACGCGCTCTCGCCCCGCCCCTGGGACGACGATGCGCTCGATGTCGAGGCCATGGTCGACGGCGTCCTGTCGGGACGCGGCTTCCTCGGCACGAAGCACACGCGCCGCTACATCCGCAGTGAGTTCGTGACCCCGCTGTTGAGCTACCGGGGCGGGCTCGGCGACTGGCTCGCCGCGGAACGACGCGGCGTGGTCGACCTGGCCGAGGAGAAGGCGGCGATGCTCGTGGAGCGTCCGCCGGTCGGCCTCCCGGACGACCTGCTCGCGGCGCTCTGCGAACTGATCGACCGCGCGGCGCGCGAGATCGGTCTCGACGAGTGGCCCGATCCCCGGCGCGCCCTCGAGCTCTAGCGGAGCGCGCGGACATGACGATCCCGTTTGTCCATGTCCAAGCCAAGGGCAGCCACCGCGACCTCGGTCGCGCCGTCGGTGAGGCGGCGCGCGACCAGATCCGCGCCTCGGTCGCGTTCTTCGCCGACGGCTTCGAGGCGATGACGCACAGACGGCTGACCTTCGCCCAAGCCGGGCTCTACGCCGAATCGTACGCCGTCCACGCGCGGCGCTGGCTGCCCCAGTACGTCGAGGAGGTAGAGGGCGTCGCCGAGGGTGCAGGTCTGTCTCTCGCGTCGCTGCTCGTCCTCAACTGCGGCGAGGAGTTCACGTCCGACGAGCCGGTCGCCGGGGAGGCGTCCGCCACCCGGGCGGTGGCGCCGGGGGGCGACCACTGCACGGCGGTGGCGATCGCCACCGGCGGGCGTCACGTCGTGGCGCACAACATGGACTGGTACGTGATCGACGCGGTGAACAACGTCCTCTTCGACCTCACCGCGCCGGACGGGACGCGCGTGATGGGCATCGCCGGGGCGCCGTACCTACTCATGCTCGGGATGAACTCCCACGGCATCGGCAACGTGAGCAACTCGGTGCACTCCACCGACAACCGGATCGGGGTGCCAAACGCGTTCGTACGGCGTTGGTCGCTGGAGGCCGCGACGCTGGAGGAGGCGCGCGCCCGCGGCCTGCTCGCAGCACGGGCGCGCGGGACGAACCACTTCTTCGCCGACACGGGCGGCAGGCTGTGGGACGTCGAGACATCGGCCACCTCGAGCGCCTTCGTCGACCACTCGGGCGCCGGCTTCATGGCGCACACGAACCACTACGCCGCGCCGGAGATGTCCTCGTTCGAGGGTTCGCAGCACGAGGAGTCGCGTGTCCGCCTGTCCACTGCCGAGCGCCTGCTGGCGGAAGGCATCGCCCGCGGCGACGACCCGGTGGAGTTGGCCGGGCGCGTGCTGCGCTGCCACGACCCGTCGCCTGACAGGGCCATCTGCGGTCATTCCGACGCAAGCATGGCCGCGGCCGATCAGGGGATGACCGTGGGCAGCATGATCTGCGACCTCGACGAGCGACGGCTCCACGTCTGCGCCGGACCGCCGTGCGAGAACCCCTATCAGACGTTCTCGATGTGAAGGGGTGAGGGCCCACATGGCTGTGTTCGATATCGTCATCGCGAACGGACGCATCGTCGACGGATGCGGCAACCCCTGGTTCCGCGGCGACGTCGGCGTCCGCGGCCACCGCGTCGCCACCGTGGCGCCCCCGGGCGCGCTGCACGGGCGGCGGGTCATCGACGCCGCCGACCGCTACGTGACGCCGGGGTTCGTCGACCCGCACACGCACTCGGACGTCTCGATCATCGCCTACCCGCTGGCGCAGTCGGCCGTCCACCAGGGCGTGACCACGCACGTGACCGGGAACTGCGGTATGGGCGCGGCGCCGGTGGTCGAGCGCTTCCGCGACGACCTGCGCAGCGAGTGGGACTACTACTGGTCCGTGGACGTGGAGTGGTCGTGGCGCAGCTTCGCCGGCTACCTGCGGACGATCGAGGCGCGCGGCGCGGCGATCAACATCGCCCCGCTCGTCGGGCACGGCGCCCTGCGCATCGGGGCGATGGGCTACGCCGAACGCGCCGCGACGCTGAAGGAGCTCGACGTCATGCGCCGCCTGCTCGAGGCGAGCATGCGTGCCGGCGCCCACGGGCTCTCGACCGGGCTCGTGTACCCTCCCGGTTGCTTCGCCGACACGGCCGAGATCGTCGCCCTGTGCGAGGTGGTGGCCGCGTACCGCGGCATCTACACCTCGCATATCCGCGGCGAGCGCGAGACGATCCTCGACGCGGTCGCCGAGGCGCTCGCCATCGGTCGCGCCGCCGGCGTCCCGGTCGAGGTCTCGCACAACGCGCCGAAGTGGGGGGCCGGGGAGGAGGCGAAGGCCAACCTCGAACTCGCCGAGGAGGCGCGTCGCGGCGGGCTCGATGTGACCGTCGACAACGACAGCCACACCGACCTCGCGCCGCGCCTCTCGCGCGCCCTGCCGCAGCCGGTCCTCGACCTGTCCCACGACCGTCTCATGGCGCTGCTCGCCGACCATGCCGAGCGGCCCGACTTGCGGCGCGCCGTCGAGAGCGACGCGCTGCCGGGCGCCGGATACACCGGCCTCGTCAGACACGGCCGGTTCGACCGCATCGTCATTCTGCATGCGCCGAACCAGCCGCACCTGCGCGGCCAGACGGTCGCCGCCATCGCCGCGGCGCGCGGCGCGGACGCCTTCGACACGTTCCTCGACCTCATCGTCGAGGAGGACGACCAGATCGCCGGCATCTTCGACTACATCGACGAGGCCGAGATCCGACGCGTCCTGTCGCACCCGCTGGTGATGGTCTGCTCCGACGGCTTCGTCATGCCGCCCGCCGAGACGCTCGACGACCCGGGGCTGTACTGGCCGTGCAGCTACGGCGAGTACCCCGGCATCCTCGAGCGCTACGTGCGCGACGACCCGTTGCTGCGCCTCGAGGAGGCGATCCGCAAGATGACCTCCTTCCCGGCGCAGCGCTTTGGCCTCAGCGACCGGGGCGTCCTGCGGCCCGGCTTGGCGGCCGACATCCTCGTCTTCGACCTCGAGCGCCTGCGCGACCGCGCCACGAACCTCTACCCGCACAGCTTCCCCTTCGCTAACATCCCGCACGGCTACGCGGAGGGCATGGACTTCGTGCTCGTCAACGGCGCCGTGGTCGTGGACGATGGCGTGCACACGGGCGCCACGCCCGGCCGCGTCCTGCGGCACGCGCGCATCTGACGCGGCCCGTCTGGAGCCCTCCTCACGGCTTCTCCCACTCATGACGCGGCGCTGTGAGGATGACGAGCAGGATTGCCGAGGTTTCATTCGCTCTTGCCGGACAACCTTGTCAAAGAAGGCGGTCTAGGCAGGCTTCGCATCGGTTGGGACAATGGACACGTGGAACGGCGCCAACGCTGGGTGGCGCGTGGGGGAAGGTGTGTGCCGGCGAACGCGCCGCGGCCGATGGTCGCCGCCGCGCCCCCGCCGGCACACCGAAGCGAACCAGGGGTGGAGGTAACTATGCGGTCTGCGATCCGTTCGAGGGCGCGCCACCGGTGGCTGGCGGCGGCTGTGGCCGTGGTACTCGCCGCCGCCCTGATCGTCGGGATCGGCGGTGCGCTCGCCGCCAGCGAGAGCCCGTCGCCGGCGAGCGGCAAGGTCGTCCTCAGGCTCGGCTGGACGACTGAGCCCGACAACCTCAATCCCTTCATCGGATACGAGGGGTCGGCCTACGAGGTCTGGGCGCTCAACTACGACATGCTCATCGGCTATGACGCGAAGGACGGATCGCCCGAGCCCAAGATCGCCGAGAGCTGGACGGTGTCGGACAACGGCCTTGTCTGGACCTTCAAGATCCGTCAGGGCGTGAAGTGGCAGGACGGCGAGCCGCTCACCGCCAGCGACGTCGCCTTCAGCTACAACGTGATCATCCAGAAGGACCTGTCGGCGTACTCCACGTACACCAAGAACATCAAGGAAGTACGGGCCGTCGACGACGCCACGGTCGAGATGATCTGCTCCAAACCAAAGGCCAACATGGAGCGCCTCTGGGTGTACGTCCTCCCGGAGCACATCTGGGGCCAGATGAAGAACGTCGAGAAGGCCAAGGTCGACTACCCCATCATCGGTTCGGGCCCCTTCCAGTGCACCGAGTGGAAGAAGGGCAGCTACGTCAAGATGGTCAAGAACCCCGACTACTGGGGCCCTGAGCCGACCGTCGACGAGATCTACTTCCAGTACTACACGAACTCGGACACGATGGCCCAGGAGGTCAAGTCGGAGACGCTCGACGGGGCCAACGGTGTCCCGCCGGCGCAGTACGCCACCTTTGAGGGCCTCAAGGGTTTCGACCCCGTCTCCTACAACATCTACCTCTGGGAGTACCTCGCCTTCAACTGCTACGGCGAGTCCACGTCCCTCGGTAACCCCGTCCTCAGGGACGTCAAGTTTCGGCAGGCGCTGAACTGGGCGGTCGACAAGCAGAAGTGCGTCGACTACGGCTGGAACGGCCTGGCGAAGGTGGGCACGACGGCCATACCGCCCGATGAGTACCCGGCCAGCTGGGACGCGCACTACGAGCCCACCGCCGACGAGATGTACGGGTTCGACCTCGAGAAGGCGAAGCAGCTGCTCGACGAGGCGGGCTACACCGACAAAGACGGTGACGGCATCCGCGAGTACAAGGGCAAGCCGATCAAGCTTCGCCTCTGGGCACGCAACGAATCGCTGTCGAGCCAGAACATGGGCAAGCTGATCGCCGGCTGGTTCAAGCAGATCGGCCTCGGTATCCAGTTCACGGTCATGACGGACGGCGCCATCTCGGACAAGCTCTACAACTACAACACCGACTGCTACTACGCCCCCGACTACGACATGTACATCTGGGACTTCTGGGGCTACGCGGACCCGGGAGACACGTTGTCGAGCTTCACGACCGGTCAGATCGAGTGGTGGAACGACCCCTGCTGGAGCAACGCCGAGTTCGACAAGCTCGCCGTAGACCAGTACAGCGAGATGGACCAGGCCGCGCGGCTCGACATGATCCATCGCATGCAGCAGATCATGTACGTCGAGTCGCCCGAGATCGTGCTCGACTACTCGCCCACGCTCGAAGTGGTGAACACGACGAAGTGGGACGGGTGGACGCCCTACCTGAACGGCGGTGTGTTCTATACCAACTACAACATTGAAAGCTATCTGAACCTCACGCCCAAGGGCGTCGAGGAGAAGAGCACCTCGAACACGACGACGGTGATCATCGTGATCGCCGTCGCGGTCGTCCTCATCGCGCTCGTCGCGTGGCTGGCGCTGCGCGGGCGCCGCGGGCGCGCCGAGGAGGCCTGAGCGACGCGGCGCTCGGCCATGCGGCCGGTGCGTCGCCCGCGGTAACGACGCCACGAGGTCGCCCACGCCACTTCGTACAGGCGCCGGCGGGGCCACCTCCCCCGCCGGCGCCGCCGTTCGCTTCCCAACCATATGGACATCCTGTAGAATCGCCGCGTCTCGCGTGTGGAGCGCGGGGCCTCAGACACCCCCTCTTCGAGGAAGGCAGGAGAAGGACCATGGCTTCAGACCCGAACGTGTACGACATCGAGTGCGAGAACGTCACCAAGCGGTTCGGCGACTTCACCGCCATCAAAGACCTCAACCTCAAGATCAGGAAGGGCGAGTTCTTCTCCATGCTCGGCCCGTCGGGGTGCGGCAAGACCACCACCCTGCGCATGGTCGCCGGCTTCGAGCAGCCGACCGAAGGCCAGATCTACATCTCCAACACACCGGTCGCCGGCGTGCCTGCCTACAAGCGACCCGTCAACACCGTCTTCCAGAGCTACGCCCTCTTCCCGCACCTGTCCACATGGGAGAACGTCGCCTTCGGGCTCAAGCGCAAGGGCGTCGAGAAGGAGGAGATCAAGCAGCGCGTCGGCGAGGCCATCGAGATGGTCGAGATGGAGTCGATGAAGGACCGCAAGCCGGTGCAGCTCTCCGGCGGCCAGCAGCAGCGCGTGGCGCTCGCCCGGGCCTTGGTCAACCGCCCGACGGTGCTCCTGCTCGACGAGCCGCTGGGCGCCCTCGACGCGAAGCTGCGCAAGGCCATGCAGCTCGAGCTCAAGAAGCTGCAGAGCGACGTCCGCATCACGTTCATCTACGTCACGCACGACCAGGAAGAGGCGCTCACCATGAGCGACCGTCTCGCCGTGATGAGCCAGGGCCTCGTGGAGCAGATCGGCACCCCGACCGCCATCTACGAGAACCCCGAGTCGGCCTTCGTCGCCAACTTCATCGGCGTGTCCAACATCTACCTCTCCGACGTGGTCCGGGTCGACAACGGCGTCGCCGAGTGCCGCACGGACCAGGGCCTCGGCGTGCAGGTGTCGCTCCACCACAAGGACATCAAGGCGGGGGACAAGGTCGGCGTCGTCATCCGCCCCGAGAAGTTCGCGATCACGCCTGCCGACGAGGCCGCCGACGTAGCCGACCGCGAGAACGTCTACGACGGCGTCGTCAAGGCGGTCGTCTACATCGGGTCCGTCACGCAGTTCATCGTCGATATCGAGGGCAAGCATCTGGCGCAGGTCCTCTACCAGAACCTGTACCACACGGAGACCCAGGAGTGGTATCAGGACCAGAAGGTCAAGGTCGCCTGCTGGAAGGACAGCGCCTCGCTGATCACCGACGTCGAGAAGGGCATGGCAGAGAAGGACCTCATGGGCGAGGTCGTGAAGCGCATCTGAGCAGAGACCCGCGGGCGGCCCGGGCCCCCCCGGGGCC
>Ga0315281_10012053_pt1 | contig 11804 bp, 11 predicted proteins | sample YL17G07_0_MG_FD_204540 | JGI IMG/M metagenome (GOLD analysis project Ga0315281, IMG submission 204540) | Sediment microbial communities from Yellowstone Lake, YNP, Wyoming, USA - YL17G07_0 | ecosystem: Environmental > Aquatic > Freshwater > Lake > Sediment | place: USA: Wyoming | collected... | reverse complement strand
GATTGGGTTGCTTCTACATTGGTGGTTTCTCCTACTGTTAGTAAACTGAAAATGTGGATTCGATTAGGTATTACTGGTAATGCTTATTCTGTTATTCCTACTGGAGATTGGTGTTCCCTCCCTCCGGGTTTTGGGTATGTTTATTTATATGTTCACGATGGAAGTGGGGATGCGAATGCTACATTGATAACCGCTGTTGAGAATGCTGTGGAACTATACAGAGGGTGCGGAATAATTGTGGAAGTTAAAGCTCCTGTGAAGATTCAGCCTGCTATTGCTGTAACTTTATTGGTAGCAAGTAACTACGACCCGAATGATGTTGCGGACGATGTGGAACAAGGAATAATAGATTGGATGAATACTTTCGTTCTGGGACAGGATTTCTATTTGGCTGAACTATATCAGCAAGTTATGGATAGGAACGACAAGGCTATAATCAACGCTACCGCAACTATAAATGGTTCTGACAATGATATCATTGTACCAAGTGCAGCAGTTATAAGACCCGATCCATTGACGGTTGTAGTAACAGGAGTTTCTATATAGGTGGTGTATGGCTATTACAAATTTTCTACAAAAATTAGTTAAAACTCTAGCACCAAATATTTTCAGACCTGTGCCTACAGGAGTTCTTTATGTGATGTTGCAATCAATTTCCAGGGAAATATCTGGAATATGCCCGTGGGATACAGGAGAATCTTGCTATTTAAACCATAGCCAATATTGGTCTGTAAATTGTAGAAATATGCTATGTCCAGGATATAGGCATCCTTTAGGGCTCATAGCTTATACATCGAGAAGTTCTACTGCTTCTAGTGTAGATAACAGGTTTGACTATTCATCTTTCAAATATCTTTCTGTAACTTCAACTGGAGATTGGCTTCCTGTTGGAACACTTGGGGCGGAAGTTTTATTTGACTTTGGGGATATTTCAGATGTTGGAGGTTTTGGTTCTGGATATTTTGGTACGAGATATTGGGGGGATAACTCTTATTCAGCAAGTGGAATTGATGTTCATATCGGGGATAAATGGTATATTGATTGTCACGTAGATACTGGAGCTGGTCTTCCTACCGATGGTGCTGTAGATGCTCCGTATCCAGATGGGTCGAATCTAGGTCATTATAATGCTATGGGTGCTCGTGGAACTTATACAGGCGACCATAATACTACTTATACCATAGAGTTAATAGATTTCTGGGGGTATGAACAAAATTATGAGAATGCACTTCTTCAAATTAATCTTTCTACTTGCACAGATGAATGGTTGGATTTTTGGGGAGCATATTTTGGGTTAGCGAGATTATTGTTAGTAGGAGGTTACGAAACTGATAGTGCATATAGGGAAAGAATATTAAAGGAAATTACTCGAGCTAAAGGAACTAGAGCTGTTTTGCTTGAAGAAGCTAAAACATATTTTGGTTCGGATTTAGTAACTATAACAGAATATGCGAATACTTCAAGCGGTCCTCCAAGTTATATTCGATGGGATGGTCCTGCAGCGAACGGCTTGTGGCCTTGGGAATTCTATATAAACTTACCCACTCAGAAATCTCCAAGTAGCAAATTCGTAAAATGTGGGGGAAGATTTAAAGGCACCTGGGCTATTGGAACTACATACACACAAATGGATAGCGTGACTTATGGTTTGTATAGTTATGTTTCTCTTGAGAACAGTAATTTAGGAAAGCGACCAGATTTGTATCCTGCTTATTGGAAATTAATGAACGACCAAGGTGTTTCAGGACTCGCAACTTATTTTGAAGAAGCTGGAGAGATTTATGTTTACGAAGGCGGAACAGGATATTATTACCCTTATGGTACTTTTCATAAATTGCCTCACGTTTCTCCAGACGGTGGTTTGGGAGGAGATTGGTGTTTTTCAATGCCAACAAATGTTGGGGATTGTTTATTGTTTGGTTGCTTAAAGAAATTTAGTGGAGTCAGATTTGTTTTTACGGCTCCGGGTATTCTTGGGACTTATGTTTGGGAATATTGGAATGGCACCACTTGGGTAACTCTTGCTTCTGGTACTACTATGAGAGATACTACTAATAGTTTAAGACAAAACGGTGGAGTACACTGGTTAGTTCCGGAAACAGGATGGAAAATATCAAATTATGTACAATATAATATTCCTAGCACCGTTTCTGATTTATATTGGGTTAGATGCAGAGTAATTGCTACTCCAACTACTACTCCGTATGCAGACCAAATAGCAGTATTACACGCTGGTTCTACAAACAGAGGTGCTTATATTGCTACTCAGGATGTAGCTATATCTGGAAAAGAGGCATATACATATATTGGGATTCCGCCAGCACCCGTATCTACAGGATATCTTCATCAACCAAAATTTTTGCCTGTAGTGGCTATTAATAATGGAGGTGCTGGATATAAGGTTGGTGATGTTTTAGACATTATTCAAGCAGGAGCGATTGGAGCAACTTTAATTGTAACTTCCGTAGCTGGAGGAGTGGTAAATGGGATTTCATTATATACTGCTGGAACAGGATATGCGGTAGCGGGAGGCTTGTCAACTTCTGCATCATCCGATTTTGTTCCTTCGGCAAAAGATTATTTCGAGGTAGATACTGGAGAAATAACAATTAACGTTGCGGCTGCGGGGGGAACTTTCACGAGAACTGATGTTGGAAGTTATCTATCAGATGGTTTTGCTCCCGGGGATACGATATATACAAAGGGATTTACGAATGCTGGAAATAATACTACAAAAATCATTTCTACTATAGACATAACCGGAAAAATTCTTACAGTTACAATACCAGCATTGCTTGTTAATGAAACAGGTGGAGGGAATGAAAGAATAAATACCCATAAAAGTGCTACTGTCCGGGTGGGTTCTGGTTGCAAAGTAAATATTACGAGCATTGTTACTGGAGTTCCTCTGGTAAGTGTTTATGTTCCTGATTCGCCTCACGGGACTCCTTATAGAGATAGAAATGATATATACATTTATAGGGAAGTTAGTTTTGCGAAACCAGTTTGGGAAACAGGTTTACAGGCTATTATAGATCGTTTAAAGACGGCAGGTACGATAGCAATAATCAATCCTATGGATTAAGGAGGAATTAAAATGGCATTAAATGTTTGTAATTGGAGTGACAAGCAGTTAGACGAACTTGTGGATATGCTTAAATCCGCAGATTTTTCTTCGGTAGCTGAGTTTATATCAACGAATTTTTTGTGCGACTCGAATGGAACTATAGGTCCGAGAATTTTAACAGACGATACTGATTCTAATATGAGGGCTACTATAGGAGTGGATGCTAAGACCATAGTTATTAGTGCGGGGGTATTTGTTCACGCAGGTAAATGTTCTCAGATTGATACCAATGAAACAGTTAATATACTTGCCACAACAACTGGAAGTTGGGGAACCGGACTTGTAGCAGATGGAGCACAACCAAGATGGGACATCATATGTGTGAAGAACAACGAGCAAGCTCACGCCGTGGCTACTAGATGGTTCGTAAATGACTCTACTGTTCCTAATACTTACTATACCCAAGATGCAAATACTCTTATAAATAAAGCGTATTTTGACATTGCTGTGGTTCACGGAACTCCAGGAGCAGGAGTTCCTGATGCGCCATTCGGATACTGGACTATTGCTGAAATATATGTTCCTCCTGTATTAACCGCTCTTCTTCCTGCGAATGTATACGACACAACGGATACGAGTAATAAGACTCCAGCAAACTGGACATCCGGTAGTCGTATTTTGAGAATGGAATTTTGGGCAACTAAATTTAATGTGGATCACGACCCAGCAACTGGATATCATAGGGACGGTAGTAGCGGATTGGGTGGTTGGCATATTGGTTCAACCTTAGTGACAGTATCAGCTACGGAACTAAATACAGCTTTGGACGGAATAAATGTTTCGACTGTTACTGCGGCTCACTTAACTAAATTAACAGACACTTCCACTTTAGCCCCCGGGGAATTACATTCACATGGTGGTGCTATAAATATGCTTGCAAGTGCTGTTAGGGTATTGAGTAATACAACCGCTGTGTTCGATTGGACAGATTTAGATTTAAGTGCTTATCTGCCGGCTAATGCAACATTTGCTTATGTAACTCTGGAATTACAAACTGTTAGTGCCAGTTCTATGGTTGCTGTTGTACAATCAACAGCTCTTGTGAGACCAAAAGGGTCAGTCGAAACAGTATATTTACCAAGAGTAAATGGTTTTTCTACTATGTTCGGATTTGCTGGCAGTTGGGCGGGTGATTTAGATACCAATACTTGTTTTGCACAGTTGGGTCCGGGAAGGATAATTCAAGTTAAGTGGTTTATAACCTCCCCCCCACCTTATACTGCGGGGCTACAATTTGGCGGTTCCTATAGTTCTCATCTTTATATAGATTTGCTTGGGTACATTTAAAATAGGAGGAAAATATAATGGGTTCTACATATACACCCAATTTGGGACTTAAAAAACCAGCTTACAAAGATCCAGATACTTTTAATGCTTGGGATGTGGTAATCAATACGAATATGAATACAGTTGATAGCGCTTTTGGTAATAGGAATTATACCGAGCAAAACTATATTTCAAATTCGGATACTCATACCGCGAGTATTAATAAGTTGGATATAGGTCTGAAGGATGTTGCCGATTTGGCTCCAACATTACTTCAGAAAAATGCTTTAACTGCTTCTCTGGTTGACAGTCCGAGCGGCACGAATAGATATGTGACTCACGATTACATAAGACTTGCTCGCAAGGAAGTTCTATATCCTGAGTTCCAATCTGCTACTTTCGCTCCATCACCCGGTGGGGCTAACGTCGGTACTTTGTCTACAGATGCAGAGGCTGTTGGAGATTATATTTACAATTTCTATAAATGGGAAAGTTCAGATGCAGGGGCTATACAGAAATACGATATTTCTGTTCAATGGAGAGTTCCTGAAACTTTTGAGAGTTGGCACGCTACTAAGGCTCTCATTGTGGATATTTGCACAGAAGAGAATGTTACTACCAACAACTATGTAACTGTGATTTTGAGTAAAGATGGTGCTGCTGGGTCAGTATCATCCGCTAATATATGTTCTGGAACTGCGGGAATTTGGTGTGCAGAAAGAAATAGCGGACAACTTATTGTTTTTACAGCTGTTAATTTAGGAACAACATTAGCATTGGGTGCTGGAGATACTTTGAATATAGTAATAAGGATGAGTAGCTGGAATGATGCTTATGTAAAGATTGGTGCTATTACAATCCAATATGTAGGATAAGGATAAAATTATGACTATTATCTTAACTCCAAATATATCGCTCGAGAAATTAGAGTATAGGGATACGGATTATCCGGATTGGGGAACTGTCGAAAATAAGAATATGGATATTCTGGATTTGGCTTTTGGGGATTTTCAATATACAGGACATAACTATGTTACCAGTTCTACCCCGCCTGTATTGCCTGCTCCTATAACCATTACAGAATCTCACTCCACAAGTTTAGATTGGTTGGATAGATGGCTTAATACATATGCTTTGCTAATGCCAACAGATGACGAGAAGGCTGCTTTAGTTGGAGAAGGTGTTCCGGGCGCGGGCAATAAATATATTGTTCAGACTCTGGCTCGTCCAGCAAGAAAGAGAGTTCTCTTTCCAGAAGCAACGGGAGCAGTTTTAACTCCCGCACCCGGCGGTGCTAACATAGGAAATATGACTTCTACTGCTATGGCAGATGGAAATTATATTTTTAACTATTATCAATGGCTTAGTTCTTCTGTAGGTGCAATTCAAAGCTATGATATTTCTATTCAATGGAGAGTTCCTGAAACCTTTTTAGGCTTTACGCTTACAGCAAACAAGGCTCTAACTGTAGATATTTGCACACAGGAAAATGCAACTACTAATAATAAGGTAGATGTTATTATTAAAAAAGATGGAATAGCTACTACTTCATCTATTACGGATAAATGTTCTTTAGTTAATACCACTTGGTACGCTGAGAGAAAAGGAAACGAAAAAATCGGATTTGATAGAACCGATACTGTTTTATCATCATTAGTAGCTGGAGATACATTAGATATAACTATTAGAGTTTACAGCTGGAATAGTAAGTATGTCAAAATAGGTGCTGTCACAGTTCAGTACACAGGATAAAAAATGCCTATAGTAACTTTTAATCCCTCATATGATGGTTGCGTTTATCAGAAATATTCTGATGGACACGGAGTCGCCTGGGCTACCATAATAGCGGCAGCTGGAAGCGGTTGGAATACTGGAGTTTCGGCTTATTTTTCGTCTGATAATGCTGTAGGTCATCCTTGGCTGGGGTTATACAGAGCTATACTTATTTTTGACACATCAAGTTTACCATTGGGAGCAACAGTAACTTCAGCCACCTTATCTTTATATGATGGAAGCAACGATGGTCTGAATATGACTCCAGATGTTAATCTATATTCAGTTAATCCAGCTCACAATAATTCTCTTGTAGCGACCGATTATAGTACTTTTGGTACACAAGAATTTTGTGACACTTTCTACGCCCATCCTCTCCCATCAGGTTACAACGATTTTGAATTTAATTGGCACGGACTGCTTGTCATTGATCCAAATGGCTTTACGAAAATTGGTATTAGAAATGCTAATTACGATGTTTTAGGAATTGCTCCCACATGGAAGATGCAAAATTGGTCTGGTTTTGTTTTTAGCAATCGTTTGACTGCACATCCTCCAAAGCTTACTATTACTTATACTGTCTCAACTGTTTTATATCAAGAGAATTGGAAAATTTATCAAGACGATGCTCCTGAACCTACAATAGCTCTTGCAGCCGAGAACACTAAACCTACTCTTGTAAATTCTGATCTAATAAGGTTAAGAACTACTATTAAGAATCTAGCTCTTGGTGCTGGAACCTATGAAACATCCCTACAATGGAGTACAAATCCAGCGGGACCGTGGAATGATATGGCACAAGAAGACCCGACTGCTTTATGGGATTACGCGGAGGGTAAGGCTTCCGGAGGAGACCAGATAACTGGATTCTTGACCACAGATGGAAACAATTTAGGTACTTATCACGAACTTTCTTCGTATCCCCAAGACGAAATATATCCAGTAGCTGAATCTTATACAGAAATGGATTTTGCTATTAAACCAATTAGAGCTACTTTCAATACTACTTACTATTTTAGATGTTATTGTGATGGGCAAGGGATAGATTTAGATACAGCTAAATCTTATCCAAGTGTTACTACTCAAAATTATCCCACATCTCAGTTTCTTACAAATGCAATAGAAATAACTCCTGCTACTACCGGAAGTTGGCAAGACGTGGATTTATCGGGATATATTCCTACGGGAACTTCGGGAGTTATACTCAGAGTTGTTAATGAAAATAGTTTTAGTGATAAGGCTTTCGGGATAAGAAAAAAAGGGTCTGCAGATGATAGAAAAGACCCAAATGGATTATATGCACAATATCATACATTTATGTATATAGGGGTTGATGCTAGTAGATTTATTCAGGCGTATGTTCCCGACCAATGGATTACGATATGGCTTCAGGGATGGTTTTATACTGATGATGCTGTATTTTTTGATGACGGCGTGGATAAATCAATAGTTACAGAAGGGGCTTGGACAGAAATTGATTGCGGCGGTGATGTTCCAGCGGGAGCTATTGTCTTAATGTTTGAAGGATACGCAGCATGGGGGGATTCCCCCTTTGCGATTGGAATGAGAAAAAAGGGGTCTACCGACAATCGGACAAATGGGACACATCGTCATCTCGGAATTTTAGTAGGTTGCGATGTAGATAGGAAGGTAGAAGCTTATACAGACGATGATACCAGAAAATTTTATTTAGTAGGATATATTAAAAGTGGAAGAGGCTCTTTCAATACCGACGGAATTGACATAGGAGGAAGTGCAGTAGGTTGGCAATTAGAAACTGTAGCTACTCCAGGTGCAGGAGTATTAGTTGAATTATGCGAAAATAGTTTTGCAAGAGCGGATATAAGAGAGTACGGGTCAACTGATGATTTTTGGGATCCCGTTACTCACGGTTGGTTTCTCGTCGGGATAGACGCCAGTTTTCAATATGAATATGAAAGTAGCGGTGTAGAAATATATGAAATGGGATATATTGGAGTACCACCCCTACCGATTCCAACGAACAGCGAACTAATGAGGCACCTGCAATATTTTCATAATGGAATAAATTATGGATGCTATAAAGGGTCAAGATGATTTACTCAGAGTGCTGTCACAGTTCAATATACGGGATAGGATAAGATTATGGCAGTTTTATTTGATACTCTTTTAGATATGGCAGTTCCAGCGACTTCAAGCTGGGAAGAAATAGATTTATCTGTTGCTCCTTACAATCTTCCCCCTACCGCTGTAGGAATTATAGCAGTTGTGGAGATGACAGGAGTAGGAGGAAAAGATGTTGGTCTTCGCATGAAAGGTTCTACAGATGATATTTATAATTTTATATATCTTGACGAAATGCGTAGTTTTTTCATAGGTTGTGATGTTTCTCAAGTTGTAGAATGCTATAGTGCATCCACCGATTCGAAATTTTGGTTAGCTGGTTATTTTGATTCAGATGACGTTGCGTTTTATGCGGATAGTTATGATAAAACTCCAGGGATTACATATGCGTGGTCTACAAGAGATTTACCTGAAATTAGTGCTGGTTTGGGTTTGGCAGCAATTTTTTATGTTGATAATAATATAGCTGGACCTATATTTGGTGTACGAAAGACGGGGTCAACTGATAATTTTCATAGTTTGTTTTCTCTGATCGGAGGAGCAATTAGTGCTGTGTATATAGATACGGGGATTGCATACTGCGACTTTTATATTGGAAGTTTTTTGAGTAAGGTAAGACTTGTTGGATATTTGAAGAGAATTATATTTAAGGAAAATATTCTTAACGTCACCCCAGTAGTTGTGGGTAGTTGGACAGAAGTAGACCTCTCTGCTGATTCTCCAGTGGATGCGGGAAGTGCGATTATATTTGCACGTGATGTTTCGATGACAGGTATGCACTATGGTCTTAGGTCTACGGCATCTGGAGATGAACTATATCACAAAGCAGATATGATAAATTGGCAAGTTGTAAAATTGGATGTGGACAAAAAGTTTCAGGCTAAAATAGAAAATTTTTCTAATATCAAACTTTACGTAGTCGGTTATCTGTATGGTACTCCTCCAATACCTCCAGTACCAACTCCTACAAATAGCGAACTAATGAGACATCTTAGATGGTTTTATAATGGGGTAGATATGGGATGTTATACAGGGAGTAGATAAATTGATTTACTCAGAGTGCATAGTTTGTGGAAAGATTTATGACAAAAAACCCGATGGAAATAAGAAGATTTCTTATTCACATGGTTATTGTAGTAAAGAGTGTATAAAAGTCAGTAAGGAGTTGTCTAGAAAGAAGAAGGATTAAGGAGGAAAATATGAAAAAGACACTTGTAATGTTGATGTTAATGCTAGGAATTACGTTTATTTATAATCCACAGACTAATGTCGGATTTGTTTATATGAACAATGCTGATGCCAATTACATTATTCTTGTGGATAACCAAACTAATGTTCTGAGATTTTATAAAGGAGTTCCAGATGGGGAGCAAAGGTTGGACACAGGATTCAATGTTTGGCTACAGGATAAGATTGATAAGGGACTTCCGTTTAAATCTACTATAGCACCTTTCCAAAAGCAATTAGAAATATATGACAAAAGTACAGGAGTACCGGAAAGGACGCCTATGCCAAAGCTTCAAGAGAAGAAGGGGTTGATAAGATGAAAAGAAAAACAAAAACACATAAACGAAGAAATGGCATCATAAAGAATGCCGAGCGAAAAATCTTAGGGGTAACGGCTAATATCAAAAATTTACTGATTGCAATAGTAATGCTATTCGCTTTCTTAGGAGGATTCTTTCAAGTGTATAATTGGGTAGATACTACCTATACCCGTCTGACTGAGTTCAAAGTGGTAAAAGCAAAACAAGATTTTTCGTGGGAGAATGACATTCTCAAAGGGATGTACTCAAGATATTACGTTCTTGATAATATAGTAAACTTAGCTCCTATTAAGGAGCAAGTACCGGAAAATTTAAAAACGGAGTTTAAGAATCTTGGAAAAGAGATTACGTTGCAGGAAGATAAAGTAAAACTTTTACAGAAAAATTTGTGTAAATAGGAGATAAAAAGATAAAAAATGGACTTTTCTGGGAAAGCTTTAAAACTTATACTTGAATTTGAAGGTTTGGATCAGCCGAGTGAGTGGCCGGGAGGAGATTCTGGTATAACTATTGGCATTGGATACGACCTGGGTTACGAAGAAAATTTGGAAGACGACTGGGCGAACTATTTATCCCAAGCCCAGATCGCCCGTCTGAAAACTGTTATTGGGCTCAAAGGAGCAAAAGCGCAAGCAAGAGCTTCCGAATTTAAAGATATTCATATAAATCGCTCTGATGCAGAAGCAGTTTTTACCCAGAGTACTCTTCCGGATAACATTAAACAAACAAGAGGAGCATTTCCGGGGTTTGATAATCTTCCTTTGGATGCCCAAGGAGCCTTGGTTTCTTTAGTTTATAACAGGGGAACATCTGTAAGCGGCGATAGAAGAAGAGAGATGTTGGCAATACGTGATCTTGTTCCGCAGAAAGATTTGAAAGGTATAGCCGATCAGCTACTGGCAATGAAACGTTTGTGGCCTGATGTAAGAGGTTTGCAGAGGCGTAGAGATGCTGAAGCAGATTTAGTTTTATCCTGTATTTCTGCAGAACCTATGGATCCTAGCGAATCTGTTGAACCTGAACCTGTACCTGAACCTGTACCTGTTGAGCCTAGTGATCCTATATCAACAGGTGTGATTAATTTGATTGTGTTTTTGATTAAAAAGATTTTAGGGAGAAAATAAAATGGGAATTAAAAATTGGATATGGGACAAGGAACAACAAACAATAAGAGGATCATTCATAAATATTACTATTACTATTTTGTATCTAATGTTTATTGGAATGGGGATGGCTTGGAATCGTGTAGCCGAAAATTTAAAAGAGATGGAAACGTTTCTTATAGGATTTTATCTTGTAAGCTTCGGTGTTTGGGCTACCAAGAAGACTGTTGAGTTCGTAAAATTTACGAACGCCGAGAATATTGTGAATAGTGTTCTAGGTAAAGTAGGAATAGGAATGGGGTCGATTGCGCAGAACGGAGATAGAATTAAGGTTAAGGACACAGATAAGGATAAACAATAGAAGGAGGTGATAAGTATGGCGTTAGGAACAGCGTATTGGATACTAATGTTAATTTGGTTTGTGTTCGGGTTATGGATGACCTGGCCGAATTACAGAGCATCCGGTGGCAACATACTACTTTTCATCGTGCTGGTTCTATTAGGATGGAAAGTGTTTGGAGCGCCAATTCACGGATAAGGTAGTTTAAAGAATTTATTTCTAAGGAGGTGAAAAAATATGTGGTTACTAGTAGCTTTTGTTATTGGTATCATTGTTGGGGTTATTCTACGGACAGTTTGGAAGAGTAAAAAGTTAGATGAGTCTGGAAAAATAATGAAGGACACGACTCTTACAAACGACCAGAAATTAGCGAAGATGAAGGAAATTTGGGGTTAGTGTTTTATAAGGTATGGCTCTTATATTTTATAAGGGGAATATCTATACCAAAATAGACAAGAAGAGAGTAACGGGTGCGGAAGTTAAATCTCTTCACGAGATACTTTCCGTAAAAATACCCGGATATTATTACTCGAGGAAATATCGCA
>Ga0315281_10012052_pt1 | contig 11805 bp, 13 predicted proteins | sample YL17G07_0_MG_FD_204540 | JGI IMG/M metagenome (GOLD analysis project Ga0315281, IMG submission 204540) | Sediment microbial communities from Yellowstone Lake, YNP, Wyoming, USA - YL17G07_0 | ecosystem: Environmental > Aquatic > Freshwater > Lake > Sediment | place: USA: Wyoming | collected... | reverse complement strand
CGGGCCGAAGGGCCACAATGTCATCTCCAGTTGGCCCAATAAGTGCTTTCGTCGCAGCCGAGTGGGGCTATTTGCCCAACGGCCGCAGGAAATGTCTATCCACCCGTTGCCACTTTCTGCTAGCCTTGCGGATTTGGCGAGGGGGCATTTTGGCCAACGGGGATATGGGCACGGCGTTTGGCGACACCAGCGCAGGTCGTGACGGGAGAAGTCCCCGAGAATGAGTCAGAGGAGGTTCCTAGTGGAGCGAGGCACGGTATTCGTCATCGGCGCAGGGCCGGCGGGGCTCTTTGCCACCCGGAAGATTGCGGCGGCGGGGCACGAGGTGATTGTGTTCAACCGCGACATCAAGCCGGGAGGGCTCGCGGAGTACGGCATCTATCCCCAGAAGTTTCACATGAAGGCGGGCTTGCGAAAGCAGTTCGCGAAGACTCTGGAAATGCCCAACGTGCACTACTTCGGAAACGTGCCTGTGGGAGGTGCCGGGGCGCTGCGCATCGATGAGTTGCGGCAGTGGAATCCGGCGGCGATGGTTTTCGCGGTGGGCGCGCAGGGCACGAAGAAGCTGGGCTTGCCGGGGGAGGAAGCCAAGGGCATCTATTGCGCCAAAGATTTCGTGTACTACTACAATCAGCTCCCGCCCTTCGCCTCGCAGGACTTCTCCACCGGGCGTCGTGTGGCCATCATTGGCATGGGCAACGTGATGGTGGACATCGCGCGCTGGCTGCTCCAGGACATGCCGGGGCAGAAGCCGGAAGAGGTGAGCGTCATCGCGCGTCGCGGGCCCTTTGAGGTCAAGTTCGACGAAAAGGAATTTGACCACATCGAAATGCACCTGGACCGCCAGACCTTGCGGGACGAACTCACGCGCATCGCCGACCGCATCCGTGCCTGCGAGCAGGACATCACGAAGGTTCCCGAGACGACTTTCCCGTGGTTGAACAAACCCGTCAGTGCGCCGGTCCAGAGCCGAATGAGTTTCCGCCTGCTCACCTCACCGATGGCCATCAAGATGGACGACCAGGGCCGAATCTCGAAGCTGACTGTGGTGGAGAACCTCCTGGTGCGCAAAGGCGACACGACGGCGGCGAAAGCGACCGACCAGACTACGGACCTGGAGTTCGACACCATGATCTTCGCCATCGGCGACGTGGTGGATCCGACGCTGGGCCTGCCCTACGAAAAGGGCGGTTACATGACCAATCCCGACCCTGCCGATCCCAACCGCGCGGCCTACGAGGTGTTCGACCCTCAGACCGGCAAGGTCCTGGAAGGCTGCTACGTGGTGGGCTGGGCGCGCAAGGCCAGTGAAGGCTTGGTGGGCAAAGCCAAGTACGACGCGGAACTGGGAGCAAACCCGGTGCTGAAATACCTCGAGGGCGCGGCAGCTCGAACCTCGGCAACCGCCGAGGAGATACTGGCCCAGCTCAGCCGCCAGGGACTTCAGGCCGTGACCAAAGCAGATGTGATTTCGCTGACCCGCGCCGAAGAGGCCCAGGCCAAGGCGCGGAACCTGCCCGCTTTCAAGTTCTCTATGAACGACGAGATGCTCGCGATCATGGGGAAAGAGAAGCAAGCGGCCTAGGCAGGCGGCAGAGGGGAGGGGAGCCGGCGCGGAGGTCGCAGTCTTTGTCAGATACCCTCTCCGGGGGCGTATAATCAGCTGTTCCACGGGAGTGCCTCGCCGCGAGTTACGATTTGGGCGCGCTCCCGAGCCTCCTCGCGCCTACACGGACAAAAACCATGACTACGGAACCAAACGCGGTCCGAGACGATAGCGGGTCGAAAACCATCCGATTGGTCAGGCCTTCGGTGGTGGTGCTGTGCGGGCCAGCCGCCTGCGGAAAATCAACCTTCGCCGCGCGGCATTTCCGCTCCACGCAAATCATCTCCTCCGATCAGGCCCGGGCGCTGGTCTGCGACGATGAGCGTGATCAGCGCTTTCAGACGCAAGCCTTCGCGGTGGTCCATTTCCTGGTCGAGCAGCGGCTGAGCATTAACCGCCTCTGTGTGGTAGATTCCACGGCGCTCACGGCGGCTTCGCGCCAGAGCCTGCTGGAGCTCGCGCGCCGCTACCGCGTGCCGGCGGTGGTCTTGCTGTTTGACGTTCCGCTCGAGGCGTGTCTGGACCACGACGCGAAGCGGGAGCGGACGGTCGGCCGCGCGGCCATCGAGCGCCAGTATCAATTGTTCGAGCAGGCCAAGTCCGCCATCAAGCAGGAGGGCTTTGACCAGATTGTCGAACTCCGCGGCGAAGATCTGGACAAGATACAGATCGAAATTGTGTTCCGCCCTGTGCCGCGCGTCGTGACCAACGCGGCGCCGCCCGAGCACCGGCGCTTCACACCGCGGCCTTCGCAACCGGCGGCGGAGAACAAGGAAATTGCTCGCGATGCCGGACCGCCTTCGCCGCCAAACACAGAACCTGCGAGCTGATCTGCACTGTCCAAAGGAATTGGGAACAGGTGCCGGTAGGTGGATGGCTACCTGTGCTTCCCGAGCTCTATCGCCCGACCCCGGTGGCCGCGGGGAGTCATCAGGAAGAAGGCTCTTGCAAGCCAGCTAAATGGTCGGTAGCCTTTGGGGGAGAGACACCGACGTTTCCGCAGCGCTAGGCGGCATCCAGATCAAGGGAGCGAACATGCGAAAGCAGAAGGGCGTGATCATCAACGGCATTCGTTTCAAGCCCGGCGACGTGGACTGGGAAGACGCGCACAGCGCCACGCGTGAGAAGTTGCCCGACTTTGAGGCCATGCGGCAAGGTGGGCAGTACGTTGGACCCAAGATAACGTCCACGGGCCTCATTGGCAGAGTCGGAAGATACCTGTTGGTGATCACCGAGAAAGACGAAGCGCTGTTGGAATTCGACTACACCGTAATTCCGTTGCGCGCCAAGTTTCAAGTGCGCTACCACTAGACCTCCCACTCCGACCACCGGCCCCTGACCTCCACTCCCTGATGTCCGTGATAGCTCGTTCCACCCGAAAGGCATGTACCCGGCCGGACAAGCCCGGGCTGGCGAAGCGGTTCAAACCAGGGCCCTGAAGATGGCAAGCGGAACGAGGATGCCGACAGCGATTCCGTAACCCAGATCGGCCCAGAAGAAGCGCGCGTAGTTCAAGACGTAGAGGACGGCGACAATCGGAAAGCTGACGATGGCCAGGGCATTTCCCTGGCGGGCGTTGGCAGGAGCGAGCTTCCAAATATGCTTCAGGTCCTCGGTGGACGGGAAGGCGTGCATACCGATCGAGAGGCCCAGCCAGTAGAAGAACCAGCCCAGCGGGTCGCGCACCTCCAGTTCCCAGACCGGTAGGAACGCCGCCGAGCAGAATAGGATGCAGAACACCGTATTCACGAAGAACGGACCCATGCTGACGAAGAAGATGGTGAGGAAGTTGTCCGTCTGTTCGTGGACCACATAGCCCGCCGGATTACCCAGCCGGAAGAAGCAGACGTCGAACACCGCCAGCTTGAATTTGCGGCATAGCAGCAGGTGCCCGGCCTCATGCACGATGACGCCCGGGAAGGTCAGTAGTGAAATCAGCCATCCGGGAATGGGGATCATGCGTTACTCCCTATTTCACGGGCTTGCTTTTCTCCGGGTGAAACTGGCGATCGTATTCTTTCGGGTCGAGGATCTTTCTCGTCTTCAGGCGGTAGCGGGTGCGCTCTTCATACTCCTTGCTTCTTTGCATCGCCTCGGGAGAGGATGCCGCGAGTTGCCGCGCCTTCTCCAGTATTTCCTCGGCGCGAGTGCGAAACGCTGGGTCACCCGTCACCGCGTATTTGCAGGCCAGGGCGCTGGCCAGCGCCCCCGCATAGTCCGACGATTGCGAATGGTTTTTCCAGCCCTTTTCGGCAATGGCCAGGAAGGTGTCGTAGTCCTTTTGGTCAAAGGCGGCGACGGCGTCAAGTCCGCCAACCGCGTCAGCCAGACCGGGCGCTTCGGGCAAAAGCGCAGCCGCCTCGTGATACGTCCGCGCTGCCTCTACGGATTTGCCGGCTTCGAAGAGTTTTCTGGCGTCCGCGGCCTTTCTAAGCCCCTTGTCAACCCGCTCGAATGTGCGCCTCACTTCGGTGGCCAGAGGGCCTTCCTTGAATTGGCCGCCCTTGTGGCCGGTCAGCACCTTGTTAGCTTCCTGATATCTGCCGGCTAGGAGATCGGCTTTCCCCAGCAGCAGGACGGCCTTCTCACAATCCGGTGCAATCGCCAGGGCAGCTTGGAGTAGAGGTATGGCTGGCTCGTACTGCCGGGCCGCCACCAGCCGCTCACCAAGAACGAGCGCTTTGCCGGCCTTGAAATAACGATTGCCGTGCACCAGCGCGAGCCCCAGAAGAACCAGCAGACCGGCCAGAGTCAGCTTGAGCCAGGGTGGGAAGGGGCGGGCGTAAAGGCCGGGCGCACACCGCGCGCAAAAGGGCAGCCCGCCAATCAGCGGGAGTTCCTGGGAGCCATGGTCGGCTTTGCACTGAGTGCAGACGGTGGGATCAATGATCGAAACGATCTCTACCGCGGTGCGCTTCGCTTTCGCTTGCTCCACAACCTGCGCGGCGCAGCGCCGGCAAAGCAGTTTGCCATCCACGCCCAGGAACAAGGCCACAGAGTCGGAAGCGCCGCATTGCTCGCACTTGCCTTGCAGCATTGGGCGGATTCTACGCCCGCAACAATCGCCTGTAAAGCAACGGGATGGTAGCCACGGTCCCGCTCTGCGGGAGGCTGTGGGCTTTGGGGTGTTCCAATCAATAACCCACGGCTTGAACGGCATGCCGTGCCTATCAGCTACCCGCCTTGGACACACGAACGCCCCAAGACATCAACACGCGATCATCCGCGCGATGTCGGCGCCAGCCAGCTCTGCTTGACTCAAAAGGAAAGCCCTGAGCTCTCTCTTTTTTTCAAGACTGCTTGGCGTAGTTGACCAAGCCGCTCACGTCGATCATGACCACCGGCTCGTTTCCCACGACCCAGGCATCGTGTCCTGGAGGAACGGCGCCAACATCACCGGGGCCGTACTCGATTTCCGTGCCGTCGTCCATTCTGACGCGCAAACGGCCCGAGAGATGGAACTGGGTGTGGGGCGCCTCACAACTCTTGGTCTTGGCAATCGGTTTGACATGTTCTGACCATTTCCAGCCCGGCTCGAACGTAGCGCGCCCAAACGTGACGCCGCCTACGGTGACCAGTTCAACCTTGCCTTTGGGGAACCGGCGCGTTTCCTCGGGTGAACTGAGACTCTTCTTCTCCATCGACTTCATTCCGTGCCTCCTCTACAGACATGGTTTTGAGATAAGAAAGAGAGCCCTGAGGTTGAACCCAAGCTAGCCGCGAGTAGAATTGCAGCAAGGATCATGGCCGGCGCCCTCCCGACTTACGGACGTGCTCCGTTCTCATATGCGATTTGGATGAAAACCGCGCAGGAAAGGTTCAAGGAAAGGCGTGTCGCCGTGGGCATTGGGAGCTCATGACCGCCGTCATTGCCTTTCCAGCGCTGCCGGGGTACGCTCTGCCTGATTGTTCAGGCGGGCTCGTCAATCTGTTTCCGTGAGAGGTCGGCGCCTTTCACCGGGCCATTCATCCGTAGCTGCCCTTTGTCCGGGACCGCTGCGCGAGGAAACTGAAGGGAAGGAGCGACCATGTCAGGCGCTGAGCAGAGGCGCAGGGACTTCCTCAAGACACTGCTGGCGACCGTCGCCGCGGGGACCCTGGATTGGGATTCGCTTCCGGTCGGGAACGCCGCCGCTTTGGGCGAAGGCCAATTCGATGCGGTGATTGTCGGGTCGGGTCTGGGTGGACTGAGTTGTGCGGGGGCCTTCGCGCGTCAAGGCTTCCGGGCACTGGTCCTGGAGCAACATGACAAACCCGGCGGCTACGCCACCAGCTTCCAGCGCCCGGGCGGTTTTGAGTTCGACGTCTCCCTGCACTCCACCGGCGTCGGGGAGAGGAATGGCGTGCACAACCTGATCTCGGGGTTCCCGGAGATTACCGAGATCGAATTCGTCCCCCATCCGAATCTCTATCGTGCCATCTTCCCGAACCACGATATTCGCGTGCCCAACAGAAATCTGCCGGGTTACATCGACTTGCTCACCAAGTCCTTCCCGGCAGAAGCCGAAGGGATCAAAGCTGTTTTCGAAGAGCTGAAAGGAGTAAACCAGGACTTTGGCCGGCTCTTCAGCAAGAAAGGCAACGTGGATATGAACCGCTTCCCGGCGGAGTATCCGCACCTGTTCCGTTTTTCCGGCAGCACGTGGGGCCAGATCGTTGACGCGAAGATCCGGGAGGCAAAGCTCAAAGCCATCATCTCGTCCCTTTGGGTGTACTACGGCCTGCCTCCTTCCAAGCTGGCGAGCGTCTACTACGGTCCGCCGACCTTCGGCTATCTAACTGGCGGTGGCTACTATCCCAAGGGCCGCTCCCAAACAATCAGCAACGCGCTGGCGAGTTTTATCGAGGCGCGCGACGGCAAGGTGTTGCTCGGAAATCGGGTCGAGAAAATCCTGGTCAAGGTCGACACCGCCTATGGTGTGAGGACGGCCGGCGGGCAGGAATACACGGGCAAAGTCGTTGTATCGAACGCGAATGCCTACGACACGTTCCACAGGCTGCTCGACCCCGACGCCAGGAACGACGAGCACCTGAAGGACTACCTGGTTCGGCTGAACAGTCTCAGCGTGAGCCTCTCCAGCTTCCAGGTTTTCCTCGGGTTAAAACGCGACCTGGTGCGCGAGCTGGGCGTGACCGACACGGAGATCTTCTACTACCCAGGCTACGACATGGAAGCCAGTTACGAGGCGGCACGAAACGCTGATCTGACCAATCCGGGGTTCTGCGTCACACTCTACGACAATCTCAATCCCGGGTACTCTCCAAAGGGGAAAAACACGATCAACGTACTCACACTCCAAGGTTACGAGCACTGGAAGCAGTACGAGGCCGACTACTGGAAGGGGAACAAGCAGGCATATCGCGCCGAGAAAGAACGCCTGGCCAATCTGCTCATCCAACAGGCAGAGAGGATCCTCTTGCCGGGACTCGCGAACGCCATTGAGGTGAAGGAGATCGGAACGCCGCTGACCAATGTGCGGTACACGAGAAACTATCGCGGCGCGATCTACGGCTGGGACCAGACATTAGACAACTCCGGTGCGCGGCGGTTGCCGCATACGACGCCCATCAAGAACCTGTACCTTGCGGGCGCTTGGACGACTCCGGGTCATGGCTACGGCGCTGTCATCCCAAGCGGGTTGGAGTGTTTCGGAGAAATCATGAAGCGCTGGGCGCAGCCCGGCGCGTGAGGACGTCAAGACGATTCCTACGCGTCGTGGTCGCTGGCCGGGGGCGGGGCACAAATCGCTCCCCTACCGGCCGGAGAGGCGGTCGTAGGCGGAGCGGGCGCTGGTGGTGCCCAGCGATTCGTGATAGAGCGATTTCAGGCCGAGAATGGCGCGGACTTCCTCGTCGAAGGCGTGGAGGGTCTGGAGATCGCTCACCCGGATGGGGAAGCGTTGGCCCTCGCGGTACCAGAACTTCTGATAACCGTGGTCTTCGAGCTTGCAGTCTAAACCGCGCACCCTAAACGTCGGGGGCCCAGAAGGAACCCAGCCGCCCTGGGCGTCCCGTCCGAGCAAGCGACTGCAATTGTCCTTCTTGACTGCAATGCACTCAGGACTGCCTGAGACTTCGACCACCTCAAAGCCGGCGTCCCGGAAGTGCTTTCGCATGTCCACCGCTACCGTTGGCTGCTTGACCATGCTGTCTGACCTCGGTTCGTTGACCTACTTGGACTGCGCTCGTAGAATGCAAGTGTAAAGTGCCATGTGTGAAGTGTAAAGGCCGGAGTCAGAGAGCCGGAGGGGAAACTGGAAATTTGAAATTGGAAACTGGAAAACAGAAACCGGAAACTAGAAACTGGAAGATCGAAACTTGAAAATCGCGATTCGGAAATCAAAAATCAGAAATCACAAATCAAAAATCGACGATTGGCGATCTCTTCCATGGGACTTAGGCTCGAGCCGCAGCATATTCAATTGATACGCCAGCATGGGGCACGGGACTATCCGAACGAGTGCTGCGGAATCCTGTTGGGTCAGGCGGAGGGAGAACTCAAACAGGTACGCGAGGTAGTGGCGCTGAAGAACCTGCGACAGGAGCCGGAAAAGGCCCAGGAATTGATGCCGCTGGATTCGCCGGAGAGGGAATCGGAGCGAAACCGCTTCCTGATCGATCCCCGGGAGCAGTTGCGGATCGAAAAGGACGCGCGGGCTCGGGGCCTGGATGTCCTGGGCTACTACCACTCCCACCCCGATCACCCAGCCCGGCCTTCGAATTACGACCGCGAACGCGCCTGGCCCTGGTACTCCTACGTCATCCTTGCGGTGGAGGCGAGCGAGCCGAAGGAGCTTGCGTCGTGGGTGCTGGCAGACGACCGCTCCCGATTTGAACCAGAGCACCTGGAAATTACCCAATAGAACCTCCCGGACGAGATGAGCCCTGTAACCTGACAGGGGCTCAGCGCATCTGATGAGTGTCAGAGGGGCGAGTGCAGAAGGGCAGGCGCCGAATCCCTGTCCAGGCAAATCCTAGGGATGGCTCGAGTCATTACGAAGTTGACCGACCATGACAAATCCTGCGGGATTCCGGGGGGAGCACGTGGCGCAAGTGAAGGTGCCGGAGATCACGGCAACCGAACTCAAGAGGATGGTGGATCAGCGGAAGCCCTTTGTCTTGATTGACGTGCGTGAACCGCACGAATACCAGATCTGCCGCATCCCCGGCTCTAAGCTGATGCCACTGGGTGACGTCCTCAGGCACATGCACGAGTTTAGTCCTGAGGACGAGATCGTGGTCCACTGCCGCTCAGGCACGCGCAGCGCGCTGGCGGTCGAGTGGCTGATGAAGGCTGGCTTCCGCCGGGTCCATAACCTGAAGGGTGGCGTCCTCGCCTGGGCCGAGCAGGTGGATCCAAGTGTGCCGAAGTATTGAGCGCGGCGTAGCGGCAGGCTTTAGCCTGCCATGGTGGTGGTGGCCTGAAGGCCGTCGGTACAAGGAGCGGTTTGCGCTCTGCCAAAGAGCTGAACCCGGCTAGCAACATGCCCGTAGCGATATGAAGTTTGTATCTTTCTCGCCGCTTGTGTATCATATGTTAGGTAGCGGCTTGATAGGCCGCAGGAACTTGAGTTGGATGAGCGTGAACTTGGAAGTCCTAAAGGACCGATCCTACCTCTACATCGCCGGCGTTGCAGGCCGGGCGCGCAGTTTCGGCGGCGACTCCATCATGCGCTGCATCTGTAGCTAGCCTGGATTCCTTGCTCCGACGCGTCGGGGCGGGGGATTCCAAGGCGCATCCTCCCGACATCATCCAAAGAAATCTTCAGAAGCAGGCGGTGCGACGCCACAGCGTGCGCGCCTACATCATCGATCGTGGGCGCAGGTTGAACGGCGGAGGGCCAAAACTCAAAGGGAAACGGAGCTCCATGGCGAACATATACCAGGACAACTCATTCAGCATTGGCAGAACGCCGCTGGTCCGTCTCAATCGCCTGACTGCCGGGCTGCGGGCGACGGTGCTGGCCAAGATCGAAGGCCGCAATCCAGCCTATTCCGTGAAGTGCCGCATCGGGGCAGCGATGGTTTGGGACGGCGAACGACGAGGCGTGCTGAAGCCGGGAATGGAAATCGTTGAACCCACCAGCGGCAATACAGGCATCGCGCTGGCGTTTGTGGCGGCGGCCCGGGGCTATGAGCTCACTCTGACCATGCCGGAGACCATGTCGCTCGAGCGCCGCCGGGTGCTGGCGGCGTTTGGCGCCAAGCTTCATCTCACGCCGAGCGCGGAAGGCATGCCGGGCGCGATCAAGCGGGCGCTCGAGATTGCCCAGTCCGACCCCCAACACTATTTTCTTCCGCAGCAATTCGAGAATCCCGCGAACCCGGAAATCCACGAAAAAACCACGGGCCCCGAAATCTGGAACGACACCGACGGCGCCATTGACGTGTTGGTCTCGGGGGTGGGGACCGGCGGCACCATTACCGGCGTGTCGCGGTTCGTCAAGAAGACCAAGGGAAAACCGATCCTGTCGGTGGCGGTTGAGCCCACCGCGAGCCCGGTTCTGACCCAGTCCCGCGCGGGGCTTCCGCTGACCCCGTCGCCGCACAAGATTCAGGGCATCGGCGCGGGATTTGTGCCCAAGGTGCTGGAGCTCGCGCTGGTGGATCGCATTGAACAGGTGTCGAACGAAGAGGCCATCGAATTCGCGCGCCGTTTGACGGTCGAGGAAGGAATCCTGAGCGGCATTTCCTGCGGCGCAGCCGCGGCGGTGGCCATCCGTTTGGCGAAAGAAAAGGATTTTGCTGGAAAGACGATCGTCACCATACTGCCTGACTCCGGTGAGCGCTACCTTTCCACGGTGCTCTTCGAGGGCATCGGCTAAGCGGGCGCGTTGGTGGAAACCACAGGCAGGCGAAAACGCGTTGTTCCGTAAGCGTGCTTCGTAGTCTGCCACGGCTGAAACCGAGAGGACCAGAGCGGCCCACGAGGGAGGTTAGATTATGGATCTCGAACGACTGAAAAACCTGGCCAGCGAATTCAAAGTCGCCTTCGACGCCCAACTGGCGGGCGATGACAGCGGGGAGTTCGGGCTGCCGAGCCGCGAAGCTGTAGCGCTGATCTGCCGGCGTTACCTCGACATACTGTTCCCGGTATTTTTCCTCGGCCAGCGTCTGGGCCGCGAGCGTCTGCCCAGCGATTCGCGTCGGTACTTCCGGGAAATCGAGACGCTGCTGGCCGAACAGATGTGCCGTGCTATCCGCTTCGACCTTCGCCGGCGCGGCCTGCCACCTCCGGGCAACATGACAGACTGTGTGGGGAAGCAATTGGACGTGGTGTTCAGCCAGTTGCCGGAGCTGAGCGTTTTACTCGCGTCGGACATCGAGGCCGCCTTTCAGAACGATCCGGCGGCCCCCAGCCACGAGGAGATATTGCTCAGCTACCCTTGCATCGAGGCCATCACGGTGCAGCGTCTGGCCCATCGGCTATACCTCTTGGACGTCCCCTTCATCCCGCGCATGATGACGGAAGTCGCGCACAGCCGCACCGGAATCGATATTCACCCCGGCGCCTCGATTGGGCAGTCCTTCTTCATCGACCACGGCACGGGTGTGGTCATCGGCGAGACGGCCACGATCGGCAACAAGGTGACGCTCTATCATGGGGTCACCCTCGGCGCTTTCAACCCGTTGGGTAAGGATGAACAAGGTCAGATCCGTCGGGGGAGGGAAAACAAGCGTCACCCCGACCTCGAAGGCCATGTGACTGTGTACCCCAATGCGACCATTCTGGGGGGCAAGACGCGCATCGGCCATCACAGCGTGATCGGTGGCAACGTCTGGCTGACCCACTCGGTGGCGCCTTACAGTAAGGTCACCCTCAAGGACCCCGAACTGGTCATCCTCAACGGCGTGGCGGAGGTCTCTGCCGTTGGTCAGCACATTTGAGAAGCTCGTAACTGGCGAGGCCGCGTCTTGCGCAAGAGACTGCCCTGAGGCTGCATCGTTTCGCTGCGCCGTGCAGCGCCGCGGTCGTCCCACGGGGAAGCCAGCTTTACAGGGTGCGAAATCTTGCCTATCATGAATGGTGCAGACGCTTACAGGGCAGTGCGAGAATCGAGTTTGAAATAGTCGTAGCGGTAGCGCTGCGGCTCTGGTTCACTCAATAATAGATCACACAAGGAGGTTGCGCATGGCGCTGAAAGTCGGTGAGCAAGCTCCCGATTTCAAGCTCCCCGCGAACACAGGTGAAACGCAGG
>Ga0315281_10012051_pt1 | contig 11805 bp, 7 predicted proteins | sample YL17G07_0_MG_FD_204540 | JGI IMG/M metagenome (GOLD analysis project Ga0315281, IMG submission 204540) | Sediment microbial communities from Yellowstone Lake, YNP, Wyoming, USA - YL17G07_0 | ecosystem: Environmental > Aquatic > Freshwater > Lake > Sediment | place: USA: Wyoming | collected... | reverse complement strand
CGGCGTCAGGCTCGCGATACCGGTGTATGCGCGACGCATGGCGTTCACGCAGCACGGCCGGGACCTGGACGTCTACTTCATGGCACTCGGCGTGCCGGCGGGTGTGCCGTGGCCGGCCGAGGTGCGCTCGAGCTTCCTGCCACCGCGCGGCGGCGTGGTGGTGGACCGTGTTCTCGCCGGGAACGCTGGCCTCCGAGTTGGCGACGAGCTCGATGTGCTGGGGCGGAAGCTGCGCGTCACGGGCATTCGGTCCGGGGGCAACCCGCTCTTCCAGCTCGCCTTCGTCAACGGAGCCGACGCACCGGAGGTGCTGCGGCTCGGGGACGTGACGAGCTTCTACCTGCTCTCGGTGTCGGAGCGGGCGGACATCGCAGCCGTGTCACGGGCGGCGGAGCAGGCACTGCCGGGCAGCGAGGCCAGCACGAGCGCAGCGTTCGCCGATGCAACCGCGCGGCTCGTCAACGAGGGCTTCCTCCCGGTCGTCGGTGCGCTCGTCGCGATCGGCTTCCTGGTCGGCGGGGCGGTGATCGGGCTGACGACGTACACGGCCACGATCGAGAAGGCGCGAGACTACGGCGTGCTGAAGGCCCTCGGCGCCTCGGACGGCTTCCTGTACCGGATCGTGATCCAGCAGAGCCTGATCGTAGGGGTCGCGGGGGCGGCTCTCGGGATCGCCGCCTCTGCCCTGGCAGCCTCCCTGATCGAGCGGCGCGTGCCCGAGTTCGTGACCGAGCTACGGTTTCTCGACGCCGCAGGCGTCTTCGTCGTCACCCTGGTCGTCTCCGTGGTCGCCGCCTATCTTCCGGCCCACAGGATCAATCGCATCGACCCGGCGATCGTGTTCCGGGCGTGATCGGCGCGGCGCCCCTCCTGCTAGTCGAGAACCTGACGAAGGTCTTCGGCGCCGGGCGGACGGAGGTGCGAGCCGTCGACGGTGTCTCCTTCACGACGGGCGCCGGTGAGATCACCCTGGTGATGGGGCCGTCGGGCTCGGGCAAGACGACGCTGCTGACGATGATCGGCGGGCTGCTGCGCCCGTCGTCGGGACGCGTCGTCGTCGACGGAGTCGAGATCACCGCACTGCCCTCGCGCGAGCTTCCGCGCATTCGGCGCGAGTCGGTCGGCTTCGTGTTCCAGACCTTCAATCTGCTCGAGTCGCTGACGACGCTCGAGAACGTCGAGGTTGCTCTCAACGTGGCCGGCTCGAAAGGCGCCGGCGCCCGGAGCCGTGCCAGAGAGCTGCTCGTCGCGGCGGGGCTCGAGGCGCGACTCGAGCTCCGGGCCCGCGATCTCTCGGGCGGTGAGAAGCAACGGGTCTCGATTGCGCGCGCGCTCGCAAACCGTCCGGCGCTGCTTCTCGCCGACGAGCCGACCGCGAACCTCGACTCGCTGCACGGGGGCGAGGTGATGGACGTGCTGCGAGACCTCGTCAAGGGGGACGACCGTGGCGCCGTGGTCGTCTCGCACGACGTCCGGCTCCAACGGATCGCCGACCGCGTGCTGTGGCTCGAGGACGGCCGGCTTCGCGCCGTGCCGCCGGCCTGATCGAACCTCTACCGGGGCGCTCCGTTGTCGCTCATGAGGCCGGCCACGGCCCGCTCGAGCCGCGCGGCCGTTTCGAGGCGGTCGTCGGAGTCCGCAACCGCGACCGGGCCGCCGAAGCGAACCGTGACCGGGCCCGGCTGAGGCCGGCTCCGCCCCTTCGGGAGGATCGCGTGGGCTCCGGCGATCGCGACCGGGACGACCGGTATGCGCAGGTCGGTTGCCAGGAGCCCGATCCCGCTCTTGAACGGCTGCAGCTCACCGGTGCGAGAGCGCGTTCCCTCCGGGTAGACGAGCACCGACCAGCCGGCGTCGACGAGGTCGCCGCAGTGCTCCAGGCTCGCCCTCACCGTTCCCTCCCGCGAGAACGGGAACGCGTTGAGGAGGAGGGCCATGGCGAGCCCGGCGCGGCGTGTGCGGAAGAAGTAGTCGGCGGCCGCGGCCACGGCGACCCGGCCGCGGATCCGCCGGGGCAGCGCGCGCAGGATCGAAGGCGTGTCCAGGTGGCTCGTGTGGTTCGCGATCAGGATCACCGGCGGCGACACGTCCCGCAGATGCTCCGCGCCCTCGACCCGGAACGGTCGGCAGACGAGCGCGTGGGCCGGAAGCAGGAGCGCCGCCTGCAGAAGCGTGCGCGCGGCTCTCGCCGGGGCCTGCAGGGGCCAGCGGCGGAAGGCCACGGCCGGCGCGGCCGTCTCGCCGCGCTCGATCAGGGCCAGGAGATCCGCGACCGTGCCGGCCGCCGCCAGTCCGTCGTCCTCCAGCGACACTCCGAGCTCGCGCTCCAGCTCCACCGCAAGCTCGATGCGCGCGAGCGAGTCGAGCCCGAGGTCGAGCGTGAGGTCGCTCTGCAGGCCGACGGCGCCCATGTCGACGCCGCCGAGGCGGGCGAGCAGGCGGCGGAGACGGATGAGCCGGTCCTCCCCGGCGCCCGGCGGGGATGTCGTGGTGGCCGCGGCCGGGGCGCTGCCGGACAGCGCGGCGAGGGTCTCGTGTCGCTTCACCTTGAGGAGGTTCGTGCGCGGGAAGTCGCCCTGCTCCCAGAGTGCGAAGCCGCTGATGCGCTGATGCGGCGCCAGCCGGGTGTTGGCGTTGCGCACCGCCTCCGCCACGCGCTCGTGCTGCTGCCCGCCGGGCGCGGCGGCGGCGATCACCACGGCGTGAACCCTGGCGTTGCCCGCGCCGTCGGCGAGGCCGAGCACGACGCAGTCGGCGACGGCGTTCTCTTGGGCGAGCTCGAGCTCCACGTCCTCCGGGTACACGTTCATCCCGTTCGGAAGCACGATCACGTCCTTGAGGCGCCCGCGCAGGTGGAGGAAGCCGTCCGCGTCGATCTCCCCGAGGTCGCCCGTGCGGAACCAGCCGTCTTCGGTGAATGCGTCGCGCGTCGCCTGTTGGTCGTGCCAGTACCCCTGCGTGACGTTGTCCCCCTTGACCTGGATCTCGCCGTTGCCGGAGATGCGCACCTGCACCCCGGGCAAGGGCTTCCCGACCGATCCCGGCCTACGCGCGGCGGCTGTGTTCGTTGCGATCGCCGGCGCGCACTCGGTCGCGCCGTAGCCCTCGAGCACGGTGACGCCCATTCGCTGCCACGCCGAGGCGACGTCCGGGGGCAGGTACGCACCGCCGCAGAAGAACAGCTCGAGCCGGCCGCCGAGCCCGCGGTGCACGTCACGGAAGAGCAGGCGCCGCAGTTTCGCCGGGAGGTGCGGGGCGAGGCGGTGCGCCCTCTGCCAGCCTTCCTCCTGTCCGCGGCGGCGCACCTCGCGCTCGATGCCGTCTAGCAGGAGCGTCAGCACCTGCGGCACGACGACCATCACGACCACGCCGTGGCGCCGCAGCGCCTGCAGGATCACCGGCGACTGCCGGCTCGTGAGGTAGTGGATCGTCCCCCCGTACGAGAGCGGTAGGTACAGCCCGGCCGTCTGCTCGAGCATGTGCGACAGCGGCAGGATCGAGAGGACCTGGCGCGGGTCGACGCCGAGGACGTCCCTGGCTGCGGTGACGTCGGCGACGATGTTCGCGTGGGTGAGCACGACGCCCTTCGGGGTGCCCGTCGTACCCGACGTGAAGACGATCTCGGCGATGTCGTCCCCGGCCGGGCGCGCCCCCGCGAACGAGTGGCCGGCGTCGAGCGGGAGGCTGTCGAGGCGCAGCGCCCGCCCGCGCGCCTCGTACGTCAGCGGCAGCTCCGAGATCACCGCGGCGGCCTCCGTGCTCTCGGTCACCCGCTCGAGGAAGCCGGGGCTCGAGTGCGGGTCGACCGGGACGACGACGAGTCGGGCGAGCATGGCGCCGAAGAGGGTGGCCACGAGCACGGGGCTGTTCGAGCCCCACACCACGACCCGGTCGCCGGGCCGCAGGCCGACGTCCTCGGTGAGGTGGCACGCGACCGCATTGGCCGCCCGCCACAGGCGCCGGTAGCTCCACGTGTCCTCGCGCAGACCGGCGCGGATCGACAGCGCCGCCGCGTCATGGTGCGCGGCCTCGGCATCGAACAGCAGGTCGATCAGCGTCTTCATGGCGTCGCTCCTTGCCCGGCGCTAGGTGTCGAGGCGGCCCGGGACGAGGTGCACCGTCCCGTCGACCGACACGCTCACGCTCCCCCGCGCCATCATCTTCAGCCCGTCGACGTTGACCATGAACGGCTGCGCGTCCGCCGGGCGCACGGTGAGCGAGCGCACCTCGCGCACGAGCGCCCCATAGCGGCGCGGATCGTCGAGCACTGCCGCTGTCTTGCACGCCACGGCCTGCCGCACGGCCTCCGTGGGGCCGCGGTAGGGCAGGGCGATGACGCGGAACGTGCCGCTCGCGAGCTCGAGCCCGCGGCCGAGCGGAAAGTTCGGCCCGAGGTCGCCGTTCAGCACGATCACCGAGACCCAGGTTCGTGCGGGCAGCTCGGTCCCGTCGAGCGTCAGCGAGAGCGCGGGCACGTGGCCGCGGAGACGCCGGCCCTGCCAGGAGACCGACGAGAGCGCGAGCCCGGTGAAGAAGGGGCCGAGGTCGCCGAACAGCGTTCCGAGCACGCCCTTGTAGAGCTTGATCACCCGCGATTCCGTGAACCGCGGAATGTCGCCGAACACGCCGAAGCCCCCGAATCCGACGAGGTGCCGGGTCTGCGGCCGGCCGTCGGGCCCGGAGCCGTCGACGACGAGCACGTCGGCGTCGACCGTGGCGCCGCTGTCGATGCCGCCGACGATCGCGCGCACCGCCCCCGAGAGCTCGTCCGGGATTCCGAGCACCTTGCCGATCAGGTCGGCCGAGCCCTTGCGGAGGAAGGCGAGCCGCAGGTCGTCCGGGATGCGGCCTGCGACGTGCGCGCCCTCGAGCACGGCGTTGAAGGTGCCCGCGCCCCCGGCCGAGACGACCGTGCGGCCGCCGCGGGCGACGACGTCGTGGGCGATCGCCTGCGCCTCTGCGTGCGTACGCGCCTTGTGGACGTAGACGGGCCGTGATGTGCGGGCCCGGAACTCGGGCCCGATCCGCCCGACCTTCGCCTGGTCCTTGATCGAGCCGGACATCGTCGTCGCGACGACCTCGATGCGGTCGGGAGAGGTGAGATCCCTTGTCTCGCCCGCGCGGGACCGCTCGACCGTGTCCATCGTCGCGGCGACGACGCGCTGCACCGTCTCCTCGTGTGACAGCCGGTCGACGCGCAGCCTGACGACCGGGATCCCGCGCCGCTTCTCGAGGAGCGCGCAGACGCGCCCGTACGCCCGGCCGAGCTCGCCGAGGAATAGCTCGCTCTCGTGCGCCTGCAGCGGCCTCCCGCGTGCGCGGATGCGCTCCAGTGCGACGGCAGGGTCGAGCTCCAGGAGGACGATCAGGTCCGGGTACGTGAAGCGCCCGAGCCGCAGCCGGCTGAGCAGCAGGAGCTGCGGCGCCCGGCGTAGGTAGTAGGGGGCCTCGCGCATCGGGATCGCCTCCTCGCCGGTGAGGCGTCGCAGCAGCCCGGCGAGCGCCTCGTCGTCGTCCGCCAGCTCCGTGCGATAGAAGCGGGCGGCCGCCCAGGCGGCGGAGTTCACCGTCGACTCGCCGTCGGTGAGGATCACCTCGGGCGCGTCGTGCTGTACGACCCAGTCGCGCAAGCGTGTCCGGCCCGTGAGCTCGAGAAACTTGACGTTCTTGTAGAGGCCCTGCCACCGCAGGCCCCGGGCGAGCCGCCCCGCCGCGTGCGTGAGACGCGACCGGGGGATGTCGGGCCGCTCGTGGAGAGGCTCATCGGGCCCGCCGCTCAGCGTGCGGTCGCCGATCCCCGCGACGCGGAGGCGAGCCGCCAGCGCGGCGAGCGTATCCTCGAAGGTCGAGCTCTTCCCGCAGCCGTCGATGCCGACGATCGAGACGACCAGCGGCGAGGCGGTAGCGACCACGTCCCCGCCCGTGCCCTCGGTCGTCTCGGGTCCGGAATGCTCGAGCATCTGTGTGTCCGTGCTCATGATGATCTCCATTCCTTCGGCGTGCCCACGCAGGCGGCAGCACGAGGCCGAATGGCATCCAGCTCGAGCATGGCAGGCGGCGACGGGCGGGGCATCGTGGAAATGCGCCGACCGGCTAGGTACTTCCCCCGGATAAACGTGGTCGGTAGGCCGTGGCGGGCCGGCGGGGGAAGTCCTAGCAGTTCCGCCCTCGCCGCGAGCGTTGTTCCGGGGGGAGTAGGTAGAAAGCGGCAGTCCGTGCCGCCGGCTCGAGCGTCGCAACGTTCAGCGCGACGGGGCGGGCGCGGGCGGGCTCGCCGGAAACGCGACCCAGCCGTTGTCGGCGAAGGTCGCCAGGGCCGTCGCCTTGACGCCGCTGTCCGAGACGGTGTACAGGAGGTCACCGACGACGAGCGAGCGGCGAATCGGGATTCCCCCGATCCGGTCCGCCGAGGGCGAACCGGACTCGCCGGCGTGCGTGACGCGTCCCGCCTCGTCGATGCCGCCGCGGCCGACCCGGAACCCGATCGCCCCGAAAAACGGCTTCTCGGTGTAGGCCTGCACCGGCAGCACCGCGAGCCGCGACGGCCCCCACCAGAGGAACGCGTGGTGGTCGCTCTCCGCCTCCGACCAGGAGGATCCGAGCGCTCGCGCCTGGAGGCGCACCGGGCGACGGAGGTCCGAGACGTCGAACAGCGAGAGCTGGGTGCCGAGCGCCCGCCCTTCCTCGGTCGCGTCCTGGCCGATCCCGAGCAACAGGCCGTCACCGAGGGGGTGCAGGTAGGCCGAGTAGCCGAGGAGCTTCAGCTCGCCCAGCACTCTGGGCTGCGCCGGCGCCGAGAGGTCGAGCGTGTAGAGCGGGTCGACCTGCCGGAACGTGACGACGTAGCCGGTGTCACCGATGAAACGGACGGCGTACACGCGCTCGCCCTTGCCGAGCCCTCCCACCTGGCCCAGTCGGACGAGCGCGCCGGCCTGTTCGCCCAGCGTGGTGACCAGGCTCGCGCTCTGCTCTCGCGGGCCGGGATTCCACCACGTCGGCTCCTCGGTGCTCGCGACGCGGAGGACGCCCCGGTACTCGGACAGCGACCACTGGCTCATCAGGTAGCCGGGAACCGTGCCGCTGCCGCGGTAGCTCGTCGTGACGGGGCTCGAGATGTCGAACTTGTGGATCGCTGTCGTCGTCTCCGGCGGGTCGGCGGCACCTGCCGCGACCGGCTGTGCAAACCAGCGCTGGGTCGCCACATAGAGGCTCTCCCTGGACGCGTAGACGGTGCGGCCGTCGGCGACGACGGAGTCGGAATCGACCAGCGCGAGCCCCTTGTCGAGATCGATCGTGAGGACGGTGAGCAGCCCGAGACCCGAGTACGTCGCGGGCCGCAGCACGTCGTCGCACCGGACGAGCGAGCGCCGCGAGAGCGTCTCGCCGCGACGGCCCTTCACGGCGTACGAGGGCAGCCACTTGCGGATGCTCGACGTGCGCACGACAGCCCGGTTCCGCGTGAGCGCCGCGGCGGCCTCCTTCGGCGTCGGCCCGGCCGGCGCCGTGAACGGGAGCGGCTGCGGCATCGACGAGACGGTCACCACCCGCGCGGCCGCGCCGACGAGTCGGGCGCTGACGTAGTCGCCGTCGAGCACGAGGCTGCGGACGATCCGCAGCGCAGCGGGGTTGCTCACGTCGATCTCGATCAGGCTCGCCTGCGACGGGCGGAACGGCAGCGAGCGCCTCACGCCTCCCTGCGGGGCGCCGATAGCGATGCCGCCGCCGTGCGAGAGCGCGAGCAGCCGGTCGCCGTGGAGCAGCAGCTCGTAGCCGGCACCCGGCGGCAGCTGCAACGAGCCGGCCAGCGCCGGACGGCGCCCGCGGACGTCGACGGCGAAGACCTGGCTGGAGCGGACGACAAGGAGGTGGGAGCCGTTCGACTTGACGAGGTCCGGCTCGTCGACGCCATCCTCCTGGACGTTCGTCGTCGAGTAGTCCACACCCGCGCTGCCGGACGACCTGGAGTCGCCGGCCACCGGTGCTGCGACGGCCGTGACACCGTCCACCGGCAGAGCCTGGCCACCGAGCCCCCACGGCCCCACGAGCGGCAGCGTGTGCTGCTTGGCGTAGCCGAGGAGCCGATCACACGTTCCGAAGGACTGGAGACGTGCCCCGTTCGCGCCGGTGGACGTCGCGTTCGCAGCTGCGGGATCACTCCCGGTTGCGGCGAGCAGCGCCGCCAGTAGGACGGCCGCGAGGACGAGCGGTGTGGTGAGCTTCCTCATGTACCCAATGTACGCCGCCGGCTGCGCAATATGTCACACGACAGACTGCACGTGGCCGGCGGAGGAAGGGCTCCGCAGCCGCTCTCACCCGGACGGATCGCAGGAAGGAGATTCATGGCCCCGCTCATCATCACCGGAGTCGCAGAGCTTGCCTCGTATACCGGGAGGGAGCTCGGTGTGACCGGATGGCACGACGTGACACAGGCGAGCATCGACGAGTTCGCTCGCGTGACGGGCGACGACCAGTGGATCCACCTCGACGAGGAGCGAGCCCGCGCAACCCCTTTCGGCGGGACGATCGCGCACGGCTACTTCACGCTCTCGCTCGGCCCTGCATTGACCGGCGAGATCGTGGCGATGGAGGGCTTCTCGCACGTGCTCAACTACGGACTCGACCGGGTGCGCTTTCCGGCCCCGATGACGGTGGGCGGGCGCGTGCGGATGCGCGCCACGCTGGCCTCGGTCGAGCCGGTGCCCGGTGGTGTGCAGATCACGGTCGAGCAGGTGTTCGAGCGCGAAGGCGGAGACAAGCCGGTCTGTGTGGCCGAGTCGCTCGTTCGGCTTTATGCAGCCGGCATTCCGGCTGCAAGCTGATCGCGTCGCGCTACAGCCCGTCGAGGAACGCACCGAGGCGTTGCAGCACCACGCTCGCGGCCTGGAGGCTCTCCGTGTCGAGGTCGGACAGCTCGTGGTTCCAGGCGGCCACGAGCTCGGCGTGCTTGGCGTCGTAGCTGCGGCGGCCGCGTTCGGTGAGGCGGACGAGGACGACCCGCCGGTCGGCGGAGTCACGTTCCCGCTCGACGAGGCCGGCCGCCTCGAGCGCGTCGAGCATCTGCGTGACGGTGGCGGGGGCGAGGTCTGCGGCGCCGGCAAGCCCGGAGCTCGTCAGCTCGCCCTCGCGGCGCAGGGCCGCGAGGAGCGGGTACTGGGCGTAGCCGATCGCGCCGTGCTGGCGGCCGTCACGGCCGCGCAGGCGCCGGTGCGCGGCGAGCATGTCCCGCAGGGCGAGCCTCAACTCGTCGATGGCGTGCTCGTGCGAGGCGCGCCTCGCGACGGTGGTCATGCCGCCTCCCTCGCGATTCCAGCAGCACGGCCGGCCGCGCCCGGCGTAGCACGTTCCCGAAGGGCCCGGCGCTCGGCCCGGAGCAGGACGATCGCAGGAGCGACCGCGACGAGCGAGATCGCGAACGCCCACCAGAACGCGTGGCGGAATGCCGCTGCGGTGGCGGCCGGGCCCGCGGCGTGCCGCAGGCTGTGGTCGAGCGCGACCGCGAGCACGGCGGTGCCGATCGAGCCGCCTACGCGCTGCACGACGGTAAGCTGCGGCGTCGCATCGGCGATCTGCTCGGGGCGTAGCACCGCGTAGGCGGCGCTCATCGCAGGGATCATTGCCATGCCGACACCCATGCCGCGTGCGAACAATGCCGCCTCGATGTGCCACGCCGGTGTCCCGGCGGTGAGGAGCGCGAGCGGGATCGTGGACAGCGTGGTGACCACTGCGCCGGTGAGAGCGAGCGGCCCGCCGCCGATACGGTCGGCGAGTCGGCCGGCAATCGGCAGTGTGACGGCCGCCCCGAGCCCCTGCGGGATCAGGAGCAGGCCCGTGCGCACGACCGAGTCACCTCGCACGACCTGGAAGTACAGCGGCATCAGAATCATCGCGCCGAACAGCGAGGCGCCGAGGAAGAACGTCGTCGCCGAGGAGGCCGCGAACGCCCGGTTGCCGTACAGGCGGACGTCGAGGAGCGGCCGCGCCGCCCGCAGCGCGTGGAGCACGAACGCGGCCGTGAGTCCCAGGCCGGCGGCGATCGGGACGAGCGCCTGACCCGACGCGAAGCCGCCACCGCTGCCGGCCTCTGCCAGGCCGTACGTGAGCGCCGGCAGACCGCTCGAGAGGAGCGCGACGCCGATCCAGTCGAGTGGCCCCGCCTTCTCCGCGCGCGCAGACGGCAGGAGCCGCAGTGCGAGCAGGACGGCCACGATGCCCACGGGGACGTTGACGAAGAAGATCCAGCGCCAGCCGAAGTTCTCGACGAGCAACCCGCCGATGACGGGCCCGAACACCGGAGCCAGCACCATCGGCACTCCGATAACGCTCAGGACGCTGCCGACCCGGTGCGGGCCGGCAGCGCGCGCCAGGATCATCATTCCGGTCGGCATCAGCATGCCGCCGCCGAGCCCTTGCAGCACGCGGAACACGATCAGGGAGTCGATCGACCAGGCGAAGCCGCACAGCACCGACCCGAGCGTGAACAGCACGAGCGACACCAGGTACAGCTGCTTCGTCCCGATCCGCCGTGCCGCCCAGCCGCTCACGGGGATCACGGCCGCGATCGCGAGCATGTACCCCGTCGCGACCCATTGCACCGAGCCGATCGAGCTGGCGAGGTCGTGAGAGAGCGTCTCGAGCGCGACGTTGACGATGGTCACGTCGAGGATCGAAAGGATCGACCCGGCGATCACGACGACGGCGATGGGCCAGACGTCCCGGCCGACCCTCGGCGCAGCCTTGCTCTCCGTCACGACCGTTATCATACCTAATGATTCGCCACCGAAGGAGTTGGCGTTTGCGCGTACAGTCCCTCACGATGACAGGGACGATCCGGTGTCTCACCGTGCGTCAGTCCACGTGCCTACGCAGCCGGCCTTCCTCGATCCCGCCGACACCGAGCACGATGGCGAGCAGGAGAGCGGTTGCGGCCAGATAGACCGTCGCAGAGTCACCGTGCCGGAATGCGTCCCACAGGCGGGCCGCGGCGACGAGGTTCAGCGTCAGGGTGACGACGGCTCCGCACGCGATGATCCGGGCACGGTCCCACCCGGGGTCGACGACCGCGAACCACAGCAGTCCCGCGGCGTAGGTGCAGAGCCACGCGCCGACGACGGCTGCGGGGAGGGACGGCAGCCGCGTGAACAGGAGAGGACAGGCGTCAGACCTGATCCCTGCTTGCGCTCCTGCACTGCCTGCCCTTTGCGCATGTGGTCAGCGATCGTAACCCGCGCCCGTTGTCGAAACAGCGCGTCCGGTCGGCACTGTGGCGGTCCCCCCGGGGCGCGTGCACCACCGGTAGCCGACCGGTGCGCTACTGTCGCGGGAACGCTCGGTGAATGCGTGGGAGGTGTCGAGGATGGCGGAGGTCGTGGAGCACCCGGTACCGGCGATGCCGCACGGCCAGGCCCCCGCGCTCCCCCGCCCGCCCGCCACGATCGTTCCGCTCCAGGGGCTGCCGATCGTCGGCGCCGTGGCCGTCTTCCTCGTCGTCGCGATCGCCGGGAACTGGCTCTGGGCGCTCGGCTTCTCACACGTCGTCGGCGGTGCGCTGTGGACAGGTGTCGATCTCTTCGTCGGCTTCGTCGTCGGGCCGATCATGGGACGCATGTCGATCCCGGCACGCGTCGAGTTCTCGGCCAGGTTCATGCCGGTCATGCTCCTCCTGATGCCGGCCCTCGTCAAGATGACGCTGGCGCCGGGCTGGCAGCTCGCCCGTCATCTCGGGTACCTCGACGCGAGCTATCCCCACCACGGCTGGCTTGTCGCGTCCTACATCGTCGTCGGGGTGATGGCGACGATCGCGATCGG
>Ga0315281_10012049_pt1 | contig 11806 bp, 13 predicted proteins | sample YL17G07_0_MG_FD_204540 | JGI IMG/M metagenome (GOLD analysis project Ga0315281, IMG submission 204540) | Sediment microbial communities from Yellowstone Lake, YNP, Wyoming, USA - YL17G07_0 | ecosystem: Environmental > Aquatic > Freshwater > Lake > Sediment | place: USA: Wyoming | collected... | reverse complement strand
GTTCACAGGACGAGGGCGCGTTCGAGAAGTATGTCCAGTTGCTCAGGAACCGAATAGAGTTCTGTTCCGCCATCGGGGGCGATGCAGTCGTCGTACATCCTCCGAAGGCGGCCTCGGACTATGCGCGATCGTGCAAAGCCATCGAGAACGTGAGGACACTCTGTGAGGACCTCGGTATCGTCCTTGCAGCGGAAAACTGCTTTCCTGCCGATGACAAGGTCCTCGCACAGTACTTCGAGAAGTTCGCGCCCGAATTCGTAGGCTACTGCTTCGACTCAGGTCACGCCAACCTCTACAACAACATCGATGACCTGATGAAGTTCAGTAACAGGCTCAAGGTCTTGCATCTCCATGACAACCGAGGAAAGGAGGACGACCATCAGCCCCCGTACTACGGAACAGTCGACTGGCTGAGAGTGATGCACTGGATCGAACAGAGCGTCTACTCCAAGCCCCTCAACTTCGAAATAACGCATCGACCTAGGTACTTTGAGGGCACCCCGGAGGAGTACCTGGACTACGCGGCTAGGTCGATCCTGAAGGCACTGTCCGCCGGGACCTAGGCCATGGGTTCGCTTTTGTCAGGATGTGAACCGCCAAAGACAAGAGTTCCTTGCCGTGCGATGGAAACTCCCTAGACCCCATGCTCGGGAATGGGGATCTCGCGTCTGAGCATCCGAATTCCCTCTTGGCAAATCTTGTAGATGCGATTCTTCCGAGCTTCGGGGTTGGCACATTCAACGAGCCCGTATGAACTGAGTACTTTGAGCGTGCCGCTTACGTGAGACAGGCGTATGCCCGTTGATTTCGATATGCTAGTGGGCGTTGAAGGTCCACGATATAGTGCATATAGACAGAGTGTTCCATACACGCCAGGATGAATAGTGCCGCCTCCTTTGTGCCATTCGGACCGTCAGTGTGAATATCCTTGTCCGTCTATCCACAATAATCTACAGCACGCCATATATCTAAGCTTTCGTACGTGGATGTGGGTTGAGCGGCTCGGGAGGCTTTTAGTCCCTTGGCCTTTCGAGTTCATATGCAATGGCCTGCACAACTGCCAGAAATCCACTCGATACACATTCATGCATGCACAGAGAAGGCTTAACTAGAATGAGACAGTCCTGAATTCGATGAGAGCCGCCGAGGATGGTGGATCCTGCTCAGCAGGCGACAAGAAAGCCATGTTCATAGCTTGGCTGAAGCGCACTGGTGGAGGAAAGACTCTCAGCATCTGCAGGAAGAAGCTCACGCAGCTCGGTCTGAGTGAGGATGTTCTTGATTCCTTTCCCGCCGACAAGATTTGCATCCAGCGGCAGCGCGGAGAGGAGTTGTTACGTCTGGAAGATCGTGGATGGGCAGATGACCTCGCGAGGGAACACAAAGTCAAGGTCCTGCACCATAGCCAGTATATCCATATGAAAAATGATTTACGATAACAAAAAAGATATATTCGGTTGAATATTGATAAGTAAGAAGACCCAGAGGGAATCGCTTGAAGAAAGGTTCTGCAAGTTCAACCCATGACGGCGAGGAATCCATCGATGCCCCATTCGGAGGCCTGTTTGGGAACTTATCCCAACAGAAGGTGCTACAGGAACTCGTCGCGGATCCTTATTCAACCTACACACCAACAGACCTGACCGAGCTCACAGAACTGACTGATCCTACTGTAAGGGAGGCCATCACTGTTCTGCTTGGACTCGGGATTGTAAAGAACGTTTCTCGACGAGCAAGTCGGCCCTTGTACCAAGTCAATATGGATTCCAAGCGAATGGTAGCCTTGACATTCCTCACCTATGCCACGTTGGATGACAGATACGGGGAGGAGCATATGTCCGATGCAATTCAGTACTACTTTGAGACGGTTCAGTCGTCTTGGGTTGAGCTCGGATCGGGCGCGGACACGAGCGTGATGGAAGGCTCGTACTCTAGCATCGCAAAGGCAGCTATCTCAGACGGTGGATACCTGGCAGCGGGGGAAGTGGTGTGAAATGGTCAAGAACATGAAGTCTGAACAGAGGGTGCCGAGCGAGAAGGGGGAGTCGGTAGTCTCTATCGACCTGAGGAAAATCTATGAGTTTGAGGGGCGAGACGTGACGCTAGACATCGACGAAACGAGGTATTCGAATCTTGCATACATCCAGGTCACGCCTCGAGATCTCTACATAGATTTCCTCGAAATGCCGGGCGTGAAACGGGAAGGAAGAATGGTTGCCAAGGGAGTGAGAGTCTACATGTCTCACGTGGCGGGCCAGAGGCTCTCGCAGGCCCTTGGACGCACTTTGTCAGAGGTCATCGACAAGGGGAAGATCGAGCAGCTGAAGAAGAAGTAGATTCGGGTCTCTCTTTCGATGACGACGGTCCTAACCTGTCATTGCATGTAGCGGGAATCCTCAGGGCGAGGCCCTCCAGTGAGCATGGAGGTGAACAGGAGATGGGCCGCGATCCATGGGTTCCCTGTCAGCGGGCTTACATCGAGGGGATCAAGAGCTACTACGCGGCGAAGACTCTTCAGACGATGGAACGAGGCTTCAGGACCATACACGGGGCCTTCCTCGAGCTGAGGAAAGAAGGCAAGGTCAGCACCACTAGTCCTCGGAGGATGACCAAGGACGACATTGCGGCTTTCATGGAATGGATGAGGACGAGGAAGACGAGGCACGGCATCAGTCTTGCACATTCCACTCAATGCAACTACATGAACTACCTCAATGGATTCCTGCGGTTCGAGAACAACGGGGTGATCGACCAGATGGGGAAGCTGCACTACGTGAGCTTCCCGGAGAAGGTGTCTTCCGAGCTCAGAGTGTTGCCCGAGTCGCGAGTCGAAGAGGTCTGGTCGAATCTGAGAACGATTCCAGGGCACGAGGGCGCCGTGGTTCGGTTCATGGTCGCGATATATGCGTTTTCGGGGCTCGGGAGGTCAGAACTCCGTCGAGCCAGATTGGAGGACCTGACCATCGATGCATGGACTATCGTCGTAGCTCATCCGGTTCTGTAAAGAGTCGGGTGGTGGGCCCATCATGGCACCACGACCCCTTCCTCACTCATTCCGTTCGGCTCAGACCGTGCGGCCATCGCTGGCTCGTATAGGATCATCATCGCGTCATGCCGGAATGCGCCGGGGTCGAACCGTAGACCCCCCGCCAGCCCTTTTGAGCTGGCTGTTTGCAGCAGGTTGATGCTGGCGTTGATGTGCCTGTCCATATGCCAGCCGCACTCGCACTCGAACTCGGTGCCCATTCGGGAATGTTGGATGCTCCCACATATCGGGCACTTCTTGCTGCTGTACCTTGGATTGACTATGACGATCGGGATCCCTTCATCCTCCGCCTTGTACGCGATGATCCGGTGGAGCTTCCTCCGCGGCCACAAAGAAAGGCGTCGATTCAAGTCCTTGCCCTTCTTGTGTCTAATCCCCTTCAAATCCTCAAGCACGATTGCGGACTCCTGGCTCTTGGCAAACGATAGGATGGTGTTGGCCACTTGGTGAAGTCTGTACTCCACCCTGTGGTGTTCGCGCTGGCCTTGCCGCCTGCACAGTGCTCTCGCAGTCCTTCGATCGTGGGCCTTCTTCTTCTGAAGTCTCTTGCGCCTGTCGTGATGCCTTTGCTGGATGATGGCGACATCGGGGAACTCGGCTCTGACAGCGTTGCTGGAACCTTCCCTGATGAACACCCCGTCAAGGCTCCTTTCGTTCGTGTCAAGAGAAAGAACGGACTTGGGAAGATAGGGCTTCGGCGAGGTCCTCCTGAAAGCTATGATAACCTTGTCGGGCAGGAGCGTGAGCGAGCCGAGTGAATAGGCCTCGTCATCCAGAAAGCGCCGATGATATTGGCTGACGACCAGCTTGAGCCTGACATGCAGACCCGCCTTGACCGGAAGGTCGATGATGCCCTCTTTCCGGTCGAGCTTGTAGGCTTGGTTCTCCGTCTTCATCATCAGCCGCTTCACGTAGGGCGTGCGCGTAGCTCGCCCCGTCATCGTGTTTCTCAATTGTCTTCGATGGTTCTTGAGGATGACCGCGGCCACCTCAAAAGCGGATACAAGATGTTGTGCATAGATGCCCGGATGTTCTTCCCGAAAGTCCTTGTACGCCAGCTTGTTCAAGGCGTTTCTCGAGGTCACTTTCGCCTGAAGTCCTGCCCTGATCGCCCCGTTCGTGGCGAGCCTGAAGTCCTCCATCAGGAACATAGCCTCCGGGACAAGGTGGCTATCGAGGCGGAAGACGGCGGACCGGACAGACATCCTCTCCTGATCACGGTGTGCTCGGCATATGTTTTGATGGACTACTTGTACCACCAGATAATGTTACAGAACCGGGTGAGATCAAGGCGGAAGCTGAAAGGTGGTCCGAGACAAGATTCCGGATCCAGACTCTACGAGCAACCTTTGGTCAAATGTGCATCGATTGGGGAGGTCGTCCCGACGCGGTCTCTAGAGCGCTCGGCACAAGACCACGCGGACGACCGAGCTCTACTACGCGAGGATTCGCCCCGACCACGCTTTCCGCCTTCTCGACGAGGCCTACGACTCCGCGCATCCGGAAAAGAGGCCCGGTCCAAGAGCCGCCGATTGACAAAACGCCAGCCATATCGGTGTGCAGGGAGCCGGATTTGAACCGGCGGACGCCTGCGCGACTAGACCCTGAATCTAGCGCCGTTGACCAGGCTTGGCTATCCCTGCATTCAGATATGCGAGGATTACAGCGGCCATATAAATACCTCTGCCGGACGACACGGACAACAATCAGACGCAAACAGCGTGGGGTATGTCAAGCCAATCATAAACCTCATCACGGAGAATCCACATCCACCATCAATGACGAGGAGCGAGATTGAATGAAAGAGGAAAGTCGGGACGTCTTCCTTTCATTGTGGAGGAAGTACTTCGGCAATGCCGAGCTTCCGATTTCGATATTCTTCTCCGATGTGGATGCACAAGGAGTTGCCATGACCACAGAATCGGGTCCCTGCATTGTCGACATGCTTCCACGTGCAAGGGAGGGCGAGACATTGTCGTTCTCCGCGGAGAGCCGCATCTGTGGAGGCGCGAGGAGATATCTCGGGTTTACAGCGGGAGTCGATATGCCGAACTTCGAGTATTTCCTGTCGTATGGCATTCCTGGCAAGGTGGAGGGGGAAAGGTACAAGAAGTCCCCCGAACTCGTGCGCGAGAGCGCAGGGTATTCGCCCTCTTTTAAGGCGCCCAAGAAATTCATCGTCTTCAAGCGATGGGACAAGCTCTCGAAGTCGGATGAACCCGAGATAGTCGTCTTTCTGGCGGGGTTGGACGTCATCGCTGGCCTATTCACGCTGGCGAACTTCGACGAGGCTGAGCCGAACGCGGTGATCTCCCCCTTCGGGTCCGGATGCTCTTCGATGGTGTACCATCCCTACCTGGAGCTGCGGTCGCCACGCCCGAGGTGCGTCCTTGGAATGTTCGATATCTCGGCCAGGCCATGCGTGGGCGAGAACACTCTGTCGTTCGCCATCCCGTTTCCGAAATTCCAGAGGATGGTAGACAATATGAGCGAGAGCTTCCTCACTACGGATTCTTGGAAAGACCTGCGCAAGAGAAATGGTGCGTCGAGCTAGAGACTCTATGCTGTCAGGGTTGGGAATCCAGGAGGGCCTGCAGATTTCTGGGGAAGATCGAAAGATCGATCCCTAGCCACTTGAGCTTCTTCTCGATACTCGCTGCCTTCGGGCCCGAGAACTTGCCCTTAAGTAGATACGCGGTCTCCTCTTCGCTGAACTCCCCTCTGTCTTCGAACGAGTTCACCAAATCCTTGTCGTAGGGGCAGGCCCACTGACAACGCATGCACCCGACGAGCGCATTGTGAGACGAGGGATCCACCCACTCAGGGAAATTGTGCTTGGAGGCCTTTTCGTTCAGATATGTCAGGCATCTCTCCGCTCGTATCAGGAACCTGTCCTTGTGGATGGCACCAGTCGGACATGCGTTCAGGCACGCCCTGCACTTGCCACAGAGCGGGAGCGCCTTCTTCTCCTGCCAGTTGTCAACCGGGCAATCGTAGTCCGAATAGAAGGCGGTCAGCCGGTGGAAGCTGCCGTACTTCGGAACGTAGGTGACGTTGGTCTTGCCGTAGAAGGCAAGGCCGCTTCTGACGGCAAGGAGCTTGAGCGGCAAGACTGCCCTCACGAACCTGTATGAATTCGCCCTGAATGCTTCTTTCAGCAGACTCCTAGCATGCCATGTCACCTTCGCGGCGTCGAAGTAGGTCGGAGGCACGATGAACTGATAGGAATTACCGTCGTGGTGGAATGTCGTGCGGAGCATGGGTTGCGGTGTTGCCACGACGACTATTGATTTTGCATGAGGCAGGCTCCTGGGCAGGCGCGGATTGAAGATCGGGCCCCCGTAGTCTGTGTAGATGGCGTCGGCGAGCGCGTGTTCGTCGTGAAGAGCCTTGATCTCCGCCCCGAGCTCCTCCAGATGCTTGGTTGAGACCACGCTACCGTAGCACCCTCTCTTTTCGAGGTATTGGATGAATCTCAACTTTCCGTCCATGGTGTCTGATCGTCTCGGAATGGAGGATTCGTCTATTGAAAGGTTGCCCGTCATTCTACTGCTCACCCTTTGGCCGACACATAAGAAACCGAACCTCTGGTAGACTCAGGGCACCATAGGTTTCATGCGCGATATTCTGACCAACCCACGCCCACGATCGCCCTGTTCCACCCTCCTCACTCCCCATTATCACAGCCAAGCTGTCGGATGCCATGCTTAATTACTGACTCTGCGAGTAGACGCCTCATTCCCCTGGAGTAAACCGGGCGCGAAACCCCATTGACAGTCTTCTGCGCCCGCAAACGATGGTGAACCTGATGAGAACAAAGTCGGCAAGTGCCCTACTGATTTCGATGCTAGTAGTTGGATCGTTCATGACCGTAGTCGCTTTCATGGCAGCAACGCCCGCGAAGGCGGCTTCTGGGTTCGATGGAACATACGACTTCACGACCACAGGCACTTACGGGACCTATACGGAGCACAATTTTCTAATAATATCGAACGGCAAGATCTCGGACGCAAAGGTTAACGAAATCTATACCGCTCCCCCCAATTGGCCGGCCGGTGTAACTCCCTCTGGATCTCGCGGTGACGGGATTTACTGGTATACCTTCATTGGGGCTGTGGATTCAAGTGGCAATGCCAATTGGAGAGGAGGATGTCTCGTTGCCGCGGGCAATTTCGATTATACTTACACAGGTGCAATAGACGCAGACGGCACAGGATCCGGCACATGGTATGGCAATGAGCATGGGACTTGGAGTGTTCAAGAATCAGGCTCCAGTGGCATCGGGCTCACAGTCGCAGGCGGCATGGCACCCGTCGTCTCCGGCATCGCCATCGCCATAGCCATAGTGGCGATAGTTATCGCCTCCACGCCCGTCAGGTCGGGTTTCCGGCCGCAGGTCATGTCGGCTCCATCTCCACAGTACCCGTACCAACCATCGGTCCAGACCACGACCGACACGGGGTTGCCTATCGGACCTCCCGAGGCCGGGACGCCGGTCGGAGGCGCTGGCCTGCAGTATGCGACGCCCGCGCCGGTCGGAAAGCCGTTCCCCCCGAGGGATCACTTCACGAGGGTGTCTCAGAATCCCCCGAGATGCCCCATACACAACGATATCGCGCTCTCGCCGCACTTCGCGAGTGCGGAAGACGCGGGCTCGTGGTTCTGTCCCAGGTGTAACGGCTACCCGTGGGGGGAGAACTGAGGTGATCACATGATGTCTGCTCAGAACTATCCGGCGATGTCAGGTGCCTCGACCACAGTCCGTCCGATGACCGAATCTGAGAGGAAGGCCGCGGTGGACTCCCTCAAGCCCCTGAGGAACAACGCCCGGGGCATGGCAGGAGTCTCGATCCTGATGGCCGTGATGATCAACTTCGTGAGCAACCCAGTCGCCATGCTCATGCCATTGCTATTCGGCTTCGTCGCCCTTGGGATGGCGGTGCAGGCCAGGAAGGGCGCCAGTAACGTCGGCAAGGTGCTTGCCAACGGGACGGTAACCGAAATCCGGACCGTGCCCACGAGGGCGAGCGCGAGAATGGGCTGGCAGTTCGGGATTTACCGTGCGGGCAACACCAGGTCCCTCAACGGGATGCTCACCGACGGAGTCCCGGCGTCGTTCACGGTCATGCCAGAGACGAAGTATCTGCTGGCAGTGAACGGAATGCCCCTGCGCAGACCGGTCCTTCTCATGTCGGCTCCAGGCGCCGTGATGCCTTACGCTGCGCCGGCGGCGGTCCAGCAGGCCCCGATGGCCTTGCCGATGCCTGTCGACCAGGAGCTACCCCCGCCGCCGGAAGGTTGGACCGGGCAGCTGTTCTGCGCCAAGTGCGGTCAGAAGAGCCCCGCGGGCGCGATGTTCTGCGAGAAGTGTGGCGCCCCCATAACGAAGTAGTGGGATTATCCGGGAATCCTTCTCGGGCCGCTTCCCAAGACATGCGAGGTGGCCGCCAAGTTCGGATTCGCTATCGCTCATTCAAGAGAATGAAAAGTGATCTAAGGGGTTTGAGATGACAATGAAGAAGTTTTCAAGGGTTCGAAAGAAGAGGCCTCAGGCCTACTTCTTCATGATCTTCATCCAGCCGCCGCTCTCGTAGACTGCGAGTCTCCTCTTCGAAAGTGTGGCCTTGAACTCGTCCCAGTCGATGATCTCCAGGCGGGAGTTCCTTCCCTTCGTGAACTGGATCCCGTTCGTGCCCTTTACGCGGCCCGGCTTTATGCCCTTCTTCTTCGCGATCTCCATGGCTTTGTCAATGCTTATCGTTTCCATAACCATCTACATCCCGCTCCATGCTGGCCAAGCCATCCAGGCGAGGCCAGATATGTATCTGGATGCTGCGTATATAATGATTTGCGTATGCTGGCTCGTTTCGGGCGGGTATCTGGCTCGACGCAATTATGTGCATCAGTGAACATAGGCCAGTCTATCTGGCTAGAATCTGGCTATGTTGAGGCCGCTGAGGCCAGCGTGGCGGAGAGACTCGATACGTGTACGATGGACGCTGAGCCAGCTTCGGCTTCTCTCTCCCACTCATGCCCGCTCATCTTCGCTCGGCATGTATCCAGCCTTCAGTCCGGCTCCTCGTCATCGTTTCTGGATCCCATTCTCAGTTTTGATTCGACGGGGGAAGACTTATGACCGCCCGCAAACATTGGAACTTAGACACAGCGTGGTGAAACGGCGACCGATCTTCTCGACCCAGAGACAGTGAAGCGCGGCCTCAGGATCAATTACCTCGGGGCCAGGAGCGACCAGGCCTCCAAGCTGATCGACGGGTTCGCCTCCCTTCTCGCGGGCTTCCAGAAGAAGCCGGTGGTCGTCGACGACATCATCCAGGACGCCGTGAACTACATCCACAGGCAGTTCCGGCTGAGATTTGTCATGATTGGCCTGAGGAACCCGACCGACGGCGTGTGCACTTACAGGGTCGAGGCCGGCATGAGGCCTGATGTCTGGGAGTGGCAGAAGAAGAGGACCTACAAGAAGGAGGATTTCGCCCTGGCGAAGGAGGGATGGTACACCGCGGGCGAGATCAGCCGGCTGACCCGGGTCTATCTCGAGGAAGACAACCCCCTCGGGGATGAAGATGTGGAACAGGTCGTGAACCGGCCTTTCATGATGAAGGCCACCCGGAAGTCCCAGGACGACACGCTGGAGGCGGACTTCATAGACACCCTGATCCTGACCTCCGACAACGACCTCCTCGGGTGGATCGAGTACTCGGGAACGATCGCCAGCAAATTCCCTGATCCCATGGTCATCAGATGGATCGAGTTCATAGCGGCCATCCTGGCGGCCGCGATATCGACTCAGGATCCGCAGACGCCGCACGCCTAGTGCGGACCTGGCTTCTTGGCACTACGTCGGACCTTAGATGCCATGCACCCCATTCTCATTCTCGACCGTCCTCCGGCAAAGACTTATGTCGAGCCTGGGACATTGGAATCGTAGCGCAGCGTGCCATCATGCAACCAAGGGGAGTCGACAAGGAGATCGTCAAGCGCGGCCTCAGGACAGGCTACCTGGCGGCCAGGAGCGACCACACCTCAAGGCTCATCGACGGTTACGCCGCCCTTCTTGCGCGCTTCCACAGGCACCCGATGGTCGTTCACGACCTCGTTCAGGAAGCCGCGAGCTTCCTTCAGAGGCAGTTCCGACTGAGATGGGTCATGATAGGCCAGAAGAGCCCGGACGGGCTCTTCAGGTACGAGGCGATGTCCGGCGTGAGGCCGGAGGTGTGGGAAAAGCAGAGCGCGAGGACGTACACCAAAGAGGAATTCGCTCCGGAGGTCAAGGGGTTCTTCACTGCCGCCGAGATCAGCCGGCTCACAAGGGTCTATCTCGAAGAGGACAATCCTCTGGGAGAGGAGGATATGGCGAAGATAAACCGGCCGATCCTGCTCAAGTCCAGGCGGAGGTCCCAGGAGGACGCGCTCGAAGGGGACTTTCTCGACACCATGATCTTGAACTCGGACAACGACCTGCTAGGTTGGATCGATTACTCCGGGACCGTCACTGGCAAGTTCGCCGACCCGATGACCATTAGATGGGTCGAGCTGATGTCGGCCGTCCTGGGCGCCGCTATCTCAACGCAGCAAAACGGATCAAACAGGGCCCAGAAAGAAGTGGTCCGAACCGGCGATGGGCCTGATCACAGCGATACCAGTGCCGGTTCGCCTCGATGAACTCCTACCTCACTTCTTCTTCTTGTCGATTACTTCTTCCTTCACGCCTTTCCCGAGGGCCTTGAACACTCCGAAGCCCTTCTTGAGGCCCTTGCCTATGGTTTCTCCGGTCTTCTCTGCAACTTCTTCTGCGCTTTTCTTCGGCTTCTGTTCCTCTGCCATAATAACACCTTCTTGAGCGAGAGAGGGTAGACCGCCTGGTCGACCCATAAGGTTTTGGTCGAAAAGCGACCATCATGTTCAACTGGCGGATTCCCGGCGCGTGTCCGCTGCAAATAAGAACCCGAACAGTACTTAAGAGTCAGTGGAGAGGACCAAAGTGGCACTGTTCGGCTCGTCCGGCGTCAGGGGCATCGTGAACAAGGAGTTCACGCCCGAGCTAGCGGCCGAGATCGGCATGGCCGTCGGAGGCAGCATCGACCGAGCCGCTGTCGGCATGGACTCGAGGACCTCTGGCCCGATGATCGAGAGCGCCCTGTCCGCGGGGCTCATGTCTTGCGGGTGCGAGGTCCATCAGGCGGGCCTGGTCACCACGCCGACGCTCGCCGAATGCGCCCGCGAGCTCGACTGCGGGGTCATGATCACCGCCTCTCACAACCCTCCGGAGTACGGGGGCATCAAGCTCGTGAACCCTGACGGTTCTGGGTGGGGCCCCGAAGAGACCGACCAGGTCGAGAAGGCCCTCGATTCCGCCAGGTTCAGGAAGAAGCCCTGGGACGAGGTCGGCACCCGGCATGTCATCACCGACGCGGTCGAGAGGCATATCCACCGGATCATGAACGGCGTCAAGCCGGTGAAGCCCCTGACAGTCGTGGTCGACTGCGCCAACGGCCCCGCATCCACCATCACCCCCCTCGTACTGCAGCAGATGGGCTGCAAGGTCGTCACGATCAACTCCGACCCCAGCGGGTTCTTCCCCGGCAGGCCTCCAGAGCCGGCGGACGAGAACTTGACGGACCTCAAGAGCATGGTCAGGTCGCTCAAGGCGGACCTCGGCATAGCGCACGACGGCGATGCCGACAGGATGGTCGCCATCGACGACAAAGGGGTCTTCCTCGGAGGCGACCAGCTCATGGC
>Ga0315281_10012048_pt1 | contig 11807 bp, 10 predicted proteins | sample YL17G07_0_MG_FD_204540 | JGI IMG/M metagenome (GOLD analysis project Ga0315281, IMG submission 204540) | Sediment microbial communities from Yellowstone Lake, YNP, Wyoming, USA - YL17G07_0 | ecosystem: Environmental > Aquatic > Freshwater > Lake > Sediment | place: USA: Wyoming | collected... | reverse complement strand
TCGACGAGATGATCGTGACGTCACACTATGGGATATTCAAGCGATTTGTTGAAACCGAATCGCTGTCGACGCGGTTCGAGCGCCAGGTCTACAAAGCTCGAAACGTCAGTGACTTCTGGAAGAAGGTCAGTTCGAGGTATTCCACCGGCATGTTTGAACGGTACAAGTCACTGCAGGACGCGCACGATTCCACCGACTATCCAAACATTTTTGGCAACCAAGCAGCCACGAACGGCCCGTTCGGGCTCCTCGGATGCAGGATTTTCAAGAATCCAAACCTGATCGGCCCGCTGTAGGAGACGTACACATGCCAATCAAGTTTCTCGCGATGCTTTCGCTCGCTTTAGCAGCCGTGCGGCTTGAAGCACAGGGAAGCAACACCGATTCTCTCTGCAATGCGGCGGACCACGCGGTGGAGCATGTCCGCTTGCCCGCCGCACACGACACAGCCTGGTTTCGCTGGTACACGCTTTCCGGTTGCACAGTGAAGGGCGCGCGCGCCGCTGCAGCCGCGCTTCGTACAAATGAACTTCGACACGAGTCGGACGACGCTCGTCTTGGCGAGTTCTTTCGGCTGTTCGGCAGCGTCAAATCAGGACTGCTGCTTGACTCGTTTCAGGATGCCGCCGAAGACAATGGCGCCACTGAACCGGTGCGGCTACACGCGATTGAGTCAATGACGGGGTACGTCTCTCCAGGCGCAACGTTCGACCCCAGAGCGCTGAGCGCCGCCACACCAGGCGCCAGGTGCGCGATTGCGCCGCGAATAGCAGGCTCGCAAGGGGGAGTCAACGACCTGCCGAACGATGTGTTTGGTCGCGTGTTGAACTCGGTGCGCCGAGTCGCGAACAAGGCGTCCGCGATGCCCAGGGTACAGCGGTTAGCAAACTGCTGGCAGGGGCAGCTGGAGCTCCAAGTGCCAGTGAGCAATGGCCAGATTCAGCTTACCTATGTTTGCGAGAACAAGTTTAGGGTGCACAACGGGAACACAGCGGACGTAATTGTCCGTTACGCTGTTCTCTTGACCACCGAATCCTCAGATTTGACCGTTCTCGGCGGCGAGGACCTGGTATTCGAAACCGGCCTCACCGGCTCGGTGCAGTTGACGTACAACGGCGCAATACTTGACACGAAGTCCAACACCAACAAGAAGTGCCCCTGACCAGAGACTTGCGGGCCCAATCTTCTTCTGGCCATTCACAGTGGCGCGGCGCGACGTAGAAGCGAACAGATCTTGGTATCGCGCGCAACGTCGCGTGGCGCGCCGCGAGGCGCGAGGCGCGACAAAGCCCCGGGGAACTGACCCCGGGGCTTCCGTTTTCATGGGGCGCGCCAGCCTACCGCTTCCGCCGCGCTTCCCTCGCCTGCACGCCGCGCACGGCGCCGGCAACCATGCGGTTGAACGCCGCGATCGAAAGTCCACCTGAGTCGGTGGGCGGAATCGTGGCGAATCCGATCGCGGACGCTTTCTGATAGCGACTGAAGATCTGCTCGAAGAGCATCGCGAGCTGCGCGCTCGACGGCCCGTTGGGCACCTTGTTGCCGTGGCCCATCACCTCCGCCGGGTCGAGCACGTCCATGTCGATATGGATGTAGATCTTGTCCACGGCGCGGTTGAGGCGGTCGAGTTGCGCGAACACGGCGGGGCTCGCGGTGCGGAGGTCATCGACGCTCACCTGCTGGATTGCGGAGTCGCGCAGCAGCTCCGCTTCCAGCGGATCGGTGAGGCGCACACCGCCCATCACGACATCACGATCGTCGAGCGGCGGGTCGAGCCGCGCGTCGGCACGCATCACGGGGAGCGCGCGCCCGGTGGCGACGGCCACGGGCATTCCGCCGAGTGAGCCCGAGCGCGTCGTTTCGGGCGTGTTGAAGTCCGGGTGCGCGTCGAGCCAGAGCATGCCGATGCGGAGTTTCTTCCCAGGCGGCCCTGACTGTTGCAGGCCGGCAACGAGCCCCGGCATCGAGGGGCAGGTCGTGAGCAGCCCGACCGTGAAGTATCCGTCGCGCTCGTTCTGCGCGACGATGTCGCCGAAGTGGCCGAGCGCCGTGCCGAGTCGCTTCCAGCCGCCGTACTCGGTGTCTTCGTCGGTGGTGAGCGCCGCTTCGGCGACGCGTACGAGCGCGCCCATGCGCGCGAGCGTGTCCTGAATGCCGCCTGTGGCCATCGTCTCCGGGCCGCGTGACTGGCCGGTTGGCGAAAACGGCTGGCGGGCGAGGGCCACGCGGAGCTTGCCGTCGGGGGCAGAGTACTGCGCGCGAAGGGAGGCCGGGGCGAGCGCGAATGAGCCCAACAGCACGACGAGCACAGACCTGCGCAGGGCGGTGATGTTCACGAGTATCGCCTCCTATCCCGCCGTGGCCCGCGGGATGAATACGTCGAAGCGGGTTCCCTTCCCCACTTCCGAATGCACGGAGATGCGGCCGCCGAGCTGGCGGATGATGCCGTCGCAGGTGGCCAGTCCAAGCCCGGTTCCCACGCCTGTCTGTTTGGTGGAGAAGAACGGCTCGAAGATGTGCGGCAGTACTTCGGGCGGAATTCCAGTTCCCGTGTCGATGACGGTGAGCTGCACGAAGCTCGCGGGGCCGCCGCCCGCCTTGGCACCAGCAGTGCCCCTGTGGGGAGCGGAATCGGCGAGACGGACCGTAATCGTGCCGCCCGAGGGCGTCGCATCGCGCGCGTTCACGACGAGGTTCATCACGACCTGGTCGAACTGCGTGCCGTCCATTTCCACGAGCAGCGACGGGCCGGCTGCCGCGACTTCGAGGAACGCATGCTCGCCGACGATGCGCTTCAGGAGCCCGCTCAGCTTGTCGAGCTGCACATTGGCGTCGAACCGCATCACCTGTTGCGGCGCCTGGCGCGCGAACGCGAGGAGCTGGCGCGTCAGCTCCTGCCCTCGCCTGGACGTCGCCTGGATTTCGCCCAGATCCTCGTCGGTCGTGCCGGAATCGGAGGCGCGGGCGGATTCAGCGCTCATCACGATCACGCCGAGCAGGTTGTTGAAGTCGTGGGCCACCGCACCGGCCATCCGGCCCAGCTCCTCGAGCCCACGCGATCTCGCGACCGCCGTTTCCGCATTGCGGAGCTGCTCGGCGCGCTGCACGATGCTGGCGCGCTCTTCCTCGAGCACGGCAATCAACTGCAGCACGCCCACGATGACGAGCAACGACACCTGCACCGTCGTCGCGGTCATGCCGAATGTCGGTGGCTCGCCCCTGCGTGCCGACATCACGGCCACGCCGAGGTTGGTCGCACTGCGAATTGCGAACAACAGGAAGGACGCGCCAAGCAGCTTGATCGCGCGACGAGGCCCCTCCGACTTCCGGAACGCGTCCCGGGCGAGGAAGGCCAGGATCGCGTAGCCGATGATGGTGGCCGCGCTGCTCATTATGGCGGTGATCGGCGCCGTTCCTCCGGGATTCAACGGCGCGGTGACCCGCTGGACCGCGAACGCGAACAGGAACCCGAGCGTCCCGGTCGTCACCAGCACCGCCGGAGCCGGGAACGCCCGCGCGGCGCGTCCCGAGAGGAGGAGGAGCAGGTGCCGCAGCAGGACGAAGGCGAGCACCGGGGTCAACGGAAAGGCCAGCGCGGCGAAGAGCGCGCTGGCGGCCGGGGTGAGTCCGATCGACTGCGACGACAGGGCGGCCCAGATGAACACGGAAGCGACCGTCAGGAGCGTCCAGAACCCGGCCAGCACGCGCATGGCCGGGCGGCGGAAGGTCACGGCGAGCCCGGCGCACGCGGCGGCGAGCCCGCCCGAAAGCGCCGTCTGCAGCGACCACGCACGGACGACGTCGTGCTGGGACGCGAGAGGTTGCATCCGGTGGGCGGGCGCTGGGGTTGGCCGACCTGACCTGCGGAGCATATCCCTTACACGGTCATCTGGCCAGATGCCCGCAGGCGTCAGTTGCGACCGGCCGTGCGGCGTGGAGATTCCAGATCAATGGCCATCGGCAATTTCCACATCGGCATCATGGGCAACCTCTTCTCGGGGAAGACGACGCTCATGAACGCCCTCACCTCCGAGCCGTACCGGGGCGAGCTGCAGGCTCTGCTCGACGGCGCCGAGATGTATTCGTTCACCGAGCGGGTCGAGAAGGATTCGCTCACCGACCGGTGCCTCAAGCTGTTCTACGAGGACCGCGTCGCGAACATCTTCGCGACGGAGGTGGCGTTCCTCCACATGCGCGTGCTGCAGCAGCGGGAAATCCGTCACCTGATGACGCGCGAGAACAAGTCGGGCGTCATCGTGCTCGAGGACCGGCCCTTCCTCGACGGCCCCGAGGTGTTCGTGCGCCGGATGATCGACGCGGGCGAGATGCCCGCGGCGCACGCCGAGCTCTACTACACGCTCTTCCACCAGACGCTGCACCACGACCGGATCCGGCTCCCCGACCTCACGGTCTACCTGCGTACCGAGCCCGACCTGCTCGAGAAGCGGCGCGGCCTGCGCGCCGCCGCCGGCGATGCCTACGCGAAGACGATCACACTCGACTACCTGCGCCAGATCCACGCCTGCTACGAAACGCTCACGGTGAGCTGGCGTGACACGCTGCGGAAGTACCAGGAGCTCACGATCGTCCCGCCCGACGCGGACATCGTGATCCTCCCCGCCGAGATCGACATGTACGAGCATCCGGACTACGTGCACGTGGCGGCAGGGACGATCCGCGAGAAGGTGCGGCGGATGGTGGCGGCAAGAAAGCTGGGGAGCGGGAATGGACGGTGAGGCGGCGTGCGTGAGGTGTGAGGCGACCAGTCGATGAACGTGGCCGATGGCGTGCTCGAGGTCCGCGAGGATCCAACCATCAAGCGGCACGAGATCGCGCACCGTTTGACAACGGTGGAGCGACGGCTGCTCACGTATCTCTCGAAACACCAGACGCTCATCGCTTGCTGCGGGAACATCGGCGCGGGCAAGAGCTCGCTCGTGAAACTCCTCGCGTACAGCACGGGGATGAACGCGCTGTTCGAACTGCCGGACGACGGGTTCGAGGACCACATCGCGAACAATCCGTCGCTCTTTCCGCTCCTCGCCACGGCCAAGCAGTCGGCCAAGCGCACGCTCGGCCGCTACTACGGCGCCATCAACGAGTTCATCGAGGTGCAGGGACGTGAGAAGGAAGGCAGCCCGGCATGGCAGCAGGCCAAGCGCAACCTCGAGCACGCCGCGCTCGACATCCAGCACGCCTACCTCGACCTCAGGAAGATGCAGCTGCAGGCCGCGCCGCACCTGCAGGCCTCGACGTGCATCGATGGGTCACCCCTCGCCGACCGCTACGCCTTCTGCGAGGTGCTGCACCGCGACATGGACGTGCCGTACCTCACGGCCGAGTCGTTGGCGGTGATCGACGAACGGCTCGAAGGCGAGTTCCGCGCGCTCGCGCGCCCGGGGCTCGTGATCCTGCTCAAGAGCCCCGTGGACTATTTGCTGCGCAACATCCGTGAGCGGCAGCGGGACGAGGAGAAGTCGGCGACGGCGGAGATACCGGAAGGGCTCTCGCGCCTGGTGCGCGCGCTGAATGCGCGCTACGACGCGTTTGTCGCCAACGTGCGGTCAACGGGGTGGTACCGCGGGCCGGTGCTGGAGATCGACGTGTCCGCGATCGACTTCGTGTCGAACGTGCGGCACCTGATCGCGGTGTACGAGGGGATCGAACAGCTGCTCGTGCCGAAGGAGTTTCGCGGCTAGCCCGACTCAGGGCGGAACGATCACGACCGATGCGCACCCCGACATTGCCGGATTGGAAACCAGCGCCGCGCACACGGTCACGCCCGTGCGCGGCCCCTGAACAGCACGCGCGAAGCCGGTGGAGTCAACCGGAACGGCGACTGGATCGCTCGACGTCCAGGTCCATCGCGGATTCGTGACGGCGGGAAGGGCGGTCGCGGTAAACTGCGTTGACTGCCCGACGGCCATCGCGGTGCTCGTCGGAACGATCAGGACTCCCGGAATCTTAAGCACCATCACCAGTCGTTCGCGGACCCACTCGACCGTTTTCCCATTCGTTTCGGCGCCACGGTTCGTCCCGAAGAACCGGATCACCTGGACGCTGACGGCATCGAACTTCAGGACCGCCTCGTGCTCGATCGTGATCAGGTCAGCGGTGCAGACTCCACCGTTCGAGCGGGTCGTTCGGTTGTAGAGATAGAGGCTGGTCCCGAGCGTCCGTTCCACGACGGTGCGGGATACGGATCGGGTGCATCCCCCGCCGAACGTCGCGATCTTCACGACAAACTCCTGGCCGGGGTTCACCGTGTCCGGCATCGTGATCTTTGCGTCCTGACTGTAGTACCGAATGAGGGCGGGCTCCTCGCCCTCGTCGGGTCCAGTGATGACCGAGCAGGCCGCGGCGAGCACGCCAACCAGCGTGCTCGCTGCGAGTGCGCGATGATGCCAGGCGGGACGCATACTTTGAGTATAGCGCGAACGCGAGTCCGATCACGTCAGCCGGCGACGGACGCAGCGGTCAAGGTGCTCTTCGTTGCACGAGGGCGTCGCCGACAAGATTGAGACAGAGGACGGTTCCGAAGATCAAGGAACCCGGGAAGATCGCGAGCCAGGGCTCCGTGCTCATCGTCGTCTGTCCCTGGTAGAGCATGTTCCCCCAGCTCGCCGCCGGCGGCTGCACGCCCACGCCGAAGAAACTCAGCGCGCTCTCGAGCAGGATCCCGCGCGCCACCGCGAGCGTCGTCGCGACGGCGGCGACGGGAAGCGCCGCAGGGATCACGTGCGTGAGCGCAACGCGCAATGGCGACGCTCCCACCGCGCGCGCGGCGGACACGAAATCGCGTTCCTTGAGCGACTTCACCTCAGCGCGGACGACGCGCGCCGTTTCCATCCAGCCCACGGCGCCGACGAGGAGCACGAGGACGGGGACGCCGGGGTTGAGCACCACCGCCGCGATCATCAGGAACGGAAGCCGCGGCACGCAGAGCATCGCATCGGTGATGCGCATCAGCGCGTCGTCCACCCAACGGAGTGAATACCCCGCCGTGCCGCCCACCAGCACGCCGATGGCCACGCTGACCGCTCCGGAAATGAACCCCACGGCGAGCGACACGCGTGCGCCAAAGAGGATGCGCGTGAGCAGGTCGCGCCCGACTTCGTCGGTGCCGAACCAGTGCGCGAGCGAAGGCGCCCCGCGGCGGCCGGCCAGGTCCACGGCGTCGAAGGCGTACGGCGCGATCACGCTCGCGAACACCGCGGCGACAGCGAGGACGATGAGCACGACGGCCGCGGCACGCGCACCTCGCCCGAGGCGTCCGACGGCACGCCACACCGCGACGGCCGGCGGCGGCTCGAATGCTGTTACGGGCGGTCGATTCGTCACGACAACGTCCGCGCCCGCGGATCAATCGCGTGCAGCGCGATGTCCGCAAGGAGATTCAGGATCACGACCACGGTGGACGCGCACATCAGGAAGGCCATGAGCACGGTGTAGTCGCGCTTGGCCAGTGATTCGGTGAAGAGGCTGCCGATTCCGGGCCACGCGAACACGCTTTCCGTGACCACGGCACCAGACGCCATGATGGAGGCGTCGAGGAGAACGACGGTCACGAACGGCACCGCCGCGTTTCGGAGCGCGTGACGAATGACCACCGCACGCTCCCGCACCCCGCGCGCCCGCGCGGCGCGCACGAACGGAAGGGCCATCGTCTCGCGCATGCTCCCGCGCAGGTAACGCGACCAGGCCGCCGCGTGCACCGCCGAAAGCACGATGGCGGGAAGCACGAGATGGGCGAGCCGATCGCCGAGCACAAACCCCGTGACGCCATACGTCGCGCGCCCCGACGAGGGCAGCCAGCCAAGCGCGTTGGCAAACACGAGTTGCAGCAGCAGGCCGAACCAGAACACGGGGAGCGAGATGGCCGCCACCGCGCCGACGGTCGTGAGTCGGTCGAACCAGCGGCGCACCGCCGCCAGTACGCCAAGCGGGAGTGCGATTGCGAAGGCGATGATTGATGACGCGCCGACGAGTTCGAGCGTGGCCGGCACGCGCTCCAGAAGGCGCGCCATCACGGGTCGGCCGTCGGCATAGCTGTAGCCCCAGTCGCCGCGCGCGAACGCCCAGAGCCAACTCAGGTACTGCTCGGCGAGCGGGCGATCGAGTCCGAGCGAACGGCGCAGCCGCGCGATGTCTGCGGGGCGCACGTTCGGGTTGTCGAGGTAGAGCGCAAGCGGGCCGCCGGGCGCCGCGTGAATGAGCAGGAAGACGATGAGCGAGATGACGACCAGGAGCGGCACGCTCTGGATCACGCGGCGGAGGATGTACCTCCTCACCCTGCACGCCTCACGAGTCGCTCCTCACGCGTCACGCGTCACGCGTCACCTGATGATCTCCCACTGCCACACGTTCCAGAACGGGCCCGTATTCGTGGGATTGCCGGTGAATCCGCGGAGCGTGGCCGGCACGGCGTCCACCTTCCCGGTGTTGTACAGCACGATCTCCGGGGCCAGCACGGCGATGCGCCGCTGCGCGCGCCTGAGCAACTCGCCCCGCTTGGCCTGATCAACCGTGCGGTCGGATGCGTACAGCATCTCCGTGAGCTCGGGATCGTCCAGATAGTTGATGTTGCGGCCCGCGGGCGGTGTGCGGTCGCCGGCGAAGAACAGCGTGACCTCGGGGTCGGCCGGTTGCTGCCACCAGTGCAGCATCGCGTCGAAATCGCCGGTGAACCAGGTGGTGCTGATCGACGTGCCGTCGATCAGCTTGATCGCCATCTCGACGCCCACGTCCTTGAACTGCTTCTGGATGGCCTGCGCGATGTTCTCGCGGATCGCGAACCCTGCCTGTGTGATGAGGGTGAACGCGAGCCGCTTGCCACCGTTCACGCGTACGCCATCCGCGCCCGGCCTCCAGCCCGCCTCGTCCAGCAGCGCGCGCGCCTTCGCCGGGTCGAACGCGTAGCGCGTGACGTTCGGCTCGTACGCCCACGAGAGTGGCTGGATGGGCCCGTTGACCACGCTCACGAGCGAGTCGAGGATCGTGCGCACGATGAGATCACGGTCCACCGCGTGCGCGAGCGCGCGGCGCACACGCACATCCGCGAATGGCGTGAACCGCCGCTCGTTGAGGGTCACGTGCTCGTATCCGTTGCCCAGCACATTGTTCAGGCGCACACCCGGAACCGCGCGCAACTCGCGCACCTTGTCCCACGGCACGAACGCCACGAGGTGCACTTCGCCGGCCGCGAGCTGGTTGATGCGCGTGGTGGTGTTGGTGAGGAACCGGAAGAGCAATCGCCTGATCTTCGGATACCCGGCGCCGCGCCAGTAATTCGGCGCTGCCTCCAGAACGATGTACTCACCCGTCTTCCACTCGGCCACGCGGTACGGACCCGTGCCGAGCGGCGAGCGGTTGTAGTCGTTGGCCGCGTCAATCGAGCGGCCGTCGAGCAGGTGCTTCGGCAACGTGCCGCGAAAGAACTGCAGCGCGTATGGCGCGTACACTTCGCGGTAGTGGATCACCGCCGTGAGGGAGTCCGGCGTGTCGACGCCACCGATCCGGTCGAACCCGTCGGTGCTCTCCGGCTTCCAGTCGCCCTTGTTGATCGCGTCAACCGTGAACTTCACGTCGGCGGACGTGTGCGCGGTTCCATCATGCCATTTCACGCCGGGGCGAAGTTTCCAGGTCACGTCCATTCCCGCTTTCGTCACCTTCACGCCGCCGTTCGCCAGCGTCGGGATCTCCGAGGCGAGGAGCGGGACGAGGTTCATCTTCTCGTCCGTCGTGACGAGTCCTTCCACCACGCAGGAGTGGATGTCCTCGAGGATGTGCGATGCAAAGCGGTTCAGCGTGTCGGGCTCGCGGTCGTAGCCAATGATGAGCAGCTCGTTCGAAGGGCCGCGGGCTGAACCTGCCGAACACGAAAGTACGAGACCGAGCGTGGCGATCCGCAGCGCGGCGATGGCAATCCGGCTCATCGGCCGGACTGTCGTGTTGTTCTCCGCGGAATGCGCAGTCGCGATCACGCCACTCACGCGCCTCCCAGCATCCGCCGCGCCACGAGCAGCACCGGAATCGAGCCATGCTCGAGCAGGTCGTCGTGGAACTGCTTCAGCGAGAACGTGGCGCCCTGTCGCCGCTTCAGCTCCTCGCGCAGGTCGAGGATGCCCTGCGTTCCGAGCCAGTACATCAGTCCGGTGCCAGGGAACATCGAGTTCTTCGTCGTCTCGCTTCGCGCCGCCGCCTCCGACATCCCGACCTCGTCCGCGTAGAACCGAACGGCTTCGGCGAACGTCATCGTCCCCTGATGCAGCGAGATATCCACGATCGCCCGCGCGAGGAACCGCACGCGCGAATGCTGCTCGGACAACTTCTCCAGCGGCGTGAGGAACCCCGTCTCCTCCATCAGTTCGGTGGCATAGCAGGCCCATCCCTCGGCCATCGTGCCGCCGCAGAACATCGCGATCCGGCTGGAGCAGTCCACCGCCGCCGCGCGTCCGATGCGCGACTTCGACCGGTGGTACGCGTGCCAGTTCTGCACGTGGTGGCCGATGGCGCCGTGATGCACGACATGGTTGAGCTTGATGACGCTGTGGTTCCAGGCGGAGAGATGGCGCTCCGGATGCTCGGCCGGAACCGGCGGCACCAGGTAGTCGTGCGCCCGCACGGCATCCTCGGGAGCGGGCGATCGATAGGGCAGAAAGTAGAGGTAGGGCGCCGCCTCCCGTGCCCACTCCGGTTGCAGCACATATCGCAGCGGCCAGTCGTGGCCGTCCGGCCAGGTGACGAGGTCCTGCCGTTCCGCGCGCTGATGACAGAGCGCCCACGTGCGCTCGAACGCGGCGAGGTATTCCGACGCCGGCGGATGCGCGAGCGCCATCCGTTCCTGCGCCACCCGCCAAGACCCAACCGCCGCACAAGCATCGGCATCGAGCTTGGCCACGGCGTCAGCGAACCGGACCTTCGCGTCGGCGAGCAGGTCGGCGCGCGAACGCCGGCACTGGTGGCCTCGGGTGAGCAGGAGGTCGAAGAAGTCGGCGCCGCAGCCGAGCGCGCGCTCGTCCGCCGCCGGCTGGGACTTGAGCCACACGGCAAAATCTGTGAACGCGGTGCGCGCCGCGGCAGCGGCAGTCGCCACGTGCGATGAGACTTCGTCCACCGTAGGCAATCCGTCGACCACCTTGCCCGTCGAGCGCGGGAGCCACTGCAGCCAACGGTCGATTCCACCGGTCAACAAGAGCGCCGCGCCATCGCATTCACGGAGTGCACGCTCCGCCCACGGCGCCGGGATCGGGCGCGCGCCAAGCACGGCCATGGCGTTGGCCAGGAAAGGCGCGACCGACTCGAGTCGCGCCGCCACCGCCATCGCCCGGCGACGCATCGGGAACGACGGCCGCAGCATGAGCGACACGACCCCGAAGATCGCTTCACCGGTCCAGAGCGCCGGGTTGGCGCGGATCCCGTGCGATCCGTTGTCCTCCGCTTCGCGGATCTCGAGGTAGCCCTGGGCGAGGTCCGCGTCGATGGCCTCCCACTCGTTGGCGGCATGCGCTCGAGTGTCGGCACCGAGTTCGGCGTGCAGGCCCCGCATGCCGGCGTGCGTCGCATCGAGCTGGGCGTTGCTCCAGTCCGGCAGCGCGGCATCATGGTCGTGCACGCCGATGAACGTCGCACTGACGGGGTTGTGCGCGTAGAACTGCGTGAAGAAACAATCGAGGGGGGTGGTCATGCCGTGGTCACGTAGCCGTGAAGTCCATGCGTCCTACGCGCCGAGCGGAATTGAAACCCAGCGTCGCTCGCGAAACGACCGCTCCACGGCGTTGATCAACTCCTGCACGTGCGCGCCATCC
>Ga0315281_10012047_pt1 | contig 11807 bp, 9 predicted proteins | sample YL17G07_0_MG_FD_204540 | JGI IMG/M metagenome (GOLD analysis project Ga0315281, IMG submission 204540) | Sediment microbial communities from Yellowstone Lake, YNP, Wyoming, USA - YL17G07_0 | ecosystem: Environmental > Aquatic > Freshwater > Lake > Sediment | place: USA: Wyoming | collected... | reverse complement strand
GCGTGAGATCGATGCTGAGGGTGTCGGTGACCACGACCTCCTTGACGGGCGAGGCGGCGACGCGCTCGCGCGCCGGGTCGCTGAAGATGCCGTGGGTGGCGACGACGTAGACCTCCCGCGCACCCTCCTCGTAGAGTGTCTCGACGGCGTTCGTGACCGAGCCGGCGGTATCGATCATATCGTCGACGACGATGGCGATCTTGCCCGTCACGTCACCGATGAAGTGCATGGTCTCGGCACGGTTGTGCTCGGGGCGCATCTTGGTGAGCACGGCGAGGCCGGCGCCGGGAAGGCGGTTGATGAAGCGCTTCGCGAGCTTGACGCCGCCGGCGTCGGCCGAGACGGCCACGAGCTCCGTCGCCTCGAAGTCCTTGAAGCGGAAGTAGTCGGCCAGCATCGGCACCGCCGTCATGTGGTCGACGGGGATCTCGAAGAAGCCCTGGATCTGCCCCTGGTGCAGGTCCATGGTGAGCACACGGTCGGCGCCGGCCGCCTCGAGCAGGGTCGCCATGAGGCGCGCCGTGATGGGTTCGCGGGCGGCGCTCTTCTTGTCCTGTCGCGCATACGGGTAGTAGGGCGTGACGGCGGTGACGCGCCGCGCCGAGGCCAGCTTGGCGGCCTGGATCAGGATGAGCAACTCCATCACGTCGTCGTTGAGGTTCTTGGACGGCGACTGGACGATGAACAGGTCCACGCCGCGGATGTTCTCTTCGTACCGGGCGTAGATCTCGCCGTTGGCGAACGTCTTGAGCAGCACCCTGCCGAGGGTCACGTCGAGCTTGTCGGCGATCTTCTCGGCGAGCGCCGGGTTGCTGCGCCCCGCGACCAGCATGAGCCGCTTCTGGGTGGTGATCACGCAGCAGGACGAGTCGGCCACGGTGTCTCCTCCATCGACGATGCGACGACCGAACGGTGATTCTACCAGAGGGGCGCCGGAAGCCTCAGCGCCGCTCGTCCTGCTCGCGCAGGCGGCGGGCGGCGCGGCGCTCGGCGTAGCCCGGCACGTTGTGCTGCCGGGCACGGGCCACGCCGAGCGCGCCCGCCGGCACGTCCTGCGTGATCACGGACCCGGCGCCCGTGAAGGCACCGTCGCCGACGGTGACCGGGGCGACGAACGTCGTGTCGCTGCCGGTGCGGACGTTGTTGCCGATCGTCGTCGGGTGCTTCTCGACGCCGTCGTAGTTGGCCGTGATGTTGCCGGCGCCGATGTTGCTGTCGCGCCCCACGACGGCGTCGCCGACGTAGCTCAGGTGCGGCACCTTGCTGCCCTCGCCGATGCGGCTGTTCTTGACCTCGACGAAGGTGCCGGCCTTGGCGCCCTCGGCGAGCACGGTGTTCGGGCGGATGTAGGCGAAGGGGCCGACCGAGCAGTTCGAGCTCACGACGCAGTCGAGCAGGTGCGAGCTGACGACGCGCGCGCGGTCGCCGACGAAGGCGTTGCGAAGGTACGAGCCGGGGCCGATCTCGCAGGCCGCGCCGACCGTCGTGCGCCCGAGGAGGTGCGTCTGCGCGCAGAGGACGGTGTCGCGGCCCACCTCGACGCCCCAGTCGACGTACGTCGTCTCGGGGTCCTCGACGGTGACGCCGGCGAGCATGAGGCGCTCCAGCAGACGGCGGCGCATGAGGGCGTTGACCTCGGCCAGCTCGACGCGCGAGTTGATGGCGAGCATCACCTCCGGGTCGGCGGCGACGTGGGCGCCGACGTCGGCGGCGGCGTCGAGCGCCAGGTGGACGGCGTCGGTGAGGTACAGCTCGCCCTGCGCGTTGGCCGGTCGCAGGCGCGGCAGGACGGCGCGCAGCAAGGCCGCGTCGAAGACGTAGAAGCCGGTGTTCACCTCGGCGAGGAGCAGCTCGTCCGGCGACGCGTCGCGGGCCTCCACGATGCGGCGCACGCCGCCGGCGGCGTCGCGGACGACACGCCCGTACTGCGCCGGTTCTGCGAGCATCGCGGTGGCGACCGTCGCCTGCGACCCACTCGTGTGATGGGCCGCCACGAGGTCGCGCAGGAACTGCCCGTCCACCAGCGGCGCGTCGCCCATGAGCACGACCACGTCGCCGTCGAAGCCGACGAGCGCCTCGAGGCCGCTGCGGACGGCGTCGCCGGTGCCGCGACGTTCGACCTGGATGGCGCGCTCGCACCCTGTCGGGAGGATGTCGCCGACGACCTCCTGCTCGGGGCCGGTGACGACCACGAGACGCGCCGGCGAGATGCTCAGGGCGGCGTCGATGACGTACGACAGCATGGCGCGCCCGCAGACCTCGTGCAGCACCTTGGGAAGGTCTGACTTCATGCGCGTGCCCAGGCCGGCGGCGAGGATCACGACGGCGAGCGCTGCGGTCGGCTCTGCCTTCTTGTCGGTCATGTATCCACCTGAGTCGGGCGTCGGTGGCGGGTCGCGGAGCTGGTGGCTGGGGCGGGAGGATTCGAACCTCCGGATGCCGGGACCAAAACCCGGTGCCTTACCACTTGGCTACGCCCCACCGCGGCGAGGGGCCGCCCCGCGAGCGGCAGAAGATTGTATCACCTCGCCAGCGGGCGGACGGGGCGGGCGGGAGGGCGCCGGAACGCGTCACACCACGCTGGTCCTCTCGTTGAACACCAGGCCCGCCGATGCGGCGAGCTCGTCGAGGATCGGCGCGTAGATGCTGGGCAAGACGGGGACCAGGACGCCCCGGTCGGCGATGCCCCCGTCGAGCACCATCGTCGCGGCGATGGCGGAGGGCAGGCCGACGGTCCGCGCGATGGCCGAATCGCCGCCGGGCTCGCCGAAGGCGACGAGCGTCGACGTGACCATCTCCCGCGTCCCGGAGGGATACTCCCCGGTGATCTCATGCTGCATCACGCAGAGGTCGCGCTCGCCGTTCTCCAGCGGCATCATCGGAAGCATCCGCGAGGCGAGCGCATCGAGCGGCGACCTCGTCGGAACGTCGTCCCACGGGATCGGCTCGCCCGCGAACAGGCCGAGCCACTCCATGCGCGTGATGGTGTCTGAGGCCCTGTCCACTTCGAGGGTCTCCGCGACGCGGGCGGCGAGGTCGCCGCCCACCAGGGCCTGCGCGAGGGCGGCGGCGAGCTCCGCGTAGGTCGCGGGAGGCGGCGTGAGGTCGTCGAGGCCGAAGTACCCGAGGTCTGCCAGCTTCTGCATCGTGTAGCTCCAGCCCGCGTAGCGCAGCGTCGCGCGGAACATGTCGCGGACACCGGTGAGCCCGTAGGTGTCGATGTAGGGGATCGAGTCGCGATTGTAGTAAGCCTCGAACTCGCCGAACCCCTTGACGTCGACGAACCAGTGACGCGAAAACAGCTCCTCGCCCGGGAGCCACTTCTCCTCGCCGTCTTCCAGATACCGCGCGCTGTTGCGTCCGGCGAGGATCACGCCCCGCGGGCTCCAGGAGAACTTGTAGCCCCAGGGGTTCGTGTCGGCCTCCGGAGCCGGCAGCGCCCCGCAGTACGAGTGGAACGAGGTCACCGTGCCGCCCCGACCCTCGATCCCGTGGATGATGCGCAGCGCCGACATGTGGTCGATGCCCGGGTCGAGGCCGACCTCGTTGAGGAACGTCAGCCCCGCCGCGCGGACGGCCTCGTCCAGCGCGCGCATCTCAGCGCTGATGTAGGAAGTGGTGACGAAGTGCTTCTTCGCCTCGAGGGCGAGCTTCGCGACGGCGACGTGCAGGTCGGGGGGAAGCAGGCTGACCAGGAGGTCGCACTCGCGGACCAGGGCGTCGACGGCGGCGCGGTCGCGGACATCGAGCGCCACCCCCCGCCCTCGTGCGGATCCCGCGACCACGGCGGTCGCCCGCTCGGCCTCGACGTCGGCGACCGTGACGGCCAGGTCGTCGCGTCCGAGCAGGTAGTGCACCAGCGGGCGCGAGACCATGCCGGCGCCCAGAACGAGGACCTTCTTCACAGGAATCTCCCCAGGTATTCATAGTCCGGCGTGAGCTCGCCGTGGTGCAGGATCAGCGCCCGCTTGAGCTCGCCCGGCAGGGCGAGCTGCTCGTAGGGCACGTCGAAGTCGGCGGCGACCAGCGCCGGCATGAAGGTCGCGAGCACGTGGCTGAAGGACTCCGACGCGTCGCGCGACAGTTCGCAGGGCAGGTTGCCGACGGCCATCACCACCACCCCCCTGCCGGCGACGCCGTCGCGGGCGACGTCGTCGACCGGGTCGTAGACGTAGACCGGCTCGCCGACGTGCGTGTCCTTGACCGTGAACTCGACCGAGCCGCCGATGTCGCAGCTGATGTCACCGACCGCAGTCAGGCGCGGGCGCTCGTCCCGTGCCCACAGCTCGCGCGTGTCCGCCTTCGTGACCAGGCGCGGGTATCGCTCCTCCCAGTAGACGGCGTTGACCAGGACGCTCAGCGAGGGCAGGAAGCGGGCGAACGTCCCCCGGTACTTCTCCGGGTGACGGCAGAAGTCGTCGAACTCGAACGCGACGCCCGCCTCCCTCGGCGTCACCGTGTCCTCCTCGCGGAACACGACCTTGTAGGCGCGACAGACCGGCGGCGGGTCGGCGACCAGAGCCTCGAGCTCGTCGGGCGTGACCGTCAGCGGGTCGAGGGCGTCGATCGCCTCCTGGGCGCCGCGCGAGACCCGGCCGTAGCCGGTCACGCCGATGACCAGCGGGTCGAGCGCCCCGGGGACGCCTTCGGCCGCGAGGCGCTCCCCGCACCGGGCCACGGCGGCGAGTGTCGCCTCGATGGTCTCGTAGGTGTGCGTCTGCCTCAGGTCGGCGAACGGGTTGGGCGCCAGCCCCTCCCACTCGAGCCGGCGGCCGAGGGCCCAGAGCGTGTCGACGACGCCGGCAAGGCCGGCGAAGCGCGAGAACGAGATCAGCCGCGCGTTGTGCTCGTCGACGATGCGTTCGTAGTCGAGCAGCTGGCAGCCGAGCTCCATCATGTGGCGCAGCATGCCCATGTTGTACGGCTGCCCCTTGATGGTGTGCGAGAAGAAGACGTAGGTCTTGCCGGGCCGGAAGAGGGCCCCGGGGATCTCCTTGACGGCGAGCACGATGTCGCAGTCGCCGAGGTCCTCGGTGACGACGGCGCCGACGGCGGCGTACGCGTCGTCGGGGAACACGCGCAGCGCCGAGGGCTGCACGTAGACCGTCACGTCACATCTCTCGACGAGGCCCTTCACGTCGTCGGGGACGAGCGGGACGCGGGCCTCCCAGACGTCCTTGTCCTCCCTGCGGATACCGACTGTGCGCATGAAGCGCCCCCCATCGTCGATGATGACGTGCTTCGATCCCTCCGGGACTCACGGCTCGCGGCGCCGTGATGGAGGAACGCTCCGCACCCTCCGTCGCGCTTCCGTCCCCACAGCATTATGAACCTCTCCGTCAGGCGTGGGGAGTCCCCCTGGGCAAAGGGCGCGATGGCGGGCGGCAAGCACGGCGCCGGCGATGGGGACGGGCGCCGCAGGAGGCGGCCGCAAGGCGCCCGTTTGGCGGCGCGAGGGGCTTGCACTATCATCGCCGTGGATGGCGTCCGCACGTGGACTGCGAGGATGTCGGTGAAGATCCAGGTCACTCCCGAGAGATGCACGGGCTGCCGGCTCTGCCGGCAGATCTGCACTATCGAGAAGTTCGGCGAGACCAATCCACGGCGATCCCTGCTTCGCATCGAGGCGCTCTTCCCCGCGCCCGGAAGGTACGTGCCGCACGTCTGTGACCAGTGCGGAGCCTGTGCCGACGCATGTCCGAACGGGGCGATCTCGCCCCAGGAGGACGGCGTGTACGTCGTCGACGACGAGCTCTGCACCCAGTGCGGCGCGTGCTTCGACGAGTGCCCGGAGGAGGTCCTCATGGAGGGCGCCGACGAGGTGCCCTACAAGTGCGACTACTGCTGGGCGTGCACCGAGGTCTGCAACACCGGCGCCCTGGTGCGCGCGGAGTAGGGAGGTCGTGATGGTCCCGGGCTTCGGCGGCAGCACCCTGCGCATCGACCTCAGCGGCGGCACGGTCACCAGGGCGCCTCTCGATCCGGCGTTCGCTCGCGCGTGGCTCGGCGGCCGCGGCTACGTCGACAAGATCGTCTACGACGAGGTCCCCCGCGACGCCGACCCCCTCGGGCCCGAGAACCGGCTGGTGGTGACCCCGGGCGTCTTCTCGGGGCACTTCGCCCCGTCGGGCTCGAAGTGTTGTTTCGGGGCGGTGAGCCCGCTCACGAACGGCGCCGGCGACTCGACGGTCGGCGGCCATTTCGGGCCCGAGCTCAAGTTCGCCGGCTACGACCTGCTCGTGTTCGAGGGCATCGCGACGACGCCCACGTACCTGTTCATCGACGACGACCGCGTCGAGCTGCGCGACGCGGCCGCCTACTGGGGACACGGCACCATGGACGCCGAGAGGATGCTCAAGGAGGACCTCGGAGAGGACGTCGAGATCGCCTGCATCGGACCGGCCGGCGAGAACCTCGTGAGCTTCGCGTGCATCGGCCACGACTACGGCCGCCAGGCGGGGCGCTGCGGTATCGGCGCGGTCATGGGGTCGAAGAGGCTGAAGGCGATCGTCGTGCGCGGCACGAAGGCGCTGCCCGTGCACGATTTGCCGGCGCTCAAGGCGAGCACCATGGAGATCATGAAGCGGACGGCGCAGCACCCGAACATGGCGCCGTGGCAGAAGTACGGCACCGCCATGTTCATCGGCTGGTCGAACGAGCACGGCGTGTACCCCGCGCACAACTTCCAGACCACGTACTTCGAGCGTCACCCGGGGATAGACGGGCAGACGCTGGTCGACCGCCTCCTGGTCTCTCACAAGGCGTGCTTCGGCTGCTGGATGAACTGTGGCAAGTACTCCAGGGCGTCGCTCCCCGGCCGGGAGGCCGTCTACGTGGAGGGTCCGGAATACGAGACCGGGGCGCTGTGCGGCGGCAACTGCGGGTTCGACCAGATCGAGCAGGTCGCGTACGTCAACTGGCTCTTCGACCGGGCCGGCATCGACACGATGACCGGCGGCGGCATGGCCGCTTTCGCGATGGAGTGCTACGAGAAAGGTCTCATCACCCGTGACCGGCTCGAGGGTCACGAGATGCGCTGGGGATCGATCGAGGATCTCGAGCACTTCGTCGACATGCTGGTCGAGCGGCGCGGGATCGGCGACGCCTTCGCCCGCGGCTACGCCTCCGCCGCAGCGCAGATCGGGGGCGGCGCCGAGCGTCTCGCCTGCCAGGTCAAGGGACAGGGCATGAGCGGCTACGACGGGCGCCCCGCGCCGGGAATGCTGCTCTCGTACATGACGGCCGACATCGGCGCCCACCACAACCGCTCCTGGACCATCACCATGGACGAGGACCTCGGCAAGAACGTCCTCACCGGCAAGGCCAAGGTCGTGGTCCACCTCCAGCACATCCGGCCGTTCTTCGACACCGTCTCGTGCTGCCGGCTGTTCTGGGGCGAGGTCGACGTCTCCGACGAGGAGCACATCGCGGCCATCCGCATGATGACCGGCTGGCACGACCTCACGCTCGAGGAGATCCTGCTCCTGTCCGAACGGGTCTGGAACATCAATCGCGCCCACTACCTCGAGCGCAACGGCGGCCCCGGGCGCAGGTTCGACTACCCCAACGCGCGGTTCTACGAAGAAGAGGTGCCCACGGGGCCGTCGCAAGGGGCGCGACTGACGCTGGAGGACCTCGACCTCATGCTCGACGAGTACTACGCCGCGCGCGGGTGGGGAAAGGACGGGAACCCTTCGCGCGAGGTGCTGCTGGACCTTGGCCTGGACACGTGCGTCGCCAACCTCGAGAGGGAGGGCCTTCTCGGGACCCTCACCGAGCCGCTGCCGCCCGTCCGCGGCGAGCGCTACAAGCCGAAGGCGTTCTGATGATCGCGGTCACGATCAAGGCGGGCGGGCTGCTGACCGACTACCTCAGGCCCGACGCGGACGCGTACTCGCGCAGGGTCGAGGCGCGCGACGGCGAGACGTTGCGCCAGATACTCGAAGCCATCGGGGTCCCCCCCGGCCATGTGGCCGTCGCCACCGCCAACGGCGGCAAGATCGCCCTCGACTACGCACCCAGGGACGGCGACGAGATCACGCTGCTCCCGCCGGTGCAGGGCGGCTAGGGCGGGGGACGTGCCCTACTCGACCACACCCACCGGCGTGCCCGCCGGCGCGCGCTACATGTCGGGCAACGAGGCCGCCGCCGAGGCGGCGATCGCGGCCGGCTGCCGCTTCTACGCCGGCTACCCCATCACGCCCTCATCGGAGATCATGGAGAACCTCGCGAAGCTGCTGCCTGCCCACGACGGCGCCTTCATCCAGATGGAGGACGAGATCGGTTCCATCTCGGCCGTGGCCGGCGCCTCCTGGTCGGGCGTGAAGGCCATGACGGCCACCGCGGGCCCGGGCCTGAGCCTCATGCAGGAGTGCCTGGGGTACGCGGCTTTCACCGAGACCCCGCTCGTGGTCATCGACGTCCAGAGGGCGGGACCCAGCACCGGGCAGGCGACGAAGGTCGGCGGCGGCGACATCATGACCGTCAAGTGGGGCAGTCACGGCGACTACGAGGTGGTGGCCTTCACCCCCTGGTCGGTCGCGGAGATGTTCTTCCTGACCGTGGAGGCGTTCAACGCCGCCGAGATGCTGCGCGTGCCGGCCTTCGTGCTCGCCGAAGAGGCGACCGGCCACCTCTTCGAGCGCGTCGACACCCCGTCCGAGGTGCGCGTCTTCGACCGCGACTACCGGCCCGGCGAACCGCCGTTCGACACCCCGGAGCCCGACGGCGTGCCTTCCATGCCCCGCTTCGGCCAGGGCGAGAACCTGCTCGTGACGGGCTCCACGCACAACGGCCTGGGCTTCCGCAAGGTGGAGGACCCCGAGGTGCACGATCGCCTGGTGCGCCGCCTGAACCGCAAGGTGCTGGCGCGCAAGGCCGACCTGTGCCGCTACGAGACCCACTTCCTCGACGACGCCAAGCTCGTGGTCGTCGCCTACGGGTTCACGGCGCGCAGCGCGCTGCACGCCGTCAGACTGGCGCGCGACGCCGGCCTGCCCGTGGGCATGCTCCGCCTCATCACGATGTGGCCCTTCTGCCGCGAGATCGTGGAGGAGATCGCCGTCCGGGATGTGAGGTTCCTGGTCCCCGAGATGAACCTGGGACAGGTCGCCGAGATGGTCCGCGCCGCCGCCGCGGGCCGCCGGGTCGAGGCGCTCGGACAGGTCAACGGCAAGACGATCGCCCCGGACCGCATCCTCGAGGCGATCAGGGAGATGGCGTGATGGTCCGCGCCCTCGACCACCACCTGCGGCCCGAGGTCAAGGCGACGCCCTTCTGCCCCGGCTGCGGGCACGGCATCCTCCTGGGCCTCATCCTGCGGACGATCGATGCGATGGAGTGGGACATCAACGACATGCTCTTCGTGTCGGGGATCGGCTGTGCAGCCTGGATCCCGAGCCCCAACTACAAGGCCGACACGCTGCACACGCTCCACGGCCGCGCGGTCGCGTTCGCGACGGGCGCCAAGCTCGCCAACCCCGCTCTCAAGGTGCTGGTCGTCTCCGGTGACGGCGACCTGACCTCGATCGGCGGCAACCACCTCATCCACGCCGCCCGCCGGGGCATCGACCTGACCGTCGTCTGCGCCAACAACCAGATCTACGGGATGACCGGCGGCCAGGTCGCGCCGACGACGCCGAAGGGCTCGAAGAGCGCGACGACGGTCGACGGCAACCCCTATCCGCCGTTCGACCTCTGCCGGCTCGTGAAGGCCGCGGGAGCGACCTACGTCGCCCGCGGCTCCGTACTGCAGCCGTACCAGCTCATGGACCAGCTCGGCAAGGCACTGCAGACGCCGGCGTTCTCGTTCGTCGAGGTCCTCAGCCCGTGCCCCACCCAGTACGGCCGCCGCAACCGGCTCGACACGCCGGCTGCGGCGATGGACGAGATGATGGGCCACTGCGCCGACTTCGTGGAGGTCGGGCAGGGGGGCTCGTGCGCCCTCGACACGCTGCTCCTGGGGGAGTACGAGAATGCCTAGCGCGGGCGCTCACGACGTCCGCTTCGCGGGGCTCGGCGGCCAGGGCGTGGTGCTCGCGGGGCTGGTCCTCGGCCAGGCCGCCGTCGTCGACGGCCTCTATGCCTCCGGGGCCAACAGCTACGGGGCGCAGGCCCGCGGCTCGGTCGCCCTGGCCGAGGTGCGCATCTCCAGCGAGCCCATCGACTACCCTCGCGTGGAGGACGCGGACCTCCTCGTGGCCCTGAGCCAGGACGGCTACGAGACCTGCAAGGACCGGGTTCCCAAGGACGGCCTTCTGCTCTACGACTCCGGCCTGGTCAAGCCGGGCGACTCGACACTGAGGCAGCTGGGCGTCGACGTCGCCGCGGTGGCGCGCGACGAGCTGCGCAGCACCCAGGTGGCCAACGTCGTCTGGGTGGGCGTCGTGGCGGGGGCCACGGGCTGGCTGACCGACGACGCCCTCAGAGAGGCCATCCGGCTGCGGGTCCCCGAACGGTTCCTCGAGCTCAACCTGCAGGCGCTCGAGAGAGGACTCGAGCTGGGGCGCGAGGGCGCCCAGGGAGAGGGTTTGGCGCAGAGTGAGTGACCCGGTCCTGGACAGCGCGGTCTGCGAACCTTGCGACGTCTGTCGCGGCGGCTGCCCCGCGACACGCTTCGCGGACCTCGCCGCCGGCGAGGACGACACGACGCGCGGCGCGGTGGCCGGCACGACGGCGGCGAGCGAGCTGCCGCCTTGCCAGCTCGCGTGCCCGATCCACCAGGACGCCCCCGGGTACCTCGCCGCCCTGGCCAGGGGCGATCAGGAGGCGGCCCTGGAGATCATCCTGCGCGACTCCCCGTTCCCGTCCGTGCTCGGCCACGTCTGCCATCGGCCCTGCGAAGGGGCGTGCGTTGCAAGCCCCATCCAGACCCCGCCGCGCATCCGCGCGCTCAAGCGGTTCGCCGCCGAGGCTGAGCGGCCGCCGGTCGGGCCGGCGGCGGGAGTGGACGCAGCGGCCATGCGAGCGGACACCCAGGCGGCGAACGGCGCGGACATAGCGGTGACGGTCGTCGGGGCGGGCCCGGCGGGCCTCGGCGCGGCCTGGCATCTCGCCCGCGAGGGCGCGAAGGTGACCGTGATCGAGGCCGACCCAGTCGCCGGCGGCATGCTGGCCTGGGCGATCCCCGAGTTCAGGCTGCCGCCCGGCGCGCTCAAGACCGACCTCGACTACATCCTCTCCTGGGGCGTCGACCTGAAGCTCGGGACGACGCTGGAGCCGGACGAGGCCGCCGCGCTGCACCGTGACGGCGCCTGTCTCGTGCTCGCCTGCGGGGCGCCGCTGGCGTCGCGAGTCGACCTCCCCGGAGCGGACGCGCCGGGCGTGCTGCTCGGTCTCGACTTCCTGCGCGCCCTCACGCTGGGCCCCGGGCTCGAGCTCGAGACGCCTGTGCTCGTGATCGGCGGCGGCAACACAGCCATCGATGCCGCGAGGACGGCGCTGCGCATGGTCGACGACGTGACGCTCGCCTACCGCAGGGAGCGTGCCGACATGCCCGCCTTCGCCGAGGAGGTCGACGCGGCCGAGCGCGAGGGGCTGCGCATCATCGAACGCGCCGAGCCCGTGGCGCTGGAGACCGGCGCGGACGGGCACCTCACGGGCGTCACCCTCCGCGAGACCGAGCTCGACGGGGTCGGCGCGGACGGCCGCAGGCGTTTCCGCGGCCAGGCCGGCACGGAGTACACGACCGAGGCGAGGACTTGCATCCTCGCCGTCGGCCAGGAGTCCGCGCACGCGAGCTGGGCACGGGCCTTCGGGCTCGACGAGCTTGCCCCCGACGAGGACGGTCGCCTCGCACCGGACGTGTA
>Ga0315281_10012045_pt1 | contig 11812 bp, 13 predicted proteins | sample YL17G07_0_MG_FD_204540 | JGI IMG/M metagenome (GOLD analysis project Ga0315281, IMG submission 204540) | Sediment microbial communities from Yellowstone Lake, YNP, Wyoming, USA - YL17G07_0 | ecosystem: Environmental > Aquatic > Freshwater > Lake > Sediment | place: USA: Wyoming | collected... | reverse complement strand
TTGTTCTAGCGTTTTGCCTTGTTATGGTTTTTCCTGCAGTAATGCCAGTTGCAAAAGCTGAAAGCACAACTATTGTTGAATACAGTGTATCGCACCAAAATCTCTCTGCAGACTTGCAAGACTGTCCATATAGTGATTTTAGCTCATCCTACACTTCTGCTGTTTCGCAAACATTCACAACACCTGACGATGGGAGTACCTATCTTTTAGACGCAATCACACTCTATTTGAAAAAATCAGGTTCGCCATCAGGGAATTTGAGAGTTGACCTGTATGATCAATCAGGCGATAAACCAGCAGGATCAGCATTGGATACTTCTTCACCAATAGACGTTACTACTATTGGCACGTCATCCTTCGACCCATACTCTTTCACGATGTCAAGCTCTTATGAAATGGCTACTAACCACAAATATTTACTGCTGCTGAGGACAAATTCAACAACAGGAATATACCAATCTACCAAAGTGATGGTTGCATCATCATGGAGTCCTGACTATATTGACCATGATTATGCATTCTACAAGTTCGCTGCATGGAAGACAGGCACAGAAGATAATTGGCCTGAGGATTTGTGCTTTCAAATTCAAGCCACAGAGGTAGCTCCACCACCAACACCAACCCCAACATATACTCCAACCCCAACTCCTACACCCACGCCAACTGCTTCAGCTTCTCCTTCAACTTCTCCGTCACCGTCTTCTTCTCCGACTGCTTCACCTTCCCATAATCCTGTTGGTGGCGGAAACTTCGATAATTCAATTCCTCACCCGATCAACGTGAACCCGAGTAACCCAGCTCCCTCACAGGCTAGCCAAGCTTCTCCTGTGCCCGTTCATTTATCGCGATCTTTGAACATGGGTGTTCTCCTATTCATCGGCCTTGTTGCTGTTGCGGTGGTTATAGTGCTGTTGATGCAGAGCAACAAGAAACGTAGACGTTAGTTTCCTTCTCTTTTTTATTTCTCTTTCGGGTATTGAATGAAGAAATCGGCTTCCTTCGTGTTTGTTCTGTTGGTTTCAACGCTGACCTTTCTACCTTTAATAAACTTAGTTACCGTTAGAGCTGAAGATTTAACAGTTCACCAAGATGGATTTGAGGGAACTCCTTTTGACAGTAATTTCAGTAGCAAAATCGGAAACTGGAGTGCAGTCAACAGTCCTGTACATAGTGGTCTTCAAGCAGCATCAGTTACCACGCCAAATAGCGTTATCAGTAATTCAACCATGCATTATAACTTCACCAATGGTTACGTGAATGCAACTTTGACTGTTTGGATAAACTTTAAACAACTACCAGAAGTTGTAGGTAATCAAACTCACAGTAACGATTTTGACCTGATGATTGCAGGGTTCGATACAAACAAGATGAACTGTTACATTGCTTGGGGTTTAAACCCATGGACTTATTATCAAATACCATGTGGGTATTATGCTTGGGATAACGGAAACGGAAACTCCGTACCTGCCTTTGTTCCAGTAAAAGAAACTTGGCATAACGTAACAATCAGAGCATGGGTTGGAAACTACACAGCCTTTGATGAATGGACTAGAACCTATGATTGGACTGAATACTGGATATGGATTGATGGAGAACAAATTATGCACGAATACAATCATTGGGAAATCAGCGGATACGGTGGGGTGCTACCTGAAGGATATGTAGGCTGTCAACTACAATCTGCTTGGGTGGGTCCACGTTATATTTATGGTGCATCTGACCCCGTAAACTCAACGATAATTTATGATGACTATCTTCTAGTTGGCTTGCCTCCGACGCCTACTCCTTCACCGTCACCTTCTCCATCACCATCAGCTTCTCCAACTCATCACGGTGGTGGGGGTGACATTTCAAGCCCGACACCGAGCAACCCTGTGCCATCACAGAGGCCAACTCAGCCGAACTTGAACCCGAATGGTCAGCCTTTTGTTCTTCCTCGGGGCTTGAACAGCGGTGTCTTGTTGTTCATCGCAATGATTGTCATTGCTGTTATTGTGGGCGTAACGATGTCCAGAAAACTTACACGCAGAAGACGCTGACTCTTACTCTTTTCTATTATTCTTTTGAGTTGATTTAATGCACGACAGGCGTAATAGCGGAAAATCAATGATTCTCAGCGTGATCGGAATTACGGTTATACTGCTTGGGCTTTTCTTAGTTGTTGCCCCAACTTTCATTCCCAACTTGGCTTACGGTAATAACCCGCCAAACATCTATTATTGCTCGGTACTGTATCACGGTACATACGCATCCAGCATAACCACTATAAGTGTTAGTGCCAACATTGCACCAGCAGCAGGCAGCGGTATCAGCCTGGCGGTTTTTAGGTATGCTCAAAGTGCAATGACGCCTACTCAGGCTCTCGATCCCACCAACAATTATGCTAACGCTCGTACTTTGCAATGGATTAACGTATCAATGGTGACTAATCAGGCTCCGAATACTTGGATAATACCCAACCCAGGCTTTGTCGGCCCAGTAACTCCTGACCATCCAACGCCAGCAGGCACGATTCCTGTATCCAGCGGATACTATTACTACTATCTCGTCAACGCTTACTCATTTGACGGAAGCTCAAACTATTTCCCTGATCAAGGCACTAATAGCATTCTCAACAACTGGTTCTCAGTCGGTAGCATAAGTTCAAACCCAACGCCAACTCCAACGCCTATATACACTCCAACCACTTATGATGTGGCTTTTACGGTTTCAAGTGGTTCAGGCACTCTTTCATGGTACGATTCGACAACTTCTGCTCAGGGCGGTGCAGGCACATACACTTTCGCTGCGAACGATGCACTCAGCGTAACTGCAAATCCAGCACAAGGATACCAGTTTGACCACTTCTACATTTCAGGCACATCATCAGGTAGCATAACAACAAATCCGTTCACAACGAACGTAGCGTCTGGTTTCGCCATCAACGCTTACTTTGTCCAGATAGGTGCGACTCCAAGTCCGACTCAACCTGGGCAAACTCCATCGCCTACATACAACCCGAATCCAACGCCAACTCCGACTCCAACATTAAAGCCGAATCAATCGCCAACTCCGACTCCAACTTACAATCCAAATCCAACACCTACTGCTTCGCCATCTCCATACAATCCGTTCACATCTCCTTCTCCAGCTCCATATACAACGGTGCGGTCTTGGACTGTCGTTGCAATCGGTGTAGCGTTTATGCTGTGCGGTGGCTTGATGGTTTCAATCGGGCAAACTAATAGCAGAAGAAAACCGTAACCCCGTAACCCCATTTTTCTTTCATTTTTCTTTTGGTGCTAGAGATGCGTCTAAAGAAACTGTTAGTAATTTCTAGTGGCGGTGGCACAATTCCAACTCCTGCTCCAACGAATACTCCACAGCAGACGAACAATCCTTCTTCAAGTCCAAATTCACAGCAACCGACAACATCTAACTGGTGGTTACTGCTTCCATTCGTAGGTATCGGGGCAGTTTCAGTCGCAATTTTGTTGATTAAAGGAAGACCGAAGCGACGCAGGAAACATTAAATCCCATTTCTCTTTTGAGGCACGAAACTTGAGGCTAAGGTACATCCTTCCTGCGATTCTGATGTTCCTCTTGACTTGGCTGATCAGCATTCCATTCTTCAAGATTCCCATGACGATTCCATACCTGAACTGGACAGTCATCGTTCCGATCCCGAACCTGATGTACCTGCTGTTTATTTTCTGGCCTATAACCGTTTGCGCAGGCATTGGCTTCCTGATAGTGGCTTTCAGCAATGCGAAACCTAAGTCCAAGTCCATTAAGTAAGAATAGGCCTGAGAGCTAAGAAACGTTTTTTCTATTAGGGGTGCTTTGAATGGGCTACGGCAAGAAGTCAAGAAAGCCAACGGTTTATCCTCGCAGAGGCGACTATCAACGGATCGAATTGACACGTAAGCACAAGTGCGGCAGCAAGACAGCTACGTACAATTATTCTCATGGAACGAAAGTTCCGCAGACCGTAATTTGTGATGGTTGTGGAGAAGACCTGCGTTAAAAGGCAATAATTTCCTTTTTCTCTTAGGAAGCCGTTATGCCTTACCAGAAAACTGCGAGTTCTCACTATCCCAAGCGGAATCCACCGAAGATTGCCCAGCAGTATCTTCGCCCCGTAAAACCAATGCTATGCAAAGACGGCACAATTGCTGATGTGAAAGCACCAACCAAGAGACAACAGCGGAAATTTGATGGTTCGCGGTCTTGTGTGGTTAAGGATTTTGATGATGTGTCTATTATTGGCAGCCGAAATTGGAAAAACGATTACGGCAAGACTCATCCTGAAATTGTAGAGGAAGTTCGCAAGTTGCCCGTGGATCGGTGCATTTTAGATGCTGAGTTCACTTTCTTCAAGAAGGGAACTGACCGTGACTTCTTCCTGAACGCTCTGTCAACTCAAGAAACTATTGACAAGTATGATGGCGAAGCGAAACTTGTAGTTTTTGATGTTCTTTACGTGGACAACGACAGCGTGGAATCTTTGGGTTTTGATGATCGAGACGAAATTCTCCGCACTCTTATTCCGAAGGACATGAAGTACCTGATTGTTCCGAAGACCGTAAAGAACGTGAAGCAGAAAGAACAGCAATTCCAGGAATTTGAGAAACACAAGTTTGAAGGTGTTGTTGAGAAAGAAGCTGAATCCCCGTATAGGCAGGGCGAACGGACTCCTGAGTGGCTCAAAATAAAAAACTGGAAATCAGACGAGGTCATCGTTGCCGGATGCACTCGGGGTAACGGCAAAAACAGTTCAACTTTCGGTGCTCTCATCATCGCGCAACTTGGCAAAGATGGGAAACTTCACTACATTGGTAAAGCTTCTGGGCTGAAAGGTTTCAAGGCTGAACAGATATTAAAGAAGCTGATGGCGACCAAGGTTTCGAAAAGCCCTTTGGTTGGTGTTCCCTCTGACGTTGCAGGCGAAGCTCAGCAATGGTGTTCTCCGAAGATGGTTATCGAGGTCAAATACCTAAACCGCACCGAAAACGGCCTGTTGCGCATGCCCGATTTCCTCAGAGAAAGACCAGACAAGAAACCGTCTGAAGTTACGTTAAAAACCGACGCTGACGCCAACAGTTTATGATTTCCAGAAAGTTAGCAAGAATGCCATACTTTATTCGGTTATGGAAATGTCACATTCCATCACTTGGAGTATAACAGCTTTTGTCAGGTTTCTTATCTCGGTCAGGAACCATGCACATCATGGATCCTTCAGTGCCGTAACCCTGCAGGTTGCCGCAGAAACGGCATTCACCTTGGAACTTAGGATTCTTAGGTTTCTTTCCGGGAAGGCGTAACTGGTGAGCGTTTGAGCGTGAACGACGTTTTTGCTTGTAACTCACTTGAGTTTTGCCTCCTGTTTGACACAAGCGCTGGTGATTTGCCCGGGTGTTCTGTAGCCAAAGACGCCTTTGTAAGCTTGGGGCCAGAATTTCTTGAAGAGCTCCATGTACTCTCGGAAGGCTTCATGCGTGAGTGGTCCTTGAAGCGAGGCTTCATAGAGCATGAGAAACTTTTGTTCTGGGAGCAGCATTGTTTTTTTAAGGAGCACCTCAACTTCTTTCTTGCTTATGGGCAACTTTGATTTCTTGGCCGCAGCCATCAGAATATGCTGCACTTGGGTCCAGTGGCTTTCCACAAGTTGTCGGCCAGTTTCGCTATTGAGGAAATCACGGCTCCATTGTCCTGCAGGCCTTAAACGGAAAACTTCAAAGATTTTACGGTCAGACCCCTTGACGCTTTTCGGCGTAAAAGCCTTGGTAGTTGGAGCTCCAGGAACATGTTTGTGGATTGGTTTGACTGAATGTTTCTTGGAACATCTTTTCAGAGAATAGCCCGGACCAGGTCTTTTTCCGTACATGCTTGGTCTCTCAATAGAAAAAGCAAGATTGAGAGCGGCGTAACGCCGCTTCGGTTCCACAGCGGAGCACTAGTTGAGATACGATTTGATTATAAGTTTCAATTATGGTTTCCGGATAGCGGTTAGTGCTTCGTTGTAGCTTATCATATCCGGGTCCTTTGTTCTGGGATCTTCGCTTACTACTGGCGCAAGGACTGCCATATCACCTTCTGGGTTGGCGAGGTAGACAACGCCGTCTTTGCCTTCGCTTGCGATTCTGATTTTTGTGTCTTCGCGTCCGCCCTGAAGTGCCCGTATGCATTTATGAATCTTTTCAGCATCTGCCGCGGTTTCCTGGCTGGCTGGACCGAAAGACACTGATTTCTTGCCCATTTTCTTGTAAGCATTATAAATGGCCACAACTGCTTCGCGGTCGAATTCCCCGCGGATAGCGGCCTTAGGGTCTTGCAGCAACCGTCGACCTTTCGCAACTAGGTCTTTAGCTGACTTGGGGTCTGCGTCTCGCCTGGCGAAGCCCATGGTGGTGGCCGGGTTCAAAGTGTAACCGTTATCCGTCTCGGTCGGTTGTTCAGCTGGGCTCCAGAATTCGCGCAGGAAGCTTCCTTCTATCTGCTCCGCTGTAAGAGATCCCGCAGGGATGGTTGCGGTTGGACTGCTGGAAGTTTGGACAGCCGGTTTTGGTTTCGTGGCTACGAACTGGGCGACGCCGCCGTCCATCTGGGCTATGGGGATCAACTGGGTTTCGAATCCTTTTCTCTCGGCTTCTTTAGCCATGACTTCTGCCTGTTTAGTGGTTAATGCTCCCTGGTCAGTGTCCACTACCCAGCCCTCCTTTGCAAGTGCATCTGCCTTTTGGATTGCGCTTTGGAAACCATTGGTCCACATGCTGGGATTGTACCCGCGGTTTGCCAGCCGTGCATAAGTGTTCTTTCTTCTCTGTTTTCGATACATGTTTTTTACCTTGAGGTTGAAGCGATCAGGTTAACAAGTTTCCTAGGAAGCCCCTGCACGGATGACGCGATAAAGTGTTCGACGTGGTCGAGCCCTTTTTGATTGCACATTTCAACACCCTAAAAGAAAAAAGCGAAGGGCTAACATGTCCCTTTTGATCAAAAACTTTAAGCTAAATTGAGCGAGAAAAACACCAGCGCACTTAAGGCGATTTTTCGCAAGGTAAATTTGCGTATCTACCATAAAAGTTTTTAAAGGTTGTTACATAAATAACTACTATGAAAAAGTTGACGAGATACATTCTATCCAAGTTCGGTGGAAATGCAACAACCAAAGACGAAATAACAGAAGCATGCAAACTGTTTGACGCTGATCCAGACAGCACCACAAACTTCATGATATCATACGGCTATCTTGTGAGGATTCTCCGAGGACTTTATTACGTAAAAACTGTGGAAGAATTTGAGCTTAGAAAATCGCCAGATGTCTACAAAATTCTCTTCCTCGGCCTAAACAAGCTCAAAGTTAAATGGTACTTCGGATTGTACACCGGTTTAAGACTTAATGGTTTAACACATGAATTCTTTGATACAATTTTTGTTCTTAACGACCGGATTTATCGTCCTAAGGAGATAAAGATAGCAGGAGAAAAGGTCAAATTTGTCAAGTTGTCGGGTAAACTCGTTGAGTTTGGCATAGTGAACGAAGATTATAAAAGATTTTCCGATGTTGAAAAGACTCTTCTGGATCTCATTTACATTTCAAGGTACCGTTCTGTTCCAGAGGGAAGAACAACTTCTATGATTGAGGAACATAAGAAGAGAGTGCGAGCCGACAAAGTTTTAGATTACCTGAGGTTTTATCCCAAAGCCGTGGAAAAGGTGGTTAAAGCTGCCGGACTTATCTGAGTTTGTTGCTTTCGTAGCCGAGAAATCAAGAATTGAGAAGCCGAGCTTGATAGAAAAAGACTTGATGATTCACAGAATACTTAAAGATCTATGTGATTCGAGGCATTTTGCTGGAAACTACCTCTTCAAGGGTGGAAGTTGTTTAGTCAAGTGCTACTTCGGTTACTATCGCTTCAGCGTTGACTTGGATTTTACCTGGCGAGACCAAAAAGCATGGGTTGAGTTGGGCAAATACGCGTTAAGAAGGCGCCTTCTATTGGAAATTGGTTCTTTAGGATCATTACTGGAAAAGACTGCGCAGGATATCGGCTTAGATTTCAAGAATGACCTGAAAAACACAAGATATTTTGAATTTGGCGGGGGCTGCAAAATGGTAACATGTAAACTATGGAAGAATTTAGAGTTCACAAAAATCCAGGTAAACTTCGCCGATAAAATACTATTTCCACAAAAGACAGTTGCCGTTAAAACGTTGCTGGATAACGTTCAGCTATCAAAAGATGACACGGCTTATTTTGAAGAAGCATTGAGCTCTTATCGAAAATTCACAGTGCAAGCGTATAGTGAAAAAGAAATTCTATGCGAAAAAGTCAGAGCCATACTCACGAGACGAGCGCAGAAATTGCGCGATTTCTATGATCTGTATATGCTTGAAAAATCAGGTTACAAAATTGAGGAACTGAGAGAACAAATTGTGGCAAAGATAAACGCATGTCTCAACTACAAAAGGTATCGCGCAAATCTGGAGAGGAACATAAAATCGTTTGAATTGTCACCAGTTTTGGAGGAGCCATTCGAAAGAGGTCTATTCGTGGTTCAGCCGCCAAAGGATTTTGACTCTTTTCTCAAACGAGCGCCCGACAGATTAACAGAAATTATAAACAGAGTCTAAATCGATACCAAAATGTTAATGGCGAATTTGCTTTCGCATTTTTCTATTGAACTGTTATGAAAGCATCAACCAAAGTCAACTAAAGGGGTCTGTTATTGATAAGCATAACCGTTGCCCTACAGGTTATCGCAGTTGCTGAAAACGGGAGTTGCAAACATTGGAGGCCGAAGTAACCAAATGTACCACATGACAACGAAAAAACATTATGAAAAGCCGAAGCGGAAGCCTATTAAAATCAGGCCATTGCGGTTCGATTCGGCCAAGCGTGACAAGAAACGGTTCAGTTCCCAAGTAAATCTTGGCGAATCATTCACGCAGCATTTCCTGTCAGATCTTAATAATCCGAGACCGGTTACTCTTGGCGAGTTGGTTGGCGAAAGGAAGCTTACGACTTTCAACAGTCACGGCTCTTGGGCGACTCTACAAAAGATTCGTGAACTGGAAAGGGAAGAGCGAGGCAACACTTTTCCAGCGATGATAAAGTACCCAGACAACACTCCTGCCATTTGGGTATGCCTGTCGGCTAGGGAGGCTCTGCGTTACCTAGAAAGCGCTGACCAGTGGGATCGTCTGTCAAGCAGTTCTCCTTTGACGAAAAAAGATAAGGAATTAATGCGTGACATTTCCCAAATTGAACTCCTGCCTTCGGATATTGTGGCTTGCACCGATTTTGACGACGGCTACCTAATTCTTCGCAGTCGAAAATGATTTGATTTTTCTGATAGGTTACTCAGGCACATGACAAGAGTAAACAAAATAAAGAAGCAGCACCAACCGAAGACGCACCATCATATGACTCGTGACATGAATGTAGAAAAAGGAGGAATTTTGTCATCAAACTGTTAATCGTTAGGCTGGTGTGCTTGTGATTTCCCCTGTTGCTTCCATGCTGTAGAGAATGTTTAGAACATCGATTATGTGAAGACGCGTGTCCTTGGCAATCTGGTCTTCTGTGGCACCTGAATGTTCCTTGAGGTATTTTTCGACTTTCCCCTTTTTATCCTCGCATTCCGCCATCGGGCATCTCCCCTTCGCCTTGGCTAATCAAACAGGTCGTAGCCAACGACTCGCCTGAAAGTTTTCCTGATGAGGTCTTTCGTCTGCGGGCTGAGGTCTTTTGAATCTTTGATCTCCTTCACCATCTCTGAAAGATTCTTGTTCCAATCCTTCGGCACATTCTCCTTCGGCAGGAAATGCAAAGCGTCACCCCAACCTGTTTCCTTACCAGTGAGTTTGCTACGAGTCGCAATAACCATTTTCTCGTCAACATCGAAAAGTCTGTCATATTTCTCGTTGCTTACAACCCTAAGATTTCGTGTCTTCCCGTTTATACGTGCCTGAAAAGTCGGTTTCCTCTTGCGAGAGTAGTTGCCTTTTCCCTGCTGACCATAGCCCACATTACTCACCAATAGAAAAATAGCTATTCTCTGTAACCCACTACGTTCACCAGAAACTCGGCACAGTCGGAGTTGACGCCTTGTTTGCAGGTGCGTTCGGGCTTTTCTCGGCAAGCATCCATCTGCGTCTGCTACGCTTGTTCTCGGCCAGCATCACTTCGACCCCGAACTTCGTTCCGTCATCATTCATTATCGGTTTGAGGAAGCCCACGTACATTTTACCGTAGCCATGGCTGAACTCTTTAACTGCACCCACCTTTCCGTTCTTCATCAGGTCGACACTCATCTTCCGCAGACCGTCATCGTCAGACTCGCCATCTCCCCAAACCTCCAAGAAGCTGTAAGGGAGAAAATCGTTTGCGATCCTAGCATCAACAGGTTCAACCTTGATGTCTTTGGTTTTCTCAAGCTTAACTGGCTTTAAAGAGCCGTCAGGCATCACCTGAGCCTGTCCGACTTCTGCTTTGAGAACTTCATCACCGTTCTGGTTGCGGTAAACTTCACGTTTAGCAGGACCTTCGAAGGTGCGGGTGACTTGGTCCAGGTTCTTGTCAACATTCACGATCTTAACAAGCGGATCGGTCTTCTCGGTCTCGTAACGCACATCAGCCGACACGTTCAACCCGCCATTCTGGTAAGTCAGCTTCGCCTTGTAACCAGCAAACAGCCTCTCGGTAGGCTCCGTGGCTGCTGGAACAACCTTTGGAGGAACAAGAACCTTGCCCTTAGGCTTCTGCTTGACAGCCGACTTCTTGAGTTTCTGCTGAACCTTCGACTTGACCTTCTGCTTCAACTTCTGCTTAACAACGTACTGCTGCTGAGAACCTTTACGATACTTCGGAGGCAATCAAATCACTACAAGAGAAAAATGATAATAGCACAAGCACGCGTACCCCATCTGCATCACCGACGCAGACCAGCCAAGCCTCTTCTTCGCCTGTGCCTGCAAATATGACCGATTTCCAGCGTGAAACGATAGTTTTTGTAGCCGTTGTTACAAGGTATCGCTGATTATCTTTGTCTTGTCAGCGGTTTTTCAGTCGCCACTTTCGGTCTGTGGTGGTTATAATTCACTTCTCACTTTGCGGATGACTCTTTTTCTATTAGAGAGTTCGGTTGAAATGGTTTATCAGAAGAAGGCGAAGCCTAAAAGCCGTTTTCCCAAAAAGAAACAGGTACAAGCGAAGCCCGTGAGAGTTACTCCAAAAAATCAGGTTTCCTTGATGCCTACTGAAAAGTATTCCCTGAAAGGTTTGCAGGGTTATGACGCTTCGAGGTCGCTGGAGAAGCAGAATGCTACGGTCAAGGCGAAGCTGATTCGGCAACGTCTTGCTGAAAAGTTTCCAGGAGTAGATTTTCGGGTGAAGACTAAGCGGTACTCGATGGGCGAGTCGGTGGATGTTTATTGGACTGACGGCCCTGCATTGGATAAAGTCGAGCCTCTTTTGACGCCTTTCGAAGACCTAAACATGGATCCGAGCACGGGAGAAATTCTCTGCGGTGGCAACTCGCACGTTTTTGCCCAGCGAACGATCCGGTCTGAAACTCAGAAGAAGATTGATGATGGCGTTCGGGCGAAGTACGGTCAAGATTTGAAGGATTGGGATCATGTCTTTCAGTCGCAGCGGTGGCAGGTTTCTAGGTCAACGGATTTTCCGAATCAGCCTGCGCCTAACTGGGGTAAACCGAAGCTAGCGAAGAAGGCTGGGGACTGATGAGTGAAGTAGCACAGATGACGCCCGAAACGGGGAATAGTGCAGCAAGAGCGTCATTTGACAGTAGGATTCAAGAGTACCTG
>Ga0315281_10012044_pt1 | contig 11812 bp, 9 predicted proteins | sample YL17G07_0_MG_FD_204540 | JGI IMG/M metagenome (GOLD analysis project Ga0315281, IMG submission 204540) | Sediment microbial communities from Yellowstone Lake, YNP, Wyoming, USA - YL17G07_0 | ecosystem: Environmental > Aquatic > Freshwater > Lake > Sediment | place: USA: Wyoming | collected... | reverse complement strand
ACAGAGTTTGCAAAACTCTTTTTAAGAATATTTCCCAAAGAGTCATAAGTTATAAAGACCGATTTTGTAAGTCTCGGCTGATTCGGCTGGAGGCTGCAAACGCCGTTGCTCAAGACCTCAGGCAGCATAGGCAGGACAAAACCCGGCAGATAGACACTGTTGCCCCTGTTTTTCGCCTCGAGGTCGAGAGGCAAATCGGACTCAACAAAGCTGCCGACATCGGCAATATGGACGCCGAGCACAAATTCCCCATCAGAATTTTTTTCAACGCTTACAGCATCATCGAAATCCTTCGCATCTTCGGGGTCAATGGTTATGATGATTTTTTTTGTCAAATCGAGTCTATCGGAGAAATCGGCCTGCTCGAAATTTCTTGCGGCCTGCGCCGCTGTGTCGAGACAATCTTTGCTGAACTGATATAGCAGGCCGAACCGCCGGATACTCGCGTTAATTTCAGTTTTATATGTTCCGCTTTTTCCGAGCAGTTCGACGATAACGCCGCGGGCGCAATTATATTGAGTAGGATAGCTTATTATCTCGACAACCGCCTTATCGCCCGGCTGAGCGTTTTTTGCACCGACATCGTCAATTTCCACAGGTTCGGTGAATTTACCGTCCGGCAGAAGGTAATAAAAATCTCCTTTTTTTGTTACCGTGCCGACGAAACAGCTATTTGCTCGCTGATTTATTTCGACAATTTTCCCGCTGTATCGAATCTGGCATCCGCGACGGTCTTTCTTTACAACCTTTGCAGTAACCGTATCTCCCGTCATGGCGTCTGCGGTAAATCCTGCAGGAATGAACAAATCGCTGTGCGAACCCGGCTCAATCGGCGTTACAAATCCAAAACCTTTTGTCGTGGCCCGGAAAGTGCCGAAAATTCTGCCTGAAACAGGCGGCAGCGAGACGAGATTTTTTGAGCCGATGATAACAAGCCCTTCGGCTCGAAGCTGTTCGAAGGCCTTTTTAAAGGTTTCCAATTCGTCCGGTTTTACGCCGAGCGATTTTGCCAGTTCGGCGGGCTTTACCGGTCTGTAGTCTCTGTGGCCGAGATGTCTGATAATTTTCTTTTTGAGGACTTCCACCATAAAGGTCTTTTCATCTGATTAGTAAAAAACAGCACCGGCCGGTTATTTCAAGCGGCAAGGTGCTGCTATACACTAATTCCATTCGACAACAGGCTTTTATCCTCTTATCTTGTTCAGTTTCCGGGCCAAGCGCGATTTGAGTCTTGCAGCCTTGTTTTTATGAATTGTTTTCATCGAGGCTATCTTATCGAGCTTCTTAATGATGAGCTTGTACTGCTCGGCTGCCGCCTTTTTGTCGCCGCTACTTATTGCGGCCTCGAAGCCCTTTATTCCGGTTTTAATCACGCTTTTGCGCGCGCGGTTAATGACTCTGCGTTTTGCGTTCTGTCTTACTCTTTTTTTGGCCGATAATGAATGTGCCATCTTAACTCCTGACTAAAAGACTTTTGTGTTTATTCATTTTACTTAAGAGGTTGTTCTTTATTTAAATTTTTTACTGGCCCGTATTCCTTAACCTGTCGACCCTTGCCCTGACGTCCTTGTAAGAGAAATCAAGCTGGGCAAGTCTGCGGTAAATCTCCAGGGCCTGGTCGATATTGCCCTGCTGCTCATAGGCTCTTGCGAGATTGTACCTTAAATCCTTTGCGATGTCATCGTCTTTTATTTCATACCCGTCGATTGCCTGCTTAAGAGTATCAATTGCGTCGTTGAACCAGCCCTTCATAAAGAAGCACAGACCGATTTTGTTCATTGCCGATATTTTGTGTTTCGGCTCTTTTTTGGCTTCCTGCAGATACGGTATGGCCTGGTCGTACTTCTGATTTCTCATAAGTCTGACGCCGTATTCGTATCTGAGCCGAAGGTCCGTCGGATAATTTTCCATACAGAGCCGGTAATGCTCCAGTTCGGCGGCCAGAAGCTGCTTTGTCGCGTCGGTAAAGGCAGCTCTTGCGATTTGGTCAGAAGGATTTTTCTCAAGGCCTGCTTTCGCTTTTCTGATATGCCTGCGGAGCACTTTCAGCATTATTTCTCCTGAGCGGCGTTTAAATGTAAAATCCTTAAATCGCTGAAAAGCATCATCGAGCAGCTTCATCGCCTCGTTGTCCGCATCATCGGTCTGTAACTCATTCAGGGCGTCAGCAAGCTTAAATATATTCTGAGGCGAGTTGTCCGACTGGAGCAGCTGACGCGATTCTTCCACCGCCTGCTGACAAAAATCAACGCTTTTTACAACCGCCTGCTGCGACTGGAACTTTTCCTGGGATTCTCTATCCTTGATGGATTTTCTGAAGTCTCCATCCTGGTCGTATTTGCCCTTCTGCATAGTAAGGTTTGCAGATAAGTTTTTGAATTCATCGGCCAGAGCCCCATCGTCAGGCTTTAGTTTGCATGCATAGCCGCAGGCACTGAGGGCCTTGGCATATTCTTCAATTGCCGAATAGGAATCCTTCAAAAGCAGAAACGTCTGAAGGCTGGGCTTGTCGAGCGCCTTGTTTACCTCGAAAATCAAGTCAGCAATCCACAATACGGTTTTCTTGAACCCGCCGGCAACAGCGGCCTTGAGCATCTGTTCGGCATAAGTCAGGTTATCCGGGTCCTTTGCGAGCAGAAACTCGGCGTTGAGCATATTTTCGAGCGGGTCTTTGCCGCGCGAGCGTTTCATCATCTTTTGAATGACGGATGGTTTTTTCCCGCCTTTAGCCTGCCTTATCAAGGCGTTATGGCGGAGAGGTTTATGCCCTTCCAAGGCATCAGGCGCACGCCGCAACCCTTCAATATACATATCGATTGCATAGTCGAAGTTGTCCGTGGCGGCAACCTCTTCAGCCCTTCTGAAAAAAGGAACAGCCTTGGTCAAATCGCCATTATTGTTTGTAACCACATCCGCCATAAAAGGCAAAACACCTCCATTAATACGTCACATTGAATTCCTTTATGGTAAAATAACCTACATCCTTTGTCAATAATAAAGGGAAGCTATTACTACCTCGAGAATTGCGGGGAAATTTTCATGTCCGATTCGTGGCGTTTTTTCGGTTACCCAAACTATAACAGCCTGTACCTGCAACCGTAATTGCCAGTCACGTTTCTTGGGGGGTAATTGTCTTAACTTGACTTTTCGGAGTTTCTCTTGCAGTCATCCTTAAACGGAGTATATTCATCGGCCGCTATGACTAAAACTGGGCATCGCATATTGTTGCTGGTGATATTGTGCGGGTCGTTGTTGCTTTTGTTTGCCAATATCAGCAACCAGTACCTTTGGCAGGATGAAGCCGAAACTGCACTTGTCAGCAAGACCATTCTGACGAATGTGTTGCCCCGCGGCTCTGATGGAATAAACTTCTTCTCACAGATGGAGGGCGCCGATTGTGGACCATACTACATCTGGCGATGGCATACCTGGCTGCCATTTTACGTTCTGGCGGGTTTTTATAAGGTCTTCGGGGTCAGCGCATTTGTATCGCGGCTGCCCTTTATTCTTTTTGGCTTCGGGACAATTCTGCTGATTTACTTCCTCGGTAAAGCGCTCTGGCCCAATACGCGTGTTTCCGTCATCGCTACCGGGTTACTGTCAATATCGGTACCCTTCTTGCTGTTATGCAGACAGTGCCGGTATTACAGTATGGCAATGTTTTTCTCTATGTTATCATTGTATGCTTATACAGCATTTTTGGAAAGGAAAAAGCTCGCAGCCGTGATGTTATTTATCGCCTCGATGCTGTTGTTTCACAGCCAGCATATTTATATAGCAGTGTTTTTTGCTACTGTGTTGTTACACTCTATTATTTTTCATCGTGACCGTCTAAAAATTCTGTTGGCTATAATGGCCGTTACCACCATAGCGAATATTCCCTGGATAATTTGGCTGCATCCGCGGCTCCATACAGCCGGAATGCTAAAACTACCTGTGCTGTTCAGGGTTGTCGTCACATTCATAAGCCAAATTCATCATTATATATTTCCTTTTTGGTTACTGGCTGTCTTGCTGATAGTTATCCTTGTGAAAGGCGGCAATATAATAAAACGCTATCTTGCGCAAAAACCTCTGTTCTGGGAAAGGGTGTTGCTGCTGATTTTTTTCGTCATATTTAACATTGTTGTCGTTTCAGTTGTGGCTCCCGTGCCATTTTTCCGCTATATAGCCCCGTCAATACCACCGCTGATTATATTAATCGCCACTATCATTGACGCAGCTATGAGTGTGCACCTGCTGTTCGCTGTGGTAATAGCGGCGATATTAATAGCAACCGGCCAACTCAAAGACTATCTATACGAAATAACCCACGATTATGACGGGCCCATAGAGGGCATTGTTCGCTATCTGAACGAGCACGGCAGCAGCGATGATATTGTCGCGATCACCTATGGCGACCTGCCATTAAAGTTTTATACAAAGATGAGAATAGTAGGCGGGTTTACCGGCGAAGACCTTGAGCCAGCCAAGGGCGCCCGCTGGGTCATAATTCGCAATCACATCCTCTGTGGAAGCGACAAAATGGTGAGGGATTATCTGCTCAATAACATCAAGTGGAAAAGGTATCGCAGGATAGTGCTTGATTATCCCGATACCCCCTGGCAAAACAGGGAAGATCCTGCCCGTCATTACTTCCGGACCTGCACAAAAGAGAATAAAGTCGTCATCTATGAAAGGACTTACTAAAAATATCTGCCGATAAAAAACCCGATGCCGTCTTCAGCAAGGATAAGTGTGTGAGTTTTATCTGTAGAAATGTCCTTTAATACACAGCCTACAGTTACATCGGACAAACAGACATTGATGTTTTATTGTTTCCAAAAGTTGCAAAACAACAGGAGTTGTCAGGAAATGCACAGGAATATATTCATGCCTTAATTGTGGTTACGATTCGGTCATTGTTGTTAAAATCTTTTTCGATTTTTATCTGCTTAAAAGTGCCAGCTTCTTCAAGCAGTTTTTTAACTGCCGGGCCCTGGAGAAAGCCGATTTCGAGCAGAAGCGCCCCATCTTTTTTCAGGTGGCTGCCGACATCGGCAGCTATTCTTCGATAAATGTCAAGGCCGTCGGGCCCGCCGTCAAGTGCGAGCTTCGGCTCGTAATTTTTTACCTTCGCATCGAGTTTTTCATATTCAGAGCGGCTGACATAAGGCGGATTACAGACGATTAAGTCAAATTCTCTCACATCGAGCTGACTGATTACAGGCTCGAACAAATCACCCTGCAAAAGTTCGATTCTTTCTTCGAGCTGGTATTTTGCAACGTTCTGGGCGGCAATACGAAGAGCCTTATCGCAGATATCTGTGGCTATGATTTTTGTGTTTGAGAAATTTTTAGCTATGACCACGGCGATACAGCCGCAGCCGGTGCACAAATCGCAGACATACTGCACCCCTGCCCGGCTGCGCAGGAATTCTATCGCCCTTTCGACAAGCATCTCTGTTTCTGGTCTTGGTATCAGGCAGGCAGGAGAAACTTCGAGCGAGAGCGAATAAAACTCACACCTGCCCGTCAGATACTGGACAGGTTCATTCTGTGTGCAGCGATTTACCAGACTATGAAGTTTGTCGAGCTGTGGTTTTTTAACAGGCTTCTCGAAGTGCATGTAAAGTTCGATTCTTTCTATTCCCAGCACAAAAGACAGGATTAATTCAGCAGTTAATCGCGGTGAGTCAATCCCCTTTTTGGTGAAATGGTGTATCATCCAGTCGAGCAGTTTTTTTATTGTCCAGACTTCTGCCAATTTAATCCCCAGAAATTTTTGCAGAGGTTAGAAGCTCCCGCTCAAGCTCGAAAATAAGCAAATCGACATAGTCGGTATCGATAGTTTTCTTACAGCGGGCGGGTATATTTCTTCTGTGGCCTTCTTCGAGCCTTTCGGCAAGCAAAACAACTCTATCGTGCATAATGCGCTTATCGGCATAATATACTATCTTTTCTTCGATGGTCTGCGGTTTGAGTTTTTCATCGAGCAGCGATTTATATGCGTGTTTTTTTATAGCAAGTGCAAGTTCGGGCCAGTCTTCTTTTAAAAATTCACAGGCTGCATCCTCGTGACGGAGTCCATTGTACTGCCGACTCAACTGCTGCCATTTTTTTACATCTTTTTCGCTTACCGGCTCATCAAATATTTCATCGAGCGGCTCGTGAAAATCGCATACCCTCATAATATCATGCAGCAGGCAGGCCCGGTGGACAAAATCAGTATCGACCTTAATGCCGTTTGCGGCAATTTTCTTTGCAAGTTCGACGGCAAAATCGGCAGTTACTTCACAGTGCCTGACAATGTGCTTCGGTATATGGCACTGTTTCAAAAGTTTGAAACAGTGCCGGACAGTCGGAATTTTATAGTCTTGCATTTATCAGCTCAGCAACCTTTTTGCCTGATTTGAGCATGCCGCCGAAAATCGGGCCCATTCTCGGCAGATTGTAAGCAGAACAGACGCCCATTCCCGCAATATAAAGACCGTTAAAAATTTCGCCGGTCTTTTCGACAACACCGGCTTCGGAAGCCTCGACGTCCATATATCCTTCGCCGATTTTCTTAATATGAAAATCTTCTTTTCTGTTTTTAAGCAGTGCAACCAGTTCCGCAGGATGGCCGGTGGCGTCAACAACAAATTTCGCACTTATGCAGAATGGGTCAACGTGGAGTTTTGCAAGTCTTATCGCTGTGCCGTTAACGACAACACCACAGACAGTATTTTTCTTAACAACGATATCTTCAACCTCCATCAGATTGAATATAACCGCTCCTGCTGCGATTGCCTTGCTGCAAAGAGTCGTGGCAAATTCGATTGAATCGACGATACAAAGGCCATTTTTCTTTTTTGACGGTATTCCTATTTCGTCGAGGATTTGGCTGTCTTCAAGGACAACTTCGTTAAAGCCTGCGGCCCCGCCCCAGATGCCTCCGCCGACAGCGAGCTTCTTCTCAATGACGGTTGTCTTTACGCCATTTTTGGCAAGGTAATAAGCCGCAGTAAGACCGGCCGGGCCGGAGCCTGCAATGACGACATCATTTTCGAGCCTGTCGAGCAGCTTTTCGCTGAACTGCTCTATAATCGCCCTGCTAATCCGAATTTCCATCTCTTTCATATCTGCTTCCTTTCATTATATATAGTCAATAAAAAAACGCACCGCCGAAAGGAAGCGCGTCTTGCTTATTTTTTGTGCCTCCCTTCGCAGGTATTACCGCTGTTCAGGTTCAAAGGGTCGCCGCTTTGCCGGCCTCTCAGCCCCGATATTCCGGGACTCCCCTGTCACTTGGAAACCAATGTTTACTTTTTGATGATTTTACATACGCTGCGGCAGAAAACAAGTTAAATTCTGTTTTAACTGAAAAATTTCCTTTTCCTCATCAGCCTTGTAATTGGTGCGGTTTGGCAATATAATATGCCACTTTATTCTGGAAAGATTTTATGGCAAAATTAACCAAACTCGAAGACATCGTATCGCTTTGCAAAAGGCGAGGTTTCATATTCCAATCCAGCGAAATCTACGGCGGGCTTGCAAGCTGCTATGATTATGGGCCTTTGGGTGTCGAACTTAAGCGAAATGTCCGAAACGAATGGTGGAAAAGCACCGTGCAGATGAGAGACGATATTGTGGGACTCGATTGCAGTATATTCATGCATCCCCTGGTCTGGAAGGCGTCGGGGCATGCTGACAAATTTGCTGATTTGATTGTCGAATGCAAAAAATGTAACGTAAGGAGCCGGGTTGACCATCTGGCCCGGCACGCCCAGGAGCACACCGCTCATGTTTCAATCGAGACCGCACAAAAGGACGCTCAAAATCTTTCCAATAAAGTCTGCCCGGCTTGCGGCACGGTTGGAAAATTTACCGAGCCGATGCCTTTCAGGCTGATGTTTGAGACACAAATGGGAGCAAACGTTGACGACTCAATGACGATATTTTTAAGACCTGAGACCGCTCAGGGAATCTTTGTGAACTTCCGGAACGTGCTTGATACAACAAGGGTGAAGGTGCCTTTCGGCATAGCACAAATCGGCAAAAGTTTTCGCAATGAAGTAACGACAAAGGCATTTATCTTTCGGACAAGAGAATTCGAACAGGCTGAGATAGAATTTTTCTGTGCTCCGGGCACAGATGAGCAGTGGTACGAACACTGGAAAGAAGTTCGCTTCAAATGGTATCTGGATTTGGAAAATCTGCGGCTTCGTCAGCACGAAAAGGATGAGCTTGCTCATTATGCAAAGGCCTGTGTTGATGTCGAATACAAATTTCCATTCGGCTCCGGCGACTGGCAGGAGCTCGAAGGAATTGCCAACAGAACTGACTTTGACCTGCGTCAGCATCAAAAAGGCATGAGAACTCTGAATGCCTGGTACGAAAAGAAAGGAGACTTGTCGAAAATCGAACTTAACAGCGAGGCAGAGGATTATGAAAAAGGCCCATTAAGCTTTTTCGACGAACAGACCGGCAAACGGTTTATCCCTTACGTGATAGAGCCGAGCGCCGGTATCGACAGGAGCTCTCTTGCATTTTTAGTTGATGCTTATGATGAAGACGAGGTCAAAGGCGAAAAGAGAAATCTGCTTCGCTTCCATCCGGCCATCGCACCGATAAAGGCCGCTGTCTTTCCGCTTGTAAAAAAAGACGGAATGCCTGAAATCGCGGTGAAAATTTACGACAATTTAAAAAAGTATTTCACCTGTTTCTACGACGAAAAAGGAGCTGTCGGCAGAAGATACCGCAGGCAGGACGAAGCAGGCACACCGTTCTGCATTACCGTTGACGGCCAGACAAAAGAAGATAATACGGTAACCGTCAGAGAACGAGACAGTATGAAGCAGGAAAGAGTGAACCTTTCGCAGGTAAAACAATATCTGCGTGAAAAACTTGATTTGTAAGAAAAATAATGGGCAAAGATAAAAAAGTATTTAAAATTATCAAACAAATCATAAAATGGATTTGGCTGGCGATAGAATTCCTTTTTTTAATCGTTTTTATATACTTACAAGCGCCTTTAAAAATATTAATCCTCATAGCAATTTTCATTTCGGAGAGCATATTTCTGCCTCTGCGATATCGCAAATGGTTCTGGGCCGGTGTGGGAGTTATTGTTCTTGTGTTAGTTCTGTGGGTATTTGCCCCTGAAAAAGAAGGCGACTGGAAACCTTTTACCTTTGACAAGGAACTGGCAGCTCTGGAAGCAAAAAACAAAATACCGGATGAGGAAAATGCCGCTATTATCTATAACCAATTATTAGCAGATTATAACAAAAACACTTTTGAACCCAATTGCCTTGACGATGAATTTATAGATTGTAAAACATCTAAAACTTATTGGCGCAGCAAAGATTATCCCGAAGTTGCCAAATGGATAAATAATAATAAGGAAACGATAAATAAATTGATGCAGGCATCTAAATTTGAAAAATGTAAATTTGAGGCAACATCAAAAACACTATTTTTGTTCGATATGGAAAGGCTCGGCGCCTTTAGACAATGGGCAATATTGCTTTTAAGAGCCAGCAACAACGATATTGCAGAAGGGAGAACTGACCAGGGATTGAAAAAGGTTTATTGTACTCTTCAAATGGGGAAACATATATGTCAGCAGTCATTCCTAGTCGAAATGCTTACCGGAATTTCAATAAAAAGTCTTGCTGTCCGCAATTTCGAAAATTTCGTAATTACCGGCAATATGAATAAAAAACAATTGGGCACAATTGAAGAATTTATTGGGGAAGTCAGATACGACTGGCAGTCTGATTTGTCGAGAGTACTTGATTATGAGAAACTACTTTTCAAAAATATGCTTAGCCTTTTCTATGAAGTAAACGCAAAAGAACAGTATAGATTCACACGCAATCCTGAAAATATGATAAACTTTTTTTTACCCCCGGAATTTAAAATCCCACCCCAAAATTATCTACAGAAAAAACGCGCCAAAGCATATGGTATAATAGGCTGGTTTTTTGCTCCGGCAACACCACGGGAATTTTCGAAAACAATAGATGCTGCTTACCAGAAATTTTATGAAACAGCAGACCCGAATTTCGATTGGCGCAGAGAACCACAGGATGTAAAATTTTCCTGGCTATCTTTCAAGTTAAATTATAAATATTTTATTGAAATGTCAAGTTTTATATTAGAACCGGCTTACTACAAAATACATGATTTATATTTACGCAGCTGTTCAGAGAAGGAAGGGGCTTTACTCCTAATCGCTCTGAAACGTTATAAGGACAAGAATGGTTTTTGGCCTGAGAATTTAGGCGAGATTGAAGGTTTAACAAAAGAAGAAAATTTCATAGACCCGGCCAATGGTCAATCTTTTGTATATAAACTTACAAACAATAATTTTATTCTTTACAGCAAGGGCAAAAATGGAATAGATAATGGAGGTCAACCGTATTCCTATCATAGAGATAAAGAAAACGATGATATTAATATATGGCCTTTGAAACGGTGTCAAAAAGAATCGCCGAAAGAAACATACAAAGAACCTAATGATACTCAACGGGATTGAAAATAGCTTTATGAATTATATTGAGGAATATCGAAGATGAAGAAACTTTATTTGTCAAAAACCGATAAAAAAATCTTAGGTGTTTGCGGCGGACTGGGCGAAATGCTCTCAATTGATTCAACCCTGATACGGCTGGCTCTTGTCTTTCTGTGTCTGCTTACCGGCATACTGCCTTTAGTCGTAACCTATATCATTGCAGGAATAATAACGCCTGAAAAACCAGCAGGATAGTAAAAGGACACAAAGTGCTTAAAGGTCTTACAAGAATCTCCTGTTTAAAAGATAATGTTGATAAATCTGTAACCATCGGCGGCTGGGTTTACCATTCAAGGCCGAGCGGTAAATTGATATTTCTTGTAATCCGCGACGGCTCGGGTTTATGTCAGTGCGTTATCGAAAAAGAGAAAATCTCTGAAGAACTATTTGAACAGCTCAAAAGGCTCGGCGCCGAATCTTCGCTCACAATAACAGGCATTGTAAAAAAAGACGACCGCAGCATCGGCGGATATGAACTTGTTGTTGCCGATGCCAAGGTAATATGTGAATCGACCGATTATCCGATTACGCCAAAGTCTCACGGCATAGATTTTCTTCTGAAAAACCGTCATCTGCACCTGCGTTCGCAAAGACAGTGGTGTATCGGCAGAGTGCGCCATACATTAGTCAATGCGATAAGACAATTTTTCAACGATAACGGTTTTACCCTTATTGATACGCCGATTTTTACAGGCATTGCAGGAGAAGAAGCCGGCAGTTTATTCGAGGTTGACTATTTCGGCCAGCCCGCTCATCTGACTCAGACCGGCCAGCTTCATCTCGAATGCGCAGCGATGAGTTTCGGCAAAGTTTACTGCTTCGGCCCGACATTCAGAGCAGAAAAGAGCAAGACCCGCAGACACCTTACCGAGTTCTGGATGGTTGAGCCGGAAGTAGCTTTTGTCGATTTGCCGGGCCTGCTGGAAATAGCTGAAAATTTTGTATCGTTCATTGTAAAACAGGCACTTGAAAAAAACCGCTCTGAGCTCGAAACGCTCGGCGCAGATATTGCATCACTCGATAAGATTACTCCACCTTTTCATCGTTTGACTTACACACAAACAATGGAAATTTTGAAGAGCAAAAAAACTCAGGATTTCCTCGCCGTACAACTAAACGAATTTAAAACTCAAAAAGAACGGTTTGAAAAAAAGATAGCTGAGCTTGAAAACGAGACAAAAGGCCAAATCAAACAATGGAAGCAGGACAAAATTGCAGCAGAACTGATAGACCTCCGTATCGAACTGAATGAGCTTGATGTAAAAATTGAAA
>Ga0315281_10012043_pt1 | contig 11812 bp, 12 predicted proteins | sample YL17G07_0_MG_FD_204540 | JGI IMG/M metagenome (GOLD analysis project Ga0315281, IMG submission 204540) | Sediment microbial communities from Yellowstone Lake, YNP, Wyoming, USA - YL17G07_0 | ecosystem: Environmental > Aquatic > Freshwater > Lake > Sediment | place: USA: Wyoming | collected... | reverse complement strand
CTGCGCGAGGAGACGCTGGCAATATCCCGGATGGCGCAGCAGCATGGTATCCACGCGCACCGGTCCGAATTCCAGCGTCTCCTCGCGCAGGTCGCGGAACATGAGGCGCGCGCCGAACTCGCGGACGGTGACGGGGAAATAGACGCTTTCCATCTGCGCGCTGATGGCGCGCTCGATGGTCAGGTTGCCCTGGTAAGGCCCGAAGATCTCGATCTGGTTGCCGCGGATGTACAACGGCGCGAAAAACGGCACCGTGTTGATGTGATCCCAGTGCGTATGCGAAATGAACACGCGCGCAGACAGGCGCTCCCCGGAACCCGCCATCACACGGTCCGAGAGCTTCTTGATGCCCGAGCCGCAATCGAAGACGTACAGCGGCTCGCCGCTGATCTCCACACTGACGCAGGATGTATTGCCGCCATAACGGGTGTTGGCATCGCCCGGCACCGGCAGCGTGCCATGCACGCCCCAATAGCGCAGCGCGATCCGGTCGGACATGATCTCGCTGATGGACTTCAGGAAGGTCTCGCGGTTGATCGGTTTGGTGAGATAGCCGTCGGCGCCCATTTCCTTCGCGCGCCTGCGGTCGAAGTCGTAGCTCTTGGCCGACAGGATCACGATCTTCGTCGCCGCCAGCTCGGGGCGGTTGCGCAGTTCCCGCGTCAACTCGAAGCCGTCCATCACCGGCATCATCAGGTCGGTGATAACGCAGTCCGGGCACGCGTCCGGGATGTCCCGCACGGCACCCGTGCTGGAGGCGCGCACGATGACCTCGTGGCCGGCGTCGGTCAGGAGGCGCGAAACGAGTGCCAGCGTGTCGGGGTCGTCGTCGACGATGAAGAACTTCATTGCGACTTTTATTTTAGCAGCGGGGGCCTGCCGATACACTCCGCGCAGCACCGGCTGGGGTATGCTCTTGCGCAGTCCAATGCACCGCGCTCCCTCCCAGCCGCTGCCGGCGCGCGCCTCCGACTGCCACATGCACGTCTTCGGTCCGTTCGAGCGCTTTCCGCTCGCGACCGGGCGCGCCTACACCAGGAAAGCAGCCGATAGCGGGGTCAAGCGCTCAAAGCGGCGCTCTTCACTATGGAAGTCCGTACAGCCGGGTTGTCGCCAGATCGGCGCCGGCGCGCAGGGCGCGCAATTTTTCCCAGACCACGTCGTCGGCAACGCAGCCGCAGCCGGTGGAGGTGTCGAAGCCGCAGTCGGTGCCCGCGAGCACGCGGCGCGGGTCGCCCATTGCGCGCGCGGCGAGTTCGATGCGCTCGGCGACGACTTCGGGATGCTCGACGTAGTTGGTCGTGGTATCGATGACGCCGGCGATCAGAAGCCAGTCGCGCGGCAGGCCGAGCCTGGCGACGACGCGGTGCTCGTGCGCATGGCGCGGATTGGCCATCGAGAGCACCAGGCCGCCGACGCGCGCGGGAAAGAGGTGCGGCAGGAGGTCTTCCAGCGGCACGTCGAAGGTGTGCGGGCCCTCGTAGTTACCCCAGCAGACGTGCAGGCGCACGCGATCGGCCGCGATGTTGGCGAGCGCGCGGTTGAGCGCGGCGACGGTAAGATCGACGAACCCGAGGAAATCGGCGAGCGGCCCGTCGGCGAACAGGCGGTGGCGCTCCATGGCGAGGTCCGGCGCGTCGATCTGCAGGATGTGGCCGCGCGCGACGATCGCCTCGTACTCGGTGCGCAGTGCGTCCGCCACCGCGTCGACGTATTCCTCCAGCGAGCCGTAGAAGTCGTTCTGCATCGCCGCGGCGATGATGCCGGGCGACGGCGCGGTCCAGAATGTTTCAGCGAAGTTCTTGTTTTGCGCTGCAAGAGAATCCTTGAAAACCAGGCACTCCGAATCGAGCAATTCCGCGTCGACATACCTCACCGGACCGGTGGCGCGCGGCGGTGAGGCGACAAGATTTGTTCGGGGGTTTGATCCTTCACGGGCCTGGACCAGCGCGCGTACACCGGGAAAAACGGCGAGGTCGCGCACCGGCGGCCGCGCGCTTTCGCCGGAGAAACCGCTCATGCGGTAGCGCACGTAGGTGAAGAAACTCTCGCGCGGCTGCTCGCCGTCGTTGCCGACGTCGATGCCGAGTTCCAGTTGCCGCGCGACGACGCGGCGGGTCGCCTGCCCTGTCGCGCTGATGAGGATCGCCGGGTCTATCCGCTCTCCCCGGCTGATGCGAAGCTGAAGGTCAACCAGTTCCGCCGGCCGCGGCAGGCTGCCGGCATGAGTCGTCAGAATGCGCGACTCGCTGCCCTTCATCGCGACGTCAAGTCTTGGCCGCAGCTGCCGACGAGGAATTTTCCCGTTTTGCCGCCTGCCAGCGCTCGAGCTTGGCGCGCGCGCCGTTGCTCGCCGGATCCATCACCTTGTCGTGGTTCGGCATTTTCATGGTGAGCTCGATCACGTAGCCGTTCGGGTCGCGGAAATAGATCGAGTGGATGAAGCCGTGGTCGGAGACGCCGCGCGTCTCGATGCCGCGCGCCTTGCCCTCCGCGAACTTCTTCTCCAGCACCGTCTTGTCGACTTCGAGCGCGATGTGCAGGTCGTAGTCGTGCTGGGGCTTGAATTCGAAGGCCATGTCCGGCGCCTCGAAGAACGCGAGGCAGGAGCCGTCGCCGAGCCGGTAGAAGGTGTGCAGCGTCTCGGTCTTGCGCCCGCTCAAGGTCTCCTTGATCTCTAGCGTGTGCGAAAGGGGCAGGCCGAGGAACTCTTCGTAGAACCGGCGCGTCTCCTCCGAGTCGCGGCAGCGGTACGCATTGTGGTGCAGGCCCTTGATCACGGCTCAGACCTTTTCGAACGGGCCCTTGAGCGAGGCGGCGTAGCCGTTAATCACCTCGTTCACTTTGGCCCAGCTCTTCAACGCCTTCATTTTCCCCAGCCAGCGCTTGACGTTCGGGTAGCCCGCAAGGTCGGACCCGACCGACTCGGCGAGCGCCACGAACGGCGCGGCGAAATAGTCGGCGATCGTGATCTGCTTGCCGCACAGGTAGTCGCCGGAACCGATCAGGTACTGGTCCAGCACTTTCATCCAACCTGCGGCGCGCTCTTTGGCCCAGGCAAGCGTGACCTTCTGCGCTTCGTCGCTCGGCCGCTTGTGCATGGGAAAAATCTGCGGATAGACCAGGCCGTAGGCGAGGTCGCGGCACAGCTGCGTATTGATCCAGTCCATGCGCTCGTTGACGCGGGCGCGCTGCTGCAGGTCCTTGGGATAGGCCGGAGAGCCGGCCTTCTCGGCCAGATATTTCAGGATCGCGCTGCTTTCGGTGAGGCGGAACTCGCCATCGTCCAGCACCGGCACCAGGTGGTTCGGATTGACCGCCTCGTACGGCGGCTTGTAGTGCTCGCCGGTGAACAGGTCGACGACCTGAAAATCGACGTTTATCCCGCTCTCGTTGGCGAACAACATCAGGGGGCGGCTGGTGGTGGATGCGGGGTGATAGTAAATCTTCATGGCAATGGATCCTCTCCTCGAATTGGCCGGACAATCATAGCCCTGGTTCGCAGCAAGCGCCACATCCCGGCGACGCCCCGCCAAAGTTTCGGCAGCAGCCAGATCACCAGCGCCACGAAAACCGCCAGCGCGAACAGAAACACGATCGGGTGCTGGAAGGCGAACCAGATTCCCGCCAGCACCATTGCATCTTCGGTGAGCGACGCGGCCCAGTTCGATAGCGGCTCCGGCGATGCATTGAGAATCGCGCGGCCGCCCGCCTTGGTGAAATGCGTCCCTGCCGTGATCGTCCCGCCGAGCAGCCCCGCCGCCACCGTCAGCGCGCTGAGCGTGTCCCCCGTCGCCCCCGCCGCAAGCAACACGCCAGCCGGAATGCGGATGAACGTATGCAGAGCATCCCAGACGCTGTCGATACCCGGCACCTTGTCCACGAGGAATTCCATCACCAGAAGGATGCCCGCGGCGCCGATCACCCACGGGTGCAGGAGCACCTCGAGTCCCGTTGGCAGCTCGATATATCCGAGGTAGCCAGCCAGGCCCACGGCAAAAACCACCAGATAGAGCCGCAGGCCGCTCGCCCACGCGAGCAGCGAAGCCAAGGCGACGGTCTGAAGAAGCTGCAGATCGGCAGACATCGATTCAGGCGGAGTACCACAGGACCGCGATGAAGTGGCACGCGGTGCCCACGATGACGAACAGGTGCCACACGAAATGAAAGAACCTGATCCGCTCCGCCAGGAAAAACACCGCGCCCAGCGTATACGCGATGCCGCCCGCAAACAGCCAGAAAATCCCCCACTTCGGCACCAGCGTCCAGACCGTGTCGGCCGCAATCACGACCAGCCAGCCCATCGCGATATAGACGAACGTCGAGACCGTGTTGTAGCGGACGCCGCCGATGGCCTTCAGCACGATGCCGACCACTGCCATGCTCCAGACCAGCCCGAACAATATCCAGCCCCAGGTGCCGCGCAGCACGCCGAGCGTGAACGGCGTGTAGGTACCGGCGATCAGGAGATAGATTGCCGAATGGTCGAGCACCTGGAATACCCGCTTGGTGCGGCACTGCGGAAAGGCGTGAAACAGCGTCGATGAAAGATACAGCAGCACCATCGTGATCCCGAATACGATCGCGCCCGCGATTTCCGTTGCGTCTCCACGCCGCAGTGCGGTAAGGACAAGAATCGGAAATGCAGCCAGAGCCAGCAGCAGGCCAATGCCGTGGCTTACGCTGTTCGCAATCTCCTCGCCGAGAGACTGCTGCCGCTCGTTCATCGCCAGGGGATTGGTAGTGTTCAACATTCAAGTAGCCGATACTATGGCACATGGCCGACAACGTCCTCGAACAGGCAGTGAAGGGCTGGGCGCGCACGGCGCCCGCGCGCACCACGGAGCTCTCCACCGACAAGGCCGGCTTCGGTCATTTTTGGCAACGCGCGGCCGAGCTGCTGGCGCGCCTGCCGGCGAAATCGAAGCGCGACGAAGGGGAAGCGGCCGCGGCGGCCGAGGTCCTCGCCCTCGCGCGCGATTCGCGCACCCGGTTCATGCGTGCGCATGCGCGCGGCGTGTACGAGGCACTGACCGCGAATCGCAGCGTGTTCCTGCGCGTGGACGAGCTGTGCGTGCGCGCGGCGAAGGAGTATCCCGGGCTGGTGCCGGACGCGAAGGCGCTGGAACACGAATCGGGAAGCGCGCAAAGCGAGAAGGACGGGTTGGAGGTGGACCAGGGAATCTTCCTCTCGCAGGTGCTGGGCGACCCCCTGGCGGGTGCGCATTTGTGCCACGCCATGCTGCTGCCGCGCGCGGAATCGCAGGAACTTCTTCCAGGTTTTCTCAAGACAGGAAAAATCAAACTCGACGGGGCGCACCTCGAACGCCAAGGCAAGGCCTCCATCCTGACAATGCGCAATCCGCGCTACCTGAATGCCGAGGACGAAGACACGCTCGAGGGCATGGAGATCGCGGTGGACCTCGCGCTGCTCGATTCAAAGACCGAAGTCTGCGTGCTGCGCGGCGACACGGTCACGCACGCGAAGCATGCGGGCAAGCGCCTGTTCGGCGCCGGCATCAACCTTACGCACCTCTACCAGGGAAGAATCCGCTATCTCTGGTACCTGATCCGGGATATGGGCCTGGTCAATAAGCTCTACCGCGGCCTGGCGCTGCCGGACGCATCGCCCGAGGAAGACTCGATCGAAAAACTCTGGATCGCCGCGGTGGAGGGCTTCGCCATCGGCGGCCACTGCCAACTCCTGCTGACGATTGATCAGGTGGTCGCGGCGAAGGACGCCTACATGACGCTGCCGGCGAGGAAAGAAGGCATCATTCCGGGCGCGGCCAACCTGCGCCTCGCGCGCCACGTCGGCGACCGCGTCGCACGCCAGGCGATCCTCGCCGAGCGGCGCATCGATTGCGCGAGCCCCGAGGGGCGCCTGATCTGCGACCACATCGTCGCCCCCGACGCGATGGATTTCGAGGTGGAGCGACTGGTGAACCACATCACCGGCTCGGGGATGGTCAGCGCCGCCGGCAACCGGCGCGCGCTGCGAATCGCGGAAGAACCGCTGGATGCCTTCCGGCGCTACATGGCGGTGTACGCGCGCGAGCAGGCGCACTGCCACTTCAGCCCGGCACTGATCGCCAACCTCGAGAAACACTGGGACGCGGCCAACCGCCGCGGCTGAGCCGGCCGCTCAGTAGCAGCGGCCCGCGGTGTTGAATTCGATCGGCCAGGCGTATTCGAACGCACCGCGCGTGCACTTCTCCGCGCAATCGGTCGCCGCGACGGTGATGCGGTCCCCCTGCTGCCAGATGCGAACCGCGCACGCCGAATTGGACCGCGCCAGCAGTTCCACGAAGGGCATCTGCCGCGTCTGCCGGAAATCCGCCAGCCGGTAGGTGCAGCTGCCGTGGCCGGGAATGTCGATGCGCGCTTCGAGCGCCCGAACCTGGCCGCCGGCCACATCCACCCGTGCATTCTCCGCGTAGCCGGTTTCCTCTTTACCTATGCAATTGCCGCTCATCGTGAGGCCAGCGGCTGCGGGCGCGGGAATCTGCGCGGCAGGCGGCGGCGCCGGCGGTTGCGGCGCAGGCTCGCGGCCTCGCAATTTGCGCAGCAGGTCGCGAATCTCGCGCACGTCTTCTTTCAGTTCCGCACAGCCGCCGGCCAGCAGGCAGAGGCCGAGGATTGCGATGAATTTTTTCATCCGAGCAGGTACTCCCTCACGATTTCAATCTGATCTGTGTGCATCAGCGTCGGCGCATGGCCGACGCCGGGGATCTCCACCACTTTTGCCTTCGGGCCGCGGCCGGTCATCTTGTCGCAGGTCTCCTTCGTCAGCAGGTCAGAGAGCGCGCCGCGGATGACGAGGGTCGGGCAGCGGATCGCGTCCCACAGCGGCCACAGTTCCATGTCCCCTTCGGGCATCGTGGCGCGAAATGGTGCGCTGATCTTCGGATCGTAATGCACGCGTAGGCTGCCGTCGGCGTTCTTGCGCACCACGATCTCGGTCAGAAAGCGCCACTCGGCGTCAGTATGCGGCCCGAACGTCGCTTGTACCGCGCGGAAGTACTTTTCGGCGGCGGCGATGTCCGGAAACACGGGCGCCAAGCCGACGTAGGTCGCGATGCGCTCAAGCGACACTTTCGAGACAACCGGCCCGGCATCGTTGATCACCAGCTTCTGCACCGGCGTTCCCGGCTGCGCCGCCAGTGCCATGCCGATCAGCCCTCCCATCGAGGTGCCGAGCCAGTGCACACCTTCGACATCGAGCCGGGCGATCAGCGCCACCATGTCGGCTACATATTGCGGCATCTGGTAGAGCATCGGATCGGCCAGCCACTCCGAGTCGCCGCGGCCCGCGATGTCCGGGCAGGCGACACGGTAGTGGTCCGAAAGCGCCGCCGCAAGCGTGTCGAAATCGCGCGCGCAGCGCGTCAGACCGTGCACACAGACGAGCACACGCTCGTTTTTCGGATCGCCCCATTCCAGGTAAGCGATGCGGTGCAGCCCCCGCGGGGAGGCGCAACGCACGAACCGCTGCCTTGAAGCCGTCAATTGTTTCTTATTCCAGGTATTGCGCGTTCCAGCGAGCATACAGCGCATACGCCGCCGCCTTCATCGCGTACCGGTCGGCGTAGTCCTTTGGATCCAGCGGGTCGTACACATAATAATTAGCGCGGTTGTTCACCGCGGTCATGATGTGCCGGATCTTGTCCGGCAGGGTGTAGGGAGGTTGCCACTCGAAATCGTCCTGCGCTTCGTAATGCAGGAACACCGGCAGGATCGGGACGCCGGTGCGCATTGAGACCTCGAAAGCCCCGGTCTTGAACTCGCTGAACAGCCGCCGTCCCTTGCAGCCGCCTTCCGGATAGAGCGCGATGTTCTGCCCCGCGTTGACGGCTTTCACCATGGTCTGGATGACCTGTTTGCGCGATTCAGGATTGTCGCGGTCAACGAACAGCGTGCCGGCCACCCTGGCGATCCGGCCCAGGATGGGCCAATCCTGCACCTGCGTCTTGGCGAGCGACACCACGTCAAACACCGCCGGGATGCCGATGTCCTCGAAGGCCGACGGGTGATTGGCGATGAGGATGTAGCGCTGCGGCAGGTGCTTGCGGTGCTTCTGATGCACGCGGATGTCCACATCGAGCGCCCGCGCGAAAGCCCGGCACCAGGCGGGAAACAGGCGGGCCACCGGGTGCTTGCCCGGCCATGGCAGCCAGGCGAGCAGGTACACCAAGATGCAGACCAGGATGAAGTCCGCCCAGCCCGCGATCTTGCGGATCAGGCGCAGCAACAACAACATTCAGGCTGCGCCGTGCCGTATACCGCTCAAGCGCCGTATTTGAATGATAGCGACAGCCGCGTGCGGAACTGCGTGATCCTGCCGTCTACGACCTTGACGTCGAGCTTGGTCACCTCGGCGATGCGCAGATCGCGCAGCGACTTGGCGGCCGTCTTGACCGCGCTGCGCGCGGCGTCTTCCCAGGAGACCGCGCTCGTGCCGATGACGTCGGTGACTCTGTAAACAGCGTTGCGTTCCTTCTTGGCCATGATCTGCCCTCCTTGAGCGATGGTGGGATCAACCCGGCGGGTCGTCCACGGAAACATTATGGCCCCAGGGCGGCGCATCGTGCCAGTACCGGCCACGCTGCTGTCTTTCGCCCTTTATATCAAGACCCTCTTGCGAAAGGCCCACCGTCAGCGCTCCGTCGCGATCGGTACGAAAAATCGGGATCTTCATTGAAGAATAGCGGCCCATTACCTCGGCGTTCGGGTGATTGAAGCGGTTGCGGTAGCCCACCGGCACCACCGCCATCGAAGGGTGCACCGCAGCGAGGAATTCCGTGCTTGAGGAGGTCCGGCTGCCGTGATGCGGCACCAGCAGCACGTCCGCCGCCAGAGCGTCCGGGACCCTCGTCATCAGATCCGTTTCGGAGAGCCTTTCGATGTCGCCGGTAAGCAGCATCGAATGCCCACCCGCGCTCACCTTCAGCACGCAACTCAGGTCGTTGATTTTCTTCGGCCTTGCCTGTGCGCTCTCCGGGTGCAGGAGTTCGAAGCGCACGCCGTCCCAGGTCCAGGCTTGTCCGGCCACGCAGCGCCGCGCGTCGGGAGCGAGGCCCAGCAGCGGGTGGCCCGCTGCTAGCGAAGAGAGCAGCGACCCGACTTCGAAGTTTTCGAGCACGGAGGCCGCGCCGCCCGAATGGTCGATGTCGTTATGGGTCACGATCATCACGTCCAGCCGCTCGATGCCTGCGGCGCGCAGGTAAGGGGCGATGATGCGCTCGCCGCTGTCGGCCTCGGCGCCGAACGCGGGCCCGGCGTCATAGAGCAGCGACCGGCTCGCCGTGCGCACCAGCACCGCGAGGCCCTGCCCGACGTCGAGCGTCGTGATCCAGGCCGCGCCGGGCACCGGCGCCGGCGGCGGCAGGGCGAGGGCGGGAAGCATCAGGGCGAGCCCGGTCACGCGCCAGGGCACGCCGCGCGGCGCCAGCAGCCAGAGCGCGCCCGCCAGCGAGAGCAGCACGCTCCATAGCGGGGGCACATGCTGCTGCCATACCGCCGCCGGCAACGACGCGCACCATTCGAGGAACTGCAGCAGCCACTGCATCAGCCACGCGGCAAGCTCGAGCGGCGCGTCCCAGGGCAATACCGCCGCCACGAGCGCGAGCGGCGTGATGACCGCCGACACCGCCGGAATCGCCACCGCGTTGGCAAGCGGTCCAACAACGGATACCTGTGAAAAGAGGAATAGCGTCGCCGGGGCCAGGCCCACCGTGATCGCCCATTGCACGCGCAGCCACTGCCGGGCAGCAGATTCATTTTCGACCGCAACGAAGAAAATCAGGGCCACTGCGCCAAAAGAAAGCCAGAATCCGGCCGCGAGCACGGCCCAGGGATCGAGCAGCAGCACCACCGTCAGCGCCAGAGCGAGTATGCGCGCGGGCGACGCCATGCGCCCCGACCAGAGCGCGATCGCCACCACCGTAACCATCCAGCACGTGCGCTGGGCCGGCACCGCGAACCCGGCGATCAGCGAGTAGCCGAGCGCGCCGATGATCGCAGCCGTTGCGCCCGCCTTGCGCGCCGGCAGCCGCAGCGTGAGGTAAGGCGAACGGCGCCAAAGCGAGCTCGCCAGCCAGGCGAAGAGGCCGGAGATCAGCGTCACATGCAGCCCCGAGATGCTCATCAGGTGCGTGACGCCGGTGCGGTTAAAGAGGCGCCACTCTTCGGCTGGAATGGCGCGCTGATCGCCCACCGCGAGCGCAGCGAGGATGCCGCTCGCCGGGGTCTCTCCCAGCACGCGCTTGAAGCGGTCGCGGACGTTTTCGCGGAGTTGTTCGATCCGGTCAGAGAAGCTGTTTCTTGCTCCGAGCTTCTGCGGGAAAGATTTTTTTGCGGAACGGACGTAGCCGGTTGCGCCGATGCCCCGCTCCAGCAGCCAGGCCTCGTAGTCGAAGCCATGCGGGTTGACGTTGCCGTGCGGCCGGCGCAAGCGCACCGTAAATTGCCAGCGCTCGCCGGGATGAACCTCGCTGGTCAGGATCGACGGGCTGTCCTCGAAGAGCGCAGTCCGGTACCAGGAAAGCAGGATCTTGCCGGGCAGCATCGCGCCCGCGGGCTCCGTCACCGCTTCGGGATCAAACTCGAAGCGCAGGCTGCGCTCCCCCACCGCCGGCAGGCTGGAGACTACACCCACGAGCTCGATATCCCTGCCCTCGAGCGCGTGGGCCAACCGGTCGGCGAGCTTCAAATGTGCCATCCCCAGCGCCCAGCAAAAACCAATCGCGAATGCCGCCGTAATCCAGAGGATCTTTTCCCGGTAGAAGAAAACCGGAAAGAATGCGGACAAGCCAAACCATCCCGTCCCGGGCAGTTCGGGCTGCAGTTGAAGTAAAACAACGCCTGAAGCGAAACTCAGGATGACAAGCGTCATCTAAAATCAAACGCACCAGTGCCCCGAAGCGCTGACTTTGAATCGCCCCCATGCCCAGAAAATTCTTCCGCCGATACCTGCCCGACCGGGACGCCATCCGCGCCAACAAGTACCTTGCATGGCTGGGCGCATGGCTGCATCACCCGAATCTGTGGCACCTCAACCGCCATTCGGTGGCCGGCGGCTTCGCGATCGGCCTCGCCGCCGGGCTGGTGCCCGGGCCGCTGCAGATGCTCAGCGCCGCACTGCTTGCGATACCGCTGAAAAAGAACCTGCCGGTGGCGCTGCTCACCACCCTCTACACCAACCCTTTCACCATCGTGCCGCTGTACCTGCTCGCCATCGCCTACGGCCGCTTGCTGCTTGGCGCCGGCAATCACCCCGTGATCGTGGAACCTTATGCGTGGGACTGGGCGCACTGGATCGACTCGCTGCAGGGGCTGGCCCACTGGACACTGTCCCTTGGCAAACCGCTGGCCGTCGGCCTGGTAGCACTTGCGCTAACACTGGCTGCCGCCGGATACTTCGCCATGCAAGTCGCATGGCGCGTCTACGTGGTGCTTGCGTGGCGCGTGCGCGCCAAGCGCAGGAGGCACCGCTGAAAACGTCGGACTCGAGCCTCGCGGCCCGCGTCTGGAACACCTTCCGCCTGCCGCTTGTCGCGATGGTCGCGGTGCACACCGTCGGTGCCGCCGGCTTCTGGATCATCGCCGACGGCAAGGCGACAGTCGTCGATTGCGTCTACATGGTATTTATCACCGTAGCGAGCATCGGCTACGGCGAGATCATCGACCTGTCGAACAGTCCCGGCGGGCGGATTTTCAACATGGGGATCGCGATTCTCGGCATCGCCACCATGGGCTACATGCTGTCCAAACTCACCGTATTCATCGTCGAGGGCCAGTTCGACGAAGTCTT
>Ga0315281_10012042_pt1 | contig 11812 bp, 7 predicted proteins | sample YL17G07_0_MG_FD_204540 | JGI IMG/M metagenome (GOLD analysis project Ga0315281, IMG submission 204540) | Sediment microbial communities from Yellowstone Lake, YNP, Wyoming, USA - YL17G07_0 | ecosystem: Environmental > Aquatic > Freshwater > Lake > Sediment | place: USA: Wyoming | collected... | reverse complement strand
ATCGTTTTTTTCTCATGCAGATTTATATCACATTTTTAAATACCAAAACAAACAAAAAACACTGTAACTCATTGGGTTCTACGACTTTTTCCTCTCATTTTTACCCACTCGATAGGGAGAAGACCCTAAATTTCTATAGTGCACTTTTAAATATACTCGTTAAATAATAGGAATTTGAAAATGAACAGTAATGAATGTTTTTTATGTGGTACTAATTACGAAAAGAACACAAATGGTGTTACTTTCTATCAATGCGCTGCTTGCAGTGAGTATGGTATTACATTGGAAGCGTCATGTAATCTTCGAGAAGATAAACATAAATATTCTTTTGTCATAAAAGAAAGAGCTTTAAAAGGTTTAAAACCTATAATAATTACGACTAATTCTGACGGTATTATTGAGTCTAAACCATGCTTGAGTATGGCCTCCATAGCCGCTCAATTCCCTAAATCTGCAAGTGAAATCATAAATAGGGTGCTATTGAACCTCGGAAATTCAGTTGAATATCCTGGTGATGTGATTAAGATTGATGCGAATTCTAGAATATTGCTTTTCTCCAGGAATTCGTCAGACATGCAATATTTTTTGATGCAACTACATGAACTTCATTATGTAAATTGTTCTCTTGCTGACGGAACTCCTTATGGTTCGCTTTTTATAACAACACAGGGCTGGGAAAAGATTGGAAAACTTAATTCATCTGAAGGATCACTGAATCAGGTATTTGTTGCAATGTGGTTTGATGATTCCATGGAAAGTGCTTATAAAGATGGCATTAAAAAAGCATTGGATGAATTGAAATATACACCAGTAAGGATAAAAGATAAAGAACACAATAATAAAATTTGTGATCAAATAATTTCCGAGATAAGGAAAAGTAAGTTTGCAGTATGCGATTTTACGGGACATAGGGGCGGTGTATACTTTGAGGCAGGTTTTGTAATGGGATTAGGTCGTCCTGTAATATGGTCATGCAGAAAAGATGCTATTAATGAGGCACATTTTGACACAAGACAATATAATCATATCGTATGGGAAAGTGAAAAAGAATTATATGAAAAGCTTAAAAATAGAATTGAAGCTACAATTCCAAAGTTTTAAAATCTTACCCAATACATACGTGTTTTAGAAAGGTATAGAGATATGAAGTTAGATAGAAATATATTGGAATATCTCCGTGATTCTTTAAACTGAAACACCAGGTCTAATAGGAAGAAGGCATGACAAAACTCTTCAAAAACGTTTCCCCGGTCAATCTCTGCCGGCAAACCGGCAATTCTAGCCTCAAGCACAGACCATGAGGATGTGCCTTCTATCAGGGTTTCCAGTTTGCAAGAATAGCGATGGTTGGTATTCAATGGATTCTTTTGGAAAAAGCCTTTGTGAAGTGCCGGTTACTTTTCGCAGTATCACTTGCTTTCCGTCAGCCGCAGTGGTATAACATTACGATAATGTTGCGTGTATAGAGTTATCATTGCTATCCCCTGGAACTACTTACGGCCATGTCCTACTCAATTTTCTTGAACGATAAGATTATTAGGGAAACGGAAGGACTCCTCAGCTCTATGGATCGAGGTTTTCTTTACGGAGACGGGCTTTTTGAAACGCTTCGGACTTACCGTAAAAACCCCTTTTGCCTTGAAGACCACGTTGACCGGCTCTCCAGTTCCTCAAAATATTTTGATATCCCCTTCCATTATACCGTACAACAGATCAGGCACATTATCGAGCAACTTATTACACAAAATGGACTGAATGACGCCTATATAAGAATGACCCTGTCCCGCGGACCAACCTCTCACGGCTTGATTCCTCACCACCCCTGCGATCCCACTTTCGTGGTACATGCAAAACCGCTCACCACTTATCCACCCACGTGGCGCACCACGGGGTTGTCGCTCAAGACGTCATCGTTCCGGAGAAGCGATACCTGCCCTATCTCCGGCCACAAAACGCTCAATTTCCTGACCAACTACCTTATCAAAAAAGAGGCTATCGACCACGGATATCATGACGCTATTATCTTGAACACGAACAATCAGGTGGCCGAATGCGCGGCCAGTAACGTCTTTATCGTTGAAAAAAACGCCGTAATTACCCCGGCCTTGAAAACCAATATACTACCCGGCATTACCCGGAAAATCATCCTTCGGCTGTGCAAGGAAAGTGGAATCCGTGTTTCGGAAGAAGCGTTTGGGATGGAAAGGGTTTTTGCTGCGGAAGAGATATTTGTTACTAACTCGCTCATGGAAGTTACGCCCGTGTCAAAAATTGACGGTAAATCCATAGGAAAGGCTATTCCTGGCGCTATTACAAAAATATTGCAAGGCAGCTACACGTTACTAACCGATACGTTTTAAATTTCAGACAAACCATTTTAAGCCATCGGATATTTATGCGAACCATTCTGATTGTTGATAAAGAAGCCGACATACATGAATCGTTTCGGGTAATATTTGGCAGCAACTATCGGGTACTTACTGCCGTTAGTGGAGAATTGGCGCTTGAAATCCTTCAGCATGAAAGCATCGATGTGGTGTTGCTTGACCTGGCGACAACGGGGCTAGACCTCCTCAAAGACATAAAAAATATTTATAGCAACGTTAATACAATTATGATTACCACCATAAAGAACATTAACGAGGCCTTTGAAGCCATAAAGATGGGGGCGGATGATTACATTATCAAGCCACTGGTTGTTGAGGAAATCCAACCAACGGTTGACAGATTATTTAGCTCAAAAGAGATGCATCGCGAAATGGTAAACCTCCGCTCGGAATCGGAACTGGAATTGAATATCGAGTTTAATAACATTATTGGCCAATGCCCGGCCATGCAGCACGTCTTCAGCAGCATCATTAGGGCAGCAAGAGGAAACCTGCCCATACTGATTACCGGCGAAAGCGGCACGGGGAAGGAGCTTGTTGCCAGGGCAATACACGAGAAAAGCCAAAGGAACGCCCATCCCTTTGTTGCGGTAAGTTGCCCAAACCTCTCAGATACCTTGCTTGAGAGTGAATTGTTTGGACACGAAAAGGGGGCATTTACCAATGCGACCGATAAAAAAATAGGCCGTTTTGAGCAGGCGCACGGCGGCACGATCTTTTTAGATGAAATCAGCGAAATGGGTCTACCCAATCAGGCCAGACTTTTGCGGGTATTGCAGGAATATGAATTCTTGCGGGTAGGCGGCGTAAAGGCCGTAAACGTCGATGTTCGTATAATAGCCGCAACCAATGTTAACCTAAAAGCGGTCATAGCCAAGGGAACGTTCCGCGCCGACCTTTTTTACCGAATACACGTGGTTCCAATACACCTCCCCCCTTTGCGGCAAAGACGGGAAGATATGCCGCATCTGGTAAACTATTTTATGCAGAGGTATCAAAGAGATTGCCGCTCCAAAATAAGCCAAATACACACTACCGCAATGGAATTATTAGAAAAATACCATTGGCCGGGAAATATCAGAGAGTTAAAAAACGTAATCGAAAGAATCCTAACCATGTATGATAACCCAAAAACCATTCTCCCTGAACATCTCCCCGAAGAAATGAAGAAGTCGAACATTGCTGTTGATTCGCTTCAATCGCTCAATGTCATGAAATTATTAGAATCCTCGTCTCTGGACGAAACAGTATCTTCTATAGAAAAAGAAATCATAGAAAGGACTCTACGAAGAACCGGTGGTGTGCAAATCAAGGCTGCTCAATTTCTAAAAACAACTGGAAGGCGATTAAGGTATAAGATAGGCAAATTAGGGATACAATGAGACGCTGCAAGGATTTGTGGTTGGTGTGGCTATAACGTGATACTTTATGCCAACGTTTTTAAGTATTGAGCTTGAGGCAGATAGCGTTCTACCACAATAGAAACAAGGGTTCCAAAGGTCAGAGAAAGGGAAATCACATAATGCACACAATACAAAAAGTTACGATTACTAAACTGGCCGTTATTGTAACTGTGGTGATTACATCAATTACCCAGTACGCCCACGCGGGATTAAAGCAACAGTTACCACAAGGCCAAAAAGACACGGGGAAGATATCGGCACAGGACAGCCAGAACGTTGTTGCAGGGGAAATCAAAGACAATGGCGATATCGTCCTTGAAGATACTAAGGTAACAAATATTAATTTATCATCAGACTACCAACAGTTGCTCAAGGAAATTCAAGGCTTAGAACATGATTTAAAAGACACGCCGCTTGATAAGGCAGTAAACCTCCCCGATAAAAACAAGGATTTGGAGGAAAAACGAAGGCTATTGCATAATTTCAAACTGGAGACGCTTCGCATTGCCGGGGCGTTCAGTAAAATCGAAATCAATACCGAACGTCTCAAACAAGCACAGCAATGTTTTATCCAGGGGAAATTCCGTGAAGCGGACGCCATCCTGAAGGCGGAGGAATTGGGTCGCGATCAGGATCGCCTTCTGAATACAATAGAAAGCAAGCGCCGTGAATTGGAAGAACTCAATAAACAACTCATCGGAAACTCCAATGAATTCTTGATTAAGGCGCAGGCTATGGCCGGGACGACAAACAACAACGATACCAATCGTTTCCAGGAAACCTGTCGCTTTTATGAGCAATCCATACGAAGTTATACGCATTTTTACAACCTGTTTGGATATGCCTATTTTCTTCAACAGCACAACCAACACAATGAGGCAGAACGTTATTATCAGGACGCGATGAAAAGGTTTGGGGGGGGATTAGACGCACCAACACGTGCCACGATGCTCAACAACATGGGGGCTTTGCAATCCGATAAGAACGAATATGAAAACGCCCTGCAGTCGTACAAGGATGCGCTGGAAATACGAAGGAAACTGGCACAGTCAAACCCGCAAACCTATTTACCCGACGTTGCTACGACGCTTAACAATTTGGCTAATTTACAATACAAAAAGGGCGAATGGGAAGACGCCTTGAAGTTATACAAAGAAGCGCTGAATATCCGGAGGGAATTAGTCAGGTCAAATCCACAAACCTATCTGCCTTCTATTGCCGTGACGCTCAACAATTTGGGCGTTTTGCAATCCGGTATGAATGCGTTTGAAGACGCCCTGAAGTCGTACCGGGAGGCGCTGGAGATTCGAAAGGAATTAGCGCGGGCAAGCACACCGGCGTACTTACCTGACGTTGCCGAAACGCTCAGCAATTTGGGGGATTTGCAATACAAAAGGAAAGCATGGGAGGACGCCTTGAGGTTGTACCAGGAGGCGTTGGAGACGAGAAGAAAATCAGCCCAGTCAAATCTACAGGACTACTTACCAGACATTGCCGTGATGCTCAAAAATATGGGGGTTATACAATTCGATAAAAACGATTTCGAAGGCGCCCAAAAGTCATACCGTGAAGCGCTGGAGGTTTACCGGAAATTAACCCAATCAAACCCACAGGGTTACTTACCAGATATTGCTATGACGCTCAACAATTTGGGTATTTTGCAATACAAAAAAGACGAAAGGGAAGACGCCCTTACGTTATACCAGGAGGCGCTGGAGATTTACCGGGAATTGGCCCGGTCAAATCCACAGACATACCAGCCGTATGTTGCCGGGACAATCTATAATTTGGGCAATTTGCAACACAAAAAAGATGAATGGCAGGACGCCTTGAAGTCATACCAGGAGGCGCTGGAAATTCGTAGGGAATTAGCCCGGTCAAACCCACAGGAATACCTGCCGGATCTTGCCATGACGCTCAAAGACTTAGGGACCGTGCAATTCGATAGGGAAGAATTTGAAGACGCACTGGGGTCGTACAAAGAGGCTCTGGAGATTTACCGGGGATTGGCTCGGTCAAGGCCACAGGATTGCTTGCCAGACGTTGCCGGCATGCTCAACAATTTGGGTAATCTGCAGTACAAAAAGAACGAGTTTGAAGGTGCCTTGACTTCGTACTACGAGGCGCTGGATATTTATCGGAAATTGGCACAGTCAAACCCGCAGACTTACCTGCCGGACATTGCCACAACGCTCAACAATTTGGGGCTTTTGCCATACAAAAAGGAAGGATTTAAAAATGCCCTGAAGTTGTGCCTAGAGGCGCTGGAGATTTATCGGGAACTAGCCCAATCAAACCCACAGACATACTTACCCGACGTTGCTATGACGCTCAACAATTTGGCGAGTTTACAGTACAAAAAGGGTGAATTTGAAGATGCCCTGAAGGCGTACCGTGAGGCGCTGGAGATTTACCGGGAGTTAGCCCGGTCAAATCCACAGGCATACCAGCCGTACGTTGCCGGGATAATCAATAATTTGGGTAGTTTGCAATACAAGAAGAACGAAATTGATGAAGCCCTGAAGTTGTACCGCGAGGCGCTGGAAGTTTACCGGGAATTAGCCCAATCAAACCCAGAGGGCTACTTAGCCGATATTGCCGGAACGCTCAACAATTTGGGTAACTTGCAGTACAAGAAGAGTGAATTTGAAGACGCCCTGAACCTATACAAGGAGGCATTGGAGATTAAAAGGAAATTAGCCCAGTCAAACCCAGAGGGCTACTTAGCCGATATTGCCGGGACACTCAACAATTTGGGTAACTTGCAGTACAAAAAGAACGTATTCAAAGACGCCCAGACGTCTTACCTGGAGGCGCTGGAGATTTACCGGAAGCTAGCCCGGTCAAACCCTCAGACTTACCTGCCTTACGTTGCCGCAACGCTCGTTAATCTGAGTATTTTTTATCAGGAGGGACAGCCTGATAAAAACGTATCGATACAATATGCGGTGGAGGCGTTAAAAATAGTAACGCCATTTCTTGAACAGGTTCCTTATACCCAACGGTACGCGCAAACCGCACGGCAAATACTTCAGAGCCTAGGGGTGGATATTGAAAAAGTATTGGCAGAAGGTAAATGATGCGTGCAGCGGGGACGGATATCCATTAAAAACATTTGGAACCACAGATTTCAACCGAGCACGATTGACCTAACAAGGTCAGGGGAATGTCGTGGATATGACGGGGATAATCTATAGATTCGGGGTGCAGGTGTGGAAACGGGTGGTGCGTTCAGTGCATAAATTGAGAAGTACGCTCGGCGATATATGGGTAGACGCTGATTCAACCGTGTATGAGTATTTCTGTTCGTAACGACAAAAGGGCAATAAACCTAACCTGAACGAAAAACAATAAAATCTCCAGCATCCCAAGCCTATGTAATGGTGTATTGAATTATGAATATAGAACAAGGAATTTCTTATCATCACTATTATCTTTCCTATCATTTCATCGACAATAATGATATCCTTTGCGAAGAGATGCAAGAGATGAGAGCAAAAGGATAATCATCATCGCTCCCTGTATCATTAGAAAAATCAGAGAACACATGAGTAATAAAAAAGAGTTGTCAGAAAGAGATATATGCACGCAGTTCATCTTGCCTGCACTGGTAAAGTCCGGATGGGACGTTGAGAAGCAAGTCCGTGAAGAGGTCTTTTTCACCGATGGACGCATCTTTGTTAAAGGCAACAAGACCATCCGGGGCAAAAGAAAGCGCGCCGATTTTATTCTCTACCTCAAGCCGAACATTCCAATCGCTGTTATTGAAGCAAAGGACAACAACCATTCCGTAGGCGCAGGGTTACAGCAGGCATTACTCTATGCGGAAATACTTGATGTTCCGGTCGCGTTCAGTTCAAACGGTGACGGCTTTATCCAGCACGACCGCTCCGGCTTTTCCAGGCACATCGAGAAAGAATTGTCTTTAGCTTCCTTCCCTTCCTCCGATGAGCTTTGGAAGATGTACAAAAGGTATAAAAAGATTGAAACTCCCGAACAGGAGAAGATCGCGTCTTTTGACTATTTTTTTGACGGCACTGGACGGTCTCCTCGTTATTATCAGCAGACAGCCATTAACCGAACCGTTGAAGCCATCGCCTGCGGGCAGAACAGAATCCTTCTCGTGATGGCTACCGGAACGGGAAAGACCTATACCGCTTTTCAAATAATATACCGGCTTTGGAAAAACGGACGGAAGAAACGGATTCTTTTTTTAGCAGACCGCAACGTGCTTATTGATCAAACCAAGCGCGGTGATTTTAAGCACTTTAAAGACCGAATGACGGTTATAAAAAAGAAGAAGATTGATAAAGCATTCGAGATATACCTTGCCCTTTATCAAGGGTTAACGAACTATAACGAGGATAAGGACGCATACAAAGAGTTTAGCCGGGATTTCTTTGATCTTGTGGTTGTGGATGAGTGCCATCGTGGGAGCGCGGCCGCTGACAGCGCATGGAGGGCGATACTGGATTATTTTAGCTCAGCGACACATATCGGTCTTACTGCAACACCGAGGGAAACAAAAGAGATATCAAACATCGAATACTTCGGCGATCCGATTTATACCTACACGCTCAAGCAGGGCATTGAAGATGGATTTCTAGCCCCTTACAAAGTCATTCGGGTTGGCCTTAATACCGACCTTGAAGGCTGGCGTCCCGAGATTGGCAAAAAAGATAAAAATGGCAATGAGGTTGACGACCGCGTTTATAACACTAAGGATTTTGACAAGAATCTCGTGATTGATGAGCGGACAAAACTGGTAGCCAAAAAGGTGTCGGAATATTTACGGAAAACAAACCGTTTCGATAAAACGATAGTGTTTTGTGTGGATATAGAACATGCCGAACGGATGCGGCAGGCAGTTGCCAGTGAAAACCCCGACCTTGTTCTTGAGAACCATAAGTACGTCATGCGCATTACCGGTGATGACGAGCAAGGCAAACGCGAAGTGGATAATTTTATAAATCCGGAAGAGCGTTATCCGGTTATTGCTACCACGTCGAAATTGATGACCACCGGCGTTGATGCGCAGACCTGCAAATTAATCGCGCTTGATTCAAACATCAGGTCTATGACCGAGTTCAAGCAGATCATCGGACGTGGGACTCGTATTAACGAAGATTATGACAAGACGTTTTTCGCCATTATGGACTTCCGCAACGTGACGGATCTTTTCTCTGATCCGGATTTCGATGGCGACCCGGTTATGATCAGGGAGGTTAAGGGCGAAGAAGAATTAACGGATCAGGATATTCATCCCGAAGAAAATCAGGAGATCATTGACCCGGAAACCGGCCAGCCGGTAAATTTTGAAGAAGAAATACCGGTTGAATACACCTTGCCGCCGGATATTGTTCAAGGCGGCGAAATTGTGTCTGAATCACGGCAGAAAATATATGTGGCCGGGGTGTATGTCGCCGTGTTAAACGAGCGGATTCAGTATCTGGATGCAAACGGAAAACTTGTCACTGGAAGCCTTAAAGACTATACAAAAAAGAGTATCTTGCAGGAGTTTCAGTCCCTTGATGATTTCCTTGCGAGATGGAACGGCGCTCGTAAAAAGAAGGCAGTTATTGAGGAATTGGAATCACAGGGGATTATTCCGGAAAACCTGATGACGGAGGTAAAAAAGGAATTGGACGTCTTTGACCTTGTCTGCCACATTGCGTGGGACGTGCCTGCGCTTACCCGGCGGGAGCGCGTGGAAGCGGTAAAAAAGCGCAATTACTTCACGAAATATGGCGAGAAAGCGCGGAAGGTTATTGAGGCGCTCCTGGATAAATATACTGATGAAGGCATTGAAAATATAGAAGACCTTGCAATTTTGAGAATAGAACCGTTTAATCAAATCGGAACGCCCACGGAAATCGTGCAAATTTTCGGCGGAAGAGACCGGTATCTTCATGTTATTGAAGAACTGGAGCATGAACTATATACAGCGGCGTAAAGAGTTCTCACAAAAAGCACAAAGCTCACGGAGAAAAAATGAATGAAAATGAATTAAGTGAAAAAATTATTGGATTGGCTATTAAGGTTCATTCTGCCTTGGGTCCAGGTCTGTTAGAATCCGCGTATGAAAAAGCGCTTGTTTTTGAGTTGAGCAGAAATGGTTATAAAGCAGAGGTGCAAAAAAGTATTTCAATAAATTATGAGGGAATAATCATAGATGAAGGATATCGGGCAGATATCGTTGTAAATGATATCGTTTTGATAGAGTTAAAATCGGTTAAACAAATTGAAGATATTCATTTAAAACAACTTTTGACTTATCTGCGCCTTTCGGGCAGGAAGTTAGGATTACTTATTAATTTTAATGCAACCCTTTTGAAAGACGGAATTAAAAGAGTTATTAATGGAAAAATTTAATTTCTCTGTGTTCTTAGTGATCTTTGTGAGAGAAACAAGATGAAAAACATCGGAAATATCATAAAAACATTACAAAACATCATGCGCAAGGATCCCGGCGTGTCCGGAGACGCCCAGCGCATTGAGCAGTTGGGTTGGATGATCAGCCTCAAAATCCTTGACGATAAGGACAAAGAGATAGAACTCCTCAATGACAAATACGTTTCTCCCATGCCAAAGAAGCTACAGTGGCGCAATTGGGCAGCGGATGATGAGGGCATGACCGGCGATGAGCTGAAGGAGTTTATTGATGGGAAATTGATTCATCAACTCAAAAACCTTGATGTAAGCTCAGGGAATAGACGCACCCTCATTATTCGAGAAATATTCGACGGCACCAATAACTACATGAAGAACGGGACTATCATCCGGCAGGTGCTTAACGAGCTAAATCAGATCGATTTTAATAGTTCGGAAGACCGGCATGTATTTGGCGATATTTACGAAACGATTTTACGCGATCTTCAAAGCGCGGGAAATTATGGAGAATTTTATACTCCACGCGCCTTAACAGAGTTTATTACGGAAATGATCAACCCTCGATTGGGCGAAAAGGTGCTGGATCCCGCCTGCGGTACCGGCGGCTTCTTAACCAGCGCCATAGAAAATATCCGCAAACAAGACGTCAAAGGCATTGATGACCTCAAGGCGCTTGAAAAAAACATTCACGGTATGGAATTCAAACCGCTTCCCTTCATGCTCTGTGTAACCAATCTGATATTGCACGACATTGAAGTGCCGAACGTGGATTATACCGACAGTTTGAACCGCGAATACACCTCCATCGGGCAAAAAGACCGGGTAGACGTCATCCTTGCCAATCCGCCCTTCGGCGCCTCGGTTACTGACGGGGCAGAGACCAACTTTCCCCAGAATTTCCGGACAACGGAAAGCGCCGATCTTTTCTTAATGCTCATGGTGCGGTATCTGAAAGACGGCGGTCGTGCCGGGATTGTGCTGCCTGATGGTTCGCTGACCGGCGATGGCGTAAAACAGCGCATCCGCCAGCACTTATTGGAGAATTGTAATCTGCACACCATTGTGCGTTTGCCAAACTCAGTCTTTCAACCGTATGCCAGCGTTGCCACGAATCTGCTTTTCTTTGAAAAAGGCAAGCCTACTAAGGAAATCTGGTACTGGGAACACAAACTGCCCGAAGGCGCTAAGTCGTATAGCAAAACAAAGCTGATCCAGAAAAGCGAGTTTGACGGTCTTAAAAAGTGGTGGAAGAAGCGAAAAGAAAACGAGCAGGCGTGGAAGGTCTCTATTGATACGATTGCCGCGAATGGTTACAATCTCGATATTAAGAATCCGCATACGCCGGAAGAAAAACACACGTATACAAGTGTGGAACTGGTGACGATGCTCCACGAATCATTTCGAAAGAGCGATGAGCTTTTAGAGAAGCTGAAAGAAGAGTTAAAAAACGCCTGAAAAGAGAACTCCAGCCCGCTTCAGTTGTTAAGAAATACTTGACATCTCAAAAGAGGGAGATTAGCAATGGGTAAAAATCAAAACGAATCTCAAATTATTCTCTACCAGACTGAGGACGGACAAACGAAGCTTCAGGGTAAATATGGAAGATGAAGCCGTCTGACTTACGCAAGACCA
>Ga0315281_10012041_pt1 | contig 11813 bp, 8 predicted proteins | sample YL17G07_0_MG_FD_204540 | JGI IMG/M metagenome (GOLD analysis project Ga0315281, IMG submission 204540) | Sediment microbial communities from Yellowstone Lake, YNP, Wyoming, USA - YL17G07_0 | ecosystem: Environmental > Aquatic > Freshwater > Lake > Sediment | place: USA: Wyoming | collected... | reverse complement strand
GCGGCTGACCACAAACATCAACAAATTCCCGGACGTCCCGTCGCTGCGCCCGGCTTCGACAACGAGGCTGTGGGTGACGCAAGGATACGCCGTGATCGAGCCGGACTTCCCGATCATTGGCGATTCAGGAAAGATGAACGACAACTACACCCGTGACATCAAGGAAAACCTGGATGCGGTGCTCGACGCCGCTGTCGACGCGGGTCTGGTGGACCGCGACAAGATGGGCGTTGGCGGGCACAGCTACGGCGCGTTCAGTACGGTGAATGCCCTGACACTTACTCCGTATTTCAAGGCCGGCATCGCCGGCGACGGCATGTACAACCGATCGCTTACGCCGTTCGGCTTCCAGAGCGAGCGTCGCAACTTCTTCCAGGCGCAGGCGACGTATCTCGACATGTCGCCCTTCTACCGGGCCGACAGGATTTCCGCGCCGCTATTGATGTACCACTCTTCCGAAGATCAAAACCAGGGCACGGCGCCGATCAGCTCGACGCGGATGTTCCTTGCGTTGCAAGGGCTCGGCAAGCCGGCCGCGCTGTACATGTATCCATATGAGGATCACAGCGTGGCGACGTACGCGAGCGACCTGGATTTGTGGGCGCGGTGGTTCGCGTGGTTTGATGTGTACGTGAAGAACCCGAAGGTCGATCAAAAACCGACTCCGTGATGGGATGGCCCGCGCACCCGTAGAAGAGGTCGCCGTCGCTGTCCTCGGCGGCGGGCCCGCTGGGGCTGCGGCTGCACGAGTGCTGGCGCTGTGGGGCCATCGGGTGGTGCTGCTCACGCGCCCGCCACCAGGGCCTCCGCTCGCGGAATCGCTAACACCAAGCTGTGGAAAGGTGCTCGAGCAGATTGGCGTGCTCGAGGCGATCAACCGCGCCGGTTTCGTTCGTTCCACGGGCCACACGGTTCGTTGGGGTGGCACCGCCGCTCGCGTCGAGACGTTCGCCCACGGCGAACAGGGGTGGCAGGTGCTGCGCACTGACCTCGATCGGGTGTTGCTGCGCGAGGCGAAGGCTGCGGGCGCGATCGTGCGCGGTAGCGCCAGCGTGCGCCGCGTCGTGCCGAATGGTGACGGGGCATGGCGGATTTCGTATGAAGAGCGCGGGCGGACTCGCCACGTCACCGCGCCGTGGGTGATCGATTGCAGCGGCCGGTCTGGACTCATGTCACGAGCGAAGTCGGGGCGTGTGCCGACGGGGCCGCGCACCATCGCCGTTGTCGGCCTGTGGGATTGCCGCCCAAACTGGGCGCTCGCCGACGAGTCGCACACGCACGTCGAGAGTTATCCGGGTGGCTGGGCCTGGTCGGTGCCAGTCTCGAAAACGCGACGCCAGGTGACGGTGATGCTCGATCCGCGGAGGACCGAGGTCGGGCGCGGAAGTCGCCTGCCAAGCACGTACCAGCAGGAGCTCGCCGGCACTACCATGATCGGCGCGATGATCGAGCGAGCGCGACCGATCGGCAGGCCGTGGGCCCGCGACGCCTCACCGTATGAAAGCGAGCCTGCGGCACGTGGTCGTGTTCTTGCGGCCGGTGACGCAGCGTCGTTCGTCGACCCGCTCTCGTCGTACGGCGTCAAGAAAGCGCTGGCATCGGCATGGCTCGCCGCGGTCGTGGTGCACAGTGTGGTGGGTGACGCGACCCTCGAGGAGCCGGCCCTTCGGCTGTTTGCAACTCGAGAACGGGCGATGGTGGCGGGGCTCCGCCGTCAACTCGAACAGCTTTCGCACGAGGCCGAATTGGCGCACCCGACCGGATTTTGGGGCGACCGCGGCGGGCTTGACGTGGTAACGGGCCTCGGCGATCCAGACGTTGCAGCGCTACGGCTGGATGCAGATGTCAGCTTGGCGTTCGATGCGATCCGGAACAGCGCTTCATTGGCGCTCCGCCATGCCGATGGGGTGCGCCGCGAGCGACTCCCCGTCGTGGCCGGGCACACGGTTTCGCTTAGCGACCATCTGGTGGTACCGGCTTTTCCCGCTGGGATTCGGTACATCCGGAATGTGGACTTGATCGTGCTCGCCGATCTCGCACCGCGTCACAGTCAGGTTCCCGAGCTCTTCGACGCGTATCTCGCGGCAGCCATGCCCGTACCCCTGCCCGATTTTCTCGGTGCCCTGGCCGTGCTCGTTGGGAAGGGCATCGTTCAGTTTGCTTGACAAGTCAAACGCCGGGTCATAACCTCGCCGGGCGGATTCCCTCCATATTCGCAGGCCAACACCGTAACCCAACCGGTCGATGAACGCTGGGCGTGAGATGCGATTTGCCATTGCCGCCGTAACCCTCGTTGCCTCCGGCGCGCTGGCGCAGGGGGGCCGCGCTGGTAGTGGCGCGTCGCGGGACACGACCCGCGGCTTTCCGATCAACGACCAGAACATCATCGCGAACTGTACCGAGTGCCACGTGCGAGATTCGAGCGGCATCGTGCAGCGCCTGTCGTTCATGCGAAAGACGCCGGAGGGCTGGGAAACATCCATCCGTCGCATGGCGACGCTCAACAAAGTTCCGCTCAAGCCGGAGGTCGCGCGTGCGATTGTCCGCTACCTCAGCAAGAACCAGGGACTCGCGCCGGCCGAGGCGCAGGCGGGGCGGTTCGACGCCGAGCGCAGGATGATCAGCTACCGCTATACAAGCGACGCAACCACTGAGCGCGTCTGTCGCTCGTGCCACTCGATGGGCCGCGTGATATTGCAACGGCGTACCCGTGGCGAGTGGGAACTTCTCGTCGCGACGCACCGCGGGCTCTATCCAGACGCCGACTTCCAGGCGTTTCGGCGTGGCGGACCGTCGCCCGCGGATAGCGCTCCGGTGCCGCACCCGATGGACGCAGCCATCAGTCACCTCGCGCGGGTATTTCCCCTGCGGACGCCCGAGTGGACCGCGTGGTCGGCCTCGATGCGTGCGCCGAACATCGAGGGTGCGTGGTTTGTGTCCGGCACCGAGCCAGGAAGGGGACCGTTCTTTGGCCGCACCGTGATCACCAAGACCGCCGGTTCCGACGATGAGTTCACGACACGCACGACGTACCGCTACGCGAAAGACGGGAAGGCCGTCACGCGCACGGGCAAGAGCATCGTGTATACCGGGTTCCAGTGGCGCGGTCGTTCGATGGAGAGTCCGGCCGACTCCGGAATGCGCGAGGTGATGTCGATCGAGCCCGGGTGGCAGGAAATGTCCGGGCGCTGGTTTACGGGCGGGTACGACGAGATCGGGATGGACGTGTCATTTTCTCGCGTGACGGGCGGCGTGATGGTTGGGGGTGTGTCGCACCGTGGGCTCAAGTCGAACACCAAGGACCAGGATCTCACCATCGTCGGCGCCAACCTCCCGACTCAGGTAGCTGCCGGCGCGATCGACTTTGGTCCAGGCGTGCGCGTGACGCGGGTGACAAGAGCGACCGCTGATTCGATCACGCTCAAGATTGACGTGGATTCTGGCGCGGCGGTCGGACCGCGCGACCTGTTTGTGGCCGGCGCGTCACGGCGGGGGGGCGTCGCGGTCTACGACAAGGTGAGCCGCATCAAGGTCACTCCGCTTGCTGGGCTCGCCCGAACGGGCGGCGTTGGCTTTCCCAAACAGTTTCAGCAGTTCGACGCGATCGCCTGGAGCAACGGCGCCGACAACAAGCCCGACACCGACGACGACTTTGAGATTGGCCTGGTTGACGCGGCGTGGAGCGTGGAGGAGTACGGCGTCACCTACGCCGACGACGACGTGAAGTTCGTCGGAAAGATCGATACGCACGGACTGTTCACGCCCTCGGTCGACGGTCCGAACCCTCTCCGGAGTGGTAATCGCAACAACATCGGCGACGTCTGGGTCGTGGCCGCGTGGCAGCCGGCGGACAAGGGCGCACGCCCGATGCGGGCCCGTGCACAGCTGATTGTCACGGTGCCGTTGTACGTGCGATTCGTGTCCGCGAGAACTGCGCCATGACGACGCTGTTCCGCCGTGGCGAGTACCACACCTTTGACGGCGACGGCGCACCATACGTGTACCTGGTGCCGTCGGCCGCCGTGTACCGGCTGGACGACGCGTCGGTTGCCGTGCTCGATACGCTTGGCGAGCGCGACCTCGAGCCTGCCGAACTCGCGGTCTCCCTCGGGCAGCGCTTTCCGCTCGCCGACGTGAAGTCGGCGATAGAAGAGCTGGTCCGCGTTCGAGCCATCAAGGCGTTCGACGCACCCGTTGCGCCCGCACCTGCCGCGGCTTCGCCCGCAGCGCCGGCAGTTGTTCCACAGCCCGCCAAGAAGAAGCGCGTTCCGCTTACGACGCTTGTCGTCAACGTCACGAGCAAATGCAACCTCTCGTGCACGTACTGCTACGAGTACGGTGAAGACAAGATCACCGAGGCGTCCACGAAACCACGTTTCATGGACGAGGCTACGGCGCGAAAGAGCGTCGACTTCATGTTCTCCGAGTCGGGCGACCAGAAAGTGGTGCATCTCACGTTTTTCGGTGGAGAGACACTCCTCAACTTCAAGGTGCTAAAGAGTGCGCTTGCGTATGCGCGCGAACGCGGCGCCGAGCTGGGAAAGACGGTCGACGCGAGCCTGACGACCAATGGAACGCTGCTCCGCACCGAGATCATCGACTGGCTCGTGGAGAACGATGTCGGCGTGACCGTGTCCATGGACGGCGCCAAGGAGCAACAGGACACGTACCGGGTGTTCGCCAACGGCGCCGGGAGCTACGACACCGTCGCGCCGAACGTCAAGGAACTGCTTGCCCGCGGCACGCGCCGACCGGTGGGCGCCCGCGTCACGCTCACGAAACAAAACCTTGATGTGGTAAGCATCTACCGCCACCTTGCCGACGAGATGGGGTTCTGGGAAGTCGGCTTTGCCCCGGTGACGACGTCGTGGCAGCGCGACTACGCGATTCAGGACGAAGGGTTCTTCGAGATGCTGGACCAGTTCAAGCTGCTCGCGAACGAATACCTCGAGCATTCGCTCGCCGGAAAGCGGCACCGCTTCTCCAATGTCCGCGACACGCTCGAGGAGATCCACAAGGGGTTGAGCAAGTCACACCCGTGCGGGGCGGGGATGGGGCTGATGGGCGTGGCCACCGACGGCGATGTGGCACTTTGCCACCGGTTTGCGGGGTCGGACACGCACAAGTTGGGCAACGTGGAAAGCGGTGTGGACCACGCGCTGCAGGACGCCTTTCTCACGCGTCACCACATCGAGACCAAGACCGATTGCAGCAAGTGCTGGGCGCGACCACTGTGCGCTGGCGGATGCTACCACGAGGCGCATACACGGTACGGCGACACCGAGCAGCCCAACCTGCACTACTGTGAGTGGATCCGAAGCTGGACGAATACCTGCCTCGAGGTGTACGCCACACTCGCGGAAAAACGGCCCGAGTTCCTACAGCAGTTCGACTGAGGAAATATTCATGGCACGACTGAAGGCGGTGAACCAGAAGGCCCGGCGCGTGGACGAGCAGACGCTCGCTTCGCAAGACGTCGTCGGTTTGCAGGGCGGCGGTGCGGCGCCACTCGGGCCGAACATCCCTCTCGGCTGCTCGTTCGTGTTTTCGCCAGGGTGGGAGGTCGACTCGAGCGGTGGCACCGCGGGGCTCTGCCAACCGGTGGAGCGCGACCTCTACGACTGCCACATCACCTGCTTCTGGCCCGCTCACGTGCCGGACCTCTACAACCACGCCCCGGATTGGGTTTCCAAATGCGCTTCGGCCCAGAAGGACTGGCGCAAAATCGACCTCATCTTCCCATGAGCGGCGTTCGCACGAGGTTCGGCGCGCTGCTGATCGTCGCGGTCGTGGCGGCTCCGGTCGCCGCCCGCGCGCAGGGCGCGTCGGGCACGATCTACATGGGGACGTACACGGACAAGATCCTCGTCATTGACGAGGCAACGCTCACTGTGCGCGACTCGATCAAGATGTCGATCGGGATTCCGTCCAGCCTGCTCCTGTCAGCAGACCGGTCGCACTTCTACGTCCTGAACCCGCGGTCCGACCAGGTCGAGATCGTGGACGTCGCGAGCCGAAAGGCGACGGGGAAATTCACACTCAACACGCCGAACACGACGGTGCAGATCTGGGGAATCAACGTCGACCCCAAGGAGCGATTTGCGGTTCTCCTCGTGAAGTCGTACACAAAGCTCCCCGACCGCTATGAGATTTCGAAGCCAATGCTGCTTCGCTACGACCTCGCGAAGCGTGCCGTCACCGATACGATCCCGTGGCCAAAGGGAGAGGAGCGCGACGGCGCCCAGATCATCTTCTCGCCGTCCGGGGACCTGATGTACTTCTTCACGTCCGACGACGTGCTGGTGTACGACGCCGTGACGCTGAAGCAGGTGGACCGATGGGATCTGTCGCAGAGCTTCTACGAAGAAGGGATGGGGCGCATCAACGCCGGATTCGGCTCGGATATCTATGAAGAGCCCGGGTTCTACACGAACCTGTTTCGGACCACCGATCCGGTCAACCACCGACTGCTGATGGGTGTGGCGCGTGTGGATCTCGTCAACCGCGCGGTGGACTTCTATACGTTGGGGCCGAGCGTCGCGACCGGCTTCCGACTTGCCCCGGGCAAGAAGAAGGCGTACGGAATCCACAGCGAAGTCGGGAACTATCAGTTCTGGACCTTTGACCTCGAGAATCGGCGGGTCGTTGGCAAGACCGAGTTTGAAGGCCGCTCACGCATGGGGCTCACCGTGAGCTCGAACGGTGAGAACCTGTACGTGCACACCGCGGGGAATACCATCGACGTGTACGACGCCAGCACGTTCAAGAAACTTCGCACGGCCACGTTCGACGCGGACATGACGCAGATGACGCTGATCCCCGCTCGGGCACCCGGCGCCGGTCGCTGAGCCGCCGGTGAAGCGCGTGCTGGCGCCCGACGTGCGGCGCGCGCTGGGGTACGTCACTCCGTATAAGCGTCCCCTGGCTCTCGTGCTGGCGCTGTCGCTCGTGAGCACGGCGTTTGCGCTCGTTCTGCCGTACCTCTTCCGCGCATTCATCGACCGCGCACTGCTCGGAAAGGATTCGGCGGCGTTGGCTGAGATCGTGGTGCTCTTCTTCACGATCACGCTCGCCAGTTTCGTGTTGAACGTCGTCAGCGGGCTCCGCTATACGAAGGTGTCGGCGGACATCCTGTTCGACATGAGGCTCGCTCTCTTTCGCCACCTCCAGGCGCTGCCGCCACGATTCTACGCGCGGATGCCACTCGGCCAAATCGTGTCGAGGCTCAACAACGACATCGGAGAGATCCAGCGCGTTGCCACGGAGGTGGCTCTCGCGTGGGTCAGCAGCATGCTGTTTCTCATCGGCACCGTCGTGATCCTGGTGATGCTCGACCCGCTGCTCTTCGTGACCAGCCTCGCGCTGCTCCCGGCTGCGATCTGGGCGCTCCTGAGGTATCGGAGCAAGCTTGAGGCGTCGATCACCGTGATGCGCGAAGAGAGCGCCGGTATCGGCACATTCCTCATCGACACGTTGCAGGCGATGAAGCTCGTCGTCGGGATGAACGCGCAGGAGCGCGAAGTCGCGCGCTTCCGCGCCCGGAATGACGGGTTCGTTGGCTCGTTGATGGCGATGCGCCGGCTGACCTTCCTCGCCGGCGGCTTGCCCGGTCTCCTGCTGTCGCTTGGCAGCGCCGCGGTATTCCTGCTCGGTGGCTGGCGAGTAATCCATGGCGCGATCACGATGGGCACGCTCGTCGCCTTTATGGCATACCAGGTACGGCTGCTTGGCCCGATCCAGGGTATGATGGGGCTCTACACGGGCATTGCGACGGCGCGCGTGTCGCTGCGCCGCGTCCACGAGATCCTCGACGCCCCGGTCGAAGTGGTCGAGGCCAGTGACGCCCTGCCGCTCACATCGGCGCGCGGCGATCTCGTCTTCCGGAACGTGACATTTTCGTTCGATCGCGCAGGGCCGGTGCTCGACCGTGTGAGCCTGAGCGTGCGGCAGGGCGAGCACGTGGCGATCGTCGGGCCGAGTGGGGTCGGAAAGAGCACCATCGCCGACCTGCTTGCACGGCAGATCGATCCTGAGAATGGCGCTGTGTTTCTCGACGGCCACGATCTCAAGACGCTCAAGCTGGCCGACGTGCGGCGACAGGTCGTCGTGGTGGACCAGGACCCATTCGTGTTCAATGCGTCGATCGAGGACAACATCCGGTTCGCCCGACCAGAGGCGGTCCCGGGCGACGTGCTCGAGGCGGTGCGCGCGAGCGGGCTCGCGGAACTTGTCGCGCAACTGCCCGACGGACTTCGCACCGTCGTCGGCGAGCGCGGTCGTGCGCTCTCGGCCGGCGAGCGGCAGCGGGTCGCGATCGCGCGTGCCTTTCTTGCTGATCCGGCGGTTCTCGTGCTCGACGAGGCCACGGGGGCGCTTGACCCGGCCACCGAGGCGCAGGTCGTCTCGGGCTACGAAGCGGTGATGCGTGGGCGGACGACGATAGTGATCACGCACCGCCTTGCGCTGGCCCAGCGTGCGAATCGCGTCATTCTGTTCTCCAACGGACGGATTGCCGAAGAAGGAACGCCCGCGGCACTGATGGCGAGCGGTGGCGCGTTCAGCGCACTGTTTGCCGTTGGCGAACGATCTGCTGGTTCACGAGGCGGCCCCACCGGTTGAGCGTCGTCCGTTTCACACTCAGCGATTCCCCGTTCGCCGGCCGTACGGGGCGGGGCGTCCGTATTGCAGTGGTGGACAGCGGGATCGCGATCGGGCATCCGCACGTAGGTGATCTCGCCGAAGGGGTGTCGCTTGCGTTGACGGTCACCGATACAGTCGACCGGATCGGGCACGGAACGGCGGTGGCGGCGGCGATCCGCGAGAAGGCGCCCGGCGCCGAACTCGTGCCGGTAAAAGTATTCGACACTTCCCTGAAGACCGACGCCGGCACGCTGGCCGATGCAATCCGATGGGCGGCCGACCATCAGTGCCGGGTGGTCAATCTGTCGCTTGGCACCGCAAATGCCGAGCACGCAGCGATGCTCGAGTCGGCGGTCGGGTACGCCGCGGAGCGCGGGGTGCTGGTAGTGGCCGCGTTCGAGTCCGATGCTATTCGATGGATTCCCGGATCGCTGGCCGGCGCCGTTGGAGTGGCTGGCAGCGCTGACATCGAACGAGAGGATTTGATCGTCGATGAGCTCGGCCAGCCAGAATCGCTGCGGGTATGCGCGTCCGTCTTTCCGCGGCCGATTCCCGGGGTGCCTCGCGAGCGAAATCTGAGCGGTATCTCGTTTGCGGTCGCCAACACCAGCGGATTCCTCGCGCGGATGCTCGAGACCGTTGACGGGCTCGCTTCGGTCGCCGGAGTCTCCGCGATTCTGCTCGCACCGGGGACGGGCCAGGCGGGCCGGAACAGCTGAGGGCTTACCGCGCTTACTTGAGACGGGCCGAGGCTACGTACTAGCGTCGGGTCGTACGCGGCATAACTTCGCGAACGCTGCCGACCGTCGGTGGTTTGACATCGAGGACGCGCGCAACCCTCAGCACCCCATTCAACATGATCGCTCGGTCCGTAGTTTCGCGTTTGCTTGCGTCAGCGGCGATCGCGTTGGGCGTTGTCGCATGCCAAACCCAGCGCGACAAGACGATTGGCCGATACGATCTTGTCATCACCAATGGCCGGCTCGTCGATGGCACAGGCAACCCGTATTACTATGGCGACATCGGTGTCGTCGGCGACCGTATCGCGACGATCGCCCCCCGCGGCGCGCTGGCGAATGCCGAGTCCAAGGACAAGATCGATGCCGGCGGGCTTGTTGTGTCGCCTGGGTTCATCGACATCCAGGCACACTCGTGGAACCAGTTGCTGTTTGCGGATAGCCGCGTGATCGGCAAGGTCTCGCAAGGAGTGACGTCGGAAATCCTCGGCGAAGCCACGACCCCGGGTCCGTCAAACGGAAACGTGGACTCGCTCTACAGTGGCGGCGATCCAGACGATGCGGAGATGCGAAAGTACGTGGCGACGTTCCGCGGCGATCACGGCTTCGGCGCCTGGCTTGCGGCGATGGAACAGCACGGCATGTCGGTCAACGCGGGAAGTTACCTGGGTGCGACCACGGTCCGCGGCTACGCGATGGGGCAAGCGCAGGGAACGCCGTCCGCGCAACAGCTGGACACCATGCGCGCCGTGGTCACGCACGCGATGAAGGACGGCGCGTTCGGGATTTCGAGCGCGCTGATCTACCCGCCCGGGAGCTACGCCCAGACCGACGAATTGATCGAGATTGCCAAAGCGATGGCGCCGCTCCACGGCACGTACATCACACACATGCGGTCGGAGGAGAGCAGGCTGCTCGGTGCGATGGACGAAGCGATCCGCATCGGGCGGGAGGGCGGGGTGCCGGTTGTGCTCTACCACTTCAAGGCGTCGGGGCGCGTGAACTGGTCGCTGGCCGCACCCGCGATCGCCAAGGTGGATTCGGCCCGCCGAGCGGGGCAGGACGTGAAGGCGACGATGTATCCGTATCCGGCGTCGGGAAACAATCTCGCGTCGTGCATTCCCGACTGGGTACACGCCGACGGAAAGTTGCTGGAGAATCTCCGCGACCCGGCATTGCGCCCGCGCATTCGCAGGGAGATGCTGGACGTCGCGCCGGCAGCGCCGGTATTCTGCCAGCACAATCCGCCCGACGCGTATCTGATCAGCGGATTCAAGAAGCCCGAATGGGCGCAGTTCGAAGGCAAGCGGCTCAACGTCATTGCCGCTGCGCTCAAGCGAGATTGGGTGGATGCGGTCATCGACCTCACCATTGGCGAACAGAACAAGCTTGGCAAAGTGACTTTCGGCATGTCGGAGGAGAACGTCGCCAAGATGATCGCCCGCCCTTGGGTCGTGATTGGCAGTGACGCCGGTGGATTCGATCCCGACACGACCACGGCACTCGTCCACCCGCGATCCTATGGCTCGTTTGCCCGTGTGCTCGGCAAGTACGGCCGCGATGACGCCGTCCTCTCGCTCGAAGAGGCGGTGCGCAAGATGACCTGGTCCACCGCGCAGATTCTGGGCCTTCGCGAGCGGGGCATGCTCAAGGAAGGCAACTTTGCCGACATGGTGATCTTCGATCCGGTGACGGTGATCGACAAAGCGACCTTTGATAAGCCGCACCAGCTGTCGATCGGCGTGCGCGATGTCTTTGTGAATGGCGTGCCCGTCTGGCGCAACGGTAAGCACACCGGGGCCAAGCCAGGGCGCGCACTCCACGGAGCCGGTTGGGATGGCCAGACTCGGGCGGCACCGGCCACGAAGTAACGCGGAATAGCCGAAGGCCCGACCTGCGTGGCGGGGTTTCCCCTACGCCGGTTCAGGGCCGCGCTGACGGCGGCGCCGAATGCAGTCGGTGATTCTCATATCCATATGCGAAACTCTGATATGCGGACCCGCCGTGTTCAGTCGTAGCGCCGACTATGCGCTCCGAGCCCTGCTCGTGTTAGCCCGCGAAGGTCGCGCCGGACGATTTCTGGGCGCGAAAGAGGTGGCCGATGCTATTGGTGCTCCGCGCAACTACATGGGCAAGGTGCTCAACGCCCTCGCAAAGGCCGGGTTGCTTTCCAGTTCGCGTGGGCCCGCCGGAGGCTTTCGCCTGGCCAAGGAACCAGAGTCGATCTCGGTTGGAGTCGTTGCCGATCTGTTCGGCTCATTGGCGTCAAACCCGCGGTGCCTGAACGGCAACGCAGCATGCAATCCCGCGCGTCCGTGCGCCGCGCACCGTCTCTGGGTCGACGTACTCGCCGCGCAGCGCGCCCCGCTCGATTCAACCACCGTTGCCGACCTTGTCGACAGGCGGATCGAACCGCCCGTCTTCACACCGCCGCGC
>Ga0315281_10012040_pt1 | contig 11814 bp, 10 predicted proteins | sample YL17G07_0_MG_FD_204540 | JGI IMG/M metagenome (GOLD analysis project Ga0315281, IMG submission 204540) | Sediment microbial communities from Yellowstone Lake, YNP, Wyoming, USA - YL17G07_0 | ecosystem: Environmental > Aquatic > Freshwater > Lake > Sediment | place: USA: Wyoming | collected... | reverse complement strand
GCTCTTCCTGGAAAAGAGGAAATGGCGGAGTTAAAAGAGTTCTTTTCTGAATATCCTGCATTTGGAAAATGCAATGTTAATCAGCTTTGCGAGTTCTTCGAATACAGCGAAAAAAAGCTTTCACATATCTGTCCTGAAACTTCTAGATTCAGAAGATTAGTGGTGGGAAACAAAAATTTATTTGAAACAATTCTTTCACTTGAGAAGACGACCTTCCTGGCAGTGGATGATGAGAACGAAAAAGTCATGGACTTTTATGCCGAAAGGATCGAAGGTGCGCAAGAGATTGTTGAACAAATAAGACAGTTGAGAAAAGAAAAATATTCTTATAGAGAAGAATATGAAAAAAATAAAAAGATTGAAAAAAGAAAGGAAGAGCTTTCAAAATATTCAAAAAAGGAATTGGAAGCAGAGTTGAGAGACATCGAACATCTCCTCGAACTTTTGCATTCCAATCACCCCTGATTTTACGAAGTAAAATTGGAATAATTTAAGCTTGCTTTGGCTTTGTTCTCTTGTCTTTTTTGTGGTTTTTTCCCTTAAATACTTTAAAAATCGCAAACATTACTATGATAACAACAATTATGACTATACCTATAACAAAGAGTTGGTTAGGACCCTTATCTTCTGTTGTTGAGGGATTTTCTGTTTGATTTGGTTTTATTCCAACTGTTTCGGTTGCATTTGATTTGGTTGCTGGTTCTTCTTTTGATTGAGTTTTTGGCTCGCATTTTTTAATTGTCATGTTACATACTCCGCCTTTACAGTCAGAATCGTTACAACATTCGTAGGACACACAGTCGTGCTCTCTGGGGTAACCGCAACCGCAGTCCAAAGGTACGCATTTGCTGCTACTGCATGTTTCATTTTCCAAGCAATCCGAATTTATCTCACACTCGGGTCCAAACGCTAGGACATTGCTACCTGAAAGCAGGAATATTTTGTCATTGTATATATAAGGGGAATAAGTTGGCTCGGACATCGGGTAACCCCAAATCTTATCACCATTCGATTCGTTGAATGCGCTTACTGAAACATTATATATCTTCATCAACTCTCCACTTTTTGTCTGCTCTTCGGTATAGGAGTTCTCAGTTACGAATACTTTATGGTCCGCAATCCCTATACTGAGCATAGAGCAACGGTATCCAGCGAATGAATCTGCCATATCATATCTATAAGAACTCTGCATGCAATTAATCGGTTTTTCCCATACAACCTTCCCCGTAGTTTCATTTAAAGCAATTAACTCATGTTTGTCAGATATTAGGAATACCTTGCCATATCCTCCGAACAAGCCCGGACCCCAGTAATAGCCTGTTGCCCCTGTTCCAAATTCCCATATCAATGAGCCATCCGATGCGTTGATGGCGCAGAATTTTTCTCCGTACCATGCACCAGTATGGCATTTAGTAAAAATCACATCATTTATTTTTGTCGGATACCACGAAGTCAGATTGCGCTGAAGGCGCGTGATGTTCAATAGACTGCCATTATTGATATCAAATTTTTGAAGGCCCGAAATGGTTAGAAAGGCATTAGTCTCGTTATCATATATGAACATTGAAGGTGTATTAACATAAACAAAATCTTTGTCGATTATATTCGCAAAGTCAGTGCTTGGGTTATCCGGAGTTCCACTTGCCGTTTGGCTCTGCTCCCATAACTCTGCCCCTGTTTCGGGATTTAGCGCGTATATATACACCGTTCTTTCAGAAGGACCATAATCATACAGAGTTAGAATAAGTTTATCCTCGCTAACCAATCTACTTGCCACTGATATATATGTCCGAAGTTTAAGGTCTACATTCCACCCCCAATCTGTCAATCTTTTCAACTCTCCCTGCCAGCCACGCAATGTCCTATTCCATACCTCCTCGCCACTTTTGCTATCCACCGCATAGACCCCAAGTAGCTTATCAGAACAGTCTGTAAGTATGACTCTATCCTTCGCGATTGACGTTTGGCAGTTTTGTATCGACTTCGACCAGATTTGTTTACCTGTTGACTCATTTATTGCATAAATAGTGCTATCCGTCTGTACAAACACTGTTTCATTTTCAAAACCTATTCCAGATATGACGGCGTTTGCGGAAAAATTCCAAATAGACTTTGGTGGTAGTGATATTCGAACATCTGCGGAGTGAGTAATAGTCGAGAATGCGAGCCATGCTAGCATAAGTAACAACAGTTGTTTCATTCCAAACCCCCCCAAGATAGTTAGTATGCAGGAGTATATTAACCTTGCTTTGGCTTGAGACTTGTAGATGTATGGTTAATCTTAAATACCCGTAAATTGAATATAAAAAGCGGTGGTATAAATGAAAAAATATTTGGCAATTTTGGTTCTAGCTTTTCTTTTATTTGGTTGCACGGGAGGAGGTGATCAACCTCCACAGCAACAGCCTCCTGCACAACCGCCAAGCGCAAATCAAACACCGCCGGTTACTCCTCCTGCTCCAAAACCTTCTCCATTCCCAATGAAAATTGTATACGAGATGGTGCAGGGGAATATGCAAGGAGGGATACAAGTTAACCAAACCATCCAAATAATCTACTGGCTTGAGGATGAGAAAAATTGCAGTGCTAGAGCTTCAGTTTTGGGATTGGCCACCATGCAAGGTGTTGGCGGTGGGGGACAGCCTTATGCAAAAGTCACAGTATACCTTGATAACGGAGATGTTGTGGCTTCAAACTGGCAGCAAGAGTCTGACCTTTCATTTGATACTGCAAAACCGCAGGCAGCTGACATAGATTTCTTACTTTTAATGAACTATATTTTCAACAGTGCCGGCAAGAACTTCATGAATGACCCGATTTGGAATTCTACCGAACCCATTATACTAAAGGAAGTAAATGTATTCGGCTCAGAATCAAATATTTCAATAACTAAACTTAGCGAATCAACAAGCGGAGTTGTCCCGTGTACTGAGTTCAATGTTGTCGTAAGGGGAACTACCTCTTCAGAGCAATTGATTGCTTGTGTTGCACGCATAACCGATGCTAACCCACTTCCATATATTGTATACTTCAAACCAAAAGGAGGAGAGGGCGGACCTAACTGGAAACTGAAGAGCGTTGAGAAAGTTAAATCAAACATAGCAAAATACCCGCAATGCCTTTCTCCAGTCAGTTGCCCAAAAGTTAAAACCTTAACGCAACAGGAGTGGAATACTTGCAATCAGCAGGGCGGAAGCGTGGAGAGTACAAGAGATAGCAACAACTGCATAACCGAGTACAAGTGCATGAGTTTAAATGAAAGGGCAGAAATGCAGATTAAGAACAACCAAAGACCGGGCTGTCAAGTATCTCAACAAATAGTCGATGCTCTTGCAGCTTGCTGGGGGCAGCAAAAGAATGCAGATTTTGAGAGAGACAACCAGGGGTGCGTAACCGCGGTAAGATGCCCCTGATTCCTTTTCTTTTTTAGTTGTTTTTCAGGAGTGGAACCAATGACTGAAAAAAAGATGTTAAAAAAACATTTCAAATACAAGATTTTAGAGGTAAAGCTGAAGTCCTTGGAGAAGGAAAAGCAAACACCGCTGGCGCTCAACCCCGTTCCAGAGGGGAAGACCTACCCGTAGTTTAATATGTAACAAGCTAAATCCTAACTAGGAAACTGTGTACCGTAACTGACCTCATCAACCGCATAAGGTCAACAGCGTCCGAGGCAAAACGACTTTTACGACGTAAAATTGGAATAATTTAAGCTTGCTTTGGCTTGAGGCTTGTAAATGTATGATTAATCTTAAATACCTGTAAATTGAATATAAAAAGCGGTGGTATTTCACAGGAACAATTGATGAAGTCCGTGTTTACAACAAAGAGTTATCAGCATCAGAGGTGAACAGCCTAGCAACTGAGTAACGAAATATCTGCTTCAAGTAATCTTCCATGTTAAGTACCGGAAGCGATGGCATTATACGGAATCTTGTAGGTTCAGAGGTGAATTCAGGATGGCAAAGACTCGGGAAAAAACTAAGGGAAAAATAAAGGCGGTCGCACTGCTTTCAGGGGGCTTGGATTCAACATTGGCAGTGAAACTCATGCTTAACCAGGGGATAGATGTAACTGCATTGAAGTTCACCTCCCCATTCTGCATGTGCGACAATAAGGGCAGGTGCTACGCGCTTGAGGTTTCCAACAAATTCAAAATCCCGCTGAAGGTGATGAAGAAAGGCAATGAATACCTGGGGATTGTAAGAAAGCCCAAATTCGGCTACGGCTCTGGGATGAATCCCTGCATAGACTGCAGGATATACACCTTGAAGAAAGCAAAGGCATATTCCAAGAAAATCGGTGCCAAATTCATCATCACCGGAGAAGTGCTGAACCAGAGGCCCATGAGCCAGCACATGAGAGCCTTGAAGCTCATAGAGAAGGAAGCAGGCCTGCAGGGCAAGCTGCTCAGGCCTCTCTCTGCGAAGCTGCTTCCGAAGACTGAAGCTGAGAATAAGGGGTGGGTCAACAGGGACAAGCTGCTGGCCATAGAAGGAAGGACCAGAAAGCCCCAGATTGCCCTTGCAGAGAAGTTTGCGATAAAGGATTATCCTTCCTCCGGTGGCGGATGCTTACTAACGGATAAGGAATTTGCAAAAAAAGTCAGGGATCTGTTCAAGCACAAGAAAAAGGTTACCATGGAAGATATGCAGCTCCTGAAAGTCGGCAGGCATTTCAGGTTTGGAGAAAACAAGATAATTGTCGGCAGGAATGAAGGAGAGAACAATATACTCCTCAAATTGAAGGGCAGGTCGGATTACATATTTGATGTTCCCAACTTTGGGAGCCCGATAACAATTCTCCAGAACAAGAAAACAGAGAAGGCAGTAAGACTTTCTGCTGAGCTAACGGCAGCTTACTCCGATGCCAAGAAGGACAGAGTCGTCGTAAACTACGGCCCTGCAAAACTCTCAAGAAAGATAACTGTAAAGCCAATAAGCAGGGAGGAGATAGATAAACTCAGAGTCTGAAAACGTCAAGCCAGAAGGCGATTTCAGGAAAAAGAGGCAATTCCTAGCGTTGCTTTAAATATCAAAAATGAGCAATCTTACTGGTGGACTCATGGAGAATGTCAAGAAAGACGATAAGGATGCACGCCAGGGGGAGTTTACCAAATTGCACATTAAGGAGGAGGCTGAGCTGCAGAAGGAGCTTCTTAATAAAATACGAGGCAAGCACGGCGCCTTCCAGATAGGCATCCCGGAGAATGAGAAGTGGGTCCACAAGGCACTCCGTGAAATACCTGGCGAAGAAAAAATTGATGTAATAAAAAAGGCTGCGCAGCTCTGCGAATGGTCCCCCGAAGCATTTGAAAAGATTTACCAGATTTACTGGGATGCGTCTCCGAGAAACCTCAAAGCTGAGTTTAACTTCACCGCACTTGTCAACGGAATAAAGAATTTCCACAATGGCTCAAAGAAGTTGATAGATGTTGGGGTTGACCCGAAAAGCGCTGTCTACTTTGCAGGTAGCCACACTCCGGAGCAGGTCGACCAGGTGCTTACGGGCATTGAAAAATTAAAAACAAAGGGAATTGAATCTGAGCGCGCCTTCCTGTTTGCAAGCAGACACGCTCCACAGCAGACCAAGCAGATAGCCAGAAGCATTGAAATCCTAACAGAAAACAGAGTCAGCCCGCAATATGCGTTTGAGATGGATGTCGCCGGGCTAGAATCAAAATTCAGGAGAGAGGAAATTCAAACGGAGTTCAGGGAAAACACAGAGAAATTCCTGGGCATGGTCTCCAAAAATGCCAGAGAACTTAGGGAGAATTGGAAGATTCCGCGCACGGCAAAAATAAGCGGTGCTAGTGCTTTTGAAGCAGCTGCCGAAATTGCCTCGGAAAAAGGGCTTGCCAAGACTGACAAGATAGTGGACGAAATCATCGAAGCCTGCAAGAAATACGGCAGCGTATACGAAAGATACAAGGCTTACAGGCCGAATTATGATGTACATTCTGGGGAGGAATGGCTGCTGGCTGTTCTAAAAAACAAACAACCTCTGACATCCATAACGCGCAAATCGTTTGAGACGCTGGAGCCTGAGTCTAAGACGGCATATTCCATAGTTGGGCTTGCAGCTGGCGGACTGACCCCGGAGCTGTCTGCCCGCATTGGCTCAATGAACACGCAGCTTGCCCTTGAGACATCAAAGATTCTCCTTGAAAAACACAAAGAAAATTATGGCGAGCCGCAAACTCGGTTAAAAGGGCTCCAGAATGTTTACAACAGCCTGTGGAGTCTCGGAAAAGACGAGCTGGAGCCCCAGCTTGACAAAACCAATGAGGCTGCCGTAAAATACTGGACTGACTTGGGCGCCTTAACTACTGTCATGCTGCATATCTTCAAATCTGGCAAGGACACTGCCAGGCTCTGGCTTGATGAGATGCCCACCCTGCTCAAGCTGGATGATAAGCTGGGACCCAGAGCAGCCATTAAGGCGGTTGAAGCTGTAAAAACTAGTGAGCAGCTTGATGCTTTCCTGAAGACTTTCAACAAGCTTGAAAGTGAAATATTCGACCTCAGAAATCAGTGCTTCTTGAGTTACGGGAAGTGGAGGTATCATATAACAAAGGAAAATGCCTCTGCTCCGCCCGGAATGCAAATGATAGGAGAGTACTACAACAAGGGTTCGAAATGGGAATCAACTGTGTTCGACGAACGCGGCAAACCATTTCTGCCGGTTGATGAACAGGGCACGGGAGCATTAGATCTCGTGAAGAGCATACCACTGCAGGATGAGCGTATAATCATAAGCGAAATGAGGAGGAGAACCACCTATACCAGTGAGCATTATGTGGATGAAAAGAATTCGGGGGCGGTCGGTGACAGGATTTTTCACGCTGAGGGCAACTTCCCAGTATACCTGGACATGCAGCATAATTTTGCTCGGCTTTTTAAAAAGCAGTTCTTTGAGATTTTTGCCAGAGACGACATGCCTCTAGGAGAGAGGCTGGAGGTCGCCAGGGAAGAAATGGAGAAATTCAAAAGGGAGTTTTCAAAAATAGGAAGGGAGGTCCGGGTTACTGCGCAATTCAGAAGGGTTTATGAATAAATGAGCGCATCTTTCATCTCCCAAACAGTTTAAATACAAAAAATTCCATAATTTTAACAAGATGCATGTCTCATCGGTGAGGCGCGGGTTGGTTGTATGCGGGCTTTGAAGAAACCAAGGGAAAATACTGGGGAGAGCGAGGAGGAGTCCCTCAAGAGTAGACTCAGACACCTGTTCGGCAAATCTGCTGAAAGAGAGGAGGAGAAGGTGCTGAGCGTAGTGAGAATCATTCCCGGTCTTCAGGTGAATCTTACCGAGCAGGAATCAAATGTGCGCAACAAACTGCGTGGTTTAAAAGAAAATGTGAGGCTCCCCGCCATGAAGATGGCCGCCGAGCTCTGCCAGTGGTCGCCAGATGCTATTAAAGTGCTCTCAGGATTGGATGAAGATGAATTCTATAAAAAATTAAAAAAGTTGCATCGCGAGACTGAGAAACTTACAGAGAGAAAAATAGATGCGCCTCCGTATAAAATTGCCTTTGCAATTGTGCGCAGCGGAGTTGTTGCAAACGATGAGTTATTCAGTAATATATCAAAATTGAAGAAAGAGGGAGTGAGCGACAGGGCAATTGCTAATTCCATTGGGAAAATTCCTACAGATGTGCTATTGGACGATGTAAAAAATCTGAAAGAAAAGAAAATTGGCGTCGACTACATTGCCAATGTCGCACTCGGACTGGCTTCCATGGATATTCCAAGAGCCGGCTATGGGGCATTTATCCAAGGAATAGCCAATTTCTGCAAGGAGGGAATTCCCTACAGCAAGGCACTTGAAATCATACCCAATCTGGCTGGGGATAAAGCTACGAGGGATTATAACGAGAGGAGCCTTGATTTCATAAAAGAGATTGAGATAGACGCGGAAAAGCTGAGCAGGGAGACAGGCATGTCCATAGAGGAAGCTAGGCCCATACTGCTTGAGCTGACCTGCAAACTGGGAATTGACAGCACTCGCCGAATTATGTATGCAGTAAAAGAAGTTATACACGAAACCTATGGCACACCGGCGCGCGGAAGTGAGGCTGACTTGACCGCAGCGAGGGCTATCCTGGAGTCCTGTGATTACGGTGAGAACATGGGAAAAGCTCTGCGCGCTATTTGCCGAGTCTACAAGCCGCCTGAGGAGGCTCCTGCGAGAGAAACGGCTGAGGAAAGTGAGCTGCTTGAGATGATAATAGACAAGCGTGAGCGCTATCAGGCAGGCTTCTCAAGTGAGGATAGACTGATTCACAGAAGACTCCTTGATATAGATGCTGAAAATAGAACTGCCGTAATGAGAATGGCCGCCGAACTATGCGAGCTGTCTCCCGAAGAGCACGACAGGATTCATGAAATCTGCAGCTTATCCGAACCGACAGAAGCCGGAAGCAAGATAAAGGAGTTGTATGTCAATGTGAAGAAGTTGATAGACGCGGGCGTTGACAAAAAAATTGTTTTCTCGCTTGACAGGGAGAGTCTAAAGTTCATAACAGATTACATAGATCAGGCTGAAAAGGTTGGGAAGGATAAGGCAAGGATTATAGATAATCTAACAAAACTGAATGCAGAGGGTTTGAATGAAGACCTGTCCACACGAATTGCCTGCATGGATGATGAGCTTGTAGAAAAGACTCTCTCGCTGCTGAAGAATCGAAAAGAGTATGGAATTGGCTTGGAAATGGTGAACCATATAATGTGGAATGTTTATGAAGCAGGCAAAGATAGAATGAATTTCTGGTTGGACAGAATTTCGGTTTTAGGCTCGCTGTATGAAAGCCTAGGACTGGATGCATCAGAAATAATCAAAACTGTAAGAAACGAGGCACAGCTGAAGGCTTTTCTGAAGACTCGCAAAGAATTTGATGAACAGAGATAAAAGTCTTGAGTAATAAGTTCCTATCGGCCACCCCACATCAGGAAAACAAAACCAGCGAGCCCATCCCCTTCCCAAAACTCTCTTCTCACTCATCTGCTAGTTTTACTCGGTTTCACTTTAACTCCCTGAACCTCGCCTTGATTCCCTCAAAGGCATGTGTAAAAGCTGAGGTGTGAAAGCTACTGCTGTCCGCTTCTGTGTTAAGCCTCTCTAGCAGACCTCTTATAAACTCACCGCCTGCAGTTTTTTTTCTCACATTCACTCCCTCCATGCATAAATATTTATACTGGTAATATTTATAACTTTATTAAGAAAATACGTAAATTTTCCATAAATAATGAATTTGTTCGAAAAAATATTGAAAAATTTGCGGAATGAGGTGATTGTTTTGGAAAAAATCCCGACAAATGAGGAGGACATGCTGCTCCTGGAAATACTCCAGAAAGACTGCAAAAAGAGTCTCAAGGAAATTGCAAAGGAAGTGGGCATCCCCATGTCCACGGTCCACGAGAAAATCAAGAGATTCGAGAATATGAGACTTATAAAAAACTACAGGGCCGTGCTTGATGAGAAAAAGCTAGGCTTCGGAGTTACCGCATTCATAATGGCATGCACGGAGTACATAAAAGGAGAGAGAACCTTCCAGAGGAATATAGGGGAGAAAGTCGCCTCGCTGCCTTATGTCCTTGAGACGCACACCCTCAGCGGAGAGTGGGATCTCCTAATAAAAGTGAAATGCGAGAATGTACACCAACTTGGGAAATTTGTGAACGAGAGGATAAGGACAATCCAGGGAATAAGCAAAACAGTGACCATGGTATCAATAGACGAAATAAAAGAGGAAACAGCGCTAAAACTTATATGAGCTATCCGAGCAGTTTCAGAAAATCTAGCAGCTCCTTCCTGCTCAGCCCAACTCCCGGAGTTTCAACAAGTTTCTTCGAAATTTTTCCGTCTTTGAAATAGATCACAGTCGGAACGCGCTCAACAGCGCACATGTCCCAAAGAGGGTTTTCATCCTCATCAACAACGGCAATTGCGCATCTGCAACCTTCCACCTTCCCAGCCTCCCCCTCAAAAATAGGCCTGAAAGCCCTAGCGTAGGGGCACCAGCTGGCGAAGAAAAGCGCAAGCAGCTTTTTGTTGGAAGCCAGCAACTTCTTCAACTCGCCATCATCTTTAACTTCAAGCAAACCATCACCTTAATCAGATTGTTATTACCCTGTCGCAGAACTGGGCGACCTGCGCCTTGAACTTCTCATCGCTCTCCTTCTCAAGCAGGAATATTATTCCGGTTATGCCAAGCAGCCTCATCTTCCCGGTAAGAGCGTGTATGAACCTCAGAACCGTGTCCGAGTCGTTGTAGATAAGCATTGTGCTTATTGAGTCTATGAAGACGAACCTCTTATCGCTCGGCAGGCGCAGCATAGCCTGCTCCATGAGTATGGACAATTCAGTAAGGTTCTTTGGGGAGCTTACATAGAAGCACCTGTCCCCAGCACTTCTCTGTACAGTGCCGCCTGCACTCTCTGTTATAAGGTCTATGAAAAAAATCTTTGATACATCCAATCCCTGGGCCTCAATGGCCGATTTCAGAGTGCTGTACGGCCTGTTGAAAGTCACATACGCCCCGTTCATGCCCTTCTTGCCAACCAGGACCTTGAGCGCAATCTCCTGCGCAATTGTATATACGTCCGCAGAGGATAAAATCAAGGCTATAAATTCCGTTGGAAGTTCACAAATCTTCTGCTCAATCTCCTTTTCAGACTTTTGTGCCATGGATATACCTTCAGTTTCCTTAATTTAAATACCTTTTCACGCAAGCGATAAAAGAATTCCCTCAACAATGCTCTTGCATACTACAAAATCCACCAATGCTATTGCCCCAAGGGGCAGGAAATAGCGCAGGCCGTAAAAAATCTTCCCCTCGTTTATCACACCTATGAGAATGCTCACGAAGAACGTTGTCCCTATAAGCATCACGTAGGTCATCTTCTCAACGAATTCCGGCTCGAGAGAGCCTTCAACTGAGAACAGGGAAGTGTTGAACTCGCCAAGCGAGGCTGTGGTTATCTGCGATTTAAGGGTTGTGAGCTTGACAAGGAACTGAATTGATATAGAGAGCAGCAGCGGTATCCCCACGAGTATAATGAAAAGGACGAATATAACGTACATCCTTGTGCTGGCTGAAAGCTCCTGCTTCAGCTCCTGTGTCTCCCGTATGTCAATGGCGCTTGTTTCAAGAAGCCTGGCCAGGTGCCCTCCTGAGACCATGCCAGTGGTGAAAAGCCCAACGACCCTCTTGAGAACCTTTGAATCTATCCTCTCGGTGAGCCTCCCGAAAACTGTTATAAAAGACTCAGTCCCCATGGAGCGGGATGCCACTATCCTCACCTCCTCCTCAAGGGGGCCAAACTCGGGCATTGAGGACTCAACAAACGCCGATATGGGCGTCATTCCCGCCCTAAGATTTGCAGCTATGAGAAGCAGGAAGTCCGGCAGTATCGCCTCCACTCTCTTCCTTCTTTCATCAATAACGTAGTAAAGATGCGAATAGAACAGAAGAATTGCCAGCATAAATATTGCAAGCACCGAGATTACTGCGAATAATGCTAGCAGGCTTGGCGTGTAATCTACAAAGGCAATTCCATAGGATTGCAGGGTGCGCGGTATAAACGAGCCCATGACGGCCAGCAGGACTGCGAGAAACATCCTCTCGCCAAGCCAGATATCCACATCCTCGTCAACCCCTGCATAGTTCATGAGGACCGCTATATTTCTCTTATAACCCCTTGGCGCCATTGTCGAGAATGCCTTTGCGGTGATATCAGTTATGCTCCTGCTCCTCCCTGTCATACGTACACCTCTGGCCTCCTGCTCCTGAGGAAGCCTATCATCACAGCCTGC
>Ga0315281_10012039_pt1 | contig 11814 bp, 7 predicted proteins | sample YL17G07_0_MG_FD_204540 | JGI IMG/M metagenome (GOLD analysis project Ga0315281, IMG submission 204540) | Sediment microbial communities from Yellowstone Lake, YNP, Wyoming, USA - YL17G07_0 | ecosystem: Environmental > Aquatic > Freshwater > Lake > Sediment | place: USA: Wyoming | collected... | reverse complement strand
CGAATGCCGCCCCTACCGCAGCGTCCATTCCATCGGTGACATAGCAGTCCGGAAGTCCCAGGCGGAGCCCGGCCAGAGGAAACGGGTCCTCCGTTCTTGGCGTGTCTGCGCTCAGAATTGCATCGAGGATCGCGCAGCAGTCGACACTGCGCGCCAGCGATCCCACCGAATCCAGCGACGACGAAAACGGGAAAACCCCTTGGCGCGGTACCCGATGCGCCGTCGGCTTGAAACCCACGATCCCGCACAGGGCGGCGGGAATCCTGCACGAACCGCCGGTATCGGTGCCCAAGCCGGCGGCGGCCATCCCATCGGCAACACCGACTGCTGCTCCGGAGGAGGATCCCCCCGGGATTCGCCCAGCGGCGCGGTCGAACGGATTACGCGGCGTTCCGAAATGCGCGTTCAGGCCGAGGCCTGAATAGGCGAACTCGGTCATGTTGGTTCTGCCGACAATCACGAACCCGGCGGCGCGAAGGCGCGCGACGGCGCGGGCATCCTCCTGTGCCGGCGGGTTCGAAGCGAGCACACGGGAGCCTGCCGTCGTCACCTGTCCAGCGATGTCGAACAGATCCTTGACGCTGATCGGAATGCCTGCGAACGCCGAAGGCGCTGCGCCGGCATTCCTGAGTCGGTCCATCGCATCGGCCGCGGCACGCGCGTTCTCCGCCGAGATTCTGGTGAATACGCGTGACCCTTCGCCTTGCGGGGCGTTAGCGCAAGCAAGACATTCTTCGATCAGATCGCGGCTGGTTGCAGTTCGTGAGGCCAGTTTCCCGGCGAGTGCGAGCAGCGTATCCATTATTCCGTCTGCCTGTCAGTCAAAGCAAACGAGGAGCAAGCCATGCTCCCCGGGAAATTCGATGCTATCTGGGAGGGTCCTGGTCAGGCAGGATCGTAGTAGTGCGATTCCAGCAGCAGGCACCCATTCTCGGAACGAAATGGGCCATGCGGGACCCCGGGTGGCCGGACGCAATAGGTATTCTGGTAGAAGGGCGTGCCGCCCTTGCCGTTGGCGTCGCTGTCGGCGATCAGGTCGCCGTAGAGGACGAACACCTCTTCCCAGTAGTCGTGCAGGAACGGCTCGGTCGAGTAGGCGCCCGGCAGGAAGCGCAGCAGACGGGTATGTCCGCCTTTCCTGTTTGCGGTGTCCAGCGTGCCCGACAGGATCTTCTGCTGGATCCCGGAGGGATATCCAACCAGCGATTCCCAGCCCGAAAGCATGTCGACCTGGTAGAACTCGCTGTGCTTCTTGTTGACTGCCATCGATTCCTCCATTTCTTCGTTACAAAACGAACCATCGGTTGATCGTCTCTGCGCGGCGGCTTTGGGCCACCGCGGTACGCCGCTGCCTCAGAGTACCTAAAAATACGAGGGGATACATCCCTTCGTGCTCCCCTGATTCAGGGGCCATAACGGTAATTCTGTTATGGCCTCCTAGTCCTTTGCCGACGAGAGCTTGATGCCGCGGTCGAAGTTCTTCCTGAACTTGCCGACTTCGTACACCGCCTCGGGGATCTGGAACAACCGTCCCGAGCGCCGCTGCTCTTCGGTGGGCGTGTGCATGTCGTTCGCGTCGAACGGGCACGTGTTCACGCACAGCTCGCAGCCGATGCAATTGTCGTGGTGCATTCCCACCTTGCCGTCGGCCTGGAATAGGGCGTCGTAAAAGCAGGTCTGGACGCAGATCGTGCATTGGGGGTTCTTGCAGGCCTCGACCTTGACGTCGATGTCCATGCGGGGCTTGGCGAACTGCTCGCTGTAGTCGCGCACCGCGCGCTTGGAGGCAATGCCGTACATCGAGGCGATGTCCGGGTAGCCGCGGCTGTCCATGAATTCCTCGAATTCGCGGATCACCTTGGGCAGGAACTTGATGCCCTTGAGCATAAGGACCGAACCGATCTGGACCGTCTTGGCGCCGGTCATGATGAATTCGATCAGGTCGCGGTGGTCGTAAATGCCGTTCGAGCCGGAGATCTGGATGCCCAACTCGGTGAAAATCCGGTGTACCCAGCGTAGCGACAGGGGCTTCGCCCACACCCCGCCGATGCCGGCCGGGCCGCCCAGTCGCGGCAAGCCGGTTTCGATGTCCACCACGAACCCGGTGTAGCGGTTGGTGGCGGTGACGGCCGCGGCGCCCGCCTCGCTCACCTTCCTGGCGATTTCCACCGGTCTGGATTGATCCGGAGTCAGTTTGATCATGACCGGAATGTCGACCGCGTCGCACACCGCGCGCGTCACTTCCGCCGCCACGTCGGGATCCTGTCCGATCATGCTGCCGCCGTGCACGCCGGGCATCATGGCCGGGTGCGGGCAGCCGAAATTGAGTTCGACCAGTTTGATGCCGCAGTCCTCGATCGTGCGGCAGATGTCGACCCAGCTCTTTACGGTTTTGCCGCCGGCGCTGCCGATCAGATGCGACCCCTGGTCATCGGCGTATTTCTGCAGCGCCTTGAGGTCGGGAACCCACTCCTTGTAGTGGGTGCTCGAGTAGCCGGAGCGGCTGTAGAAAACGAAGTTCTTGTTGACCTTGCCTTTGATCAACTGGTTCTTCTCGTTGAGGATCGCGTACTTCGAGTTTTCCGTGAGGCGCGCCATGTCCTCGATGTCGGTGAGCGTTTTCACGATCATGCCCCCGGCGCCGGCGTCGACGCATTCGCGTATCAGTTCGGGGCTGTTGGTCGTTTCGAGTGATGCCACAACAACGGGATTCTTGAACTTGAGTCCGCAGAACTCGACTTCCAGATTTGCCATTGAAGCAATCCTCCGCTGGCTATTCCCAATGGGTGAACGGGCCCGCCGTCCGGTTTCCAAAGGCCACCGGCTGATGCGCGACGGGCATCATTACCGTTACCACAAGCCCATGGCTCTTGCTACTAGTCAGGATACTGACGATTTCGCGCGAAGTCAATCCGCAAAGCCGCCGCGATCTTGAAGCAGAGCGACTGCGAGTTGAACTCGGAAATGAATCTCGCAGGTCAGGGAGCGTTGACGATCGGGCACGACGCGGATCGTCCACTTATTCAATCCCCGACTTCAGGTGAACGCGGATGGAATTGTCGGCAGGCACAGCCGGCTGGATTATCGGGCCGCGGCGGCTTTCGTCACCTTCACGCGAGTGCAGGCGTCCAGTGCAGCCGAGACGAAGTCCATCATCTTGGGATCGAATTTGATCAGGTTGTTGAAATGCACGCCTTTTCCGCGGATCCGCAAGTCCCCAGTGATCCGCCGTCCCAGTACCCCGACGCACGCCACAACTTCCGGGTGAACCCCCTCGCGCAAGTCCGCGGTGGCCTCGGTGCGCCGGCCCCAGTCCGTCTCCAAAACAATCGTGTCGCCTTGCTGCACGCCTAGCCTGCGAGCCGTCTTGGGGTTGATGCCAACCGGGAAGACGTGGGTGTTGCGTTCGCACAGGTCGTTCAGCAGGGGGTTTTCGGCGCTGATCGTGTGAGTGTAGAAGGGTACTTTGGTATTGACCAGATACAGAGAACCGTCGGTCTTGTGATAGGGGTGGCAGGGCTTAAAGTCGATGAGCGCCTGATAATCGTCCAGTTCCCAGGGAATGCCCAATTCCTTGACCACGGCTCCCAGCCGTTCACCGGCTTTCTTAAAATGCTCGAAGTACATCGGGATGCGCGCGCTGTGGAAGGCTCGAGGGTAGCTTTCCTTCACCGTGCGCTTGCCGAGCGAGTAAAAGCCATGCTGTTTGAAGTAGTCCAGCCCGATGTCAGGACCGCAGCGTGCGCGAGCCCAACGGTCGCAGATCTGCTCCCAGGTGTACTTCTCACGCGGCGCGAGCAGGAAAGGTTCCTTGAAGTGGCCCAGCGCGTTGAAGGCGGCATAGACGTCGGGCAGGCAGCCGATGCGCTCGGCCACCTCGAAGAGAACCTCGACCCAGTACCGGGTCTCCCCCGCAGGCTTCACCACAGGCTGCTGGAAAGCGAACCACCAATCCTCGCCCGGCAACGCTGTGGCATAGAATGTCGTGAAGGGGTCGGTCGCGAACGGGACCAGCCTTTCCAAGCTGTGGGTGTCGGGGAGTACGAGGTCAGCGAGCGAGGCCGTCTCGTTCATGAAATCCACAAACGAGACCTGGAAGGGGACCTTGCAGAGGGCCTCGACCGTCTTTTCCACGTCGGCGGTGGTGGCGACGATGTTTGCCCGGCAGTGAATAAGCACCTCGGGGTGGTACGGGACCTTGTATTTTTCCGGCTCCAGTATGCCTAGCCACGGCACGGCCCGGGCGTAGACGGACAAAGGAAACAGCTCCAGCAGCTCCAGGGTTTCAGGTGCCTTTACTTCCTGCGGTGGCCACTGGGGCCGCATGTGCGAATACGGATTTCCGCGGGTGATCAGCCCGTCCGGACCCTCACCAGGGAAACCAAAGGGGCCCGCGGCATTGGCATTGAGCAGGCCACCGGGGACGTCCACGGCACCAATCATGACATTCAGAAGTGCAATGGCGAAACCGTTGTGCATACTATGCTTGTGCTGGCTGACCCCACGGTACCAAAATGCCACGGCGGGTCGGTGCGGGAGCACATGGCCGTCGATGGTAATGGTGCTGCCGATGCAGGCCGCCTGCCCAAACTCCTTGGCCAGGCGCCGGACGGTCGCCGCCGGCACCGTGGTGATCGACTCGACGCGCTCCGGCGTGTATTTGGAGACGTGATCGCGGAAGATGGCCAGGGCCGGCCGGCAGGCGACGCCGCCGACGGTGCAGGTGCCATCGAGCGCGGCCTCCTCCGGCGGGCAGGTATCGAAGGGCACGGCGTGGCCCAGCTTGGCATTCCACACGAGCGGCTTGCCTGATCCCGCGTCCCGGGCGTAACACTCGTCTGGGCCCACCAGATAGGTGGCGTTGGTGTAGCGCTGGAGGAAGTCCCGATCATATATCTTCAGCTCGTTGAGCAGAAGGTGAATCATCCCCAGGGCGAGGGCTGCATCCGTTCCGGGGCGGATGGGTACCCACTCATCCGCCTTGCCGGCGGCGTTGGAGAGCACCGGGTCCACGGATACCAGCTTCATTCCCCGCTCTCTTGCATCGGCCATCTGCCGGGCGCCAACGATGGCATGGGACATCGCGACAAACCCGTACTGGCAGCCAAACAGCATGCAGTAGTCGGTACGATCGAGATCGATCTGGATGTCGATACAACCGTTGATACTATAGGACACTGGGTGGATGGCGTTGCCGCAGAAGTAGCCCGCCGACCCGGCGGTGTAGTTATTGGTCCCGAATCCGCTTGCAAAGGAACGAATCGGCAAGTACGACTGGCCGTCGAACGAGAGCACCACCAGTTTGCGCGGATCGTCCTCCCGCACCCGCTTGAGGCGAGCGCACAGCATCTCCATGGCCTCGGTCCAAGAAATCTCCCGCCAACCCGGATCTTCCCCCAGGCCCTTGCGGGGGTTCGTGCGCACCATCGGCCGCTTGACCCGGTTGGGGCTGTAGAGGCTCTCGATTTGGGCATTGCCCTTGGCACAGATCACGCCGTGATTGGGCGGTGCCTCGGAAACGCCGGTAACCTTGGTGAGAACACCGTCCACGCGGTGCACCTGGATCGTGCAGTTGTTGTAGCACATACTGCAAACTGTCGGAATCCATTCGTTCTTTTCGAGAGCTTGCATCTTGAGAGCTTCCATCGAACAGCACCTCCTTACGGACCTGGGATCGCGAAGCGCGCCTAGCCGCTTTAACCGCCTGTAAGAGCAGGAACCAGGGCCACCATGACCGCGTTGTCCCCGTCCTGGAGGGCAGTGGCGAGTCCTCGCGGCGACAGAGCGCAGCCATTGATCAAAATCGCCGTCTCTGCCCGCAGCTCGCCCCCGTCCGTCAGCAGAAGCTTCTCCATCGGGAGCCCGTATCGGGCGACCAACTCCTGGATGAGTTCCGTCAGAACGCTGTTCTCCGGCAGTTCAATTGCGTCCCCGGCGCAGCCGGCGGCGCGCCCTATCCTGCCGTAATACTCGACCTGGACGCATATTGTCATTCAGCCTGCCTCCCCTGCCGCTTACGCCAGTCAGACCAGCGATGCATGGTAGCCCGCCTTGATCAGCGCGTACTTGGCAAGGAAGTTCCCGGCCAACAGCAGCATAGCGGCGAGCGCCAGAAGTCCGCCGGGAAGCGCGCGGGCCAAGTGCAGCGCCAGGACCAGTCCCGGCAGCATCAACCCCAGCACCAGATTCCCCCAAAGGAAATAAGGTGCCAGGGAGCCTTGCATGACTTTGTCTGCGGAAATTCGGGCTGCTCCTTGCTGGGAACGCGCGCTCTGGATATGGGCGAAAGAAAAGGCCAGCGTAGTCAGCACTGAAATCAATGCGACGATCGCGGTGACGCGCGATGGTGCGAGCGAACCTAGCAGGTAGGCGGCGCCGGCAGCGCTTGCAAGGGCGGAGCCGAGGAACTGCAGGGGGACGAGAATCGTGTTCCAGAACGGAATCGAGCGCGAGGATGAGAGTTCGATCCCCGGATAGACGATGATGAACAGGGCCGCCGCGCCGACCATCCACGTCATGAAGAGTGCGAGTCCGCTGCCCGGTGCCCAAGGCAGCCCGGCCAGAGGCTGCTGGCCACCGACGGTCAGGTAGGGCAGGATCAGCAAGCTGCCCAAAAACAGGAAAATGAAGTCGGCGACGGCTCCGCGACTGATCCAGGAAGAACGGACGTTTCTCAGCACGCCGAGGAAGCGAAGGGGCTTGCCCAGGTCCTCCATAAGGATCAACGCACTGATGCCGAGCAGGATAATGCCGAGCACGTTGGCCAAGGGCAGTCCGATCATCCGGCCCGCATCGATCCCAAAAAGGAGCTGGTTCACGTAGAGCCCGCTCCCCAGTCCCATGAACAGGTACCAAAGGACGACCCTGAGGCCCCGCGCGGTCTGGGGCTTGGCTTCAACCTGGAGGCGTCCGGTAAAGGCGTTCCCGGAGGGCACCCGCGACTCACCGGAAGCGGGGGTTTGAGGGTCGGGCCCGGCGGCTTGTGTTTGCAATACCTGTCTGCTGGATGTGTCGCTATGATCGCTGACTCGCTGGCGCGGTGCCACGTACCGGACCGAAGGGGCGGTGCCGGCTTCGGGGCGCAGCACGAACCCGTTGTGCTTGCTGATGAGCTTGCTCGGGGGCGATTCCGGATCATCCAGATCGCCAAAGATCCGGGTCCCGGTGGGGCAGGTCTCAACGCAGGCCGGCGTGAAGTTGCCTTGGTCGATGCGATGCGAACAGAAGGTGCACTTTTGCACCGTTCCGACTTGAAATTTTCCTTGGAACGATTGCTCGTAGGGTGTCAGTTGACCCTCGAAGTCCCCGTTGGCAGCGCCGTAGAAATGCATAGCGCCGTAGGGACACGCGGTCACGCAGGCACGGGTTCCGCAACAAAGGTCCTGGTCGACTAGGACGATGCCGTCCTCCCGGCGGTAGATTGCCCTGGTGGGGCAGGCCTTCATGCAGGGGGCGTCGTTACAATGATTGCACAGGGTTGGAAGAAACACCCGCTTCACATGGGGATATGTTCCTACCTCCTGCTCATACACAGGCGCGTACCAAATACCGGGTGGCGTGCCGTTTTCGACATGGCAGGCAACAGTACAGGAGTAACAGCCAATACAGCGGTCGAGATCAAAAACCATTCCCCAACGTGGCATACGTCAAGCCCTCCTTTGAGAGGCTGCGCCAAGAATCATGAAAACCGTACCCGCTTTGCGCCCGTCTAGATCCAATTCGCGACCATCCGCCTCACGCTCCACCTCCTACCTCACGCGATCACACGCTTGATGTCAGATCACCAGGGGGTCGTCGGACGCGATGGTGCTTGCCTCAGGCCGCGGGCGCCGTGATACATATCACGAAAACCCCAGGTATCGGACGCTGGAGCATGCGCGGGCAGCCCCGATCGCGCGCCGTCGGGCGTACCGAGCACCAGGCATCACTGCAGCGTTGCATAGTCACAGGACGCCTGCGACGGGTGAATTGATTTTCCCTTCACTGCTGCTTGATGCCCGCCCGATCGATCACCGGTTTCCAGTGGACCATATCGCGCTGGATCTGCTGGGCGAAGGCCTCCTTGACCTGGCCGGTCTGCGGAACAACGCCGACGGCGTCCAGCCGCGCCTGAAGGTCCGGGGAATGGAGCGCCTTGGTAACCTCGGCGGCGAGCCGGTCGACGATTTCGGCCGGCATGCCGGCCGGCCCGAGCAGGCCGTTCCAGGTTTCCACCGAGTGCCCGGGGTAGGTCTCGGCGATCGCCGGCACGCCGGGCAGCTGCTTGATGGGCTTCTCGCTCGACACTCCGAGGAAACGGATCTTGCCGCTCCTGACGTGCGGCATGATCTCCGAAATGTTCGCGGAGTACATGTCGGTCTGGCCACCCATCATGTCGGTAAGCGCGGGACCGCCACCCTTGTACGGAACCATCGTCGCCTCGATGCCCGCGCGATTCAGGAACACGGTGGCCGACAGGTGCGAAAGCGATCCGACCCCGGCATGGCCGACTGTCAGCTTGCCCGGATTGCTCTTCGCGTAGGCGACTAGGTCTCCCAGCGTCTTCCACGGCTTGTCTGCGCCCACGGTAATGACCAGCGAATTGCCGCCGACGTTGGCGATCGGAACGAAATCCTTGATCGGGTCGTAGCGGATGTTGTAGAGGTAGGGCGCGAGCGAGACCTGCGTGATGGTCGCGAAGAACAGCGTGTGGCCGTCTGCCGGCTGCCGCGCGATGTACTCGGCGGCAATGATGCCGGCGGCCCCGGCACGGTTCTCGACCACGAACGGGCGGCCGATCGCCCGGGTCAGCCACTCGGCGGTCAGCCGGGCGAGGAAGTCCGTGTTGCCCCCGGGAGCGTAAGGCACCACCATCGTGACCGGCCTTGCCGGCCAATCGGACGCTTGCTGCGCGCCGGCGCTCAGGGCCACGGCCATGAGGAGGCCGGCAATCCATCGTGTGAACTTATCGATTACCATGCTGTTCTCCTTCTTTGGTGCCTAGTTTGGTGATGTCGCGCAAAAGCCTGCCGTAGCCTTCGATGCTGCTGTTGATGCCGAGCGTGCGCAGGCAGGCCCAGAAGCACGCGGTGTTGCTCGTGACCACCGGCTTGCCGAGCGCGTCCTCGATTCTCTGGATGACGTCGAGCGTCGCCAGATTGGCGCAGCTGATGAAGATCGCCTCGGCATCCGGCGTGTCGATCTCCCACGCCATGCGGAAGATCGCTTCGGGCGGTACATGGCCGATGTTGCGCCGCTCGACCTGATTGTTGCCGAGATCCAGGCCGAGGCACCGCGTTACGGAAATCCCGTGTTCCTTCAGAAACGCTACCTCGCGTCGATTCACGAAGTCCAGGTAGGGCGTTCCCATCGCGACTTTGCGCGCGCCCAGCGCATGGAGCGCATCGACCACCGTGCCGGCGGTGACGAGCGCGGGCGTGCCGGTCTTCCCGGACATCGCAGAAGTCAGCTCGGCCAGCGGGCAGATGACGGAGCCTGCCGTGCATCCGTAGGCCACGATGTCCACTTCCGCAGTCGCCAGCTCGGCCGCGGCGCGGCCAAGCTCCGCCGCCATGTGATGGAACGACTCCTCGTTCATCTCGCCCAGGAGCAGGACGCGCGACGTGTGAATCGCTACGCCGGGAGGCGCCAGCCGGTACCATTCCGGTTCGTTGACATTGTTGCTCGACGGCGTGATCAGCCCGATCTTTGCCCTCCAGCCATAGGGCCGGCTGAGCTGCAGCGCCTTCATTTCGCCGGCTTCTGCGCCAACGCCTGCCGGCCCTGGCCCTTCGTGCCAACCGCTTTCCCGTCGGCGACGGTCCGGCCGCGCACGATCGTTCGCAGCGGCTTGCCCTTGAGCACACTCACCCGCGTCCGATCGGCACTCGGGCAGTCAGTCACGGCGGCAGGCCAGCATTGTCAGAATCCAGGATCTCGCGCAGTCTCGCAGGATTTGCGAAATTGTACATCTCCCCAAAGGTCGCCCGTTTCAAGCGACACGCTCCTCGCGTCGATCCATTCTATGTACAATTTGACGCTTGTGCCACAAGAGGACGTCGGCTATGCACGAGCGCCGGAACAAAGGCTTTGTCGGGCAATCGGTTCCGCGCCGGGAAGACCACCGGCTACTGCGTGGCCAGGGCCAGTACATTGCCGATTTCACCTTGCCCGGCATGCTGCATGTCGCGTTCGTGCGCAGCTCGGTGGCGCACGCGCGGATCAAATCGATCGATCTCACGCGCGCGGCGACAGCGCCGGGCGTGCACTTCGTGATGGACGGCCTGGAACTCGCGCGTGAAATCCCGTCGGTCCAGGATCAGCAGCTTCCCCTGCCGCGCAAGTGGCGCACGAGCATACCGCACAAGATCTTCGATCCGCGACAGCCACTGCTCGCCTGGGATAAGGTTCGTCATGTCGGCGAGGCGATGGCGGTGATCGTGGCGGAGAACCCCTACCTGGCCGAGGACGCGGCCGAACTCGCTCTCGTTGACTATGAGTTCCTGCCGCCGGTGGTCGATCCGGAAGCTGCGCTGGGTCCCGATGCGGCCGTTGTGCATGAGCAGAACGGCACCAATCTGCTTGCCGAATTTTCGGTCGCGAAGGGTGATGTGACCAAGGCGTTTGCGAACCTTCCCCGATCCCTGAAGCGTCGGTTTTATCACCATCGCTACGGCGCCATGCCCATGGAATGCCGTGGCGTCGCCGCCGCCCACGACGCGCGAACCGATGCGGTCACGATCTGGTCCTCGACGCAGATGGTGCACTGGGTGCGGCGCGAGGTGGCGCTGACGCTCGGGCTGCCCGAGGCACGGGTGCGTTGCTTGGCGTTGGATGTGGGCGGCGGTTTCGGGGTCAAGGGCCATGTCTATCCGGAGGACTTGCTGCTGCCTTACCTCGCGCGGCGTATCGGGCGCCCGGTAAGGTGGATCGAGGACCGGCGCGAACACTTGCAAAGCGCATGCCAGTCGCGCGACCAGATCCACGAGGCGGAGATCGCCTTCGACGATACCGGGAAGATTCTTGCTTTCCGCGACGCGATGATCATGGACTGCGGCGCCTGGAATCCGATCGGCATCGGGATTCCGTACAACACGGCGTCCCACCTTATCGGCCCGTACAAGATGGAGAATTTCTCGGTTCGGGCCCGGGTGGTCGCGACCAACAAGGTGCCGAACGCGCCGTATCGCGGCGCCGGCCGACCGGAAGCGGCGCAGGTGATCGAGCGCTTGATGGACCTCGTCGCGCGCGAACTCGGCATGGAACCGGCGGCGGTGCGGCACAGAAATCTGGTGACCGCCGCCGAAATGCCGTACGCGGTGGGCATCCCCTACCGGGACGGCCAGCCGATCGTCTACGACAGCGGAGACTATCCGCTTGCGCTGGACAAGGTGCTGGCGGAAATCGGCGGCCTCGATGCATTTCGCCGGCGCCAGCGTGAAGCCCGCGCCGAAGGCCGCCATCTGGGCTTGGGCCTCGGCCTCTACACGGAAGGAACCGGCGTCGGTCCGTTCGAAGGAGCGACGGTGAGAGTCGATCCGAGCGGCAAGATCTACGTGTCTTCCGGGTCGTGCCCGCAGGGGCAGGGAATGGAAACGATCTTTTCGCAGATCGCGGCCGATCTCTGGAAGGTGAATCCGGCGGACGTGGTCGTTTCGCTGGCCGATACGGCGGTGATTCCGATGGGCTTCGGAACGATTGCAAGCCGCTCCACGGTCAATCTTTCGGGCGCGATTCATGTCGCCAGCGAACGGCTGCGCGGCAAGACCTTCGCAATCGCGGCGAACATGCTCGAATGCGCGGCGGCGGATCTCGAACTGCGCGACGGTCGCGTCA
>Ga0315281_10012038_pt1 | contig 11814 bp, 12 predicted proteins | sample YL17G07_0_MG_FD_204540 | JGI IMG/M metagenome (GOLD analysis project Ga0315281, IMG submission 204540) | Sediment microbial communities from Yellowstone Lake, YNP, Wyoming, USA - YL17G07_0 | ecosystem: Environmental > Aquatic > Freshwater > Lake > Sediment | place: USA: Wyoming | collected... | reverse complement strand
ATGGAATAAAATAGCCTATTGAAAGAATATTTTGAACAGTAACAGAAAAAACTACCAGTAAAATTGGTATTTCATACCTTTTTACTGTACAAAGGCTGTCCATGCAAAGTTCATTTGGCACAGTCTGTTACGTTCAACCCAACCTACTCGACTTTCCGTGCCGCGCCCAGTTAGCATTACGTTAGGCTTGAAACATTAGGAATATACAAATGTCAGATTTGGCTAAAAGTGAAGAGAATGGTGTAAAAGGTGAATCTCGAATACTAGCAATTTTAGTCGATGATTTTTGGGTTTTAAAACGATCTGTAGATGTTGGAGGCGCTGATTTTTTAGTACAGATCCCAGCAGAAAATCTTGATGAATTATTCGATAGGAATAATAAAATTCAAGTATTTGGAATAATCCAAGCAAAATATTTTGAAAACAACAATCAGGTGAAGATATTAAGCAAATATGTTGAATGCGATAAAGGCTTACCGCGAACAGAGTTCTTTGTCTTGCTGCATTCAACTGATAAAGATGGAGAAGATATCCACTTCTTTTTCACAGCAAATGAAGTACAGAAAGAATTTTACAAAGACAAAACAAATAAACATTACTGTTTCAGTCTAACTCAAGATAGAAATTACGCAGATTTTAAAAATATAAAAAAGAAAATTATCTTGCGTCGCATTAAAGAAGGAATTTTAAGTACTGAAAAAGAAAGAAACATGGATTTGATTAAAATTATTTATGTTAATACCCAGCATACCGTCAGTCATTCCCCGGCTACTAGAATTATTGAAACTAACGATGCAATCCACAAACTTGAACAAAAAAACAGTGTAGTACAGATAACAAAAACCAGTAAGGCAACAGGAACAGAACAGATTGTCAGTACATTTTTAGGAAATATTGATGACATCGATTATAACCCTGTTTCTGATACCTGTACGGTAAAATAGCGAGATAGATTGAGCTCAGGCACGAGTTTCAGCGAATGGTTAAAAGCTACGAAAAGTTGATGTTGGGTTTCACTTCCGTTCAACCTAACCTACTCGACGGATTTGAGACGTTAAATGCTCAGAGGAGATTGATACATGGCCGTTCCAGATTACCAGAGTATGATGTTGCCCCTTCTCCGATTCGCCGGAGAAAGAAAGGGCGAGATGTCTTTCGGTGATACCATTGATGCTTTGGCGAAGATATTAGGCCTGACAGATAAGGATCTAAAAGAGATGCTCCCAAGTGGTATTATGTCTACCTTTGTTAATCGAATTGGTTGGGCATCTACTTATATGAAGAAATCCGGTCTGCTTGAATCAACGCGGAGGGGCTACATTCGAATCACATCGCGCGGACAAGAACTTCTCAAGAAGCAGCCCAAAGCTATAAATGTAAAACTTCTCAAGCAGTATCCTGAGTTTGTTGAATTTCAACAACTCAAAGGAACACGAAGTGGCGAGAAAACAAATCCCGCAGAAGTCGTCGCAGATATTTCAACAGCTACTCCATCTGAGGCATTGGAAACCGCCTATGAAAATCTACGCGATGAGCTGGCTGACGAACTACTTGCTAGGCTGAAAAAATCTTCACCATCTTTTTTTGAGCGCGCAGTTGTCGAGTTGCTTGTAAAGATGGGTTACGGAGGCTCGCGTACAGACGCAGGAAAAGCAATTGGTAGAGTCGGAGACGGTGGTATCGATGGAATTATCAAGGAGGATAAACTTGGACTGGATGTTATCTACGTACAAGCAAAGCGATGGGATAACAATTCCGTTGGAAGGCCGGATGTAATGCAGTTTGCGGGCGCATTACAAGCACAGAAGGCTAACAAGGGCATATCCATGACAACTTCCAGATTTACCGATGATGCTCGAAATTATGTTTCTCAAATCGGAAGCAAAAATGTCTTAATTGATGGTGAACAACTTACCAATCTGATGATCGAGAATGACATTGGGGTATCGACGATATCGCTGTATCCGGTAAAAAAGATCGATATCGATTATTTCGATGAAAATATCTAACAAGGGTCTCCACCAGACGGCAATTCCGCGTCTCTCCTTTGGGAATAAAACAACTAAAATGATCGGAAAAATAGCCAAGTAGGTTGGGCTAAGGCACGAAGCCCAACGAACTGTTGAAAGCTACGAATGATTGATGTTGGGTTTTGCTTTACTCAACCGAACCTACACACTTCCGACAAGCCAGGTTTTCAACACTCAAACCGGGAAATACAAGGGGTTCGCCTTGTATTTTTCGAAAACCGAAGCTCTTGGCTATATTATGCCTATACGACACATAAGGGTTTACGAAACACGAGTTCCGTTAGGAACAAAATATTGGTAGAAATAAACAGAGAAACCGTGTTAGTTCCGTAGGAACGATATATTGGCGGAAAATTTGGATTTTAAATATATCATGCCTACGGCATTCATGTTTGTGTTCCCCGACTATTTCTACCGATATTTTGTCCCTACGGGACATAAAAAAACAGACACAGTTGGAGGCTTAAATAAGGAGAATTATCTTTGAAAAAGACAAAATTATATCTTGATACATCTGTGCCGTCATTCCTATTCGCAGATGACTCTCCGGAAAAAAGAGAGGTAACGATACAGTTTTGGAATCTTCTTAAGCTTGGCCTCTATGATGTAGTAATTTCTGATATTCTCTTAACGGAAATCTCCAAGTGTGAGAAATCTCTTGCTCAAAACCTGGAGGACAGACTAACAGAACTCGTTTTAGAAATTGCTTCCGTCAACGAGGATATATATTTATTAGCCCAGAAATACATTGATGAAGAAATCATACCGCAAACATATCAAGATGACGCATTGCATATAGCTCTTGCCACTTTCAATGATGCGGATGCTTTAATCAGTTGGAATTTTAAACACATAGTGAAATTAAAGACCATTCGCGGCGTAAATGGAATAAACAGGATGCTCGGTTTTAGGGAGTTGGAGATATTAACACCTCAAAGTTTGATTCTGGAGGATAACAATGAGTGAGTCAAAGACTATGAAACAGCTTCATTCAATAAGAGAAAAAAATTATGAGAGAATGAAGCAGTTATCGGTAAAAGAACAAATCGAAATAATTCAAACAGAATCAGAATCGATTAAGAAAAGAATATTAGATAAAATGAAAAAAAGGGAATTACCCTCAACAGGCAGATAACAGAGCTGTGTAAGGTTGAGTTTCGCTTTCAGACTGTATGAACTTTTTCATTCTAAAACTGGGGAAGACCCCTCACGGAAGAGTAACTCAAGGCTTCCGCCTTGATGGATGTATGATACGCTGGAAACTACTTCCAAATACTTATCTGCCGTACAAGATACTGCGTCCATCAGACCTGAAGGTCTGAGCTACACGCTATTTTTTAAAGTACATTTTTATCCAAACACTAGGGAAAAGAGAGGAGAAGAAATATGAAAAAGATGGGATTTCATACGTATTGGATTGGCGCTGCTTTATGCCTTGTTGTTGGCCTTGTGCTACCTGCCACACCGGCGCAGGCTGAAATAAAGAGCAGTGTGGTGGATGACCTCGCTAATGCAAGTTATCAGGAACGCAAGCAGGCGCTCGATACTGCAAATCAGGCAGCACGGGATAAAGGTCTGACGCTTGAGATGCTTGGAAAATCTTGCAACCTGCTACCGATTCGTATTGGGGCGATCCTGAGCGGACAGGCGCCGCTGGAGGCGGCCACGCAGGGGTGTCTGGAGAAAGAGCTCAATTTGATGATAGGGGAGTTGGACCCGCTTCGCACTCCACCGGTGAGATGGAACGCCGGAGCAATCTACCGGCTTCACGAGGCGATTGATGTATATGCACCTGCTCTTCAACGCTGGATGAACGAACAGTTCGGAGATGCCATTATGTCTGCAATAGATTTCTCGATCATAACCGAGGAGGCCAAGGGTAGCCACGGAGAACGGCGTATACACATCATTTTTGACGGCAAGGCGCTTCCCTACTCCACCGATGAGGGATGGCGGCCGGCAGATATTCAGGGGGAGGGGAAGTCCGGCAAATAAGGCCTCTTCAAGCCGGAAGTGTGGAAACCCGGTATTACTGTAAAACATCTTTATCGGATAATCGTCTGAACCAAAATCATTTTCAATTTCTATATGTATTTATGTCGGGACAGCTAACCAGGTGCTCAAGCGGATTACCCTGTTGGGCAACCGCTTTCCCTGACAACTGGTACGAAGCCGGAGAGTTTTTCAATTTGCAACGTTTTGGGAATAGGGGGGGATTCCGATATTACATGCGCTACGTGAACTGGTGCCTTTTTCGTTACACAGTTGTGTAAAAGCATGTTAGAGAGGATTAAGTGCATAAAGAAATAAAACGTCTTGAAAGTCCTGTAATTACAAAGGAAAACACAAATATGCAGAAACACAAAAGAACGTAAAAGCACGGAGAAAAGCCTTGCAAGATTTACAGGTATATGCTATTATCTCACCACTGCCTTGTTTGAACACTTTGTTTGCGAAAGATAAGATTTTTACACAATACACCGTTATAGAACCAACAAAGAGATAGTCTGATATGGGTAAAGAATTTCATGGTAATCTAATCGGCAGCGGGAAGACCTTCGGGATTATTGCCAGCCGGTTTAATAATTTTATCACAAAACGATTGCTGGACGGTGCGCTGGATTGCCTTATCCGCCATGGCGTTGACGACGGCGGTATCGACGTCTTTTGGGTTCCCGGCGCTTATGAGATCCCGGTGGCCGCCCTGAAGGTAGCGCAGAGCGGCAAGTATAGCGCCATTATCTGTCTTGGCGCTGTTATTCGTGGGGAAACTGCGCACTTTGACTACGTTGCGGGCGAGTCTGCAAAAGGGATCGCTCATGTAGGGCTATCTACCGGTATTCCAACCATTAACGGAGTCATAACAACGGAGACCCTGGAGCAGGCCATCAATCGCGCCGGCGCAAAAACGGGAAACAAGGGCGCAGAAGCCGCAATGTCAGCAGTGGAGATGGTAAATCTTTTTGAACAAATCCAGGCCGGAGTAAAAACAAAAAACCGAGGTTAGCGCTTTTGCCGTAAGTCATATCCGATTCAACGCAACCCCCAGTTGTAACCTGTAACAAAACTAAGCCAATCTCTTTTTATATTTTTTTTGCTCTTACTTAAATCACATAAGCCATGCGAAATAGAACGATTGCCCGCGAACTTGCCCTTCAAGCCCTTTATCAACTCGATTTACGCGGCGACGATATTTTTGGCGAGATTGAAATCTTTTGTAAAGAAAACACGGACAAATCGGATATATACCAGTTTGCCATGTCGCTTATCCAGGGTTGCCGTCTACACGTAAATGAAATTGATGAGAAGATTTCCAGTGTCGCCGAACATTGGGACCTGCACCGCATGGCCATTATTGACAAAAATATTTTACGGCTGGGCGTCTACGAACTTCAGTTCCGACAGGATATCCCCCCAAAGGTCTCCATCAACGAGGCTATAGACCTTGCAAAGAAATTCAGCACAAAGAACTCAGGCACCTTCGTCAACGGTATATTAGACAAGATTTACACCCGATTCGGAAACGGTAAATCGCGTGAAGTCCCCGTTGCAGTGGACGCCGCAGACCTTCAAGATATCCCGGAACCGGAAATTGATTATGGCAATGCGGATTTGCACGTGCACACCAACCTTTCTGACGGGACTATGACGCCGGAGGAGGTTGTTGATGAGGCTATCAGGCTGGGCGTTTCAACTATTTCCATTACGGACCATGACACCGTTGACGGTGTTATCGCCGCTGCCCGCTATGGGCAAAATAAAAATCTCCACATTATTCCAGGCATAGAGCTTTCCGCGTATCTCGCACCTGCAGAAATCCACATCCTTGGATATTTCATCGACGTCAATAATGCCTCCTTGCAAAGAATTCTGAAGCAGGCAAACGAAGACCGGCGAATACGTATTTATTCAATTGTAGAAAAATTACGCGGATACAATGTCACTATAGATCCGGAGGAAATCTTTACCCTGGCCGGTAAGGCGTCCCCCGGGCGTATGCACATTGCAGAAACAATATGGAAGCACGGGTTTTGCAAAACAATAGCGGAGGCTTTTGTAAGATACATTGGAGATAATGGGCCCGCTTATGTCCCTAAAAAAACGCTCTCCCCGCAACAGGCCATCGAATTAATAAAAGAGGCCGGGGGCGTTGCAGTCCTGGCACATCCGGGGCTGATGCAAAGAGAACAAGTTATCGAAGACTTGGTGAAGTTCGGTCTTAAAGGAATTGAGGTTTACTATCCGTCGCATACCCCACAGGACGTCAAGAAATTTCTTGCGATAGCAAAAAAGTATAACTTGATTGCAACAGGGGGTTCTGACTTTCACGGAGAAAGGAAGGCGGAGACGCCTATTGCCTTAGTGACCATACCGGGTAGTTTAGTTAGTGATCTAAGAAGAGCCATTTTTACATGAGGAGAAAGTAATCAGTGGAGCAGTTTCCAAATAAAGACAAAACACCGGCAAAGGGCACTTTGCCGAGTAAAGCGCCAGTTAAGCGGAAGAAAGGCTGGTGGCATTGGTTTAAAAATCTCACGATAGAACCACGTAAAATCGTCATTTGGGAAGGCGATAATGTAAGGTTGGTACTTGCCCCGCCTGAGGAAGAAGTTGCTGAGGCCGTCGTTGAAAAACCCGCCGTTCTCGTAGAGAAACCGGTAGTCGTTGCGCCTGTAAAAGTTCCGGTGGTGCCGGTTCCTCCGGTCAAACCAGCTCCTCCAGTTCCGCCGGTTCCTCCGGTTAAACCTGCACCTCCGGTTCCGCCAGTTCCTCCGGTCAAACCTGTACCTCCGGTTAAACCGGTTCAGCCGGTTGCGCCGCCAAAGCCTGTTATTAAAGAAGAAATAGTTGAAGTTCTACCGCTGCCCGTGGTGACTGACCGGTTAAAGGTAGGATTAGAAAAAACACGCAGCCGCTTTTGGTCGCGATTAAAAGGTATTTTTTCTTTTAGAAAGAGCATAGATAAGTCGGTTCTCGATGAACTGGAAGACGTCCTTATTGGTGCGGATATTGGGGTAAAACCCGTTCAAAAATTATTACAGGAACTTCACGCCGCCTGGGAATCCAAAGCAATAACGGAAACTACCCAGATTCAGGATTTTATAAAAACGAAGCTGAAAGAAGACCTCCACGAGTGGAAGACTGACGTACAATACGCACCGGCGCCGCCCACCGTTATCATGGTAGTTGGAGTGAATGGGGCGGGTAAAACAACGTCGATTGCAAAGCTTGCGCATCTCTTTATTAAGGAAGGCAAAAAAGTCTTGGTTGCCGCAAGCGATACCTTCAGGGCTGCTGCAGTAGAACAATTGGAGATTTGGAGCAAACGTATTGGCGCTGAAATCGTGAAGCATCAAACGGGTTCTGACCCAGCGGCGGTTGCTTATGACGCCCTGGAGGCCAGCATTGCAAGGGGATATGACGTGCTGATCGTAGACACGGCCGGGCGTTTGCACACACACGAGAATCTGATGAACGAACTCGGCAAGATCAAACGGGTTATTACCAAGAGATTGCCGGGAGCACCTCACGAGGTGTTGATGGTGCTTGACGCAACAACCGGGCAGAATGCCGTCTCTCAGGCGAAAATGTTTAAGCAAACGGTGGACATAACGGGGATCTTTTTGGCAAAATTAGATGGCACAGCAAAGGGTGGTATCGTGCTTGGAATGCGCAATGAAATCAACGTCCCGGTAAAGTTCGTCGGGCTTGGTGAAAAGCCGGAGGATATAGAACGCTTCGATCCGGACGCATTTGTGAACGCCTTGTTTGAATAAGCAGGGAGATAGACTGAAGGTTTTTAGGGATAAATCACAAGTAAGTTCTGGCATTCGAGTCTCTCTCTCGTTCCCAAGCTATAGCTTGTGAATGTGCCTGTACCGGAAGCTCCGGCTTCTTTTTCTACAGGGTGATTTAGTTTTTCTGATTCAAAGCAACCGCAGGGACATGGATTACCGTTCATACCCGTTTGTTGCAGTTCCGTTCCCAGGCTGGGGTTTAGGAACGTAATAACAAAAACAACAAAGATTTTGAACATTACCGCTAGGGCGCTGACATGGGAAAAGAAACCATTATTTTTAACATCTGCCGATTTGACCCGGATGTTGATAAGAAACCACACTTCAAAAAATACGAAGTCCCCTTTCTCCGGAAAGATTTGACGGTACTTGAAGGGCTTAATTACATCCAGCAGCGGCTTGACCATTCCCTGGCGTATCGCTCTTCCTGCCGGGCGGCAATTTGCGGTTCTTGTGCCATGCACATCAACGGGAAATATCGTTTGGCCTGCAATACCCTGGTATCAAAGCTTGAGACAGACGTCGTTACCATCCGCCCCTTGGCAAACCTGACGGTGCAAAAGGACCTTTTCGTAGACATGAAACCGTTTTGGGATAAATACGAACAAGTGAGACCTTACTTAATAACGGGGAAGCCGTTACCCGCTGCAGGTGAGCAACCCCAGAGCGTTGATGAAAGGGCCAGGCTTGATAACCTGATTGACTGCATCCTTTGCTCCTGCTGCCATGTTTCCTGTCCCATTACGGCATCCCATGAAAATTATCCTGGTCCTATGGCCTTTCTTAATCTGGATAGGTTCCTGTCTGACTCACGGGATTCCGCACAGGCAGAACGATTGGCAATCGTAAACGATGAGCAGGGTGTGTGGCGTTGCCACACAGTATTTAACTGTCAGGAGGCGTGCCCAAAAGACCTGAATCCATCTGGCGCAATTGCGCGTATCAAGATGAAGGTGGTGAAAGACAAGGGTAATCGTTCTTAAGTACTCCGGTATTTTATACCATATATTGCCACTTCAGTACCGTTTTGCTGATAATGCCTTTGATTAGTGAAAACAGGCAATGCATGTCTTCCTATTAGCGGTTGCCCCTATGGGGCAGAGACAGACTCCACATTGTTTTTTGTATTTTCTCCTTTTCTCATTCCCAAGCTCCAGCTTGCGAATGTACCTGTACCGGAAGCTCTTGTTTCGGTTTTTCCAGAATGGTTGTCTTTCTTTGAACATTGGCTGAATTGCCACAACGGTAATAATGAAAAACCCTAAACCCTCAAGACGCGTATGCGTATTCTGCGGCTCCAGCGCAGGTGCGCGACCTATTTACACAAAAGCTGCTCAACAACTGGGCAAGGCAATCGTCTCGCAAAACATGGGACTCGTGTACGGAGGGGGTAGCTTTGGATTGATGGGGGTTATTGCTGACACTGTTTTACAAGAAAAGGGGGAAGTTATTGGTGTAATTCCTCATGAGATTTTCTCTAATGAAATTGCCCATGAAGGCTTAACGGAACTAAGGTTTGTCTCCGGTATGCATGAGCGAAAGGAACTGATGTCCAAGCTATCCGATGCCTTCATTGCAATGCCTGGCGGCTTTGGCACCCTTGACGAATTTTTTGAAATCCTTACCTGGTCGCAACTGGGATTGCACTCAAAACCCATTGGACTGCTCAATATTGATGGTTATTTTGATATGTTGTTGTCGTTTTTAGACCACGTATTGCAGGAATGTTTCATACAAACAAAGCATCATCGGCTCATTGTAACATCCACTGCACCGGAAAAACTTCTTTCAGAACTTCTCAATAACAAGGAGTTGGATTGAGTACTATATCATTTCTGATGCTTACTTTGCATTTCTTCTTTTTCCTTTTGAAGCAAAACAATATTGCACTTGACCAACGCCCCTCCTGATACTACAATGCTGGTGTTAGTAGTCTGGTAACGGAAAACGTTCAATCATTCCCATTGGCGAGGAGCGGTGGATGCAAAAAGTGCTCATTATTGACGATTCGATGGTAACTAATATGTACCTTTCGATGTGTCTTAAAGATAATTATGACATTGTGTCTGCAAATAATGCCAAAGAAGGCACCGAGATGATAGCCGAACATATCCCCGATTGTATTGTATCAGATTTGTTGATGGATGAAATGGACGGCTTCCAGTTGCTTGAATACCTACAGGACGAAAATATAAAAATACCTACCATCATTATGTCCTCTGATATACAGGAAGTTGATAAAAATCGATGTTTGGCGCTGGGGGCATGTGCCGTCCTGAACAAACCGGTTCGGGGTGATGAACTGCGCAAAGAAGTTCAAAAGGCGTTGGCTATGGTGAGTAAATAAGGGCAATGACGGTTGCGGAAAACACAAGTAGCCTCCGTTTCCCGTAACGGTGCGGCCGGGAATACGTCCACTCAGAAAAAGGGAAAAAATCGGGTTGTTTTTCACCATTACCAATACCAGCTAAACTGCAACTTTCTCCCTACCTCTTCTTTTCAATAAACCGCTTTATAAACCAATCAGATTCTTTCATGATAATGCTGCCCAGGATTGCGCTTAGCAATACGTAAATGCCGGCAAGCGACTTAATCGGATATGGCACATGTGTGTTCATGGTGATTGCCCCTGCCAGGATAATCGAAAACTCCCCCCGTGGTATGAGGCTGAATCCAAGCCGAAGGCTTGCTCGGTTGCTTAAGGCGTGTTTCTTGCCGATAAAATAGCCCCCAAATGCCTTGCTGAAGGAGGTGACGATAAAGATGAATATCCCGACGGGAATTACGTAAGCTACGTGTTTATAGTCGATGGACATCCCGAATGCCACGAAGAAAATTGCTGTGGAGAATTGCTGAAAGGGTTTGACTGTCTCTGAAATCCTGTGCTTCTGTTTGGTTTCCGATAATAAAAGCCCTGCAAGGAACGCCCCGATGGCCTCGGAAAGTCCGATTTTGGCGGCAGCACCTGCTGAAAGCACGATGATGGAAAGGATCAGGATTACGAACAGGTCGGTATGATCAATGTCGATGATTTTATCAATAAATTTCTTCGACGTTTTGGCGAGGATGACGTAGAACAGAAAAAAGGCAGACGTCTTCACCGCAACGAGGAGAGACCCTTTTATATCCACGTGTCCGTAATTAATGAAACCGACCAAGAACGCCAGAAACGTGGCGATAAACATATCTTCAAAAATCAGGATGTTTAAGGTGTATTCAGTTTCCGGGTTTGCAGAACGCTTTAGATCGATGATCGACTTGGCGACGATCGCAGAGCTGGTTACATAAATAATGCCTGCAAGCAGCAATGAGTGTATCAAGTCATATCCAATCAGCCACCCCAGGAGCAAACCAACGGGAAAGTTGAAGAGGAGGTCGTACACCCCCGCATAAAATATTTTCTTTTGATTATTGAATAAACTGGCAACGGAAGACTCCAGCCCAAACATAAACAACATGAAAATAATGCCCAGGGTTGCAATAAACTCCGTAATAATGGTCAGGGGAAAGAAGTTCTGGAGGATCATGCCTACGACGATAAATACGGCGGTGAGGGACTGGTTGACCCTTGTCGCCGCGAAGCCTGCGAAAAACAAGGTAAGGAGTGAAATGCCCAGTGATAGGATGCTTTCATTGACGATCATTTTTCTAGACGATATTTGATTTCAAAGGTGGTTATGAAATTTTTTATCTGCTCATTGCTGCCGATGACGATAATGGTGTCCTGCGGTCTGATAACTTCGCTGGAACAGGGATTCGGTATTACCGTTTCACCTCTAATAATGGTCGTAATAGATACGCCGGTTAGCGTTCTGATGTTCAGGTCTTCAATCTTTTTGTCTGCCAATGTTGAATCCGGTCCGATCTTGATCCATTCCATAGTAGCGTTTTTCATTGTCAACTTTGATTCCTCCTCCATGACAGGCTGGAAGTACGCACCGCTCAGTATGGCGCCCATTTGTCTGGCCTCCTCATCGTTAAGCATG
>Ga0315281_10012037_pt1 | contig 11814 bp, 13 predicted proteins | sample YL17G07_0_MG_FD_204540 | JGI IMG/M metagenome (GOLD analysis project Ga0315281, IMG submission 204540) | Sediment microbial communities from Yellowstone Lake, YNP, Wyoming, USA - YL17G07_0 | ecosystem: Environmental > Aquatic > Freshwater > Lake > Sediment | place: USA: Wyoming | collected... | reverse complement strand
GGGTACGCGGTAGCAACGCGCTGTTGCCGGAAAGTGTCGCGGTGTTGTGGGCGCGGCCCGTGCCCGACGAATTCCATGCGCGTTTCAGCGCCATCGGTCGCCGCTATCGTTATGTTCTGCTCAATCACCCAGTGCGCCCCGCTCTGTCTGGCGAACGGGTCGGTTGGTACGCCCGGCCCCTGGACTTGGAGCAGATGCGCGAAGCTGCTGCGCTGTTGGTTGGCGAGCACGATTTCTCGGCTTTCCGTGCGGCCGAGTGCCAAGCCAAATCCCCGGTGAAGCAGTTGCATAGCATCGAAATCGAGCACCATGGCAATTTAATCATCTTTGATTTTTTCGCCAGTGCCTTTCTGCATCACATGGTGCGTAATCTGGTTGGCTGTCTGGTTTACGTAGGCAAAGGGAAATACGATCCGGCCTGGATGCAGCAACTGCTGAAAAACCGTGACCGAAGTCTGGCCGCGCCCACGTTCTCTCCCGACGGCCTCTATCTGTCGCGTATTGAGTACGATGAAAAATGGGGTTTGCCGCAGCGCAGTCCCTGCAGTTTCCCTGAGCTCCTCGGTTCGCGGTAAAATCCACTTTTCAATTTTCTGCTGGGCGGCTATTTGTCGCCTGCCTTTTTTTCATCATGCGCACTCGAATAAAAATCTGCGGCATTACCCGCCCTGACGATGCCCTGACTGCGGCGCGGCTGGGCGCTGACGCTATCGGTCTGGTGTTTTACGCCAAAAGTCCTCGTCATGTGAGCATGACTCAAGCGGTGGAAATTGCAGCACACCTGCTGCCGTTCGTGACCAGCGTAGGCTTGTTCGTTAACCCAAGTGGTCAGGAAGTGAACGCGGTGCTGCAAGGGTTGCGCCTGGACCTGTTGCAATTCCATGGGGAAGAGCCACCGGAATTCTGTCGCCAATTCGGTGTGCCCTACATCAAGGCCGCGCGCGTCAAACCGGGGTCGGATTTGGTACAATACGCGGCTCGCTTCCATGATGCTCGCGCTCTGCTGCTGGACGCTTACGTGGAAGGCGCGCATGGCGGCACTGGTCAGGCTTTCGATTGGGGTCTGATCCCCGCAGGGTTGCCGCTGCCGGTGATCCTCTCCGGTGGACTGACTCCCGCCAATGTGGAAGATGGAGTCCGACAAGTCAGGCCTTGGGCCGTGGACGTGTCTAGCGGAGTCGAAGCAACCGAAGGAAATAATGCCCTGAAGGGTATAAAGGACGCGGCCAGGATGGCGGCGTTCATGCAAGGAGTACGTAATGCAGAAGTATGATTTGCCCGACGACCGGGGTCATTTCGGACCCTATGGCGGGGTGTTTGTGGCGGAAACGCTGATCGAGGCGCTGACCGAGCTACGCCAGCAATATGAGCAGTGTCGCGACGATGCTGCGTTTCAGCAGGAATTCGCGCACGAGCTTAAGCATTTCGTTGGCCGCCCCAGTCCGATTTACCATGCCAAGCGTTGGTCGGAGCATCTGAGTGGCGCGCAGATATATCTCAAGCGAGAAGACCTCAACCACACCGGCGCGCACAAGGTCAATAATACTGTGGGACAAGCCTTGCTCGCCCGCCGGATGGGCAAGCCACGCGTGATTGCAGAAACTGGCGCCGGCCAACATGGCGTGGCGACGGCTACGGTGGCGGCGCGTTACGGCATGGAGTGCGTGGTATACATGGGTTCGGAGGACGTTAAGCGCCAAGCCAGCAACGTCTACCGCATGAAGTTGTTGGGGGCGACTGTGGTGCCGGTGGAGTCCGGTTCCAAAACGCTCAAGGACGCACTCAATGAAGCGATGCGCGACTGGGTGACCAACGTCGAGAACACGTTCTATATCATCGGCACTGCGGCAGGTCCGCACCCTTACCCGATGATGGTGCGCGACTTCCAGGCCATCATCGGACGCGAGGCGCAATTTCAAATGCCTGAGCTTACGGGGCGCCAGCCGGATGCGTTGATCGCCTGCGTCGGTGGTGGGTCCAACGCCATCGGGTTGTTTTATCCTTACCTTGCCAACACCGAGGTGCGCCTGATCGGAGTCGAGGCAGCAGGACTGGGGCTGGATTCCGGCAAGCATGCAGCACCCCTGTCGGCGGGCACGCCTGGCGTGCTGCACGGCAACCGCACCTATTTGATCCAGGACGCCAACGGTCAGATCATTGAAACCCATTCCATTTCCGCCGGGCTCGATTACCCCGGCGTCGGCCCTGAGCATGCCTATCTAAAAGACAGCGGCCGTGCCGAATATGTGGCGGTGACCGATGGCGAGGCACTGCAGGCGTTCCATGACTTGTGCCGGTACGAAGGTATTATCCCGGCACTGGAATCGAGCCATGCGCTGGCTTATGCCGCGAAGATTGCACCTACCATGGACAGAGACCGGACTTTGCTGGTCAACCTGTCCGGGCGTGGCGACAAGGATATGAATACCGTGGCTGAATTGTCCGGAATCAAGTTTTGATAACGGTTTGACAGGTTGTGCAGTACTAACCTAACCAATGGATTAAAGTTTCATGACGCGTATTGAAGCAACATTCCAGAAATTGCAGGGCGAAGGCAAGAAAGCACTTATTCCCTTCATCACTGCGGGCGACCCTGACCCTACCCTGACGGTGCCTTTAATGCATGCGCTGGTGGAAGCGGGGGCGAACATCGTCGAACTTGGGGTGCCATTTTCCGATCCCATGGCCGATGGCCCCACCATTCAACGCTCCAGCGAACGGGCGCTGAAGTTTGGTACCAGCTTGAGGGATGTGATGACCATGGTGGCCGAGTTCCGCAAGTCGGACAGTGTGACGCCGGTGGTGCTGATGGGCTATGCTAACCCGATAGAACACATGGGGTATGCGGTGTTTGCAGCAGCGGCGGAGCAGAGCGGGGTGGACGGTATGCTCACCGTTGACTACCCTCCAGAAGAGGTGTCCGGGTTCGCGCAGCATTTGTCGCGCCACGGCATCGCGCCGATTTTTTTGCTGGCTCCGACCACGCCCGCGAGCCGTGTCGAGCAGGTGGCGAAGTTGGCTCGGGGATTCATTTATTACGTGTCACTCAAGGGTGTGACTGGCGCGGCGCACCTGGATTTGGCCGAGGTGGCCCGCAACATTTCTAGCATCAAGGCTCACTGCAGTTTGCCGGTGGGCGTGGGGTTCGGTATTCGCGATGCGGCGACCGCCAAAGCAATTGCTGCATTTTCCGATGCGGTGGTCATCGGCAGTCGCATTGTGCAGGAAATTGAAAACTCGCCACGGGAATTGCTGCTTTCCAACGTGGCTGAGTTTGTAAAAAGCATCCGTGTCGCTATCGACGAGAACTAAGGACATCGCATGAGCTGGTTCCAAAAATTACTGCCCCCAAAAATCAAACGCAAGGTGGAGGGGGAGGCAGCTAAAAAAGCTGTTCCGGAAGGGCTGTGGAGCAAATGTCCGCAGTGCGAGGCGGTGCTGTACCACGCGGATCTGGAAAAGAACATGGCGGTGTGCCCAAAATGCAACCACCATAATCGCATTGGCGCCAGAAGCCGGTTGGGGATGTTGCTTGATCCGGAGGGGCGCTTTGAAATCGGCGCCGAAGTGACGCCCCTCGATACCCTTAAATTCAAGGACAGCAAGCGCTATTCAGATCGTCTGAAAGATGCAGTCAAGGACACCGGCGAAAGCGACGCGCTGGTCGTGATGCAGGGCAGCATCAAAACCGTTGCTGTGGTCGCTGCGGCGTTCGAATTTAAATTCATGGGTGGCTCAATGGGTTCGGTGGTAGGTGAGCGTTTTGCACGCGGGGTGCATGCGGCCATCGAACAGAATGTGCCGTTTATCTGTTTTGCCGCCAGCGGCGGTGCGCGCATGCAGGAAGGGCTGTTGTCGCTGATGCAGATGGCCAAAACCAGCGCTGCGCTAACCCAGCTTTCTGCAGCGAAACTGCCATTCATCTCTGTTTTGACCGACCCGACCATGGGCGGAGTTTCCGCTAGTTTCGCCATGCTCGGCGACATTATTATTGCCGAGCCCAATGCCCTGATCGGTTTTGCCGGCCCGCGGGTGATTGAGCAAACAGTGCGGGAAACCTTGCCGGAAGGATTTCAGCGTGCTGAGTTTCTGCTTGAGCACGGCGCCATTGATTTAATCATGGACCGCCGTCAAATGCGCGATAAGCTGGCCAACCTGCTGACGCAAATGATGCGCCTGCCGGCAGTGGTTTAGTTCGGAGTCCTGGGTATCGAGCCGCAAAAACCGGCAACCCTTTCCGCTTGGCTCTCTTATCTGGAGCGGCTGCATCCGGCGACAATCGAACTGGGGTTGGAGCGCGTTTCGCAAGTTAAAAGTGCGCTCGGTCTTGCCCCTGCTTTCCCCATTATCACTGTGGGCGGGACCAACGGTAAAGGTTCCACCTGTGCCATGCTGGAGGCGATTCTCAGTGCTGCCGGCTACAGCGTTGGCTGTTACACCTCCCCCCATTTGCTGCGTTATAACGAACGGGTAAGAATCAACCGGCAAGAGGTCACGGACGCAGCATTGTGCCGTGCCTTCGCAGCAGTAGAAGCAGCGCGCGGCGCAATCAGTCTCACCTATTTTGAATTCGGAACGCTCGCGGCACTGTGGCTGTTTTCCCGGCAGGGGGTCGGTGCGGCGGTGTTGGAAGTGGGGCTGGGCGGGCGTCTGGATGCAGTGAATGCGTTCGATCCCGATTGCTCCGTTGTGACCAGCATCGCATTGGACCACATGGATTATCTCGGTCACACGCGCGAAGCGATTGGTTTTGAAAAGGCCGGAATCTTCCGCAAAGGCCGTCCGGCGATATGTGCCGACCCGCTGCCGCCAGCGAGCCTGACGGATTATGCATTGCAAATCGGTGCCGATCTGCAGTGCATAGACCGCGATTTCGGCTTTGTGGCAGAAGCAGGGCAATGGCGCTTCCATGGTCGGCGTGGTGATCGCTATGCTTTACCCTATCCGGCTTTGTCGGGCGCTTTTCAGCTCAGTAATGCGGCAGCCTGTCTGGCCGCCCTGGATGAAATGCAGGTGTGCTTGCCGGTAGCCATGAACGATATTCGACGTGGTTTGCTGGAGGTTTCCGTACCCGGAAGATTTCAGGTGTTGCCGGGAGCGCCGCGAGTGATTCTGGACGTGGCGCACAATCCTCATGCTGCGGCTGCACTTGCAGAAAATCTGCGCAGTATGGCCGGCGGCAAAACCATCGCGGTGTTTTCTATGCTTGCAGACAAGGACATCACCGGCGTGGTACAGGCAATGAAAGCCTGTGTGGATAGCTGGCTGGTTGCGGCTATCCTCGAGCAGCGAGGGGCTTCGCTGCCACAAATCATGGATGTTCTGAATAGCGAAGGTTTGTTAGATCGGGTATCCGGATTCGCTTGTGTAGCGGAAGCCTATCGGTACGCCTGTAATGTGGCTCTGGAAGATGATAAAATCATCGTGTTTGGATCTTTCTATACGGTGGCTGGCGTGCTGCGGCAGCGCACCATAACCGATGAGCAGAGCGAAAATTAGATGGCACGATCGATCAGCGATGAAGAACTGCAACTGAGGAAGCGCGCCAGGCGGCGCCTGGTGGGCGCAATTGCGCTGGTGACGGTTGCAGTTGTAGTGGTGCCTATGGTTTTGGACGACAAACCAAAACCTGTAGGGCAAGACATTGCCATCCGCATACCGTCGCAGGAGGGCAATGACTTTTCTTCTAAAGTGATTCCTCCCATAGCAAAAAAGGCATTACACACAGCACCGGTAGCTGCGAATGTGGAGAGCGCCCTCCCAAAATCTGCCGAATCACAGCCGGTTAGTCCCGCACCAGTAAAGCCAGTGGAGAAGGACGTAGCAATTCTTGCTGCCCCGCCCCCCCAGCAATCGGTTAAACCGACGGAGAAGGCCCCGCCACCAGCCAAATCGGAAGCATTGGAGAAAGCTGAAACTGTCCAGAAACACGCACCGGCCGCGAAATCGGGTGGTTATGTGGTGCTGCTTGGCGCATTCTCCAATCAGGTTAACGCCAAACAGCGTCAGGCCAAACTGTCAGCCCTTGGAATCAAGTTCTACACGGAGAAACTTAAAACTGCTGTGGGCGAAAAAATTGGTGTGCGCGCCGGCCCCTACCCCAGCAGGCACGAGGCGGAGCAGGTTCGGGACAAACTGAAAGTGCGCGGTATTCAAGACGGTATCGTGGCAGAAAAGGCGAGCTAACCCTTTTTGCATAATTGGTTATGACGCCATTCGACTACGCGGTTTTGCTAATCGTCGGTGTTTCCGTCCTGCTCAGCGTATTGCGTGGCATGGTGCGTGAGATACTGGCTTTGCTTTCATGGTTTGTTTCGTTCTGGGTGGCAAATGTCTATGCAGGGCGGCTGGTTCCGCTGTTGCCGGATTCCATTCCTAACGTGTCGTTGCGCTATTTGGCCGCGTTCGTTGCGCTGTTTTTGGTGGCGATGCTGGTCATGAGCCTGATCACCATTGCTCTGTCCGAGTTGACCAAAACAATCGGTCTGGGCCCGCTGGATCGGCTGCTGGGTGCATTTTTTGGGCTGGTGCGCGGTCTGCTGGTGGTAACTATTCTGGTGTTGCTGGCGGGGCTGACCAGTTTGCCGCGGCAGGGGCTGTGGCGTAACGCCATGTTCAGCGCACCGCTGGAGGCTGTTGCGGTGAAAGTGAAACCTTGGCTGCCGGATGATTTCTCAAAACGTATCAACTACGAGTGATTGAACTATGTGTGGAATCCTGGGGGTAGTGTCAAAAAGCCCCGCCAATCAGATACTCTACGACGGACTGTTGGTGTTGCAGCATCGTGGCCAGGATGCTGCCGGTATCGTGACGCGGGAGGGCAACACCTTTCACCTGCATAAGGGCAACGGTCAGGTGGGCGACGTGTTCCGTACCCGCAATATGCGCTCGCTGTTGGGTAATATGGGCATCGGCCATGTGCGCTATCCCACCGCCGGTTGTTCGTCGTCGGCCGAGGCGCAGCCGTTTTACGTTAATTCCCCGTTTGGTATCGTATTGGGGCACAACGGCAACCTCACCAACGCTGAACAGCTTAAGAAGGAGCTGTTCCGGCAGGACCTGCGTCATGTCAACACCAGTTCCGATTCCGAAGTTTTGCTCAATGTGCTGGCGCATGAGCTTCAGGAAGCCGCTTCTGGACACAGCTTGGACCGCGCTTCAATTTTTGCTGCAGTGGCCGGGGTGCACCGGCGTTGTCGTGGTGCTTACGCAGTAGTTGCGATGATCGCCGGCTACGGCCTGCTCGCCTTCCGCGACCCTCATGGCATCCGCCCCTTGGTGGTGGGTAGCTGTACTACGCCGCAGGGGGTGGACTATTTAGTCGCTTCCGAGAGCGTGGCACTCGACGTGCTTGGTTTCAAGTTGTTGCGCGATGTGGCGCCAGGCGAAGCGATCTTCATCGACGATGCAGGCAGTCTCTACTGCCAGCAGTGTGCGTCCAAGACCAGCCTAAATCCCTGTATTTTCGAATACGTTTACCTGGCGCGCCCGGACTCGGTAATCGACGGTGCTTCGGTCTACGAAACCCGTCTGCGCATGGGTGAAAATCTGGCCGACAAGATTCGCCGTGTCCTGCCGCAACTGGATATCGATGTGGTGATACCTATTCCCGATACCAGCCGCCCCAGCGCTTTGCAACTCGCCAACCAGTTGGGGTTGGCTTATCGCGAGGGTTTTATCAAGAACCGTTACATCGGGCGCACCTTTATCATGCCCGGGCAGGCGCTGCGCAAAAAATCCGTGCGCCAGAAACTGAACGCCATCGGCATCGAGTTTCAGGGCAAGAATGTGTTGTTGGTGGACGACTCCATCGTGCGCGGCACCACCAGCCGCGAGATCGTGCAGATGGCACGGGAAGCGGGAGCAAATAAAGTGTATTTTGCCTCGGCTGCGCCACCGGTGCGCTTTCCCAACGTCTATGGCATCGATATGCCGACACGTCAGGAACTGCTTGCAACCGGACGCACCGACGAGCAGATCGCGCATGAGATCGGAGCCGATGCCGTCATTTATCAGGACCTGGATGCTTTGATCGATGCAGTGCGCAAGGTTAATCCGGCGATTACACGTTTCGAGACTTCTTGTTTCGACGGCAACTACATTACCGGCGACATCACGCCGGAGTATCTGGCTGCGGTGGAGAATGCGCGGTGCGAGGCGTCCCATCAATCCAGCGATGCGGAATCCAGCATGCAGCTGGATTTGAATCTGCTTGAGGGGTGATGGGTTGACAACGTTTTAGTCACCGCGTAGATTTGACCTTAGCGCCGATTTGATTTCAGCTTGCGGGCGCTTTATAAATGCAGCTAAAGCGCGGGAAACCCGTTTTAGCCATTCCGAGCTGAACGGGTTTTTTACTTTGGGGGTGTCATGACTGACGATTTTGAGCTTGAAACACTGGCGGTGCGGGCGGGCATACATCGCAGCCAATTCAACGAACATTCCGAAGCGTTGTTTCTTACTTCGAGCTTCGTGTTCGGCAGTGCGGCGCAGGCGGCTGCGCGCTTTTCCGGCGCGGAGCCGGGGAATATCTATGCCCGGTTTACCAACCCCACCGTGACCGCGTTTCAGGAACGTCTGGCTGCGCTGGAAGGCGCGGAAATGTGTGTGGCTACCGCTTCCGGCATGTCCGCTATCCTGGCGACGGTAATGGGCCTGTTGTCTGCGGGTGACCACATTATCGCATCGCGCAGTATCTTTGGATCGACGGTGCAGTTGTTCAACAACATCCTGCAACGTTTCGGAGTGGAGACCACATTCGTCTCGCCGACCGATCTCGGAGAATGGCGGGCAGCGCTCAAGCCCAACACCAAGCTGTTTTTCGTGGAGTCGCCCTCCAATCCACTCACCGAAATAAGTGACATCGCTGGCCTGAGCGAAATTGCCAAGTCGGCGGGCGCATGGCTGGCGGTGGATAACTGTTTTTGCACTCCAATTCTGCAACGGCCTCTGCAACTGGGCGCTGATGTTGTGATTCACTCTGCCACCAAATATCTGGACGGGCAAGGCCGGGTGCTGGGCGGTGCGGTGTTGGGCAAGCGCGAGGTGATGGAGGGCGTGTATGCCTTCCTGCGCACTGCGGGACCGACTATGAGCGCCTTCAATGCATGGGTGTTTCTGAAAGGGTTGGAAACCCTCAAGCTGAGGATGGATGCCCATTCTCGTTCTGCTCTAGAGCTTGCCCGCTGGCTCGAAGCTCAACCCAGGGTGGAACGCGTTTATTACCCAGGGCTACCCTCCCACCCGCAGCACGAACTTGCCATGCAGCAGCAGGCGAGTGGCGGCGGGATTGTGGCGTTCGAAGTTAAGGGTGGCAAGGACGCGGCTTGGCGGGTAGTGGATGCGACCCGCATGGTTTCGATTACGGCGAATCTTGGCGATGCCAAGACCACCATTACCCATCCTGCGACAACGACCCATAGCCGCATGACGCCGGAGCAACGTGCTGCAGCGGGGATCAGTGACGGTCTGTTGCGGGTGGGGGTGGGGCTTGAGGCGTTGAGCGATATTCAGGCGGATCTGGCGCGCGGTTTGGCGTAAGGTTTGGTTAATCCCACTCATTTTAAACTTTGAACGGGATTAGCTGAACCTCCACAGCGATCCGGCCGGCGGAGCGCGTTGTTCCAGAGGGGGTTCCTCGTCGTGCACGATAAAGTGATAACCACAATTGGGGCAGGTGGTGTATGAATGCGCCTTTTCTACAGCGCATACGGTTGCTTCAGGGGGTAGCGCAGGTGGTTCGGTAGGGAGTGCTGCGGCTGTCTCCGGTACGGGTTCCTGCTTGGTTGCCGGTTCTTCCGGTATTTCGTCGGTAATGCCTTCTACGCGACATAAGGCGCCAGCCTTTTCGATCGCGAGCTTGAACTTGTAGGCGGTCCGGTAGTCCAGATTTTTTTTGATGATGATCGCTTCGCCCGTAAACAGAGCGTCGATCTTGCCTGGTTTTTTCTTAAATAGATCGGCCAGCCGCACCTTGACTTGCCCAAGGTCTTCGCCATCCTTGATTTTCCCTTCAAACACGATCCGAAAGGACAAATCGCTCATTTTTTCGCTCCTCATATTCGGTATGAGTATACCGGAGCGTGTGATTTGAGTTCAACGGGTGAAACTGGCTGGGGCACTATTTCGGTGCCAGGACTTTAACGCTTTCGATCACCACCGGTGTTTGCGGTACGTGGGTTGGGAAAGGGCCAGAGGGGCCGACACGCACTTTGGCAATTTTAGTTACGACTTCCACGCCTTTTACCACTTTACCGAAAACGCAGTAACCAAACCCTTCACCAGTCGGGGCTGTGAAATTGAGGAAATCATTGTCCTTCACGTTGATGAAAAACTGGCTGGAAGCGGAATGCGGGTTTGGAGTGCGCGCCATGACGATGGTGTAGGCGTCGTTCTTGAGGCCATTTCCCGCCTCGTTTTCTATCGAGGCCGAGGTGGGTTTCTTGTTCAGGCTGGCATCGAAACCGCCGCCCTGGATCATGAAATTATCAATGACGCGGTGAAATACGGTGCCCTCGTAATACCCGCTGGAAGCGTAACGCAGGAAATTTTCCACGGTTTTGGGCGCTTTGTCAGGATAAAGCTCCAACGTAATGTTGCCCATGTTGGTTTTGATTTCCACTACCGGGTTTGCAGCGGATGCATCACAGATAAAGCTAAGACCGAGCAAAAACAGGGCAATCCGGGATTTCATCAGCTTGACTCCAAACGGTGTGTTAAGGGAAGAATGGGTGGTTTCCAGATATTACGAAAAAAATAAAGGCAGGACAAATGTCCTGCCTTTATTTTGTGAGCTACCGAAAATTACTTCTTGGCTGGCTCAGCTGCTTTTTCGTCTTTCTTTTCTTCAGCTTTTTTGGCTTTAGCTTTCTTGTGCTTTTTCTTGGCTGGCTTGGCAGCGTCAGCTTTAGGGGCTTCAGCAGCAGCAGGCGCAGCAGCGTCAGCAGCAACAGCGGAGAAGGTTACAGCGGCGAAAGCAGCAGCGATCAGTGCGGACAGAAGTTTGCTCATTTTTTAATTCCTTCAATTAAGGGTTGATTGTCTCAAAGCTTTAAGACACGTTATTTCGTGTGTCGGATATTTAACGCACGTATCCAGGCTTGGTTGACAGGATATGAAAAAAATTTATCTTGGGTGTGTGATTGGACATGTGACTGCATGGCGCCAGCCATTCCTGAATGGCCCCGGGCCTAGTCTGGCCTGCCTTCGCGCCATTCCCCCGGTTTCAGTCCATCGATGTTCCAATTACCGATTTTGCATCGAATCAGGCGCAGGGTGGGCAGGCCTATCTTGGCTGTCATACGGCGCACCTGGCGATTTTTACCTTCGCGGATCGTGAGTTCCAGCCAGGAAGTGGGGCTGTTCTTGCGGAAACGGATCGGCGGGGAGCGTTCCCACAAGCCGGGGGGTTCGTCGATGATGCGAGTCGTGGCAGGTTGGGTAATGAAATCTCCCAAGTCCACTCCCAAGCTTAGTTTTTGAAGTGCTTCAGTGTCTGGCACACCTTCGACTTGAACCCAGTAGGTTTTGGGTAGTTTGTGGTGAGGATGGCTGATGCTGTGTTGCAGGTGACCGTCATCGGTTAAAATGAGCAGGCCCTCGCTGTCCGTATCCAGACGCCCCGCCGGATAGACGTGCGGAACTGGAATGAATTCCTTGAGCGTGGTATGTCCGCCTTCCGGTGTGAACTGGCAAATGACGCCGTAGGGTTTGTTGAAGAGGATGAAGTGTGGCATGAGCGCTATTGAAAATGGACAGGATTAACCGGACGCCTGTTAATCCTGTCCGTTTTTTGTCAATTTCTGGAGTAATACA
>Ga0315281_10012036_pt1 | contig 11815 bp, 6 predicted proteins | sample YL17G07_0_MG_FD_204540 | JGI IMG/M metagenome (GOLD analysis project Ga0315281, IMG submission 204540) | Sediment microbial communities from Yellowstone Lake, YNP, Wyoming, USA - YL17G07_0 | ecosystem: Environmental > Aquatic > Freshwater > Lake > Sediment | place: USA: Wyoming | collected... | reverse complement strand
TGCCAACAAGAAAACACAAGATGAATCTCGGCCACGGAAACAAATTCACCATTTCAAAAATGAGCTCGTAAATTCACCTTTAACGCGGCAGACCATCAGCTTGTTATCGCTGGTACTCTCGTACCTTCTATACTTCCATATCGATGTTCAGCTTCAAATCATAAGCCTGCAATCGCCGTTTTTCATACCGGTAGCAAAGGCCGTTGGTTGAAGAAGTCGATGGGTTCAATAAAAAATATCTAAGAGAAAATTTCGACGGATACCTGAGTACCCGCGAATGTCGGCTTGCCGGAAGCCGTCATTCAGAAACGGCCTGATTCGGTCAATTTCGGCCGTTTCCACTGCATTGCACAAATGCTTCTATAACTTTCCGTGACGACGATGAACGAGGTGATCGACTGGATGAGCTTCTACAATCATCGCAGGCTGCATTCGACGCTGAGCTACGTCAGCCCGATGCAGTTCGAGCAGCGCTGGTTCGCCGATCAGGAAAAGCAGGCTGCATGATGGACTCGGCTATGGGATACGGAAAACAGGGGCAAGGTCATCTCTCGACTGGCTTACCAACCGCTTACGGAACGAGCCGGTTTGGAGCCGCCAAAGGAATGAGCCCCAAGCCTGTCTCAAAATTATCTTGGGTCAACTCCCGGAGTATCATAAGAAGTTGTCCGACTCGGTTCGCGACGGAGTTTGGCGGAAGTAGGGAATGACGTTCCGGCTAATTGGGAGGGGTACTTTGCACATTGGCGCTGTGTGCGCCTCCATCGGCGTGCTGGCCGCCTTGTCGTGTCCTCTGCTTGCTCAGGTTCCGCCCGATGCCGGGCGGATTCAGGAGCAAATGCGTGTTCCGTTGCCCCCCCCGGCGAGCAATCCGTCCGAGATCCGGATCGCGCCGCCCACCGGGGAGAAGAAGGCTGACTCACCGCCTTTCTATGTTGCGGGATTCCGCGTCAGCGGCGCCACGGTCTTCGCCGAGCAGCAGTTGCTTGAGGTTCTCGGTCCGGCGGGCCGCGATCTGACACTCGCCGAGGTCCAGGAGCGCGCGGACCGCCTGACAAAGTTCTACAAGGACAGCGGCTATGTCGTGGGGCGTGCGCTCGTCCCGGCTCAGGACGTGCGGGACGGCATCGTCGAGATCCACGTTCTCGAGGGTCGCTACGGACTCATCGATATCCGAAACGCAACCGAAGTGAGCGAGCATCGCATTCGTGATCTGCTTGGCGAGATCAAGGAGGGCGCGCTAATTCACGGCCCAACCCTGGAGAAACGGATCCTGCTCGTCTCGGATCTTGCGGGTATTCAACCCAAGGCCACACTCGAGCCTGGCCAGGCGACCGGCCTGAGCGACCTGGTCCTGGCGATCGGCGCAGGTCCGGCCAGGGAGTACAGCTTCACCGCCGATAACGCTGGCAACCGTTTCACCGGGAAGAATCGCCTCAGCGGCGCATTTGTGTGGAATTCTCCGGCGGGCATTGGTGATCGCCTGACGGCCAGCGCAGTTACGTCTGGCGAGGGGCTCCTGTCCATGCGCGTCGCGTACGACCTGCCGGCGGGGTCATCGGGGCCACGCGCCGGTCTCTACATAGCGCGGACGACCTATCTTCTGGGCGAGAATTTCCGTTCGCTCGACGCACACGGTACCGTGGACCTGCTCGGAGCTTCGTTCGTCTTTCCGCTGATCCGCTCTTCAGCGCTGAATGTGCGCGCCGTCGCGGCCGGTGAAACGAGGCGCCTCGAAGACGTGGTCGGCGCGACGAGCAGCGTCAATAACAAGAGAGCCTATCTCGCCCAGACCGGAATCGGTGGCGATGCACGCGACGGCTTCCTCGCCGGCGCGCTGACCGCTTTCCAGGGAACGCTGACGAGCGGCAAGCTGAAGCTGGACACACCGACATTCGCGGCCTTCGACGCGGCCGGCCCGCAGACTCGGGGCGGCTATGCGAAGTTTGTTGCCAACGTCTATCGCCTCCAAGGCTTGAGCGAGAACTGGCGGCTCGGGGCGAGCTACACGGGTCAATGGGCCTCCAAGAACCTGGATTCTTCCGAGAAATTCTCGGTCGGCGGTTTGACCGGCGTAAGGGCGTATCCGCTTGGCGAGGCGGCTGGCGACGATGTCCAATTGCTGCAGTTGGAATTGCGGCATCAGGGTGGGCAGCTAGGGCCGGGACAGATATCGCCTTTCGGATTCTTCGATGCGGCGCGCTCGAGGATCCAACATAACAACTTCACCACCTCCGCGGTCAAGAACGTTCGCGACCTGGCCGGCTACGGGCTGGGCGCTGAATGGTCGGTGCCGGGCTTCGGGTACGTGCGCTGTTGGCTTGCCTTCAAGGGCACTTCGGATCCGGCTACCTCGGATACGGATCGCAGCGCACGGTTCTGGCTGCAAGCAGGAGTCGCGTTGTGAGCCGCGCGGTGACGACGATGCGCTGGCGCTTCATCGCGGCGAACGTGGCGCTGGCTCTTGCCTCGCTTGATGCGCGTGCGCAGCAGACGATCCCGGCGACGGCACTTCCGACTGGCGGCCGCCTTGCCGGCGGACAGGCGACGATCAGTCAATCCGGCACGGCGATGTCGATCGTGCAAAGCACCCCGCGCGCGGCGCTTGACTGGCAATCGTTCAACATCGGTGCGAACGCTTCGGTCGTCTTTACCCAGCCCTCGGCAAACGCGATCGCGCTCAATCGCGTTCTCGGAGGCGATCCTTCGCAAATCTTCGGCCGGCTTTCCTCCAATGGCCAGGTATTTCTCACGAATCCGAGCGGCATCTTGTTTGCTCGCGGCGCACAGGTCGACGTCGGCGGCATTCTCGCGACAACGCTTGCAATGTCGACGAACGACTTCATGTCCGGCCATTATCTGCTGCGCGGCGACGGTACGAGTTCGAGCATCCTCAACCAAGGAACGCTGCGCTCGGCCCCGGGGGGCTACGTCGCATTGATTGCACCGCTCGTCCAGAACGAGGGAATCATCGACGCTGCTCGGGGAACTGCAGCGCTCGTTGCGGCGAACGCGGCCACGGTCGACTTCATGGCCGACGGTCTCATCCAGATCAAAGTCGACCAGGGCGCAATCAACGCCGAGATTACCAATAATGGTGCCATCCGCGCGGATGGCGGCACCGTATTTCTCACCGCGAAGGCGCTCGACGGCCTCGCGCGAAGCGTGGTCAACAACAGCGGCATCATCGAGGCGCGCGCCGTTGAGAACGTGAAGGGCGTCATTCGCCTGAGCGGCGGAGAAGTGAACCTTCTGCCGACCTCCTCGATCTCGGCGATCGGCGGCGGCCAGATCGAAGTGCAAGGCGGTACGGTGCTTGCCGACGGGCGCATTGACGCGAGCAACAGCAGGGGCATCGGTGGCACGATCATGCTCCTCGGCGACAAGGTCGGCCTCCTCGGCAATGCGCGCGTGGACGCGTCCGGGGATACGGGCGGCGGCACGGTGCTCGTCGGTGGCGACCGCCACGGCGATAATCCCGCGATACAGAATGCGTGGCGCACTTACATTGGCTCTGATGCGACGATCAAGGCCGATGCGATTACGTCGGGCGATGGCGGCAAAGTTATCGTCTGGGCAAACGACGCCGCTTGGTTCTACGGCAGCGTCAGCGCACGGGGTGGCAGCATCTCCGGCAACGGGGGGTTCGTTGAGACCTCGGGCAGAAATTACCTCGACGTGCTCGGCAGCGTCGATACGCTCGCGCCCCGTGGTGTGACGGGAACATGGCTGCTCGATCCGACGGACATCACGGTGCAGAGCAATACCGGCGCCTTCACCGCTCTGAACCAGGTCGATCAATTCGGCGATCCGGACGGCAGCAACAGCAAGATGGCTGTAGCGTTGATCAACGGCGCGACCAGCAACGTGGTGCTGCAAGCGACTCATGACATCACCATCAATGCGGCAATCGACCTGAATCCGAGCAACCCCGGGTTGGGGCTGGCGCTGCAGGCGGGCAACGACATAAAGATCAACGCTCCCGTCACGACGCATAACGGCAGGATCATTCTCGAGGCTGATTCACCGCATCAGCCGGTCGGAGCCGATGGTGTTGGCCAGCTCATCGTAAGCAACAACTCGCCTGTCGCGTCGAACGGCGGTGCCATCACGCTGATCGGTGGCGGCAACAGCAGCCCGAGCGGCGGCTTTTCCCTGAGCTCCGATGTCAACGCGGGCAGCGGCAACATCAGCGTGGCAACTTCCACCAGCAGCGCTCTCGGATTCCTGGTTGGACCCGACGGGAAGGCGCAATTGACGAGTACCGATACGGGTTCGCTCAAGACGACGGGCACGCTGAAAATCGGCGAAGCGTACTCCGCAGGCACGGATGGCCTGGCCAGCGGGACCGGGACGGATCACGGCGCGTTTCATCTCATCGCGAGTTCGCTCACCGATCTCAGCCAGGGCACCCCGATGCAGCTTTCGTCGGCGTCCGGCAGCAGCTTTGAGCTCGTCGCCAGCGGTGATATTACGATCAATAATGCGTTGACCACCTATCAGAGCATGACGATAACCTCGACGGGGGGCGGGAAGATCGCAATCAATGCGCCCCTGAGCACGTCGGACAGCAGTCTCTCATTGAGTACGACAGGCAGCATTACGGTCGGTACCTCGGGTTCGATCAGCACTGGTAGCGGAACGATCTCTTGTAGCGGAACGACCGATTGCAGTACGCTGCCCTCCAACGCGATATTCTGGGATGGTGGCGCGAGCACGCTGAATTGGAGCGATGCGGCGAACTGGAGCGGGGATCTCTTACCGAGCAATACTAGCGACGTGACCATCGGCAGTGGATTCGGGACGATTCTGGTGAACAGCGCCGCCGCAACCGCCAGGAGCCTTACGGCGCTCAGCCCTCTGCAGATACCGACCGGCGACGCCTTGTCGCTGGTCAATGCGTCGACGGTGGCCAGTTCCTTGTGGCTCACGGGCGGCAGTCTCAACACGACCAGCTTCCTGACGGTAGGCGGGATCGCCACAGGCGCGCTGAATTGGAGCGGCGGCTCGATGGGGGGCACCGGCGGCACGTTCCAGCTTGCGAACGGAAGCACCGGAACCTTGAGCGGCACGCTTGGACTCAATCTTCCGTTTCTCAATTCGGGAACGATCTCCCTTTCCGGCGCGAACATCAGCGGCACCGGCTCGATTGCCAACCAGCTTGGGGGCGTGATCAATGCCTCGGGAAGCAATACCCTCAATCTGGCACTAGCAGCGAGCCACGCTGGTTTGTTCAATGTCGCCTCGGGTGCAAACCTTGATTTTCGCGGAGGTACGCACAGCTTCGTTACCGGAGGGGGCATCAGCGGAGTAACGGGTAGCACGGTTACCGTGAGTGGCGCTACCGTGAACGTCGGGTCGGACGCGACCTACGGCGCGGACATCACCAATGTTTCGAGCGGCGCGCTGAATGTCAACAACGCCGCTTCCACCATCAACACGCTGAACCTGAGCGGCGGCAGCGTGGGCGGCACAGGTGGCCTCACGGTTTCCACGGATTTCAACCAATCCGGCACGGGAACTCTCGGTACTACCTTTACCGATCTTGCGCTGACTAGGAGCCTTGGCGCGTTCACTGCCCCGACGCTGGGTGCGAGTGGCAGTATTGTTCTTGCGACTACCGGGGGATATGACCTGACGATAGGCGGGTCTATCAGTGCCGGCGGTACAGTGGATGTGTCTACGCAGACCGGTAACCTGACACTCGGCGGCAACATTTCCACGAGTTCCACGGCCGCCAATGCCGTCACCCTGAATGCGGGCAAGAACACGGCGGCAGGCACCTCGACCGGCGGCGATATCATCATCAGCGGCAGCCCGACGATCAGCACAGGAGCAGGAGGTCGGGCCACTCTCTATTCCGGCAGTGTTTCCGGCAGCACGGGCCTTACCACGTTGATCGGTTCCGGCAGTGGCAGGTTTCGCTACAACAGCGATGAGGCGAGCATAAATTTTAGTGCCGCTCTCGGTTCTGGAAGCTACGCGATCTATCGCGAGCAGCCTACGCTCACCATCACCGTCAATAGTCCGGCAGCCATCACCTACGGAGGCGCTGTACCGACGCTTACTGCCGCCGTCACCGGCCAGAAGAATGGCGATACTTTGGGACAGGCGTTTAGCACACAGGCTACGGTTACGGCGGGGGGGGTGAGTTCGAGTAGCGGCAATCTCGTAGCTGGAGACCACACGCTGACGGCTGCAGGTGCGGTAGATCAGTTGGGTTATGGGTTGAGCTATGCCGCCGGCACGCTGGCCGTGAGCAAGCTGGCGCTGACCGGTTCGATCGCGACGGGCAATACGGTCTACGGCGCGACGCTGGTGCCGGGTGCGGTGACCTTGACCAATGTGGTGGGCACCGACGTGGTGACGCCGACGACGGTGACGATCAACACGGCGGGCAATACGAGCACGAGCGGCAAGCTGAAGGCGGGGTCGTACAGCGGGATCGAAAGCGTGAGCGCGCTGGGTGGCGTGGATGGGGTGAACTACGACTTCACGACCACGCCGGTGGTGGGTAACTACACGGTGGACAAGCTGAACACGACCGTGAGTGGCAGCCGCGTCTATAACGGCACGGCTACGGCGGCGGGCAGCGACCTGACCACGGTCAGCGCCCTGGTGAGCGGCGACACGGTGAGCGTGACCGGCAGCGGTGCGCGGGCCGACAAGAACGTAAGCGGCAGCACGGCGATCACCAACATGGGCAACTTGACGCTGGCCGGGACCGATGGCGGGAACTACAACCTGCTCACGAGTGGCAACACGCTGGCGATCACGACGGCGCCGCTGACGATCCTTCCCAATAGCGTGACAGTCAACTCGGGCGCGACGATTCCGACCACCGACATCTTTGCTATTGTCAGCGGCTCCGTTGGCACGGGCGACCTACTCGCAGCGAGCTTGCCGGTGTCGACGACGGCGACATCGACCAGCCCAGCCGGAACCTATATCCTGACGCCCGGCGGCGTACAGTTCCTCCAGGGGTCTGCAAACAACTACAACATCACGTATCAGGACGGTTCGCTATCGATAACTACTGCGCAACCGTCGTCGCTGACTTCGGCAATTACGTCCGCCGTGTCGGCCGCGACGACGACAGTTACGTCGACAATCTCGGGCACCACGACTACTTCCTCCACCACCATCAGCGCCATGGCCGCGCCGAGCAGTGTTACAAGCTTTTCGACATCGCTGCAGCCGTCGGCGAGCACGCCGGTGTTCGCGACCTCCACTACCCCCTCGGCAACGATTGCGTTGAACGCCTTACCGGCTACGGGTTCCACAAGCACCGGTTCATCGAGCGGAGGGCAGTCTTCCGGCAACCAGGGTACGCAACAGGCATCGACTGCGCAGTCCGGCATTGCGGCAGCTGGCGCGGCCGCGGCCGCTGTCGCCAGTGCGCAGCTCGTAGGCAACATGCTGGAGCTACACGCGCGAAAGCTGAATGCGGTCGAAAAAGCAGTGAAATTGCTTGAGCAGGACCCGAGCATCGCCGACCTCGAGCCCTGCAGCGGATCGGTATCGGACGACTGTATCGCGGTGCGCCCGGAGCGCAGCAGCTCCCTCGGCGGCCGGCAGCGCGTTGCAGAGGATTCGTATTCGCCGGGGGTCGAGCGCAAAGTGGCGCTCCTGATCGGCGTTGGCGACTACCAGGGCGGAATCCCGAAGCTCAGCTCGCCCGCGAAGGATGTGCAGGCGATTGGCAAGATCATGCAGGACAAGTTCGGTTATGAGGTGCGCACGGTGCTGAACCCGGACAAGGCTGGCATCGTGCACGAGCTGAACAGACTCATTCTTGAGAGCAATGACGAGGACAGCATTGCAATCATGTACGCCGGACACGGCCACCTGGTGGAGAAGACCCAGCGGGGATACTGGATTCCTGGCAAGGCATCACCGGATGATCCGAAGCTGTGGATCTCAAACCAGGACATCGCCAGAGCGCTCGGTAACATTTCCGCGAAGCAGATCTTTCTCGTATCCGATAGCTGCTACTCGGGAACGCTCACGCGCGAGGCGAAGATCGATAGGGCCGATATCTCCTCCGATCCGCAGTTGGTGCTGGCGCGGCGCTCCGTCACCGCCCTATCTTCGGGCGGCGACGAACCGGTCGCCGACGAGGGAAAGGACGGGCATTCGGTGTTCGCCTGGCATTTGATGGCGCAGCTGAATGCCGTGAAGGATGTGTCGCTCGGCGTGGGCGTATACGAGCGGATCGCAGAAAGTGTGAAGTCGGAAATTCCGCAGACGCCGCAGTACGGAGCGAGCATGAGCTCGGGCCACCAGCGCGGCGGCGATTACTTGTTCGAAGTTCGCCAGTCCCGGTAGCCGATGGCGATGGGGTGGCGTACGTTCGGTTCAGCGCAGGTGATCAGGGCACTTGCCACGCTGATTATCGCGCTGACGTCGATCGGGGTGCATTACACCGACTGGTTCGGCCTCATCAATGGAAAGCTGCTGGATGCGGGCTTCCAGACCTTGCGGAAGATGGCGCCGCGGCCTGTGGCGCGGGACGTCGCAGTCGTTGGCATCGACGTGGAGGCCCTGCGAGCATTCAGCGAGCCGCGTGATTTCTGGCACGCGAACTACGGGAAGTTGCTCACCGCCTTGGCCCAACTGCGGCCCTCGGCAGTCGGCCTGGACGTGGTTTTTCCCGAGAGGTCATACCAGCGCCTCATCCCTGGCCTGGACCAGGCGTTGCTGCAGGGCCTGATCGCGATGCGCGGCAAGGTGCCCGTGGTGCTTTCGCGCACTGTCGATGACTTCAACAATTTCCGCGAAATTTTCGCACCGTATGTCGCCATTGCGGGAACGGACTCGGTGGGGTCGGTCGTGGTCTGCAAGGACGATGATGAGGTGATTCGCCGGTTCGACGAGTCTTTGTGCGGCGAGGATCGTCGCGAGTCGATTCCAAGCCTCGCCGGCGTGATGGCCAAGCGCCTGGGAGTTGAGCAGCGGTGGCGCGGGCTCATCAATTACCGTATTGGCGATGCAGTGCCGTATGTACCCTTCCGGCAGGTCGTTCAACCGACCGAGGACGAGAAGGAGAAGGTGCGCGCTGCCCTCGAAGGCAGGCCGGTGCTGGTCGGCTTTATCCTGCCCTTCGAGGATCGGAAGACCGTTCCGGTGGATTTGGCGCGCTGGGAGCCAGGCAACCGCTCGGTGCCCGGCGTTCTCGTTCATGCCCAGATCTTGCGCAGCATGCTGAACGGTGGACTGCTGCAGCTGGTCGATGTGCGGATCATTTACGCGTTGTGCGTACTCGGCGCTGCCTTCGTCCTGCTCCGGAGCGGCGCGCGCGTGACCGCGCTCTTCGTCGCCTACGCGGTTGCCCTGGGCGGCACGATGCTTTACCTGCTCGATTCCGGCCGGTTCCTCGAGACTGCGGCGCCGCTGCTCGCCGGCACGGCGGCGGTCTCGTTCCGCTACGTCGACGACGCAATCGCGCAGGCGCGCGAGCGCGCCACGCTGCGCAGCGCGTTCGGCGGCTACGTCAGCCCGGCGGTCATGGACGAAATCCTTGCCGGAAACTTGAGCCCGGAATTGGGCGGCTCGAGAAAGACCGTGTGCGTAATGTTCTCGGATATTCGTGGCTACACCAAGCGAAGCGAAGGTCTCTCGCCGGAGCAAGTGATCCAATTTCTCAATCGCTTCTTTGACACGGTGGTCGGTTTGATCCACTCCAATGGAGGCTGCGTGATTAGTTTCATGGGCGACGGCATCATGGCTGTTTTTGGGGCGCCGAAGCCGCTGGACAATGCTTGCCGAGCGGCCTTCGACACCGCAGTGGCAATGTTGGGATTCGTCAAGACACTGAACACGCAGTTCATCGCCGAAGGAACGGCACCGATCGACATTGGCATCGGATTGCAATTTGGTGAAGCCGTGATGGGGCACGTCGGCTCAGCCGATCGACATGACTTTACGGCTATTGGCGACGTCACCAATGTGGCTTCGCGCCTCGAAACCCTCACCAAGGAGGTCGGTTACCGCGTCGTTTTGTCGAAATCGGTCGCAGACCAACTCGGCTTGCCCACCGGATTGGTCGCCCTTGGCCCGGTCTCGATCAAAGGTCACTCTGCAGTGGACGTCTATGGCTACGAGAAGACCTGACATCGACGCGTCGATAAAGAGAGTAGGATGCGCATTGGCCGTGTCGCGCGACGCATGGCCAAGTTGTCGAAAATGCTGGTCTTTTAAGGACTTGGCGATCGCGCGCACAAGTTTGCGAAGGAGCGGAAACATGAATCGCCATGCTTGGTTTGGGGCATTAGCTGGTTTCGCATTTTCGGCGCTGGCACAGGCAGCGCCGTTCGCCATGATCACGGACCTTAAGGGCGACGCTTGGGCGAGCGAGCGTGGCAAGCAGCAAAAACTCACGTTGCTGTCCTACATCGAAACCCCGGTTGAGGTGAAGGTCGAGCCGTCGACGACGCTCGGGGTGACCTACTTCACGAGCGGCGTGCAGTACAGTTTCGAAGGGCCGGCGCGCGTCGCGTTGGACGCGCAAGCGCCGCGCGTCGTCGAAGGAAAGCCCGCACAATCTACGAAGGTCGGGCCGGAGAAGGCGATTGTGGGCGGGGTCTCCAAGGATCAATGGCGGCGCCTTCAGCAGGCGACCGTCGTTATGCGCACCGTCAAGCCAAGCTTCGCCGTGGTAAGCCCGGACAAGAGCCTGGTCCTGACACGCGAACCCGAATTTGAATGGACAGCCGCCGGCGAGGCGAAGCGCTTCAGGCTCGTGGTATACGGGCCGGACAATAAGATTTTGCATGAGGCAACGACCGAGCAGACCTCCCTGCAGCCAGGGTCGGCGCTCAAGCTGGAACCGGGACAGAGTTACCGCTGGAAGGTCGAAGTCCTGGGCGTAACGACGCCGGCGAGGGCAGTAGGGACCTTCACGACTGAGAAAGAGGCGCTTCGCGAAAGAATGATCGCCAGCCGACCCGGCGTGGGCGCGCCGCTTGCGGCGCGGATATTTTTTGCGACCATCTTGGAAGCGGAGGGTTACAGGACCGACGCGCGCGCAGAGTGGAAGGTACTAGCGCGCGAGTATCCGGACGTACCCGAGATCAAACAGCGCGGTATGTAATATCGCCGCTGTTACGCGAGCGATACGAGTTGGAGTGCCAGCAGCGCCCCGGCCGCCGCATCCCGGCCCGAACTGTGGCCGATGCGATCCAGCGCCTTCATGGCGCGGGCGATGGCGGATTCTCCGCGGTTAAGCGCCGATAGCAGATCGTGCAGGGCCTCGTGGCCCTCGCCTGCGGCGGCGCAGCGCGATCAGCGCGCCGCCGATGAAATCGTCGCCTGCGGGTGTGAGACCCGGCCCCAGGCCGATCAGCGCGTTCGCCGCGCGCGGCGCCGGGCCTTGCGCATCCTGTCCGATCCAATCGAGGAAAGAAGTGGCCCCGCTCGTTTAGACAGTTCTGAGGGTGTTTAGAAGTGCAATCCCCTGGTCGAGGCCATTGACGGCGAGGCCGGCGTGGCGAAAGCCGTTGAGATAAAGCCAGACCTAATCTTGATGGACATTCAGCTGCCGAAGATCTCGGGCTTGGAGGCGATGCGCCGTATCCGCACCGAGGCCACCGCAGCGAATACACCCATCATCGCGATCACGTCCTTCGCCCTCTCCGGCGATGACCAAAAGGCAAAAGAGGCAGGAGCCACGGCCTATTTGGCGAAGCCCTACATACAGTCCGCGTGATCTCCTTGCCCTGATCCGCAAACTCCTTCCAGAAACCTGAAATCGCTGTTTATGAGCCCCGAAATGGCCGCCCCGCCAATGACGGCTTCTGGCCGGAAGCCGTCATTC
>Ga0315281_10012035_pt1 | contig 11816 bp, 10 predicted proteins | sample YL17G07_0_MG_FD_204540 | JGI IMG/M metagenome (GOLD analysis project Ga0315281, IMG submission 204540) | Sediment microbial communities from Yellowstone Lake, YNP, Wyoming, USA - YL17G07_0 | ecosystem: Environmental > Aquatic > Freshwater > Lake > Sediment | place: USA: Wyoming | collected... | reverse complement strand
CGCGCCGGCGGACCGTCTGTAGCGGAGCGCCGGCCGGAGGCACGGCGCGGAGCGGAAGCCAACGAGCACCGCAGCGCGCAGCGCGAGGCGCGCAGCGCGAGGCGCGCAGTGTGGTCCGCGGGCGGGGCACCCCGGCGAGTCGAGCACCGCAGCGCGCAGCGCGAGGCGCGCAGCGCGAGGCGCGCAGTGTGGTCCGCGGGCGGGGCACCCCGGCGAGTCGAGCACCGCAGCGCGCAGCGTGGTCCGCGGGCCGGGCACCCCGGCGAGTTGAGCACCCCGAAGGAAGTCAGGCTTGGTAGACCGTTGTGCCTCCCACCACGGTTCGCACGACCTGAATGTCCTTGATCTTGTCCGCGCCAACCGCATGCGGATCGTCTCCGAGCACCACGAAGTCCGCGAGCTTGCCCTCGCTGATCGACCCCTTGAGCTTCTCCTCGAACGACGCGTACGCCCCGTTCAGCGTGTTGATCCTGATCGCCTCGTCCACGCTCACGCGCTGATTCAGACCCCAGGTCGTGTTGTCCCAGCCTTTGCGCGTCACCATGCCCTGAATGCCCATGAGCGGCGCGAACGGGCCTGGGGAGAAATCCGAACCGGCCGTGGCCCACACGCCCGCGTCCAGCAGCGTGCGGAACGCCATGCAGCGCTTCATCAGATCCTCGCCGTAGAACACGAACTTGTCCGTGTTGTAGTACGCGTAGGTCGTGAAGAGGGCTGGCACCGCGTTCACCGCCTTCATGCGGCGCACGAGATCGTCGTTGATCAGGGTACAGTGAGTGATCTTGGGACGTGCGTCGGCGCGTGGCGCCGCTTTCTGCGCCCGCTCGAACGCCGTGAGGTACATGTCGATAGCGACATCGCCGTTGGCGTGGCAATTCACCTGGATGCCGGCGCGATGCACGCGCTCGACCCACGCGTCGAGGGTTTCCTGCGTCTCGGTGACGTTGCCCTTGTACGTCGTGCCGGGATATGGTGTGCTCATTGCCAACGTGCGCTCTGAGAACGAGCCGTCGACCGTGTGCTCGCTGGTGGCGCCGAACTTGATCCATTCGTCGCCGAAGCCCGTCATGATGCCGTCGTTGATCATCGACTCCAGCACTCGGCCGCTTGGCTCATAGCTCACGCGGTGCCTGAGATCGCCACGTGCGCGCACGTCCTGAAGCGCCTGCAGGTCGCCGCTCTCGTGATGCACGCTCGTGAGTCCGTAGCGCACGAACTGCTTCGAGATGTGCGCCATGCCATCACGCTCGCGCCGGGCGCGATCCTCGGCGCTGTATTGCGGCCGCGCCCCCACGCGATCGATCACGCCCCGCGCGCGATCGGTGACGCGACCGTTCAGCTCACCGTTGGCGTCCTTGTCGTACGTGCCGCCGGGAACGTCTGGCGTGACCTTCGTGATGCCAGCCATCTCCAGCGCCTTGGTGTTGTAGAACGACGTGTGCCCGCCGCGGTGATGCACGCACACGGGATGCTCGGTGGACACCAGGTCCAGATCGCGGCGCGTGAGCAGCCGTTTGTCCTTGAGCTTGGTGTCGTCGTGGAAATAGCCGTCCACCCACATGCCAGCCGGCGTCTGCTGCGCCTTGGCCTTGAGTTTCTCCACGATGCTGGCAATCGTGACGAACTCGACCTCGAACGGATTGCCGACGAGCGTTTCATAGAGCAGTGTGGTGCCGCCGGCGTGGTTGTGGCAGTCCACGAAGCCGGGCACGATGGTCATCTGCTTGGCGTCGAAGGTCTGCGTCCGTTTCGTGATCAGCGCGCGGATGTCCGCCGTAGTGCCCACCGCAACCAGACGCCCGTCCTTCACCGCGAACGCTTCCGCGCGCGGGAGGGCAGGGTCCATCGTGTAGACTTTGGCGTTGAACACCACGAGGTCGGCGTCCGGCGGCGAAGCCCAGCGCCAGGGGTTGGCCATCACGCCAGCGAATCCGGCGGCGGCCAGGCCCATGAAGTCCCTGCGGCTATGGCGGTCGTTGTTCATGTGACCAAACTGCGCGCTGGCGTCGCCGGTCGCAACGCGAGATGGCCGGGTAAGTTCATCCCATGTCCCGCACCGCAACCATCGGCTGGCTTCGTGCGCCGGAGCCCCACAACTTCCCGGCCGCCGCGTCGTATCTCTCCCTGCTGATGCCGGCCGGCGCCGCGGCTCGCGTCGTGACGCGACTGCGGAAAGCGAAACCCGTCGAATTCAAGGCCAAGGACATCTTCCGCGCATCGGGCCTCTCGCTGGTGGGCGTCAGCAACGCGCATGTGAAGAAGGACCAGAAGAAGATCCGGCGCGGCGTGCCGCTCTCGCCGCTGTTGCTTGTGCGCGACCCGGCGAACGGCACGGTGATCATCGCCGACGGGTACCACCGGCTCTGCGCGGTGTACTCGTTCGACGAAGACGCGCTGATTCCCTGCAGAATCGTCTGATCAGCTCACGTCAGAGCCAGCCCAACGGTCAGACGCGTCATGACGGTGAGCGCCTCAAGGTGGCTGGTTACAGTAGTTGCTGCCCGAGCACGACGTTTGCACGAAGATCTCGGTCAGCAGCAGCCAGCGGCCGCCGACCTTGCGCCATTTAGCGAAGTAGCGTCCGCCCACCAGCGTGACGCCGTCAGCCTGGGTCCAGCGGCCCGTCCAGTGGCCGGACTCGGCCGCCTGACCCCAGGAACGGTTCACGACGATTGACTCAGGGGTGCGCACGTACACGACGTCCGGCCGCGTCTTGAACAGCCCCGCATATCGAGTGCGTGCCGAATCGCGTCCAATCGATTGCGCGTTGGTGGACGAAACTGAGACGTACTCGGGGAGCCATACGTTCGCCAGCGCCATCGTGTCGTGCGCGGCAATCGCCTGATTCGAATGAGCTCGCGCGTCACGGATCAACGCCTCATCAGCCGCTGGTGCACGACAGCTGGTGAGCACCGTGGCCGCAAGCGTCAGACTCAGCGCGTGACGGATCATCTGCCTTTGAGACGCGCGGCCTGCGCGCAGCCGTCTTTCTTTCCGAGTTCGCAGGATTTGGTCGCGTCCACGAACGACGCCGCCAGGTCGCCTTTGTGAAAGTACGTGCCGCCGCGTTCGTAGTACGCCTCGGCGTTGGCGGGATTGTACCTGATGAAGTTGTTCCAGATCGCAATCACCTCGTCCCAACGCTGCTGCGCGCTGAGTATGCGGTCAGCGTACTGATTCGCGGTGAAATTGGCCGTATCCAACGCGATCACCCGTCTGAAATCCTGAAGGGCCAGATCGTTGTGAGCCAGCTTCCAGTGCGCGATTCCGCGAAAGAAGTGCAACTCGACGTCGATGTCGGCGTCTGCCAGCAATGTGTCGTACACCGGGAGCGCCTCGGCGAACTGACCTGCCCTGTGCAAGCGGAACGCCTCTCGGCGTCGCACTACGGCAGGCAACTCCGGGGCCTGGGCGGTGGGCGTCTGGCGCGTGGAATCGCGTGAATACAACGACTGCTGCCAACGCGTCTTCCCGGTCGTCATGACCACGGCCAGGATCGCTCCCTGGAACAGCAGCCGGATCCAATACGCGAGGGGGTTGTCTGCTCGGGTGACGCTCTGCTGCCCCCTGCCTCCAAGCGCCGTGCCGGACAGCAGCTGCCACACCACAAGGCCGGCCACGAGCGCGGCGAATATGTCCGGCCCATGGGTGTCGATGTAGGTCATTCGCGGAGTGCCGCTGCCGGTGAGGCCACGGTGGAATAATGCTTGCGCTCGCCTCGCTGGTCCAACGAGCAGTTCTCAGCTGGGCGTTGTGCTGGGCGCAATGGCCCCATATTTCTGTGCGAGTTGGTCGGCTCAATGTTGCGCAGTAATCCGACAAATCCGTCAGTTTCCACTCGACAGAAATCCGCCGTCATCCACCAATCCGCCTCCTTCCGACCGATCCGTGCCATGAGCGAACTGGACCTGCTTGACCAAGCGCAAATCGAAGCCGAACGTGCCGCGGACCAGATGGCCTTCGCGAGCGACGTGGACCGGCGCAACTTCGTGTTCATGTCTCTGGCGGCCGCGGCGGCCACCACGTTCGGCTTTGGCGCCAAGGCGCTCGCGCAGGGGGTTCCTGGCGGCGGTGGCGTCGGACAAGGCCCGCAGCAACCCGTGCCTCCGGTCCCGCTCGACAACATGGAACCGATGTCCTGGACGTTTCAGCCGTATCCTGGCGGCACGGGTGCGCTGCTCGAGAGGACATACCGCGAGAAGGGGCCGGCCGCGTTCGATCGCCAGCCGTTTGCCTGGACCAGCAAGACGAAGGGCGCCTTCTATATAGAACCCTGGGGTTCGGCAGCCCTCCCGGCGAACGACGAGGACATCGCGTTCCTTCCCGCGCATCGTCTCTCGGCCGCCATCAAAGCCGGTAAGCTCACCTCCACGCGCATCACGAAGATCTATCTCGACCGCATGAAGCGGCTCAACCCGACGATCCTCTGCGCGGTGACCATCATGGAGGAGCAAGCGCTCGCGGACGCCGCACGCATGGACGCCGAGCTCAAGGCGGGGAAGTATCGCGGCCCGCTGCATGGCATTCCGTGGGGCGTGAAGGATCTCTTCGCCGTGAAAGGCACGCCCACCACGTGGGGCGCCCAGGATTTCGAGAATCGCGTGATCGACGACGACGCGGAGGTTGTCGTCCGCATTCGCGAAGCGGGTGGCGTGCTCATCGCCAAGTTGGCCACGGGACAGTTCGCGCAGGGCGGCAATTGGTTCCGCGGCGGCACCAAGAATCCGTGGAACACCACGCGGAGTTCCAGCGGATCGTCGGCGGGCCCCGCGTCCGCAACGGCCGCAGGCTGCGTCGCGTTCGGCATCGGCACCGAGACGAGTGGCTCGATCACGAGTCCCGCGACCGAGTGTGGCATCACGGCGCTCCGTCCCACGTTTGGTCGCGTGAGCCGCTACGGCGGCATGGTGCTGGCGTGGTCGCAGGACCGCGTGGGTCCGCTCACGCGAACGGCGGAAGACGCGGCGATGGTGTTCAACGTGATCCACGGGGCCAGCGAGAAGGACCCCGGAACGATCACGATGCCGTTCCACTTCAATTCGAATATTGATATCAGCGGCCTGCGCATCGGCGTGCGGCGTCCGCAGAACCAGCAGAATCAGCAGCAGGCTCCTGATCCCAACTTCCTTGCGTTCGTCGACAAGCTCACATCGCTCGGCGCAAAGACGCATGAGCTTGCGCCGCCGCCGTCGGTGGCGGGGAGCCAAGGCGGCATCGGCGTGGAGTCGGCCGCCGCGTTCGACTCATATGTACAAATGAAGGCGAAGGAGTTGGGGATGGACATGGATGCGGTGCTGGCCGCCTATGGCAGGCCCAATCGCGGCAACGGCGGCGGCGGTGCTCGTCCGGACAGCTCAGCTGCGGCTCCGACCCCGCCGGCGAACAACGGTCAGCTCAACCGCTGGGTACCGGGCAGAATTCCGACCGCGTTCGAGTTCATCAATTCGCAGCGGCGTCGGCAGATGCTGATCGCGAAGTGGCAGGACTATTTGAAAGACACGGACCTGTACATCGGCGCGGCAGACGTAGGCATGCACGCGCAAACCGGGCATCCCGTTGTGGTGCTGCCGATGGCGTTCGGCGTTCGTCCGCCGGGTCCAGGCGGTGGCGGCGGTGGAGGCGGCGGTGGCGGCGGCGGAGCACCGGCTGGTGCGCGTCCCGACTCAACCCGGCCTGCGGCGCCGCCGGCGCCGCAGAATCCTCAGCCGATTTGCACGCAGATCGCGGGGAACCTGTACCTCGACGACGTCATTCTTTCGGTGGCGCACAAGTATCAAGTGAACTCCGAGTGGCTCAAAGAACGGCCAAAGCTCTGAACGCGGATCGGTCAGAAACGGACGGATCAATGTGATGACGGCGAACTAGCCGCGCCCGTTGTAGAAACTCGGGCGGCCGCGCAGTTGCAAGAACACGTGTGCCACGAGCTCGACGCCGATGAAAGCGAGCCCGCCCAGCCACCAGGCAGGCCAGCGCTCCGGCGGGCGTCCGGTGAGCGCCATTGCGGTCACGCCCATGCCAAGAGCAAGGCCGCTCCCGCCCACGAACCAGACAACGACGCGGGCCGCGGTCTGCACTGCACGCGCGATGGGAAGGCGCGGACGCAGCCAGTTGAGAAACCAGATCTCGACCCAGTGGCCGCGGAACGAAGGCCAGAGTGCCATCACAACGCCTGTCGGCCAGTGGGCGAACCCGCCGCCCAACATCCGGGCTACCAGAGGGCCGAGTGCGAGCGCAATGGCCCCCGTTCGCACGAGAGTGTCGCGACGTGGCTCCGTATATGGCTGCCAAGGTGTGGTCATCGAGTGCCGTGACACTCCGCTAACTGTTCTTCACAGTCCCGAATACGCGCGCCAGAACGAGATTTGTGCCAATTGCGACAAGAAAGGCCGGGAGTGCCGTAATGGCCGGCCAGATTGCGAGCGAGAGAAGCAGCAGTTGTCGGTGCTGGCTCGTCGATCCGGTAGACAACGAATGGATATTTGCACCGACCGCAAGCCCGAATGCGCCGAGCGCAACGGCGAGAGCAACGTGCAGAGCGGCCGAACTGGGTGCGTTCTCAAGGCGAACGCGCTCGTACGCGATGTGCGTCGCGTATCCAACGGCGCTCACGACCCACGCCGCCAGGCGCCACGCCTGCACGTGAGTGGCCGGTATCGCGAACGCGATCCCAATGAGGGCGTACCCGACGCCGAAAAGAACGGCTGCTCTCGTCCACGACTGCCGAGATGATTTCCCCATGCGTGTGTGCTAAGATATCCGAAGCACTGACTCCATGACGAGAACCTTGTTGCCCATGGCCTTCCGTACTGTGGTACTCGCCACGGCGCTCTGCTGCACACACCTGTCCGCGCAATCATCCGGCGCACGCATTGCCGGCCCACGCACGTTCGACCGGGTGTTGCTGGTCGAACCGCAAGGCGAGACGTCGGCAAGCGTGAGTCTCGGCGACATCGATCGCGATGGCGATCTCGACGTCATATTCGCCAAGGGACGGCACTGGCCGCTCAACGAACTCGTGCTGTTCAATGACGGGAAGGGCCAGTTTTCTGCCGGCGTGCTGGGGGACGCGCCCGATCGCACGTATTCCGCGGCGCTCGCTGACCTCGATGGCGACGGCGATCTCGATCTGGTGTCGAGCAATGACCGGCCCGACCGGAAACTGGTCTATCTCAACGATGGCACAGGACACTTTCGCGTCGCGAGCGCCTTCGGCGCCCCGGAATGGTCTACGCGCTACGTGACGGTGGCCGACCTCAATGGCGACAAGCGCCCGGATCTGATCGTGGCCAATCGCAGCGGTGGCACAGGAACGGACAAGCCGAGTTTCGTGTGCCTGAACGACGGCAAAGGCGCGTTCCCGGTGTGCAAACCACTGGCAACGCAGTCCGCGACGATCATCGTGGCAGCCGATCTCGATGGTGATGGCGCGATTGATCTGTTCGTGCCACATCGCGACGGCGGACGGAACATGGTGTTGTGGAACGACGGCACGGGCACCTTCGGCGCCCCGCCCGCACTCTTTGGCCCGGCGCAGTCATCGATTCGCGCGGCGGCTGCTGCCGACATCGACGCTGACGGCACCCCAGACCTGATCGTGGGCGACGAGAAGACCGGGCTGTTCGTGTACATGGGCGTTGGCGGCCGCACCTTTGCCGAGCCAAAGGCGTTGAGCTCGGTGCCAGGCTCGCCCTTTTCTGTTGCTGTTGTCGATCTCAATCGCGACGGAACGCTTGACATCGTAGTGGGGAACGACAACTCGCCCGGCCTGCTCCTGTTCAATCAGGGCAAGGGAAAGCAGCTGCAGTTCGTCACCACTACATGGAATGACGGCAAAGGCGCGGTCTACGGTGTCGCCGTCGGCGATCTTGATGGCGACGGATGGCCGGACATTGCCGCGGCGCGGTCCGACGCGCCGAACGGCATCTGGTTCAACGGGCCGGGAGTGCAGGGAACAGTTCGCCGGCCCTGACGCATCAGCGGCGGATCACCGCCGCCGAGTCTGCGCGCTGCATTTGATCTCGACGCGGGCTGCCGGTCGCGGCAACGCCGTGACGGCCACCGTGGCCCGCGCTGGCGGATTCACCTTGAAGAACTCCGTGTAGACGCCGTTCATCGCTGCGTAGTCCGCCATGTCCATCAAGAACACCGTGCATTCGGTGATGTCTGACATCGTGGCCCCCGCCGCGCCCAGCGACGTCCGGATGTTCTCGAGTGTCTGGCGCGTCTGCGCCGTCACGCCGCCTTCAATGATGTCCTGCGTGCCGGGCTTGATCCCCGTCATGCCTGACACGAAGACCTGATCGCCGGTGCGGATGGCCACCGAATACGCTGGAACGAGCGGAGAAATTCCGGGCGGGTTCACGGCCTGAGGTTCGGTCGCGGCCCAAGCAGCGGGCTTGGGCGGGAGTGCCGACACCACGATCGGTTCAAACCACGTTGGGTGGATGACGCGGCTTGCAGGCGACGCGGCCAAAACCTCCTGTTCAAAACGCCGCCGATCCGCGATCGCCGCCGGCGGTGGGTTGGGGTTGCCGTACGCATCCGCGTGGGACGCGATCACGAGAGCCGGCTTGCCGAGCGCACGCATCAGGCGGCCAGTGTAGTCGTGAATTTCGAGGCGCTGGCTGTTGGCGCCGACGAGGGCGATATCCGGGCGCAGGCCCTCCATTTCGCGCTCGATGTAGTTCATGGAGCCCATGATCAGCACTTCGTGGCCGCCCATGCGCAGGAGGTACGCGAGGTTGCCACCTTCCACGTAGTCCTTGCGACGCAGCGGCGCGCGCAGGCCCCGCGGCGCGTTGCCGGTGATGCCGCGGGTGTTGTTGTAGTAGTGCTTCTGGTCCAGCGCGCTGTGGATGTTGGGAATTACGCGCAGGGAGAAATTGGCGAACTCGTAGTCCTCGCCGCCGATCACCGTGATGAGCGAGCTGTCGGGCACGTCATAGGCGCGCGCCAGGTTGGCTGCGGTCTCATGCCCGATGATCACCGCGCCGGTGCGCCGGGAGATGTAGCCTGCGTCGAGCGCATGATCCGAGTGTCCGTGCGTGATCACGATGTAGTCGGCGCGCTGGACGTGCGCGTTGATCAGCGCGGTATCCGGGCGGTAGACGTCGCCGGGCGCTGGCTCAACGCCGGTGGGCCCCCAGCGCGCGAACTGTGTGAGGAACGGATCCACCAGCACCACGGCGCGCCCGTCCGTGATCTCCCAGCCGGCGTTGCCGAGGTACGTGAGGCGAATCTCGCCGCTCTTGAGGGCGGAAACCGGTGGTGCTGGCTTTGAGGGTTGCCCTGCGGCCGGCGCGCTGATCGTGAAGGCGAACACCAGTGGAAGGATCATCGTCAAACGGGGGTGCATATCATCTCCGTGGGAAGCCATCATCGCAGGAACACGTCGGCCTGCACCACCCCCAAGATACCAAGGGCGTGTCGCTCCGCTGCGGCGCGGCAACGGCACAGAAACGTGAGTTCCGCGGCCGGTGTTTGCATTGCGCGAACCTCGCAGGCGCTGCTACGTTGGCCGCACGCCATTTCCCGCGAGATGCACACATGGGCGCAACCGGCAGTCCCGGCAGTTCAGACGAGATCGTGGACGACGGGCCCCAGCCCGACACTGTGCTGCCGCTCCTCCAGGACGCCACCGCGGGCGAGTACGAGATCCTCGGGGAGTTGGGGCGCGGCGGCATGGCGGTCGTCTACCTGGCCAGCGATCTGTCGCTCAACCGGAAGGTTGCCATCAAGACGATGCTGCCCGAATTGGTGGGGCGGGCATCGATGGTGCAGCGCTTCAAACGCGAGGCCCAGATGGCCGCCGGCTTGAGCCACCCGCACATCGTCCAGATTCACAGCGTCAAGGAAACGAAGAAGATCGTGTACTTCGTGATGAAGTTCATCGAGGGCCGCAGCCTCGGCTCCATCATGGAAGAACGTGGCGCGCTGGACCTCGATATGGCGCGGCTCATCATCCAGCAATCCGGCAGCGCGCTGTCGTTCGCGCACCACCGCGGCGTCATCCATCGTGACGTGAAGCCGGCCAACATCATGATCGACGAGAATGGCTGGGCCGTGATGACGGACTTCGGAATCGCCAAGTCGCAGGAGGCGAACCAGCTCACGGCCACTGGCACGACCATCGGCACGCCGCACTACATGGCCCCCGAACAATTCCACGACAAACCCGCCAGCGGCGCGTCGGATCAGTACGCGCTCGGAATCGTCACCTACGAGGCGCTCGCTGGCAAGAAACCCTTTGACGGCGGAACGTTCGCGGAGATCATTACCCAGCATCTCTTCAAGGAACCGCCCGACATCCGTTCCGCCCGCCCCGACCTGCCCGAAACGGCGGCCAACGCACTCATCCGAATGCTCGCCAAGGAGCCCGGGGAACGCTTTCCCGATCTCGACGCGGCCGTGGCAGCGCTCGGACCGCCGTCGGCGCAGAACGTCGACACGGTTCGCGCTCAGCTCACGTCCATTGCGCGCAGCGGCGAGCAGCGAAAACTGCGGCTCAGCGTGCCGATGAGCCCGGTGTCGACAACGGGGCCGCGCCCGTCAGTGAAGACGACCCTCGTCGACACCGGCGAGAGCGCGCCCAAGAAGCCGTCAGCGCCTCCATCCACAAGCAGCGCCGCCACGGTCGCGGCCGACCTCTCTCCACCCAAGCGACGGAGCGCTGGACTGTGGATCGGCATCGCCGCAGTCCTTGTCATCCTTGCGGCCGGCGGCGCCTTCGCGGCGTTGCGCATGCGCACGGGCCGTGCCGGCGGGGAAGGAAACAATTTCGCGCTCACCCGCGCCGTGCAGCTGTGGCAGCAAGGGCAGCACGACGCGGCGCAAAGCGAATTCGCGCTCGCGGCCAAAGAGTTGCCGCAGAGCGCCACGCCGCACATCTACCTCTCGCGCCTCGCGCGCGAGCACGGCAACCTGGATCTCGCGCGTGACGAGGCCGGAGCCGCGGTGCGCCTGGAGCCCGGGAACAACCTGGTGCTCCGCGAGATGGGCTCGGTGCTGCTGGCGCGCGGCGACTACGAGTCGGCGCGTCGCTTTCTGGTGCGCGCGGTGCAGGCGAATCGCGAAGACCGGGCGTCGATGGGCTGGCTGGGTTGCGCCCTTCAGAAGCTCGGCGACGCGAGCCAAGCCGAGCGTTGGATCAATCGGGCCGGACCCGGCAACTGGTCGCGCTGCGCGCCGTCCGGGCGTCCTCGATGAATGGGTGACCCAGCAGGCCGGCGATCGCGGTGACGGTATTCCAGTTGCGCGTGGTGGCCGGGACCCCGAAGAGTCGGTCGAGCGTGCCAAGGTAGCCGATGACCGCCGACCACGCTCGCGCAGCTCGCGGGCCCGGACTCGCTCTGCCGACCACGCTCGCGGCGCAGAAGGGCACTGCGCCGCTCCCTGGCTTCGCAGGCACGGCGCGGAGCGGAAGCCAGCGAGCACCGCAGCGCGGAGCGCGAGGCGCGCAGCGTGGTCCGCGGGTGGGGCACTCCGGCGAGTTGAGTAGCACAGCGCGACTGCGACGGGTGTTCTACGGCAGCGCGAACGCGACGTACGTGCCGCCGGAGGGCGCGTCGTTCTTGCCACCGCCGCACGCGATCACGACGTACTGCTTGCCGTTCACCATATAGGTGGACGGCGTGGCGTTGCCGGCGAACGGCAGCGTGGTCTCGAACAACAGCGCGCCCGTGGCCTTGTGGAACACACGGAACTTGTTGTCGTAGGTTGTGGCCCCGATCATCAGCAGACCGTTCTGCGTCACGATCGCGCCGCCGTAGTTGTCCGTGCCGGTGTTCGTCACGCCCTGCGCGGCGAGCTTGGGATAC
>Ga0315281_10012034_pt1 | contig 11817 bp, 6 predicted proteins | sample YL17G07_0_MG_FD_204540 | JGI IMG/M metagenome (GOLD analysis project Ga0315281, IMG submission 204540) | Sediment microbial communities from Yellowstone Lake, YNP, Wyoming, USA - YL17G07_0 | ecosystem: Environmental > Aquatic > Freshwater > Lake > Sediment | place: USA: Wyoming | collected... | reverse complement strand
TGTTTAATTAGCAAAAGTATGGAGGTATTTTTCCTGACCTAGGCCAGGATGCCTGTGATAGGTCAAAGACCTGCAGGCTACATTTAGCGCAGAAAATTTCTAGCTAGGCCAAAAATTATCTACTTGCCAAATGCAACTACTACCCCCATATTTTTGCTAATTAATTGTAATGTCCTATTTCAGACTGATTATATAGTATAGCACGTTTATATAACTTTGTCAAGAGAAACATCTATTTGCCTTATTTCCCTTTTTTGAGCGTAATCCAGCATCATATCATATCTAATCACTGTTGTCAAGAGCTAAATTGACTATTATGGCCAAAATTTATTCTAAATACCTAAAATTTGTCAGTTAAAAATAACGGAAAACGGTAAGGTTAAGGGGTTATGATGCCTGTTTGGTCAATTGGTAAAGGTTAAGAGTTTTGACTTAACCATTACCTTAACCCAAACTGGCTTCCTAACCTTAACCTAATAACAAAAGCCGATTAAAAAACGCCCTCCTTACGGAGAACGTTTTTTATTATATATTAATCAATTTTATTCTTCTTCCCTTTTTCCTTTTTTCCTAAACCCAGTGCCAGCTGGTATTAAACGGCCAATGATTACATTTTCTTTCAAACCTTCCAATTTATCAACCTTGCCAGTAATAGCTGCATTAATTAAGACGCGAGATGTTTCTTGAAAAGAAGCAGCGGAAAGGAAACTGCGGGTTGATAATGAAACCTTGGTAATGCCTAAAAATAATTCATCTGCAGTAGCTTCTTTGCCGCCAGATTTTTCTATTTCATTATTTGCTTCTTCTAATTCTGCTTTTTCAACAATTTCACCAGGCAACAAATTGGTTTCGCCCGCATCTTTAACAAGTGAGCGGGAGAATAACTGCCTAATGATAACCTCGATGTGTTTTTCATTTAGCCTCTGCCCTTGCGATGCATAAATATATTGTATTTCTTTGACAATGTATTTTTTAACCTCGTCTTTGCCTTTTAATTTATAAAGCTGATGCAAATCCAAACTGCCTTCAGTTAGTTGGTCGCCTTTTTTCACAAAATCGCCATTATTGACCCAAATTCTGTAGCCTGGCGGTATTAGATATTCATTTTCCTTTTCTACGGTAGCAATAACTTTAAGTGTTTTTTCTGTCAATTTTACCAGTCCGGCTCTTTTGGCTTTAATCTCGTCCTTGCCAAGCTTAAATAAAACCTCATTTTTTTTCACCTTTTCGCCTTCTTTAACTTTTAATTCAAGGTTTTGACCCTTAAGAGGATATGCATCTTCTTCAATATCATCAAATTTTATCTTTACCATTTTCTGGCCAAAAGTCGTACTGAACAAAACCTTGCCTTTTTTATCTTCTATCTGGCGGGCAGCTTCAGTGATAGTAATTAAACCATCTTCTTCAGCCATAAAAGCTTTTCTTTTGGGCGGCCTGGCCTCGAATAATTCTTCAACACGCGGCAAGCCTTGGGTAATATCTGCTCCAGCCACACCACCAGTATGAAAAGTTCTCATGGTTAACTGGGTACCTGGCTCACCAATGCTTTGGGCTGCAATTATACCAATAGCAGTGCCTAATTTAACTCCTTCATTATAGCCCAAATCATAACCATAACATTTAGCGCAAACTCCTTTTGTTAATTTACAGCTTAAAACTGAGCGGGCAGTGATCTGCTCCAAATCCGAATCTTTTAATTGTCTTACTTTTTCTTCAGTGATTAATTCATTTTTTTCTACAATAGTTTTGCCTGTTTTGGGGTGTATTATTTTCTCCACGCAAACCCTGCCCCAAACTCGGTCTAAAAGATTAACACCAATTTCTTCACTATCTTTTTTAGTATAGGTCATGCCCTTGCGATCTCCGCAATCTTCTTCTGTGACTACCATGTCTTGAGCCACATCAACTAAGCGCCTGGTTAAATAACCAGCATTAGCTGTTCTTAAAGCCGTGTCAGATAAACCTTTTCTTGAACCATGGGTTGAAATAAAATATTCCAAAACATCAAAACCTTCTTTGAAGCTGCCTTTGACTGGCAACTCAATAATTTCACCTGATGGATTGGATACTAATCCTTTCATACCAACCATCTGGGTTACCTGACCCCAAGAACCACGCGCTCCAGCCGAGACCATTGAAAAAACCGGGCCGCCTTTATCCAATTTATCCTTGCCTAATTGAACAATCCTATCTTTAATCGCAGTCCAGACCTCGATTATTTTGGAGTGCCTTTCACTTTTAGTTAAAAGTCCTTGCTGGTATTGGTCGTGAATCTGATCAATCATTTTATCGCCTTCTTCAATAATAGCTCCTTTTTCAGGTAAAATAGGCAAATCATCCATGCCCCATGAATAACCGCTCAAAGTTAGATAATAAAAGCCTAGATTCTTAATATCATCCAAAAGCTGGGCAGTTCTTTCCTTGCCATGCTTTTCAATGGCAAATTTAATTAAGTCCCCTAAATTTTTAGTATTAACCTGTTCATTATAAAATGTTAATTCTTTAGGCAAAAGCTGATTAAAAAGTATTCTGCCCACATTAGCTTCTATCATTTCAGACTTTTTTTTGCCTGGTAAAGTATGCCTGGCTATAATTCTCTCGCGCAAGGTTATAATCTTTGATTTGTAAGCCAGAATCGCTTCGGCAAAAGATGAAAAAGTTTTGGGTTTTTCTCTTATATCCTCTAAACTCGTCATATAATAACAGCCCCAGACAATGTCCATCTTTGGAGTTGAGATAGGATTGCCTGTCGCTGGCTTTAATAAATTTTTCGCGGAAAGCATTATTTCCTTAGCTTCTTCTTTAGCTTGTTCAGTCAAAGGCACATGCACAGCCATTTGATCGCCATCAAAATCAGCATTAAAGGCCGAGCAAACAAGTGGATGCAATTGAATTGCCTTGCCCTCGATTAAAATTGGGTGGAAAGCTTGAATGCCCAAACGGTGCAGCGTTGGCGCACGGTTTAAAAGCACATAGGCATCTTTAACCACCTCTTCCAAAATGTCCCAAACCTCGGGTCGACTGCTCTCAATAAAACGATTAGCGCTTCTAATATTATGGACAAATTCTCTTTTGATTAATTGGCTGATAATAAAAGGCTTGAATAATTCCAAGGCCATTCTCTTGGGCAGGCCGCATTGCTCTAATTTTAAATTAGGGCCAACCACAATCACGCTGCGGCCGGAATAATCTATGCGCTTGCCTAAAAGATTCTGCCTAAAACGTCCTTGTTTGCCTTTTAAAATATCAGCAATTGACTTCAGCTGTCTTTTTTGACCGGTTGAGGCAGTAGTTGTTTTTGAATGGCGCGCACTATTGTCAATCAGGGCATCAACAGCTTCCTGCAACATTCTTTTTTCATTGCGGATAATAACCTCTGGCGCATTTAATTCCTTAAGCTTTTTTAAACGATTATTGCGGTTAATAACCCGGCGATATAAATCATTTAAATCAGAAGTAGCAAAACGTCCGCCATCCAGCGGCACCATTGGCCTTAAATCTGGCGGTATGACTGGAATATTTGTTAAGATCATCCATTCTGGCCGAATTTTATTTTTTATTAAATTTTTAAATAATTTCAAGCGCTTAACTAGCCTTTCTTTTTTGGCGCCGATGGCTTCGTCTTTTTCCACTTCAAGCTCTTTTACTAGTTTTGATAAATCAATTTTTAATAATAGATCTCTTAAAGCTTCCGCGCCAATACTGGCTTCAAAAATATGGCCAAATTTTAAGGATAAATCCTGGTATAAATCTTCAGAAATAATTTTCTTGACTTTTAATTCTTTCAAGTCATTTTCAGTTTTTATAAATTCTTTTTCCAGTTCCTTTAAGTCTAAATCTTTTTCTTTGCTCAAAGCTATAATCTTATGGTCTTTTTCTTTATTTTTTAAAGTCTTATTAAGTTTGATCTGATTAATTTGATTTTTAAAATTACTTTCTATTTGTTTTTTCTTAGATTTGAACTCTGCTCTTAATTGCTCCAGGGCTTGGGTTTTTAAATTTTCATCTACCTTTGTCACAATAAAACTGGCAAAATATATGACTTTCTCTAAATTTTGCGCTGAAATATCTAAAATTAAACCTAGACGCGAAGGCACACCGCGCAAAAACCAAATATGAGAGGCTGGCGCTGATAAACCAATATGGCCCATCCTTTCACGGCGAACAATTGAGTGGGTTACTTCCACTCCGCATTTATCGCAGACAATGCCTTTATAACGAATTTTTTTATATTTGCCGCAATAGCACTCCCAATCTTTTGACGGGCCAAATATTTTTTCGCAAAAAAGGCCGTCTTTTTCAGGCTTTTGCGTGCGATAATTAATAGTCTCTGGTTTTGTTACTTCGCCATGAGACCAATCAGTAATCACATCAGGTGAAGCTAATTTTAATCTGATCGCATCAAAATCCAATGGTTTGGTTTGATTAAAAATCATTATTTTTTAATAAATTTTTTAAAAATTAGGCTTACTCTTCCCTTTTATTGGTGGCTCTTTTTTTGGTATCAGAAATATTTACTCCATCTTTTAATAATTCCACATCCAAACATAAACCTTTTAATTCCCGGACTAGGACATTAAAGGATTCAGGAATATTTAACTTTTTTATTGGTTCACCTTTAATAATTGATTCATAGGCCTTGGAACGGCCAGGCACATCATCTGATTTAATAGTTAAAATTTCTTGCAGTGTGTGCGCTGCTCCATAGCCTTCAAGCGCCCAGACTTCCATTTCCCCAAATCTCTGACCGCCGAATTGTGCCTTGCCTCCGAGCGGCTGCTGGGTTATTAAAGAATAAGGGCCAATTGATCTCTGATGAATTTTATCTTCAACCATATGATTTAATTTCAACATATATTTATGGCCGATGGTGACTTTTTGGGCAAAAGCTTCTCCGGTTTTTCCATCATATAATGTTAATTTTCCGTTTTCGGGGAAGCCAGCCTTTTTTAATAATTCTTTAATTTGATCTTCATGAACTCCAAATAAAACCGGGCTAGCTACCCTAAAACCTAAATTATATATAGCTAGGCCCAAATGCGTTTCCAATATTTGGCCTAAATTCATTCTCGAAACAACACCGAGCGGACTCAAAAGTATATCAATTGGAGTTCCGTCTTCTAAAAATGGCATGTCTTCATTAGGCACTATTTTGGAAATAATGCCTTTATTTCCATGCCTGCCAGCCATTTTGTCTCCGACCTGGATTTTTCGCAAATCAGCCACTGCAACTTGAACCATTTGGGTCACTCCCGGCGATAATTTATCACCTTTTTCCTGGGTAAATATTTTTATATCAATAACTTTGCCATGGTCGCCATGCTCTAAGTACAGGGAGCTATCTCTTACATCTCTGGCTTTTTCACCAAAAATAGCACGCAATAATTTTTCTTCAGCTGAAAGCTCTGTTTCACCTTTGGGCGTGATTTTACCAACTAAAATATCACCCGAAGCAACTTCGGCACCAACTCTAATTATCCCATACTCATCTAAATTTTTTAATTTTTCTTCGCCAATATTGGGAATATCGGCTGTTACAATTTCTGGGCCTAATTTTGTTTCACGGACTTCAACTTGATAATTTTCAATATGAATTGAAGTATATAGGTCCCTTTGCACTACTTTTTCAGAGGCAATGATGGCATCTTCATAGTTGTAACCGCCCCAAGCCATAAAAGCCACAAGGACATTTTGGCCTAAAGAAAGTTCGCCTTCACTTATGGATGGGCCATCAGAAAGGATTTGGCCCTTTTTTACCCTCTCCCCAATTTTTATTGTTGGATGTTGATTTATGCAAGTTGAGGCATTGGATCTTTGAAATTTATTTAAGTCATAATATTTTATATCGCCATTATCCCCTAAAACTTCTATTTGCCGGCCATCTACTTTTGTGACTTTACCATTAACTTCACTGATGGCAATGTGGCCTGAATAAAAAGCTGCCATTTTTTCAATGCCCGTACCGACTAAAGGCGGTGCCGGACAGATGCAAGGTACTGCCTGGCGCTGCATGTTCGTGCCCATCAATGCTCTAACAGCATCATCATGCTCTAAAAATGGGATGCAAGAAGTTGAAACGCTGACAATTTGATTTGAAGCAACATCCATATAATCAATTTGCTCAACAGAATCAACGTCTGGCTGGCCAAATTTTCTGACTTCAGCTTTTTCTTTTAAGAAATTACCTTTTTCATCTAGCGGAGTAGTTGCCGCAGTGGTAATTGATCTTTCTTCCTGCAAAGCATTTAAATAAACAACTTCATCTGTTGCCCGAGCTTTAGCTTTAAAGCTTAAATTTTTAGCGCGCAGTTTATCAATCAATTCTTTGGGAATTTTTTGGCCTTTTTTAATAATAATTTTTTTGGTTTCTGGATCTTCAATCTCTTCTTCAGCAACCCGCTCAACAATACGATAAGGAGTTTCGATAAAGCCGTATTCATTGACGCGCGCATAACTTGCCAAATGACCAACCAAGCCGATATTTGGTCCTTCTGGCGTGGCAATCGGACAAATGCGGCCATAATGGGTGGAGTGCACGTCTCGGACCTCAAAGCCGGCTCGTTCTCGTGACAAACCGCCTGGGCCCATGGCTGAAATTCTTCTTTTATGCTCTAATTCTGCTAAAGGATTTGTCTGATCCATAAATTGTGAGAGCTGCGAAGACATGAAAAATTCTTTGACTACGCCCATGACTGGCTTGGCATTGACTAATTTGCCTGGAGTCATTGTTTCAATATCAACAGTGCTCATTTTATCTCGCACAATCCTTTCCATACGCGCCAGACCGATCCTAAATTTATTTTGGATCAATTCGCCAACAGCCCTAATGCGTCGATTGCTCAAATGATCTATGTCATCAGCTTCAGATTGAGTGATATTTAAACGGATAATTTCCTTAATAATGTCTATCAAGTCTTCTCGCCTTAAAATCCTGGTTTCAGGCGTATTGGGAATATCATAATTAAATCTTTGATTTATTTTATAGCGGCCCACTTTGCTGAAATCATAACGTTCAAACCTAAAAAACATTGAATAAATCAATGATTTTGCATTATCAGCAGTAGCCAAGTCACCAGGCCTAATTCTTTTGTAAACCTCAATTAAGCCTTCTTCCTGATTTTTGGCAATGTCTTTTTCCAGCGTACTCTGAATGTATCGAACTCCAGGATTTGTATCCGTATCTTTAAATAAATTTAAAATTTCTTCATCGCTTGAAAAGCCAAAAGCGCGCAATAAAGAAGTGACGGCTACTTTTCTCTTACGGTCAATTTTTACCCATAAAACATTATTAGAATCTGTTTCAATTTCTAGCCAAGCACCTCGGTTAGGTATAATCTTAGCCCCATAGTATTTTTTACCGCGCATGTAATTTGAAGTAAAAAAGACTCCAGCTGAACGGATAATCTGGGAAACAACAACCCTTTCAATTCCGTTAATAATAAAAGTACCGCGATTAGTCATAATCGGGAAATCACCGAGATAAATTTCCTGCTCTTTTTTAGTTTTATCTTTCTTATTTGTCAAAACTGCCTTTACCCTCAATGGAGCTTCAAAGGTGATATTTTTTTCTTTGGAAATTTTCTCGTCAAATTTTGGTTCATCTAAATAATAATCTTTAAAATAGAGTTCCAAATTTCTTCCGCCAAAATCTTTAATCGGAGAAATTTCATCAAAGAGCTCTCTCAATCCTTGCTTTAAAAACCAATTATAGGAAGTCTTCTGAATTTCAACTAAATCTGGCAAATCCATAACATCTTTAAAATTAGAAAAAAATTTTCGTTCCATCTTTAATGAGGCATCGCTTGATATTTTTTTTATAGACATAAAAAATAGCCCGCCTCTCGTCTTTTTTGGCGAGTTTTATAAAAATTAGTATTTAGTTAAGAAGTATAAATCAACCCCACTATTTTCTTGTTAATATTTTTTAAACTATAGCGGGAATTCTCTTGCAACTTTAGCTTAACAAAGACTAAAAAAGTTGTCAAGTTTTGCTAAAATATATACACTTTACTAATATACAACCAAATTTAACTATTAAACTATAAAATTTATGAGTTTGCGCTTAGAAAAAGTTAATGAGATTATTCATCATAAACTTAGCCAAATTATGGTCACAGAGCTGGAATTTCCTCAAGATATCTTAGTAACCATTACCGGCGTCAGAACAAGCCCTGATCTCAAATATAGCAAAATATTCATAACTGTTTTGCCTGACCATTACCGCGGCACTGTCCTGGAAATTTTAAAAAAGAATAGCAAAAACCTCCAACAAATTCTAAGAAAACAAATGACCACGAAATTTACTCCCAACCTTACTTTTCAAATCGATGACCAGGAAATCTTTGCCCAAGGAGTTGAGAAATTGCTTGACGAAATTAGATAACCTTGATAATCTGTTAAATTCTAAATCCTAAGCATTAAATCCCTGCCTACTGGCAGGCAAGCCAAGCAAAGCTTGAGAAGGAGTTAGATACTAGAATTTCTGACTTGCCAAAATATGATTTATAACCAAATATCTCCATTAATATTTGACTGCATTAAAAACGCTAAAAATATTCTCTTAATCTCTCATGAAAATCCTGATGGTGACACCTTGGGTGCTGCCTTGGCTTTGGCTAATTATTTAAAATCTGAAAATATAAACCATCAGCTTTATTGCCAGGACAAGCCTGCAATTTATTTTAATTTTTTACCCAGAATTGAAGAAATTATTACCGATTGTGATAATCTTATTCTGGAGAATTATGATTTAGCCATTGCCATAGATTGCGGAGATTTTAAAAGAACCGGCCTGGCTAATGATTTAATAAAAGCAAAGGATAAAATTAAAATCATAAATATTGACCATCATCAAAGCAACGATTTATATGGCGATTTAAATCTAGTAATGACAAACGCCTCATCAACTTGTGAGATCGTCTATAACTTTTTTATGGTTAATAAGCTCAAAATAGACAAATATATAGCTACTAATCTATTAACCGGGATTTTAACTGATACGATGAATTTTACTAATGCTTCAACCAGCCAAGAAAGCCTGGAAGTTGCTTCTGATTTGATTAAAAAAGGCGCTCGGCTAAATCAAATTATAGCCAAGATTTCTCAAAATAAAGATTTAAATCTCATTAAACTCTGGGGAGAATTATTATCGCGCATCCAATATAATAATGAATTAAATTTTGCCTATACAATAATTACAAAACAAGATTTCCAAGATTATCAAATCCCTCCAGATGGCATTGATGGTTTAGCTAATTTTTTAAGCAACCTGCAGGATGTAAATTTTATTTTAGTTCTGTCAGAGGAAGAAAATAATTTTATTAAAGGCAGCTTAAGAACAACAAAAGATGATTTTGATGTCTCACGAATAGCTAAATCTTTTGGCGGAGGCGGGCATAAGAAAGCAGCCGGCTTTAAAATAGAAATACCGCAAAATACCCAGGACTGGAAAAATCTTGTTTTAAATGATATAATTAACCAGCTAACTAAACTAAAAAAATTAAATCCAGCCCAATTTACTTCCCCAGCTTAGCCACCTTAATTTACTAATTTTAAATTTATGTCTAAACAAAAAGAAATTCAAAATTCAATTTTAGTCCCCACAGTTATTGAAAAATCAACTTATGGCGAAAGAGCTTATGATATTTATTCAAGACTTTTAAAAGAAAGGATAATTTTTCTAGGTTCGCCAGTTTCTGATGCTGTCGCCAATACTGTCATTGCCCAATTGCTTTTTTTGGCAAGCGAGGATTCAAAAGAAGATATTAAATTATATATCAATTCCCCTGGCGGTTCAGTCACAGCAGGCCTAGCAATTTATGACACCATGCAATATATTAAGCCTGATGTTTCCACGATATGCATTGGTATTGCTGCTTCAATGGCAGCAGTTCTTCTAGCTTCCGGCACAAAAGGCAAAAGATTACTTTTACCAAATTCTGAAGTCATGCTACACCAGGTCATGGGCGGTGCTGAAGGCCAAGCTACTGACATCAAAATAAGAGCTGAACACATCTTAAAAATCAAGGACAAACTTAATGAAATCTTGGCTAAACATACTAATCAGTCAATTTCTAAAATTGAAAAAGACACTGATCGAGATTTTTTCTTGAGTGCTGAAGAAGCCTTAAAATATGGCCTAGTAGACAAAATTATAAAATAGCTCCAAAGGAGACCCTTAGGGGCTAAAATTAGCAAAACAGCCTACTTCGCTTGACAAGTTTTAAACGATATGATAAACTAAAATATCGCTCAATTTTAAGCAGGCTGTTTTTATTCCCCCTGAAAATAGTCGGTTTAAACTGAGCGACTTGTGGAAGCAAATTTAAAATTTGTTTCCAGAAATCTGCAGGCACGATAAGCATGGGAACGTAAGAAAGGATTTAATCCGGCTCCGGCTAGATTACTCCTTACTCGCGTTTTCTTGTCTGCAGTTTTTTGGAAGAAAGATACCGCGCAGCGGTATCTTTTTGTTTAAAAATTGTAATATAAAAATCGCCTCTTTTTGGAAGCGATTTTTTAGTTCATTCTTCTTTTTCTTGCACTTGATGACAACCAGACGACACATGAATTGCCGACAAAAATCAGAACTGGCATTGCGAGATTGCCCCACTCTCCTTTCCAGCGCATGATAACATTGACTGTCACGAGTGCGTATCCTATGGCTAACATAATCCATGGCAAAGAATTTTCATTGCTTGGATTATTCCTTAACCCAATAATCGTAGGCAGCAATGGGATCACGCATGCGACAGACAATATCAAGCTTGCGCTTTTTGCGTCATGACTAAAATACAAAGTCAATGTCGCTATGATGCTCAAGGTTAGAAGTAGCCAATCCGGAATCGTCATTCTGGAAAAGCTTCTTTTTAAGAGAGCGTAAACGAATACTATTGCGCACATTGTAAAAATCATAAATGTCCAGGAAGCAACAATGATATCTTTACTCATCGCAGAATATGAAAAAACATTTACAGCTGTTGCAAAGACCCAAGCTCCCCAGCTCGAGGCATTGGGTTTAATATGTCCGCTCCTAATTCTTACAATGAATACTATGTGAGCAGCACACATTATCAAAAGAGCAGTGATGCTGATTATTATCGAAACTATTCCATTTTTCATTATCTTCTCCTTTTCAAGGTTCTTTTCTAATTTCCAGTCCACAGCCCATGACTCTGACCTGGAAAAAAGCCACGAACCGCTTTGGATTCGTGGTTTTTAAATTTTATCTTTTACAAATACAACTTGAATCGCAGTCCCAGATAATCAGCGCCGTCAACCAGCGGGGTTGTGTCATAGAAAACCATAATCTTAAATTTTTTAAATGACACCGTCGGACCCGTAGCCAATTCGCTTGGCTTATTCTCGTTAAAGGCTCCAAATGTTTCCACCATCCAGCCCAGACGAATATTGTCTTTAAAAGAATGGGCATATTCGACTGTGCCATAATACTGATGGGGAGGTAAAACAGCGGCCTCTCCATGGCTGGTCTTTAGCCAGGGTATGTAATTATCAAATTCAGCGAACCAATAATTTTTTTTATTGGCATATTCCAACCATAAAGACGGTCCGGGCGACCAAGCATTGGCATCGGCATGCATCACTGCCAGAAGGTAAATATTGATTTTGTCGAGTTTGAATCTAGGACCAGCATAACCATAGATTGCCGAATAGCCAGAATTCAGGTTATAGTAATATGTCGCACTTGCATAACCTGAAATGGGCACATCCTTATTTTCCCAAAAACTATGATCAGCTACGATCATTAATTGGGTGAGCGCCGCTGCTTGCTTTTCTTCTGCCATAACCGAGCTGGCA
>Ga0315281_10012033_pt1 | contig 11817 bp, 14 predicted proteins | sample YL17G07_0_MG_FD_204540 | JGI IMG/M metagenome (GOLD analysis project Ga0315281, IMG submission 204540) | Sediment microbial communities from Yellowstone Lake, YNP, Wyoming, USA - YL17G07_0 | ecosystem: Environmental > Aquatic > Freshwater > Lake > Sediment | place: USA: Wyoming | collected... | reverse complement strand
GCAGGTAGTTCGGCCCGACGCGGTACCGCTGCGTGTCCGAGTAGCTGAAGGTGCGGCCGACGAGCATCTTGTCGTCCGAGAAGTCGAGGCCGTCCACGAGGACACCGGTCCCGAAGGCGATCTGTTCGCTCTCCGCGTAGAAGTTGTCGACGTTCCGATCGAGCGTCATGGTCCCCATGTGCCGCAGCGGGAACAGCTCCTCCGGCCACGTCTTCGTGTCGTCCAGTGGATCGAACTCGAGCTCGGGATGCCCATCGTCGCTCATGATCTGGACGAGGAGGTCCCACCGGGGGAAGTCCTCCCGATCGATGGCCTGGTAGAGATCCATCGAAGCGTGACCGAGCTCCTTCGCCTGCACCGCCTGAGCCTCGTCCTCGGTGAGACAGCCCACGCCGCTCTGGGGCTGCCAGTGGTACTTGACGAGCACGGTCTCACCACGCGCGTTCACCATCTTGTAGGTGTTGACGCCGAAACCCTGCTGATGCCGGTAGTCCACCGGGATGCCGCGCGGACTGAACAGGAACGTGAGCATGTGCATCGATTCGGGCGTGTTGGCCATGAAGTCGAAGATCCGACTCGGCTCCTGGTGAAAGCTCACCGGGTCCGGTTTGAGCGCATGGATGACGTCCGGGAACTTGATCGCATCGCGGATGAAGAACACCGGCAGGTTGTTGCCGACGAGGTCCCAGTTCCCGTCCTCGGTGTAGAACTTCACCGCGAAGCCCCGCGGGTCGCGCGCCGCCTCCGACGAGTCGCGTCCGCCGATCACGGTCGAGAACCGGACAGCGACGGTGGTCCGCTTGCCTGCAGCTTGGACGAGCTTCGCCCGGGTGTAGGTCGAGGCAGGTTCGTCGCCGATCTTGCCGGTCGCTTCGAAGTAGCCGTACGCGACGGCGCCGCGCGCGTGCACCACGCGCTCCGGGATCCGCTCCCGATCGAAGTGACCGATCTTCTCGAGGAACTGGTAGTTCTCGAGGGTGGCGGGACCACGCGCGCCGATCGTCCGCTGGTTCTGGTTGTCGGATATGGGGTGGCCCTGCCTGGTGGTGAGCGTGGGGCCGTCCCCGTCGGGGACCGGGGTCGCGTGTGCGGGTTGGGTCATCTCGGTTGCTCCTTCAGTCGAGTGGCTAGACCGCGCGCGTCGTTCGGGCGAGCGGCACGGCCGATAGCGATCGCTCGGTCGCCTGGCGGGCACCGATCAGGTGCGGGCACCCAAACCGTGTGCCACCGACCGAGTAGCTGCGGGTCTCCCGGAAGTGGGCCTCGCACAGCGCGGCACCGCAATTCGTGCAAATGCCCACGGTCTCAGCGCGGCAGACGTAGCACCTCATGGCGATCTCCTTTGGGTCGGACGAACCTCCGAGCCAGCGTGTCCCAAGGACCGAAGGTGGGGCAGAGGCGAAGTTCGCTTCCTCAGAGGCCGTTCGGCTCGATGGTGGCCGCTCGAGGGCCTTGCGGTCCATCGCCCAGCGTCTTCGGCATCGGTGCCGGCTGACTGGCGACCCCTATCAGGCGACCGTGCCGCGCACGGCCCAGGCGCGGGCGATGAGCGAGATGCTGCCGTCGGGCGCGATGGGCAGCGAGGCACGGAGGCGTTCGCGCAAACGCGCGCGCGCAGGCTCATCGAGCGACATCGCGTAGGCGGGTGCCGGCGCCTGGCCGCCCAGGAAGGGCGTCCAGTAGTCGTCGAAGTCCATGAAGACGGTCGGCACGTCGATCGGGCGCACGGCCACGTCGCGCAGGCCCGCCCGCGAGAACGCGTTGGCCAGCGACCCGGACGAGCAGATCGCGAAACGCCGGCCCTCATCCTGCTCACTTGCGTGGGGATCGAGCGCGACCGCAGCGTCCCAGAAACGGCGCATCAGCTGCATCTCGCCGGCGTAGTCCCAGACGTAGGCCGCGACGATCCCGCCAGTACGGGAGACACGCCCCATCTCGGCCAAACCGCGTCCGGTGTCGGGGACGAAGTTCAGGACGAGGCCCGAGACGACGGCGTCGAACGAGCCATCGCGGAACGGGAGCGCCTGCGCGTCGCCGACCGCGAACTTCCCGAGGACCATCCGGCTCGCATGCGCGACGAAGGCCGCCGACGGATCGATGCCGACGACCGACCGCGGAGCCGCGCGAGCGGCGACCGTCCCCGCGAGCGCGCCGGTGCCGCAGCCGACATCCAGCCAGTCGAACCCGCGACGAGGCACCAGCCAGTCGACGAACTCCGCCGCCACCGGCCGGCTCCATCGGCCGACGTACCGCTCGTAGGGATCGCCGCTGGCCCAGAGGCTCACCGCGGCAGGCTAGATGAGCACGCCGGGCGGCGGCGGCTGAAACGCGGGACCGTAGGCGGTTTCGTCGTCGCCCCTGAAGGTGCGGATCGCGAGACGACGCGCAGCGCGTCCAAGAGCCGTCGCACATCGAATCTGCCGCCGCGGGGAGACCGCGGGACAGAGGTGGCGTTCAGTAGGGACTGCCACGTGAGCTGCTTCGATTCGATCCGGACGAGCCATGCACCGATCGCGAACACTGCATGACTCATAGGCGAAGGGCAGCGTTCAGCGACGGGCAGGCAACTTTGGTCCATGCGCCATCATCGCGCGCCCTCCTCGATGGCCGCGCGCCGCGTGCGGAACTCCTCGATGTCGATCTCGCTGCGGGCGAGCCGCTCCTCGAGGATCCGGAGCGCGCGAGAACCGCTCTCCGCCGTCGTGCCCGCGGTGCCCTGCGACCGCGCGATGGCGAGGACCAACCAGACGATACCGGCGATCACGAAGACCAAGACGAGCAGCATGAAGAGCCACCCGAAGCCGAAGTAGCCACCCATCATTCCGTCCATTCCGTTCATTGCGACACCTCTCTCTCCCACGACACTGGTCTTCACGGGCGCTCTCTGGCAAGGGCAGAACGGCCTGTGCTAGATGGTCCCGCGAACCCCGGTCACGCGGGCACCCAACCGGAGCGCCGCCCGCGCGAGCACGCGCTCGAGGCCGCCTCCCAGCCACGAGCGCTCGAAGATCACCTTGCCCAGGTGCCAGAGCGCGCCCGGCCGGCGGAGCCGGATCGCCGGAGCGGGGGTGGCGTAGAAGTCGCCCTCGGCGAAGGCCGCGCGGCCGCCGCCGAGCTCGACCCAGCAGTACCCCTTGCCGTCGAAGGTCGCTCCCGCGGCGCCGGCAAACGACGCGGCGATCTCGCGCGCGACGACGAGCGCCTCGGCGTGTGCGAACACGCCGGCCTTGGGGAGCGGCTTGCCGTTCGCGAGCGGGATCACCGTCACGTCGCCGATCGCGTAGGTGTCCGCGAAGCGCGTGCGGAGCGTGCGCGCATCGACCGGGATCCAGCCGTTCTCGTTGGCGAGCGGTGAGCGCCGCACCACGTCGGGGGCGCGGTGCGGCGGGACACCCGCGAGGAGGTCGAAGCGCTCCCGCGCGCCGTCGGTGAAGATGAGCTCGCGCGCCGCGGCGTCGATCGAGGCCGGCGGCCGGTTCGGGTGCAGCGCGATGCCGCGCGCGGCGAGGAGCTGCGAGACCGCAGCACCCAGCACCGGACCAGCGACCGGCATCGGCTGCGGCTCCGGCGTGAAGACGACAACCTCGGACTTCTCACGAAGGCCCTGCCGACGGAGCGCGGCTTCGATGAGGAGCGCGGCCTCGTACGGTGCCGCAGGGCACTTGTACGGGAGCGCCGTGACCGCGACGACGACACGCCCGCCAGCGAACGTGCGGAGCGCTTCGGCGAACTGCGTGGCGCCGTCGAGATCGAAGAAGTTGTGCGCGGTGCCGGCGAAGCCCGGAACGCCCTCGGGCGCGAGCTCGGCGCCGAGTGCGACGACCAGCGCGTCGTAACGCAGCTCACGATCCCCCGCCGTGACGACCTTTTGCGCGGGGTCGATCGAGGTGACCTCCGCCCGGACCAGCTCGACGCCGGGCAGGAGCAGATCCCCGAGGTCGCGAGCCACCTGCTGCGGTCGGCGGTCGCCGACCATGAGCCAGAGGAGCGACGGGGCGAAAAGGTACGTGCGCTCGCGCTCGAGGACAACGACGCGGTGCTCGGCACCGAGAAGCCGACGGAGCGCGTTCCCGGCGGTCACGCCACCGACGCCGCCCCCGAGGACCAGCGCAACTTTTCCGGCCACTCGTCATCTCCTCCAGCGATATGTGGATTAGTGGAATATACTCTTGACGTGAGCGACACGCCGGCTGAAATCCGTGTGGCCCTCCACGCGCAGTTCGCGCGTATCGGCCGGGCCGTGGCCTCATCGAAGCGAATCGAGCTGCTCGAACTGCTCTGCCAAGGCGAGCGCACCGTGGATGCGCTCGCCCGCGCGACCGGTATGCGTCTCACGAACGCGTCCCAGCACCTACAGGTGCTCAAGGCCGCGCACCTCGTCGAGGTCCGCCGGGAGGGCACGCGGGTCCACTACCGCGCGGCAGGCGACGGCGTGTGCCAGTTCACCTCGGAGCTGGCCGAGCTCGCTCGCTCCCAGCTCGCGGAAGTGGAGCGCATCGCACGCGAGTACCTCGACACGCCGGACCCACTGCAGCCGCTCACGCGTGCCGAGCTCCGCCGGCGCTTGGTGCGGGGCAAGGTCACCCTGATCGACGTGCGTCCGCTCGAGGAGTACCGGGCCGGTCACATTCCAGGCGCGCTCTCGCTACCGCTCGCCGAGCTGCGCCGGCGCCTGCGCGAGTTGCCGAAGCAGTCGCTCATCGTGGCCTACTGCCGCGGTCCCTACTGCGTGCTGGCACCCAAAGCGGTGCAGATCCTGAACGCCCGCGGCTTCCAGGCGCGGCGCCTCGAGGACGGCCTGCCCGAGTGGCGGGCGGCGGGCCTGCCCGTGGAGATCGCGGCGTGAGCTGGTGAACCCGTGAAGACGCTCTTCATCCTGAACGACGCCGCCTACGGCTCCGAGCGTTCCTACAACGGGCTGCGGCTCGCCCAGGCGCTGGTAAAGCGCGAGGACGAAGCGGTCCACATCTTTCTCATTGGCGACGCGGTGACGTGCGCTGTCCGCGGACAGAAGACCCCGGACGGCTACTACAACATCGAGCGCATGATCCGCGCGATCACGCAGCGCGGCGGGAAGGTCGGCTGCTGCGGGAGTTGCTCCGACGCGCGCGGCCTGACCGACGACACGCGTGTCGAGGGTGCCCACCATTCGTCGATGGAGGAGCTCGCCACGTGGACGCTGTGGGCAGACAAGGTGATCACCTTCTAGCGTCAGACCTGGAGCGACCCCGACCTTCGACAAGGACTCCGCTGCCTCCGGGATAGCGCCGCGGCTCGTTCCTTGCTTGCGGGAACGCGCCCGCAGTCCATATGATATCTGAACCATGGTGCAGATATGGAACTGACCGCCGACCGCTGCGAGGTGGAGTGCCTCCATCCGGAGCACGTTCGTCCGTTGCTCAAGAAGGTCGTTGCGAGTCCCGAGGCCGAGGAGTTCGCGGCGATCTTCGAGCTCCTCGCCGATGCGACGCGAGCCCGCCTCCTGCACGCCCTTTCCCTTGCCGACGAGCTCTGCGTCTGCGATCTCGCCTTGCTGCTCGGGCGCAGCGAGTCGGCGCTCTCCCATCAGCTGCGACTGCTGCGCGATCGGCGCGTGGTGACGCGGCGCAAGGCCGGACGGATCGTGTACTACCGCCTCGCGGACGAGCACATCCGACACGTACTGGCCGATGGCCTCCGCCACGTGCGGGAGGTGACGCCGCAGCGCCACCGCCGGACCGGCTGATGGCCCATCGGACGAGCGCCGCCGGCGCGGGCCGAGGCCGTCTCGGCATCGTGCTCGGGATCAGCAGCACCATCCTCGTCGCCGAGGTGGGCGTCGGGCTGCTCGCCAACAGCCTCGCCTTGCTCGCCGATGCAGCGCACGTCTTCGCCGATGTCGCCGGCACCGCCCTCGCGCTCATGGCGATCTGGCTCGCGGCAAGGCCGGCGACGCGCGAGCGGAGCTTCGGCTTCTATCGCTTCGAGATCCTCGCGGCGGTGCTCAATTCACTACTGCTGTTCGCGATCGCGGCGTACGTGCTCGTCGAGGCGTGGCGAAGGCTGTTCGATTCGCCTGACATCGCCGCTGGCCCGATGCTGATCGTCGCGTCCGGCGCGCTGGTCGCGAACGGCGTCGCAGCCTGGCTCCTGCGCGCGGGTCAGGCCGAGAGCCTCAACCTCAGGGGTGCGTACCTCGAGGTGTTGAATGACGCGTTTGGGGCAGCGGCCGTGCTCGCGGCGGGTCTGGTCATCCGGTTCACCGGCTTCCTCCAGGCGGACGCGATCGCATCAGGCCTCATCGGTCTGCTCATCCTGCCGCGCACCTGGGGCCTCCTCCGAGAGGCGATCGACGTACTGCTCGAGGCCACGCCCAAGAACATCGACACGACGAAGGTCCGGGCGCACATCCTCGAGGCGCCCGGCGTGCGTGATGTCCACGACCTCCATGCCTGGACGATCACGAGCGGCCTGAACGTCGTCTCGGCGCACGTCATCGTCGACGAGGGCGCCAAGAGCGCCGAGGTGCTGGACGCGCTCTGCCGCTGCCTCTCGACGCAGTTCGACATCGAGCACTCGACCTTTCAGCTGGAGACCCAGGACCGCCAGCCGGTCGAAGACGCGGTGCATCCATGACCGAGCTCGCCGTTCCCACCAGCCGGCCAGCGCTGCTCGGTCGGGCGCTCCGACTCGAATACCTCACGGTCGGCTGGAACCTCATCGAAGGGGTCGTCGCGATCGGGGCCGCGCTCGCGGCGGGTAGCGTCGCGTTGCTGGGCTTCGGCATCGACAGCTTCGTCGAAAGCGCCTCCGGCTCGATCCTCTTGTGGCGGCTGCTCGCCGAGCGTACGCACACCGACGCTGAAGCGATCGAGGCGATCGAGCGCCGCGCGCAGAAGCTCGTCGCGCTCTCCCTGTTCGGCCTTGCTGCATACATCGTCGTCGATGCAGTGAGGACGCTGGCGTTGCAGGAGCATCCCGAACCGAGCGGCGTCGGCGTCGCAGTCGCCACGCTGTCGATCGGCGTGATGTGGTGGCTCGCGCGGGCGAAGCGACGCACCGCGATCGCGCTCGGGAGTCGAGCGCTGGAGGCGGACGCGTTCCAGACCACGGCCTGCTGGTGGCTCTCGCTCATCGTGCTCGCCGGAATCGGTGCCAACGCGCTCACTGGCTGGTGGTGGGCCGATCCAGTCGCCGCGATGGGCATGACCGTGTTCCTGGTCCGCGAAGGCCGTGAAGCGTGGGAGGGGGAAGACTGCTGCGAGGCCTGAGTCTGCTGGCGACGGTCGCGTTGGCGCTGGCCCTCGGCGTGTCGGCGGCCGCGCATGAGCAGCGTCAGGTCGGTCCGTACACCCTCGAGGTCGGATGGCGGGATGAGCCCGCGCTCGCCGGACTGCCGAACGCGGTCGAAGTCGAGATCCGCGAGGGCGCGACCGGGCACGGTGTGGACGGCTTGGCAAAGACCCTCGTTGTCTCCGTCAGCTTCGGTGGCTCCAGCGCCGTGTTCGTGCCGGAGCTGCGCTCGCTCGGCGCAGCCGACCCCGGCCACTACACGGCAGACGTCATCCCGACCGCCGAAGGGGATTACCGCTTCCGCCTCCAGGGAACGATCGGTACGCAGGAGGTGAACGAGCTGTTCGAGTCGGGACCGGGCCGGTTCGATCCGGTGCGCGCCGCGTCGGCGATCGCGTTCCCGCCTCAGAACGCGCTTGACCCCGCGGTCGCGCGCGATCTGCGCGCCCTGCACGAGAGCGCTGATCAGACGCGAGTCCTCGCAGTCGGAGCGCTCGGGCTCGGCGTCGCCTCGCTGGCTCTTGCGATCATCCTCGCCCGGCGCCGAGATGAGAGGCGCGCAAGCTGATGCCCGAGTCCTCCGGTTCGACCAGGCCGCCCCAGGGCGGCGAACCGCCCGGTCCCACGCCGACCGACGGTATCGCGCCGCACGGCCACGACCATGAGCACGCTCAGGCGAAGGATCGGACGCGTGGTTGGCTGGGCCGGCTGTTCGGCCACGCCCACGTCGCCGCCGATCACACCGACACCGCGCTTGAGACGAGCGCACGCGGTGTCCGCGTCCTCGCCTTGTCGCTCGTCGGGTTGGGTGCGACCACGCTCGTGCAGCTGGTCATCGCGCTCGCGAGCGGCTCGGCCGGCCTGCTCGCCGACACGATCCACAACGGAGCGGACGCCCTGACCGCGCTGCCGCTCTTCGTCGCGTTCCGGCTCGGCACGCGGTCGGCGAACCGCCGGTTCACGTACGGCTACGGACGGGCGGAGGATCTCGCTGGCGCGTTCATCGTGGCGATGATCGCGATCTCGACCGTCATCGCCGGATGGACCTCCGTGCAACGGCTCCTCGGTCCGCAGCCGATCGCCCATCTTGGCTGGGTGATGATCGGGGCGATCGTGGGGTTCATCGGCAACGAAACAGTTGCGATCTTCCGGATCCGCGAGGGCAGGCGGATCGGCTCCGCCGCGCTCGAAGCGGATGGCCATCACGCACGCACCGATGGGTTGGCCTCGCTGGCGGTGTTCGCCGGCGCGGTCGGGGTACTGCTGGGATTCCCGCTCGCCGATCCGCTCGTCGGGATCCTGATCAGCATACTCATCGCGTTCGTCCTGAAGAACGCCGCGGCCGACATCTACCACCGCCTGATGGATGCCGTGGACCCCGCCCTGGTCACCGAGGCCGAGGCCGCGCTCGCATCGGTCGCAGGTGTCGAAGCTGTCGAAGGGGTGCGGATCCGCTGGGTCGGGCACGGCCTCTGGGCTGACGCGCGGCTCCTGATGGACTGCGAGCTGAACCTCGCCGCTGCTCACCGCATCGCCGAGGAGGCCCGACACGCCGTGCTCCACGCCGTGCCAAAGCTCGCCGAGGTCATCGTGCATCCGGACCCGTGCGAGCATCGTGGCGAGGACCACCACGCGCCGACCGCGCATCACCGAGCAGGCTGACCCGTGTGTGCGTCGCGCCCGTCGAGCGGTGAGATCGGCTAGCGGCGCTTCAGATAGCGGCCCAGTGCGACAAAGCCCCAAATGCCCTCGACGACGCTGAACGGCCACACTCCCGCGAGCCAGCCATAGGCCGCTGCCGCCCAGCAGGCCAGTGCGAAGGCGAGGACGAACATCCGGGCGCGTGCCTCGAGCGCATAGAAGACGAGCATCGCGCTCACGCTCGCGACACCGAACGCGGTCAGTGAGTCCACCGGACCTCGACGCTACAACAGTCACCGTTCGGCTTCGGAAATCTCTAGCGGATGTCATCGAACGCGCGCGAGTCGTACGCGCGTCAGGCTCTAGCCCGCCAGCCCCTCCGCGGCGCACTCCGCGGCTCGTCCTTGTAGGAGCTCGCGCTCCACGACGTTCTCCGTCAGCGACGCGGCGCGCTCGAACTCGGCGCGCGCCTCCTCGGACCGGCCGAGCTTCCGCAGGAGGTCGCCGCGGACCGCCGGCAGCAGGTGGTACGCCTTGAGCGAGGGCTCGGAGACGAGCGCGTCCACCAGGTCGAGGCCGGCGGCGGGACCGAACGCCATTCCAACGGCGACCGCCCTGTTCAGCTCGACCACCGGCGATGGCGCGAGCTGCGCGACCGCGTCGTAGAGCGCCACGATGCGCGGCCAGTCGGTCTCCGCCGCGGTCGCCGCTCGAGCATGGCACGCGGCGATCGCCGCCTGCAGCGCGTACGGACCCAAGGCGCCCCCCAACCTCTCGGCGCGCTCGAGCGCCGCCAGGCCGCGGCGGATGAGCAGACGATCCCAGCCCGCGCGGTCCTGATCGAGCAAGAGGACGGGCTCGCCGGACGGTCCGACACGAGCACGTAGACGTGACGCGTGGATCTCCATGAGCGCGACGACGCCGTGGACTTCCGGCTCGGTCGGAGCGAGCTCGGCCAGGATGCGGCCCAGACGGAGCGCCTCCTCGCATAGCGCCGGTCGGACCCAGTCCTTGCCCGCCGTCGCGGAATACCCCTCGTTGAAGATCAGGTAGATCACCTCGAGGACCGACGCGAGGCGTGCCACGCGCTCGGGCCCGCCCGGGACCTCGAACCTTACGTGCGCTTCGGCGAGGGTCCGCTTCGCGCGGACGATGCGCTGGGCGATGCTCGAGACCGGGACGAGGAACCCTCGCGCGATCTCCTCGGTCGTCAGACCGCCGAGGACGCGAAGGGTGAGCGCGACCCGTGCGTCCTTCGAGAGGACTGGATGGCACGCCATGAACATGAGGCCGAGGAGATCGTCCCCGATGTCCTCGTCGATCGCCCTGTCCAAGTCAATGCCCTCCTGAGCCCGCTCGACATCGCGTCCGATCTCTTCGTTCTTGTGCTCAAGCGTCTGGCGGCGGCGGATCAGGTCGATCGCGCGATGCTTCGCGGTCCCCATGAGCCAAGCGCCCGGCTTCTCCGGCACGCCCGAGGTGGGCCACTGCTCGAGCGCGGCAACGAGGGCGTCCTGCGCGAGCTCCTCAGCCGTACCGATGTCGCCGACGATGCGAGCCAGCCCGGCGATGAGCCGAGCCGACTCGATCCGCCAGATCGCTTCTATCGCGCGATGCGCCTCGGGAGCTGGTGTTCCGGCGCGACCTCGACCCTCGGGCGCCTCTCTCTTTCGCGGACCTATGGCGAGAGCTCCTTCACATGCCCTCGTGCATGGGGACCTCACGGACCTCGAAGGTCCCGCCGTCGTAGGGGGCTCGCTTGAGCCACTCGAGAGCCTCGTCGATCGAGCGCACCTGCCACAGCCAGTACCCGGCCACAAGCTCCTTGGTCTCGGCGAACGGCCCGTCGATGACGGTGCGCTTCTTGCCGTCGAACCGAACGCGCTTGCCCTGCGAGCTCGGGGCGAGGCGGCCAGCCCCGACGACCACCCCCGCCTTGACCAGCTCTTCGTTGAACTTCTGGTATTCCGCCATGGCCTCCGGCGTCGGGGGGGTCGCCGCATCGCTCTGCTCGCCTTCCTTTGCCAGCACCAGCACGCGCATCACTGTCTCCTTCTACTGGATTTGATCCGGAGGCCTATTTGGGAGATCCGAGCCGGATCCGAACGGCTCAGGCTCCTCGAGGCCTCATTCATACATCGAATGACAGGTGGCCTTTTCGACATGGCCCGATCGCCAACGCCGGCTTCTCGGGTGCGCGCGTGTGAGTCCGGAGTCGACCGCGGGCGCACAGCAGCGAGGCTCAAATGGTGGGTCCTCCGCGACCTCAGGCAACCTCCGTGAGGCCCGCGACAAGCTCGGTCACGACGGTCGCCGCTTCGTCGGCGGTCCGGCGTCCGCGCGCGACCAGGTTCAGCTGGCGGAGGACGAGCCCGATACCCCTGACCACAGGGAAGCTCTCGGGCACGCGGGCCTCCGATCCATACCCCTGCAGCACATGGTCTGAGTCGTCCCCGGACCACATCAGGAGGTCGAGCGCGGGGTGACTGCGATACGCGTCGCCGAAATCGATGAGCCCGGCGAACGCGCCGGATCTCGCGTCGACGTACACGTGGACCGGACTCGGGTTCGAGTGCAGCGCGACCGGCGTGGTATCCGCGGGCGTTGCCGCGAGCGCCCGCTCCGCGACCGCCTCGAGATCCAGCCGACCTGACCACCGCGCGCGGATCTCGACGGAGCCCAGATGTCGGCCGAACGCGGTGGCAAAGCGGTCGCGCAGGTCCTCAGGCCGCGTGTCTCCGGGGAACAGCGCATCCGCCGCGAACCGCTGATCGATGACGTGGATCGCACGGAGCGTGTGTCCGAGCGCGCGGAGGGCAGCGGGTCGTGCGGCCACGTCGCCGCTGAAATTCGCGAGCGCCACGCCCGGGACGCGCGTCAGGACCAGGTACTCGACGTTGCCGT
>Ga0315281_10012032_pt1 | contig 11817 bp, 9 predicted proteins | sample YL17G07_0_MG_FD_204540 | JGI IMG/M metagenome (GOLD analysis project Ga0315281, IMG submission 204540) | Sediment microbial communities from Yellowstone Lake, YNP, Wyoming, USA - YL17G07_0 | ecosystem: Environmental > Aquatic > Freshwater > Lake > Sediment | place: USA: Wyoming | collected... | reverse complement strand
TTGTTAATGTTCAGCGAACTCTAAACTCAAGACCCTCAGTAATGTAGATTATCCAGCCTTGAGAGTCAAATGACCTCGACACCCCCCGCCGGGCGGGGTATAATACGCTCACCTCGCCCGCCCGGCGCAATTCCGGCCACCTGGCGGGCATTTGCTTGAATCGGAGACACTGATCGGCTATGCAAAGACGCACCGGCTGGATTATCCCTATTCTGCTCGTCGTGTTGGGCGCGATTTACGTCGTCGTCCCCGGCACCAGCATCAACTTCACCCTCGGCACCACCACCGTGAACTATCCGTTCACCGTCCACGAAGGCCTCGACCTGCAAGGCGGCTTGCAAGTTCTGCTCGAAGCCGACACGCCCAATTGCAACAGCGTGGACCCCAAGGCCATGGAAGCCGCGCAAACCATTGTCGAGCGGCGCGTAAACGCCCTCGGCCTGGCCGAACCGCTGGTCCAGCGGCAGGGTGCGTGTCGCATCGTCGTCGAACTCCCCGGCGTGACTAACTCGGAGGAAGCGATTGCGACGCTCAAACAGACCGGCTTGTTGGAATTTGTCCCCGTTGGGACGACCTTCCTTGACGCCGGGACGAAGGTCGCCACGGATTGCGTGGATCCCTCGAAATTGGATTGCGGCACGGGCGGGACGGCGACCACCGCGACTCTTACCCCGACCGTGGATACCTCCGCCATCGCCACGCTCGCCGCCGCGCTCACCGCCGCCGCCCCGACCAGCAATGCTCCCACGAGCGCCGCTCCCACGAGCACGGTCACCGGCACTCAAGTGGCCAGCCCGACCCTCACAGCGACGCCCGTGGCGACGACCACGGCGGCGACCACCACCGCCGACCTGCCTAAGTATCACACGCTCATGACTGGCGCGGCCCTGCGCGACGCCAACGTGCAGACCCAGCAAGGCGAAGTGGTCGTGGCCTTCACGCTCAGCGACGCCGGCTCGAAAATCTTTGCTGATTTCACCACCCAGCACGTCGGCGAAGTGTTGGCGATTGTGCTCGACAAGCAAGTCGTCTCTGCGCCGCGCGTGGATTCGGCCATCACCAGCGGGAGCGGCATCATCCGCGGGCATTTCACGGTGGACACCGCGAATCAGTTAGCCATCCAATTGCGTTACGGTTCTCTGCCCGTGCCTTTGCGCGTGGCGCAGTCGCGCGAGATCGGCCCCACCCTCGGGCAAGACTCCGTCCGCAAGAGCGCGGTCGCGGGCGTCATCGGCATGGCGGCCGTCATCCTGTTCATGGCCTTTTACTATCGCCTGCCCGGTCTCATCGCCAGCGTGGCGCTCGGCATCTATGCCGTCATCACCTTTGCCATCTTCAAAGGCGCGCTCAATTTCATCGGCATCCCGCCGGTGACGCTCACGCTCCCCGGCATCGCGGGCTTCGTGCTCTCGGTGGGCGTGGCGGTGGACGCGAATATCCTCATCTTCGAGCGCATGAAGGAAGAACTGCGGGCGGGCAAAAACCTGCAGACGGCGGTGGAGGCGGGCTTCCGGCGGGCGTGGCCGTCCATCCGCGACTCGAACATCTCCACGCTCATCACCTGCCTCATCCTGTTCATCTTCGGCAACACCTTCGGGGCCAGCGTCGTCAAAGGCTTTGCGGTGACGCTCGCGCTCGGCGTGTTCGTCAGCCTGTTCACCGCCATCGTGGTCACGCGCACCATCTTGCACTTGTTCCTGGACCAGATTGACTTTTCGGAACGGCATTCGTGGTTCGGCATCTGAAGGAGTTTCTTATGTTTGACATCGTAAAACGCCGCTACTGGTATTTCGGCCTCTCCCTGCTCGTCATCATCCCCGGCCTGATTGCCCTGGGCCTGTGGGGCCTGCCGCTGGCGATTGACTACACCGGCGGGACTCTGCTGGAACTGCAATTCCCGCAGGCCACGCAGACCCTGCTCCCCGCCGACGTGCGCGCCATTTACGCCGCGAACGGTTTCCCCGATAGCACCGTGCAGACCTCCGGCGCTGACGCCGTCATCATCCGCAGTAAAGCTTTGAGCGCCGAGCAACAGCAGACGCTGATTGCCGCGCTGGAAGCCAGGTACGGCCCGCACACTTTGCTGAACGCCGCGACCGTCGGCCCCAGCGTCGGCGCGGAAGTGGCGCGGAGCGCGGCCTATGCCGTCGCCATCGCCGCGCTGGGTATTCTGGCTTATATCTGGTATGCCTTCGGCAAACTGGAACACGCCTGGCGCTATGGCATCTGCGCCATCATTGCCATGTTGCACGACGTGCTGGTCGTCATCGGCGCGGCGGCTATTCTGGGCAAGGTCTTGGGGTGGCAGGTGGACTCGCTGTTCCTCACGGCCCTGCTCACCGTCGCCGCTTTCTCGGTGCACGACACCATCGTGGTGTTTGACCGCATCCGCGAGAACCTGGTCCTTCATCGCCGCCTCGGTTACGAGACCGTCGTCAATCACAGCATTGTGCAGACGCTCGACCGCTCCATCAACACCCAGTTCACCGTGATGTTGACCCTGCTGGCGCTCTCCCTCTTCGGCGGCGTGACCATCCGGCACTTCGTGGTGATTTTGTTGATCGGTGTTTTTTCAGGGACGTACTCCTCGATTTTCAACGCCGCGCCCCTGCTGGTGGTCTGGGAAAACCGCGAGTGGACGAACTTCGGGCGGCGCACCCCCGCCGAGGCGTAGGTCACGCTGTCATCTGAATCAACCGGCCGGACACGCTAACGTGTCCGGCCTGTTTTTTTACGCGGCCAACTTCCGAGATCTCACAGACCGCGGAAACTTGATTACTCACCTTACGCACCGTCACACCCGCGCAGGCAGGTGTCCAGCCTGAATGCTTCTGGATTCCCGCTTTCGCGGGAATGACAACATAGGCAACTGCGTAAGGTGAGTTGATTAGAGAAAGCGGTTAATGCTTATAACCGCTCCTTCACCGTCTGATGAGCGGCAAGAAAATTTTGAAACTACCAACGCTGACTTGGACCTGGACCTGGACTTGTTGGTTATTGGAGGTCTGCGCGCCGACGGAGACAGTGACGCTGTAAACGCCTGCTGTCGTTAAGTCAGCGGCGGGGACAATCGCCGTTAGTACCGAGTCGCTGACCCAAGTCGTCGAAAGCGGGTTGCCCTCCCATTTGGCAAGGGCGCCGGAGCTATTGCCGAAGTCCGAGCCGTTGATGGTAATATCCTTGTTCCCTCCACCACCGTTCAGTGAAGTCGGGTCAGTGTTGAAAATGCGCGGGCCTGCGCCGACAATGGTGGTAAGTCCTTCGATGGCAAAAACCAAATCCGGTCCAGAACTCGGGTCTGGCACATTGCAAACCTTTGCTCGCCTTTGCCAATTTATGCACGCCGGATGGAATAAGCCCACGGGGTCTCGCCAGACTGAGGGCTGGAGGCTTTGCACGGTGCGCTCGGTCCATTGCCACCGCGCGCTGCTGATATTGGGCATATTGGCTTGCACCGACACCCAGTAGGTTGTACCCCGCGATAAGATCCACGCTGGAACTAGCGCGGCGGTGCTAATTACAAAGTCGCCCGTGGCTAAACCGCCCGTCGGCGCGAGATTAGTGCCGGTGTAGACCCCGGCGCCCGGCAAACCATTGTTGTCTTGATAAATAAAAACATTCACGCTCGTCGCCGGGTTCGCATCAGCATACGCGCCATCCGCTGTGATTTGCTCAATGGTCCAGGTGCCGCTCGTGCCCGTCGGGACGAGGAAATCATCCGCCGCTTGCGAATCGTAAATATTCAGCGTGGTGAATTCTGAAGATTCGGCGACGTTATTACCCGGATTATCAGTTTGCGGCCACAGAGCGCTTTGCGCGCTGACGGCGGGCCCCGGCCCGGTCCCTTCGGCGGCTACCAGTGTTGGCGCGCCGAGCAGGCCTAAAATCGCAACCCAGTGGAGAGCTTTAGATAAAGTCTGACCAGACATGGCAAATCTCCTGCTAAATGGAGTGGCTAATGGTCCAGAAAAAAAGTAGGACAAGTTAACAACTTGTCCTACGTATTATAAGCAAAAACAGGCAAAGTTCATAGCGCCTAACGGGTTGTGTGTTGCCGCGCCAACGTCTTACGGCAAACTGTCTGGCCCGGCGATAATGATGCCGACCGATTGGGAGTATAGCGTCAGCGTCTGCGACTGCACGATCGCGCTGATGAGCGGGGTGAGCAACTGATAGCCATAACTGATCGTAACGGTCACCAGCGAACCGGCGGTATAACTGACGTAGCCGGTGGGAGAGGCGGTGTAACTGATATCCACCGTCGCATTCGTCCAATCCACCAACCCGCCCGAAGGCGCCGACTTGCGCGCCCGATAATCGGTGTTGTTAGGATCCTTGCAGGCCGTATTGGCGGCCGTACCGGTAATATCATCAGCTGATTTCAAAACGCTAACATTGTGGCTGTTGCCCGGCAAAGGCCCGTCTATGCACTTGGGATAGACGGCGGCGAAATAGACCCCGTCGGCGGAGGCGTCTTTGAGGGCCAGATAGGTGAAGAACGCCCGCCCCAAATCGAGCACGCCCTGCAACAGCATCAGCAGAAACACGAGCATGACGGCGAACTCGACCAGACTTTGGCCGCCGACGTCCGAAGCGGATTTAGCAGTAGGAGAGGCTGGAGGCGCACAGGTGTCGTTGGTAGACATGGTTTGGCTTTAGCGGGTAATGGATATAGTCGCCGAGGTGGTGCAGTAGATGCTATCATCCGTACCGTTGTCCCACGTCACGTTAGTTAGGGTGTAGGTGTATGTCCCAGCCCCGTTTGTGTCGAAACTAAAGTTAATCGTGAGAACCTGCTGTGCGCCATTAGCAATCAGCCGTGAGCCAGCGCCATTCCAGCCGGTGCTGGTGATAGTCGTCGGTGACGTGTTGTTATTGTTATCCGACCACGCCGGATTAGTCGTGCCGGTGAAGCCAAAGGAGCGCACCCCTCTGCTTCCCGAATCGGGCCAGGCGAGTGTGAGACTGCGCAGGCGGCGCTGAATGCCCGTCTGGTTGTCGAAAGAGAACAATAGGCTGAAGTTGCCACTGATACTGGATGCCAGGTAGCTCACGCACCCGTACGACACACTCCCGGTCGTCAAGTTCGCCGGGCTGGCGGTGTAGGTGCTATTCCCCACCTTGCCGGACTTAACGGTGAACTGGACAATGCCGGATGAGTTCGTCGTGGAGCCGCTGACCGCCGTCACGGTGTCAAACGTCGGGCGCGATGAGGTGAGCGTGACGGCCTGACCCCCGAGCGCTTCATTGCACTCGTCGCGGAGGGTGATGGTCACGGTGGCCGTGTCCGAGTTGTCGGCTTGCCGCGTGAGTGACTGCGTGGGCGTGATGGTGGAGTTGGAGGCGCTCAACACCCCGGCATTGCAGGTGCGCAAGGTCACCCCGACCGCGTTGCTGGTGTTGTTGCTCGTGTTGCTCTCCGGCGCAGAGGTGCTGACGGTGGCTTGATTCGCTACGGTGACATTGGCGAGAACGGACGCCGGGGATTTAAGGCCGATGGTAATGTCGGGAGCAGTTGCGCCAGCGGCCAAGGAGGCCGCCAGAATGGCGGTCACCGTACCCGTACTATAGGTGCAAGTCCAGCTTGTGCCGCAACCACCGCCGAAAATGACTCCCTGGGTCGTCAAGTCTGATGGCAGATTATCCAGCACTTGGACATTCGTCGCGGCGATCGTGCCGCCCACGTTGTCCACCGCCAGCGTATAGGTCACGTTGCGGTTCGGCCCCACTTGCACCGTCGAGACCGATTTGATGATGTTCACATCCGGGTAACTGCTCACCGTCGTCGTAACTTGCGTCGTATTGTTCGACGTGTTCGAGTCGGTGGAGGCGCCGCTCAGCCCCACGCTCGCGGTGTTGGTGAGCGTGACGTTTGAACTCGGGGCGGTGACGCGAATGAAAATGCTTGGCGCGTTCGCGTATGTAGAAGGCCCGACCGCCAGAACCTCTCGACTACTGGTCGTGTCACGGGTGCAAACTACATTGCCGGTGTTCCCGACCGTTGGCGTCGTGCAACCCCAGTAAGTGTTGTCGTACAGAATGCTCGCAAAGCCCGCCGGAATGGTGTCGGTGATCCTGACAGTGCTATTGTCGTTAGGAATTCCGGATGTTGTCCCGATGTTGTTGACGGTCAGCGTGTAATAGACTGTGCCACCCTGAACCACCGGGTCCGGCCCGTCTGCCTTGCTGACGGTGAGATCTATGCCCAAGCCACCGCCCGTGGCCGGGACAACGTCAATAATAGCGGTCTCATTATCGTTGGCCGAGTTGGAGTTTCCGGCCGCCGCAGTGAGTTGCGCGGTGGTCGTGTACCGGGTGGTCTGCAGCAGGCTGGGCGCGAGAAGTTTAAAAGTCGCCGTCGTCACGGCGCCGGGGGCCAGGCTGGTAGAGTGGCGGCAAGCGACGTAGGCTGGCAGTGGCGCCGGGGGCGACAGCGGGCACAACCACCCGCTCCCGAAGGAGGCTGAGGTTTGCCCGGATACCCACGACCAGTCGGTCGGAATCGTCTGCGAGAAATACACCGGGCCGGTCGTCGCGGCGGTGGAATCACTGAGATTGGTGATGACGACGGTGAAGGTGATGTTCTGGTTGGCCGTGACCGTAAAGGTCGTGGTCGGGCTGATGGTGGTCGGCGTGGTGATGGTCGGCGCGACGGCGATGATGTCCAGCGCCAGATCGGGCAGGGGTTTGGGCGTGGAGGTGGGGCCTTGAATGGAGGGGAAAATGGTGCGCGCCGCCACGAACGTGAACGGGATTTTCGGGATGGGCGTCAGGGGTGTCAGCGGCTGGTAGATCGCGGTGACGGTGACGAGGATGCGGTAACCATTGCTGAAATCGGTGCGCGTCAACGAAGTCGTGCTGGTCATTTGTGAAGGGAGAGTGCTGGTGATGTATTTGCACTGTCCAATGGAAGAGAAGCTGGCCGTCGAGGTAACCGGTTGCTGGTAAGTCACCGAGATGGAGTTCAAGGTCATCAGCGGTGAAGAGCCGCGCGCCGAATTGACGATGCCCTGACAATCGAGATAGTTGGGGACCGTTGAACTGCTGTCGCCGCCCACCGAGCCGTAGCGCGCCGCCTGTCGCGCCGAATTAGAGACGGTGCTAAAGATCGCCAGCATTCGCCCGGCCTCGATGGTGCCGAAGATGAGCACGAGCAACATGGGCAGGATGAGCGCGAACTCGACCATCCCTTGCGCGCGGTCGGGGTCGCGCCGCCACAAACGGCGGAGAACGATTGGAGCGGGGCGATTTGAATCAGAATTCATACCATAGGCCTCTCCCTCTCCCCACCGGGGAGAGGGACGGGGTGAGGGATGTGATTTTATTGTACTAACAGGCTCGAAGGCCCCGTGGGCAGGGCGTAGAGGAGATCCGGGTCGTAGATGATTTCCACGCCCGACCCGCCGTTGACATCCAACGTATAGCCTACAATCTGCGAATAAAGCGCAAACGTGCCGCTGCCGCCGTTGATTTTGATGTCGCAGTACGGCATATAAATCGTGCCAACAATGCTGGACTCCCCGCCGCCATTGATCGTGACATCTATGGGACTGCTATCGGGGCAAACATCCGTCGCGCCGGGGCCCGTTGGCGCGTAAAGGGCCAAGCCTTTCCAACTGCCGCTGTCCATCGCCCACAGAACGATTACTGCTTGGGCGTTGACGTCAATAAGCGGGTCGGTTCTGCCATAAAAGTAAATGAGCACGCCTTCGCCGGGGTCTTGCAGGCCGTTGCCATTGGTATCTGTGGTCATAAGACCTTGGAGGTTTAAATCGGCTCCCAGGCAGTAAATCCCGCTGGTTAGCGTAATCGTCTTATTGGAACCAACGCTTATTCCATTGGCATAGGTGCCCGGGTTGATAGTCTGAGTGCCGCTTGGGGACGTTTGGGCAGAACCGCACTCGGCGCTGGAAGGAATCGGCATATCCGTCGGGATTTCCATCTGCGGCTGTCCGCCCACTGTCGCGCTCGGGCTCGTGGTGGACGTGATGTTATTGTGCGCGTCCAGAATACTGCCTGCCGCGCCAAAGTTGCCCCCATTGAGTGTTAAACTACCGCCGTTGCTGAAATAGCCGCCTCCCGCAGTGTTCTGAGTAGTACCAGAGCAGTCCCCCGGGGGCGCATTACTAAATATACTCGCGCCGGTAATGGTAATCGCGGCATTGCCTGAAAACGCCAGAGTGTTGCAATCGCTGGTATTGGTGGACATCATGGCCTGCCCGGCAAACGGCGGCGTGGCTTCTTTGGTGGGATGGGTCCGGGCAATGGCCCGCACCGTGAGCCGCCACGGGCCTTGATAGACGAAATGCGCGAGGATGGTCGGCACTTCGCGGGTGATGATGATCTCTAAATAGCCCGCTGTGCCGGAATAAACCCCGGACTTGGGTGGGGAGTTGAACGTCACACCGTTGGTCACGCGATCGTTGTTGTAGCCATTGCGCGCGGCGCTGGTGTAGGCCGCACCGCTAATCGCGGTGGTGGCCGTGAGACCTTGATTCATCCCCTCGTAAGCCGCGGCCAGCACGGCGTTGTCCGCCGCGGATTGCGCCCGGCGTTGCTCGGTGTAAATGTTGCCGCCGTCGAGCGCTATTGCCGCGAAACCTAACAAGCCAATCAGGGCTAGTACCATGAAAACGATGGCTTGTCCGCGTTCACGTTGTTGGGTTGGGGTAATCATAATTTCCTGCTCCTGCCTCTGTTGGATTTTACCAGAAAAAGACCGCTGGGGACTATAGGATAACGGGCTACGGCTCACCGCTCAAACTTCCAACATCTAATCTCTGATTCATCACTGATTGCTAGTAGTTTAGTCCTCTTTCGGCCCTCGGTGTAAGCATCACATACCCTTTTCTAACTTCAATCTCTATACCGTACCTCTACCGCGCTCTGGGGGGCGAAGATACGGTTGGTCGGGGTCACCCCTCAAAATAAGCCAGCAGTATCCTTGCCGCTTGTGACGCGGTATAATTATTGGTACGTAAGTTCACCCGCCCTCCTATCAAGGCGAGGTATAATCGTTGGTACGTAAGTTCACCCGCCCCCACAAGGCTGTGACTGTGCCACCGATTAACACTAGCGACGAGCGACAACTGATCCAACAGGCTCAGGCTGGCCACGAGGCCGCCACCACCACACTCTATCAGCGCCACCATCCGGCGATCTACCGCTATTTCTATTTCCGGATGGGCAACCCGGTTGTGGCCGAAGACCTCACCGCCGAAGTCTTTCTCGAAATGGTGCGCGCCCTTCCGCGCTATCAGGACTACGGCGTGCCGTTTGCCGCCTGGTTGTTCCGCATCGCGCACGACCGGATGGTGGATCACTTGCGCCGCGCCGCCCGCCGCCCCACGACCGAACTGTCGGAAGACTGGGTGGATGAGAAACCCGGCCCGGAGGCCGAAGCCCGCACGCGCGCGCTCACTGACGAACTGCGCGCCGCTCTCGGCGCGCTCACTGACGAACAGCAGCGCGTCGTTCAATTGCGCTTTATCGAAGGTTATACTTTAGAGGAGACGGCGCGCCTCATGCAGAAAAACATCGGCGCCATCAAAGCCATGCAACACCGCGCGCTCAACACTCTGGCGCAGAAACTAAAGAAGGACCGTTTGTGAAACCGGTAGATGTTTTAGAAGTTTGTCTGAGAGACCTCGCCGTGGGCCGCCGCACGCTGGCGGAATGTATCGCCGCGCACCCGGAGCTGGCAGGTGAACTGCGCGCCGCCGCCCTTTTGCAAACGTGGACCCCGCCGACTTTGCGCCCCGAGGCCAGTCGCCAGATCGAAGCCCGCTTGCGAGCCGCCGTGCGCCGCTCCCGGCCCGCGCGGTCAGCCGCGGCGACCCCGCTGGTCCTCCTGCGCTGGGCGCTGGCGGCAAGTCTCGTGCTCGGGTTCGCGCTGGGCGGCGCGGGCGTAGTGGCCGCCTCAGGCAACAGCCTCCCCGGTGAGGCGCTCTATCCGGTAAAACGCGCCAACGAGGCGGCGCAACTCTTCTTCACGCCTCCCTCCGAGCGCGCGACCTTCCACACCCTCCTGGCCCAACGTCGCCTCAACGAAATCACTCGTCTCTCCCAGCGCGGCGTAGTCAATGAAGCCTTGTTGAATGATCTCTCGGTGGAGACCGAAGCGGCGCTCGCCGCAGTAACTAATGTCGCGCCCGGCGAACAGGCCGAAGTGGTCAGCCTCCTCCTCGCCGTGACTCAGAATCAGCAAGCCGTTCTGCAAGCGGTGATGGCCGTGGCCCCGCCCCAGGCGCAAGCCGGGTTGGAGCGGGCCATTCAAGCCTCGAGCCAGCATTATCAAGATGCTCAGGGTCACGTGGGCGGCACGCCGCCCCCCGAGGCTTCCCACCTCCCGCCGGGACAAGGGAGGAAGACCAAGACGCCGCTTCCTACATCAACTCATCGCCCGCCGGGACAAGGGAAGAAGACCGCGACGCCGCTTCCTACATCAACTCATCGCCCGCCGGGACAAGGGAAGAAGACCGCGACGCCGCTTCCTGAATCAACTCAGCTCCCGCCCGAGCAAGAGCGGAAGACCGAGACGCCGCTTCCTGAAGCAACGCAACTCCCGCCCGTGCAAGAGAAGACCGAGACGCCGCTTCCTGAAGCAACGCAGCTCCCGCCCGGGCAAGAGAAGAAGACCGAGACGCCGCTTCCTGAATCAACGCAGCTCCCGCCCGGGCAAGAGAAGAAGACCGAGACGCCGCTTCCCGAAGCGACGCTCACCCCCGCGCCCGCCGAAGCCACGCCCTGCCCGACCAATCCAGCGGGCCGCCCCGCGTGCGGGCCATAGCGGGCGCTTATCTCCCTAAATAGAAGGCCGCGAACTCTTTGCCGTAAAAATAAATTGTCAGCGCGCCAAGAATGATGAACGGCCCGTAAGGGATGACCATGAACAGGCTGGCCTTGCCGCGCACCGCTTGCACGGCGAGATAGACGAGGCTAAACGCCGCCGCGCTGAAGATGGTGAGCGGGAGGGTGAAGAGAATGCCCGACCACCCAACCGCCAGGCCGACGATCCCCCCGAGGTTCACGTCCCCGCCCCCGAAGGCAATCTCGTCAAGCGCTTGCCCGCGCCACCGGGCCACGAGCATCGAGAAGACTTGCCCCGCCCCGAAAACCAAAAACCAGAAACCATAACCCGCGAGACCCCCTTCAAGCGTCTTGGCCAGGCCGCGCTCGGGCAGGAGGCTGTTCATCACGCCGATGATGAGCGCCGACGCGACGGCGACGTTCCACAAGATCAAGCGGTGTTCGATGTCAATGACCGCGATGAGCATGAACAGGCCGAGGATGACGGCGGCGGGCAAGAATTTCTCTGGCGCGCCACCCGCCCAATTCCACGCATAAGCCCACGCGAGCGCCAGTCCCAATTCGACCAGCCCGTGCCGGATGCGACGCGGCGCGGCGCAATGTTCGCACTGTCCGCCTTTAAACAGAAAGCCGCTCAACGCGAGCCAGTAGACGGGCGCGTGCCGCGCGCCGCAATACCGGCACTCCGGCAGGGTGGGGCGATGCCGCACGCCCAGTTCGTCGGGCGGCAAATGATCGGCGAGGCTATTGATAACGATGGCGAGGAGAAGACCGCCGAATGCTATGAAGATGATCATGGTGGACATTATATGCAGAGTAATTCGTAATTGATAATTGACTTCCGACTTCCGACTTCCGACTTCCGACTTCCGACTTCCGACTTCCAACTTCCGACTTCCGACTTCCGACTTCCGACTTCCGACTTCCGACTTCCGACTTCCGACTTCCGACTTCCGACTTCCGACTTCCGACTTCCGACTTCCGACTTCCGACTTCCGACTTCCGACT